>Ga0247803_1001370_pt1 | contig 12829 bp, 12 predicted proteins | sample UWRJL014104B1_FD_180928 | JGI IMG/M metagenome (GOLD analysis project Ga0247803, IMG submission 180928) | Plant litter microbial communities from Arlington Agricultural Research Station in Wisconsin, United States - UWRJ-L014-104B-1 | ecosystem: Environmental > Terrestrial > Plant litter >...
CATGGGTCGCATGTCCCAAATATCTGCCCGGTCCAGTGAAAACCGCAGGCGTTCGCCGTTTTGCCACACGAGCGCGCCGACCATGCCATTGCCCAGAGGCACAGCCTCATCCCAGACTGACGCAAGCTTTTCGCTATGCAAATCGTGCCGGAGAGCAGGCTGCGCGATAGAAAAAATACGAATTAAAAGACTTAATGTTAAAAGTATTAACCTCTGCATAGTCGCCTGTCGGCTAAACATTTCTATCCAATCAAACCACATTATCAACGAAATCAGGAAATGGCGTCACTCATTTTACCCGATTTTTTTAAGTATCTGACATATCCGTAAATCATTCCCAGCGCAATTACGATGACGACAAAGAGTGTAACTTCAATATTGCTGCCAGGTGTGAGTTCGGGATATTTAAAAAGAATAATCGCCGTAATCCCGATTAACCAGACCAGTAAAGTATTATATTCTTTCAGGATCCACCTGCGGTAATTAAAGCTCATTTCATTCATTGTAGAAGAGATGCCTGTGAAATTGATAAGCCACCTGTTTACGCGTGCACAGTATTGATCGAACTGCACACCGAATTTATTACGCAAGAATTTCTCCTCTGCCAGTACAATGGCCTGATAAATGAACAGGAAAGCAGGCATAACAATACCTACATAAATAAGCGAATTGGAAAGTATTCCAACGCCCAGAAGCATCAGGATGTTTCCCACATAAAGCGGATTCCGGCAGTGTTTGAAAATACCTTCCGTCACCAACTTTTCTGCATACACTTTTTTGTCCCGCCCACCGCGAATGATGTAGGCAAGACCAATGGTAATTCCACGTATAAGTTCTCCCGAAAAAGTCACGATCAGCCCAAGAATGATGGGGATCAGGAAATAATTCGGACCAAATTTTTCAGCCGAAAAAATGGGGGGCGAAGGAACAAAAAGGAGCAGATACAGAAAAATAAATAAATTGTTCCTGTATTTAAAAAAGAAGTTACCAATAGTGATCATGATTTTTTATAAGCTACCATTCCTGAAAAATTATACCATTTGAAAAACGTTTCGCAATCCGCAAAACCGGCTTCTTTAAGCAAAAGCAGGTTCTCCGACAATTTGTATGGAATTAATACATTTTCCAGTGCTTCTCTTTTTTGCGAAATTTCCATTTCACTATAATGATTGCGTCTTTTGTAATCGTAATAGTATTTTATAAAATCACGGTTAAATACGCTGCTTTCTGCAAGTACTTTTTCAACCAGAAGTAAAATACCTCCGGGATTTAAACCGTCATAAATATTTTTCAGTAATCGTTCGCGGTAGAGCGGGCGGACAAATTGCAAGGTCAGACAAAGTATAACGACCGATGCATTTTTGATTGGGAGTGGCTGATGCAAATCACCTACCACAAGTTCGTAGGAGCGGACAAACTCTGCCTCTTTAAGCTTGACGTCACATTTTGCAAGCATTTCAGGAGATTCATCTATGCCAATAAAACGAATATCAGATGGAATTCTCTTATCTATTTCGATCAGCGTAGTGCCGGTAGAACAACCCAGATCATAGACAAAAGCGCCTTCCCTGGCATGATCCGCAGCTATTTCCCCCAACATGCGCTGCATTTCATCGTAATAAGGCACCGATCTGCTGACCATGTCATCGAAGACATTTACAACTGTGGTGCCAAATTTAAAATCTGAAACTTTGGTGATTTCCTCCCGAAAGACTTCATCATGCTCCATTTTTTCAGTATCCATCATATATTTAGCAGGTTAAAATGAGTTTTTCATTTAATCCTGCTAAGTTGGAACTTTTTTATTGAAAAAACATTCGCACTTCAATGAAAGTTGGAACCAAAGATTCTATCCCAAAAATCAGAACTGACACCATACCCTTTTTCGCTTTCGGCATAATGGTGCGTCATATGATGTTTTTTTAACTTTTTCCAGAATTCACTTTTAAAATTTGCATGGTGCAGCGCATAATGCGTCATGTCATAAAACAAGTATCCGGAAATGAAACCTGAGAAAAAGGCGGCAACAGAAATTTCGCCAAAAAATAAGGTAAAAAGGAAATAAAAACCCGTTGCAAGCGGAATACTCACAGAAGGAGGCATAACGAGCCGGCGGGCGTCGTTTGGATAATCGTGATGAACTCCATGAAAAATGAAGTGAATGCGTTCCATGAATTTCCCGCGGGGCGTAAAATGAAATACAAAGCGATGCATCAGATACTCCGTGAGTGTCCAGATGAAAACTCCCGATCCAAAATATAACGCGAATTTCCAGACCGGCATGGCGCCGGGAAACAGCGCTTTCCACGAAAAATAACCGATTACCGGAAGAAAAATGAAAAGTGGTACAGTAAAGTGCACCTTTGAGAGGGATTCAAAAAGATTGTTTTTAAACATTCTTTTGGAATCCCTGGAATTGGAAACATAATTCCTAGCCATTTCAGGATGGTTTTATGCGTTGAACAATTGTTTTGCCGGTTGCTAAATCAATTCCTTTAAGCTCAATATACAGGACATTGGGTGCCCAGAAAGTTCCTCCGTCAATGCGGATAAAAACCCTGCTCAGAATACATTTCTTATTGCTGATATCCGTGTAAACATGATATTGGTTCTTGCCGTCTTTTCTCAACTGCAACGGCAGTTTGGAATAAGCTACCGAACGCAACTCATAATTGCCATTACCAAGCGATTTTGAATTGATGCCGTAAGCAAATTTACGTTGGAGATAATTCAGGTCCCTGCGCGTGCCACCCTCCGGATAACGGATCCAAAATGGGTGAACGGGCTGATCATTGCTGATCTTTCCTTTGTTGTCGACATTCAGTTCATAAACAATGGTATTCGTATTCGGGTCGCGCTGAATGTAAAACAACAAACCAGAAACATTGGAGGGCACCGGAAAAGTATCCGGGTCGCTTAATGCCGTAACCATTCCTGAATCTGTCTTTTCGAACGTTCTGAAAGATGTCAGTAATACGGCGCAGACTAAAAATATTGAACTGATAAAATATTTCATGACTAAAAACTTTATCTGTTACTCTGCAACAAAGGTTTCTGCATCTTCTGCATAAACCCCTTGTTTAATAACCTTCTCAACCATATCCGGATAACCGAAAAACGGCCCGGAAGATTCAATTTTCAATGTTGCCATCGCAGCTCCAAATTCGCCGGCTTCCTGTATAGAGGCGCCTTTCACTTTTTGAAGCAGATATCCCGCCATATAGGTGTCACCACAACCGGTTGCGTCCACAACTGCGGCCGGTTTGTATGCAGGAATTTCATAAAAAACGCCATTGGTATAAATGATAGACCCGAAACTCCCCAAAGTGATAATCACCTCACGAACACCCAGTTCTGCCAGATATTTTGCACCTTCATGCACATCCGTCAAACCTGTAACGGCTTGCATCTCAAATTCGTTTGCCTTTAAATAAGTGATGTGAGGAAGCGCTTCTTTTTTGTCTGCCCAATCGGTGTAATACACTTTTTTATCCTCCACATAGCGCAGAAAACCCTGAATATCCAGCGAAACTTCTCCTTTTGCAGCCAGATTTTTAATAAGATCAACCGAAATGTCATCCGATAACAAAGGACCAAGGTGATAGATTTTGGAGGCTATGTCCGGCATTTGCGGTACACCAAAAGGTGCCGCTTTGCTCAGTACATTTTGCTCCCGGTGATCCTGATTAAGACTGTAAATGTTCTCGAAATGAACAGTAAAATCGCTTGGTAAAGCATGAACCTCAATTTGTGATTCACGAAGTCCATCCACAATGTATTGCTCATCACCTCCCAAAGCGGTGACCAGAGTATAATTCAGGTCGAAATTTTGTATTGCTTTTGAAAAGTAAAATGAGGTGCCACCAGGCATATATTTTACGGATTGGGTCGTCACTACTTTGTCCAAAGTAATATGCCCTATGGTGCAAATGTCGTACATAACTTAAATGGTTATTCTGTCCGGTCCTGACGAACAAAAATGTTTACTGATTCAATTTTTCTATTTCTTCGGGAATTCGCGAAAAATCTGAAATTTCGCTGTCCGACTGAATTTCTGCGGCAGTTCCCGGTTCATCCCAGCCTTTCACATTAATCCAGATCGTTTTACAACCCAACTCTTTGGCCGGTTCGATATCTTTCACAAAAGAATCCCCGACAACCACACACTCTTCCGGCAACAATTCTAAAAAATCCACACCCAGCTTGTAAATCAATGGATTAGGTTTTCTAATTCCCACCACAGCGGATTCAATGACTTGTTTAAAAAAATGATCTATCCCGAACACTTCCAGCACTTTATGAATATTTCCATAAAAATTAGACACAAGCACCAACGGATAGACTGCGGCCAATTTTTCCAAAACCGGTTTGGCATTGTTCACTGTTGTTTGCGCAAAATCATTACAATCTTTGGCGATAGCAGAGACAAATTTTTCATCAATAACGCCATACCCGTTTTCTGCCAAAAATTTAAACTGCTGTTCAATTTTCAAGAACAACGTGTCATAAAAAGAATGCTCCGGTTTGATGATCGGGTTTATTGCCAATGATCTTTCGCCGAAAGAATAAGCTTTGGAAAATGCCGCTTTATCGATATTGATCTCATGTTTCTGATAGCTTTCCCACAATACCGATCCCCAGTGCAATCCGTTGGTATCGATCGTTCCACCGTAATCAATTAACATTCCTTTTACCATGCTTTCTTGTTTTGTGCGCCTGAATGCGCATAATGTAATTCTTTGTGACCTTGATTTTCTGCGTTGGGGGTTTCCACCTTCACTCCTTTTTTATTAATCAAAGCCAAACCAATAACGATCCAGAAAATCTCACGGATGCGCATCACCACGCCAATAAATATGCCTGCCGAAGCCGCCAGTCCTACACTTTGTAAAGCCATCGCCAGTCCGCCTTCGCGCGTACCAAGCTGCATTGGAAAAAAGAAAATCAGGTTGGCGAACAGCGAAGAAGCCGAGCTGACGATCAGCGCTTCCGTAACCGACATGTTCAAACCGATGGCAACAGCCGTAAAATAAATTTCCATACAACCTACCACCCTGCCAGCAAATTCCAACGCCAGTGAAGAATAGAAACGGGACTTACGGTCGGAGTACAAAATCCTGATCTGGTTGTCTATTTCCTTTAAAGTTTCCTCTTTTTCAGCTGCGAACGCCCTGGCTTTTTTGTTGATAAATGGAATTTTAGTGAGGAGCTTAATGGTGCTGACGGTAAACCCCTTTTTGTAAACCCTAACAAACCAGAATCCCAATGCAAGACTGACAAGTAACATAAAACCGCAGCCTGCCAGCATAATTCCGTTGATAGGGATAAATACCAGGATCAACCCAATGGAAACCAGCCAGAACAAAACATGCGAAAACATGTGCATCAGGCTGTAAAGTAACACGGACGATGAAGCTTTGTTAATTCCCAATTTGAGTTTCAATTCCATAATCCGGTAAGGCTCACCACCTAATGCCACAAACGGTGTGATGTAATTGATGGCGTAACCACTGATTGTAAGCTTTAATACCGACCAGAATGACAAATTGCTTTCCGGAATAGCTGGCTCCTCAATAATGGCATCAAAAGCAAAAGCGTTCAGTACATATATCAACAGCCAGCTTCCGATAACAGGTATGAACCAAACTCCGGTTTTTTGAATATCACGCCAAATATTATCAAGCCCAATGCCATAGACCATGTATCCCAATGTCAGAACACCGATCAGCATAAAAAAGGCCTTATATATTTTACTGCTCATATTCGCTTCCTGAAATGATTTTTTCATAAAAATGGCTGCTCACTTTTTCCTGGCGTGAGCACATGTAAATAAGGATCGGGTTCAGAATGAAAATATCAAAGAAAAAATAGATCCATGCCTGATCCAGAAACAGCCATAAAAACAGGAATATAACTCTTGTATTGAACTGAATAATGTTCGTGTACTTCATCAACGGCTTATTCTGTGCCCTAAAATCAACAATCAGATTTTGAGGCAAACCAGCGGTATATTTACTTTTCACCAGGGTCAGAAGCTTTTGCAGTTTCGGCGAAAACTTTTCCTGCATTTTGGTATAATTCAGGTAGTTCCGCGCTATGAGCTTCATACCAAAATTATTTTTCCAGGTCAAAAGATCATATTCCTTTTGCAGATCTCGGCTGTTGTCCAATTCACTTCCAGAAGTGCCTTTGATAAAAAACAAATGCACATTGCGATAGTAATCCGCCATGGCAGATTGTACGACATGCGAAAACCCTGCCAGAACGCCCGGGATCCATATCAAGGCCGTCCAGCCCTCGTTCATGCTCCTCAGACAAAGTGCCACGTGAATGGATATAAACCAGAAATCACCCGCTGCACCATCCAGTATACGGCCCAACCGGCTTTTGTTATTGGTCATTCGTGCAAGTTGCCCGTCCGCACTGTCAAGAGCGTTTGCAAACATCAGAGACAGCATCCCTATTACATTGATCACCAGATCCTGACTGTAAAACAAAATCCCGGCAGCAACACCAAAAAATATGCTGATGATGGTAACTGTATTCGGAGTCATCCCGATTTTGGCACAAAACAAGGCAATCTGGTAACCAATCGGCCTGTAAAACCATATATCGATCTGCTCCTCTGTATCATTCGATTTCAACGAACTTTCAAAAGCCGAAACTTTATTCTCTACTATTTCTGGTTTGTTTCTTTCCTTTATCAAGTCCTCCATTACGATTCTTTAGTAAATTTTTGATAAATCCGTTTAGCTATGAAACCCGCGGCTTCTTCCCTGCAGGGTGCAAAGCTGGGCCAGTCGTTTAAATCGATAATATGAAAATTGCCGTCGGCACCAATGATCGCGTCACCACCGTAAATGTCAATTCCTAAAACTTCGGCAGATGAACCTGCTACGCTTTTAAGTTTATTTTCGTCAAAAGTGTAATACAATGATTTCCCATTGATCGTCTCATAAGCCTGGTATTTATGATGATTGTTGTCATACGGATAAAACCAGAAGAAAAAATCAGTACCGTAAACGCCGTAAAATTTCACCAGATCACCAACAAGATGTTCAGAAATCACTGCGTCCGGAATCTCCCTCAAAGCATATTCGCGTAAGATTTCTTTCGCCTCTTTTTTTGTGTACGTAAAAGTAACGTCCTCTTTGTGAATGGCGTGAAAATCACCTCTTTTGATCCAAAATCCTTTTCCTGGTAATTGTTCGAAAACATCGTCTCCATTGTAAGATGTAGGAACCACAAAACTTTTCGGATAAGGAATTTGATTGTCAACCAGACCGTTCGTCATATTGGTCCGGAAACAATTCTCGATACCAAAGCCCGAATTGACAACAGTTGTACCATTTTCTTCTAAAATCTGCAATTTTTTTACCACCTCTTTCTGACGCGCCATGGTGAAAATAAAACGCTGGTCAACCTTGTCAAGGACAAGAAATTCATCCTCAGACAGCATGGTTATTTTGCATCCCAAAGCTTCAAGAGCTTCTGTGGTTAGTGTAAAAATCGCATCGTCATTTCCAATATGGTTTGGTGAAAACTTTCTGTTTCTGTGTACTCCAAGTATTTCTATTTCTTTCATAATCAGTAGCTACCGACTTCAATTCCGAACGCTAGGTTCAAAATCCCGGCAATAAGCTATTTTGGTGTCAATAATCCATCGGCCTATTTCTGACCGTTTTTTTTATTAATTTTCAATGGTTTGTAATTCCTTTTCTTCCCTCAAAAAAAGCTCGGCGGTATGAATGTCGGCCACGTGATCCACATCTACGATTTTGGAGAAAACATGTGCTTTCAGCTTTACGCCGTTATCCAGCATATGACGCTGGAAATTCCGCAAACGATTCGTTCCATTTTCCACTGAATCTGCAACCAGATCCAGCGCTTTTTTTCTCAGACAATAAATTCCGCCGGAGATAAAAGGTGTCTGATTTTCGTTTTTATCTTTGAACGCAGTAATATGGTGGCTAGCATCGACGTCCACAAATAATGGACTTTCATCATCCACAAATGTCGTAACGGCCATTAAACCATCCACACCATTATTATTTTCAAATTCTGAGATAAACTGTTTGAACTCATTTTCTTTAAAAACCGTGTCGGTTGTTGTCAGACATAAATTCTCGACATCCTTTGCCGCTTTTACTATTTCATAAAAACTATGCAATGAACTTGGTGTGGATTTCCGAACAATGTGAATGGGAAAAGCATAATCCGTTTGCGACAAATGTTCCTCTAAAATTTCAGAGTCTTCATTGATAATAATATAAATGCTTTCGGGATTGTTACTCAAAAAAACGCTGATCAGCCTGTCGATCAACATTTCACCATGCAGACTAACCATTGGCTTAGGCAGAGAAAAACCCTCCTTCGCCAATCTTGATCCTTCTCCTGCTGCTATAATTGCGTAATTCATAGTTTGTTCGTTTTCCCATCTCCCGGGGTTTCGCCCCAGGCTGAGGTATTTAAGCCTTACAGGCTAATTCTTTTATTTAAAAATCGAGCCTGAATCTTGCCCGGATTCCCCAGGTTGAAATGTTTGGATGATTTAAATAATTAAACCTTTTTACAACATCAACCCTCAGGATTTTAAAAATATTGGCTACACCCACACTTCCTTCCATGTAAGGGTGTCTGTCCAAAGTATAAGTAATGGGCTGTCCGAGTTCATCAACAGGAAACTGGTAAACCAGCGCGCCTTTATTGGGATTATTTTCATCCCTCAAACCACCTATTACGCCTTTAAAACTAAATACTTCACGCAATTTTAGTTTCTTGATCAGCGGTATTTTATTGAATATAAATCCATTCATGTAGTACTGCACATCCAGACTTGCGTAATGATCACTTGCAAATTCAAGGAAATTCATCAGGTTATATGAATTTAACTGATAAGCATAAGTCTGGTTTGCACGGTGGATCGTCAACAGCGGGAACGGCAGATTTTTACCTAAAATGTAGCCGCCCTCCACCGTTAGGTCGGCATATCCGAATTGCGACAGATACACCCTTTTAGCGGCATTTGCAGTAAAATTATGGTAGCTGTTACCACCATCAAAAACACCCTTTAACCCTGCATTATAACGAATCGTAAATATCGGAAACTTGTTGATGATTGGCGTACGATAGAGTTTTCCCTGATAAAACTGCTCTCTTGGCGCATAACGCAACTCCATATTAAGTTCGGTATTGCTAAGCTGTTTTACATTGTGAATTTCGCCATCCGTGCCTTTTTGCTCGTAAGTCAATATACCAGCGGGGGTCTGTGTCCACTGTGTAAAACCGACCTTGTAAGAAAAGCGGCTTTGAAATTCACGAACATATTCCAGGCGATAGACATCATTGTACAAATACCTGTTGTTCTGACCTCTTTTGAAAGAAAGCAGGAAGTTATCCTCCTGAACAAACTGAAGATCCTGCCCCGGAATTTTCGTATCACGCTGGTAACTCGCTTTGATGTAATGCAAAGGAAAATGATACACCGACTTGTTATTTAGCGAATACGTCCCGCTCAGAAAATATTTCCATTTCTCATCCTTGAAACCGTAAGCCGCATAAGTTTCAAAAAATACACGCTTGCTTAACATGGTAGTCGTACGGCCACCCAGTCTCAAACGGAAACCTTCAACAGGATTAAAACTGTAAAAAGTATTGACCGGACCCACTTCTACAATGCCAAACGATTTATAACCCGCCAAAAACAGAGAGGTAATATCCATGGTCCTTTTGAAGGACGGAATCGTTTGTAAAGTGTCCACATTGCGGTAAATATCACTTTCTGAAGGTTCCAGAGGCATGTGCCTTACCGTTTGCCAGTAAGTCTCTCCTTTCTTTTCCAAAGGATTGAAAACAGGCTGAATCGCAGGACCTTTGTAAACACTGTCTGGTTGTGCACGGTCGATTTCGTAATTTTTGTAATTTACTACCCGCTGTCCGAACAAACCTGCTCCTTTTTCACCCAAAGAAAACTCCATACTTAAAGTGGATTTGCTTTGGTGGTAACGGCCATTTGGGCTTTTTTCGAATTCCAGGCGCGCTTCCAGATCCCTCATAAAATTGAGGTTAATATCTTTGTTAACAGTCAGATAGGCATTTTGAACCGCGTAATTGCCATCCAGGGTAATAAACAGCTTTCCTTCAAAAAGCATGTCCGTTTTGTTTCTTGGCACAAAGCCTAACTCCACCAGCCACGGTTCCTGGGTTTTGACCGTATCACGGATAAAGAACTTGTAGAATGTAGGTGCCGTATTGGCAATCGGACTTAACAGTAAATTTGTTGCAATGGAAACATCGTTATTGTAGATATTGATGTCTTCATATAAACGGTTAAAATAAGCGCTCAAACCATCATTGTCAACAAATCTTGAATCAAATTCTGCGCGACGATCTGCTTTTATCAACTGTTTTTTGGTGAACGGACTTTTGCGGAAATACACCTGCGAAAGCTTTTCCTCCATATATGCGGGCAGCACATTTTTACCCCCGATGGCAGTGGAATCCTGATCTCTGAAAAGAAACTGGTAATTACGGAAAATGCGTTTTTCTTTAAACTTTTCCGACAGATTGCTTAATGCAAAGGATATTTTTTCATACTGCTCGTATTCAACATAGTCGTTGTTGCCCATCTGGTTTTTATCCCGGTTCTCAATTACCTGACGAATCAGCTGAACAGCGGGATTATCCTTATTCCGGTAACGTGCTCGGCCTTTTACAGTGACTTCTTTCAGCAAAGAAGCATCAACCGCCAGTTTAACATTAATGACCTGATCTATGCCTGCCGTAACTTTCTTTTCTACGCTTAGATAACCGATGTAAGTAAACTTCATGCTCAAACTGCCAGCGGGCAATGTTATCGCGTATTTCCCGTCAATATCTGCCGAGGTTCCCATGGTGGTACCAGGGATAACAATGCTGACGTAGGGAAGTGTTTCTCCGGTTTTTTCGTCAGTGACTGTTCCTCTGACGGTGGTCGTTTGTGCCTGAATGCTGCTGTATCCCAATGCGGCGATACCGATAATCAGCACAAACCTTATGTAAATTAATTTCAACATTTCGTAAGCTTAAATTCTATATTTCCATGGCTCATATTCATTCGGAACAATAAAATTGTTCTCAAATGATCCTTCTCATCCCTGCTTCGATACTATGATCAAAGCCACTTATTTTCCTTGTACCAATCCAGCGTTTCGGCCAGTCCTTTTCTCAGGTTATAATATGGTACGTAGTTCAAACCCAGGCGGGCTGCATCGATGCTGCAATACCAGTTTGCAGCGGTTAGCTCATTTAATTTTTCGGTATTTAAAACAGGCGTCTTTTTCGTGAATGACGAAAAACTTTCTAATAATGAAGCAATTATCTTGATAAATCCAAGTGGCAGATGAAACCGAAAAGCTTTCTTCCCACTTAATTCTTTAAACAGATTTGCCAGTTCATAACGATTGTACTGCTGCCCGTCCGATATATTGTAAACACTTTTGCCATTTTTTACTTCCTGCATTCCTGCCATTGTCGCATTCACCAGGTCCTTCACATATACAAAACTTAACCATTGCGGATCGTTGCCTATATATAAATCGAATCCCTTACTCAGTGTTTCAAAAAGGATCAGGATGTCTTTTTCGCGTGGACCAAAAACGGCTGTCGGCCTGATAATGGTCAATGGAAAATCATTCAGATCAGACAAATACTTTTCAGCAAGAAGCTTGCTTTTTCCATAAGAAGTAACCGGCTTTGCCTCACTATTTTCCGTAATCGGCTGAGCAGCACCATATTTCACTGGCCCCAGCGCTGCAAGACTGCTCATAAAAACAAATCTTTTCAGCCTTAAGACCGACTGTGCTGCCTTAGCGAGATGAAGTGTATAATCAGCATTCACCAAATTATAGGCTTCTGTATTTTTGGCTCTTGTGGCTCCGGCTGCGTGAATAATGTAGCTGTAATTCCCTTTTTGTAAAGTTGGAATCAATGACTCCACAGAACTAAAATCAGGATATACAAATACCAACGGAGGCTGAATTCCGGTACTCAGTTTCTCTAATCCGGTAATATCACTTGAAGGTCTCACCGCAGCATGAACTTCATAACCCTTCAATAGTGCTGCCTGCACCAAATGATAGCCAATGAATCCGCTTGCCCCGGTTATAAGTACCTTCTCGTTCATATTGCCTTTTCAAATAATCTGTATCTCTTGTACAATTTCCCGTTGATCTGCTCTATCGCATGATTCATCAGATAATTGTCTTCCAACATCCAGGAGCATTCTCCCCCGGTAATTTTGGTTCCGTAGGTATTTTTTATAACACTTCCATACAGACAAGCTTCAATACCCATTTTTCTGTAATCCTCTATCACTCCGAGTGTTAACACACGAATACGGGTTATTTTTTTCTTGTTTAACAGCAATTTAAAAATACCTGTCGGCAACAAACGCCCTCTTTTTATTTTTATCAAAATCTGATTGATGTCGGGAATGCCAAGCACGAAACCGACCAGCTTGTCATCCTTTTCAGCAACAAGGCAAAAGTTGGGATCCAGAATCATTTTCAAGTCCTTTGCCAGATAATTAAACTCGTTATCCGTAAAGGGCACAAAACCCAGATTTTTGTCCCAGGCACTGTTATAAATTTCCCGGATCTTCAATACTTCATTGTCAAAGTCCTTCAAATTCACCTTCCTGATTACGATTCCGCTGCGCTTCAACCTCTGTTGAAGCACATCCAACAACTTCACAGAACGATCATTGGATTCGCTTACATTGATTTCATAAGCCAGAAGATCCGTCTTCTTAACCAGTGCATTGTTCAGCAGTAGTTCCTCATAATATGGC
>Ga0247803_1001372_pt1 | contig 12817 bp, 14 predicted proteins | sample UWRJL014104B1_FD_180928 | JGI IMG/M metagenome (GOLD analysis project Ga0247803, IMG submission 180928) | Plant litter microbial communities from Arlington Agricultural Research Station in Wisconsin, United States - UWRJ-L014-104B-1 | ecosystem: Environmental > Terrestrial > Plant litter >...
TATTGAACTGTTGCTTAAAGATCTTATTTCTGAAAAACTGGTTGAACTAACCGAATAATCCGGGTGAAAAGGATTACCAATTATTGGTCGAAATGGAGATTACTCTCAAAAAGTACAAAAATTAACTTTTTGTACGCCTCCGTTACGCTTGTGATCATCAAAACGGGATTGACCGTATTACCTTTTCACATCTTCCGCAAATTGTTTTACAGGATCAGCAGATCCGATAAAAAGGATAATTTGACAGCGGGCGAGATAAATGAGATCGTTTATGCAATCAATACTTCGGCGACTGTTTTACCTTTTGAATTACTTTGTTTGCCGCGGGCACTGGCTGCTAAATATTTGCTTAGAAACGTGCCTTCTTTGAGTCTGGAAATTGGAATCGAAGTTAATGAGAATAAAGACTTTGAGGCACATGCCTGGGTTGAAAAGAATGGAGATGTTATTATAGGCGACTGGTCCGAATCTGTTTTTTACCAACGTTTATGGGTTTGGGAATGAATTTTATTGATCACACACATGCCATTTTATAAAGCCTACGGATTAAATATCTCTTCTGAAATTGAGCTGCCGGAACTTAGTGTCGCAGAAAAAACTGCCAATATTGATCTTTTTATCTCTGTCGGGACTATTGATGTACCGAAATTAAGAAAAACACCTATTCATCGCAGAGGTGTTCAGGCATATCAGGGTGTTGATGATGCAGGTAATCTTATTTTACACTGGGATCAGATCGCTGCCTTTAAAGCGGTAGAGGGAAATCAATTGGTAATCTCCCCCTTAACGCAGGATAGTAATTTGCTAAGCCTTTTTACTATCAGTGAAGCGCTGGCAATGATTTTGTTTCAAAGAGGATATTTTCTGCTGCACGCAAGTGCTGTAAAAGTGGGAAATGAGGCATGGTGCTTTATGGGTATTCCTGGTGCTGGCAAATCGACCACCGCAGCTGCGTTTGTGAAATCGGGTTGTTCTTTATTGAGTGATGATCTGACTGCGATACGATTCGATGAAGATGGAAAGGCTTTTATAATCCCGGGATATCCGCAATTGAAAATTTGGGATAACTCAGTTGACGGCCTCAACTATGACAGGGCTGCTTTACAGCCAGTGAGTGAAGGTGTGAATAAATTTTCATTCCGGCCGGAAGGTGAGTTTAGCCTCGATCCGGTTGCTCTTGGAAATATTTTTGTTATACATAAGGCAAAAAACCGCCCTGAACAACAAAAGCTCAGCGCTTCGGAAATACCCATTGAAACCTTAAAAAACTTTCCGTTACCTACGTCCTTTCTAAAGGGAAAATATTTGCAGGATCATTTTCGGCAAAGTTTTCTTTGCGCTAAATCAGCGGATATGTGGCGTAAGAGAAGGCCCAACGGATTTGAATTATTGGAAAAATGGGTGAACGGAAGTATCGCTTCAAAATCAGACATATTTCTGCATGCCTTATAATAAACTCTCTTCGCAGTTACACTTTTTAACGAGGGCTAGCCTTGGAGGAGAAGTTGAAAAAAAGGTATACCCCGATTTTAAAGAAGATCTGGACTGGGATTCAATTTACGAACTTTCTCAGTGGCATCAGACCGGCGCTTTGGTGTACCAACATTTTGACGAGATTGGACAAAATACAGGAAATACTGGTTGTTTTGAAAAATTAAAAGAACAAAGCCTGAATCAGGCAGTGTTCAATATGGTCTTTCTAAAGAAGTCGATAGAAATTGCCAGTGATCTCGCAGCTAATCATGTGAATTCTTTTTTAATGAAAGGTGCGCTTTGGGCATGGTTGCTATACGAAAGTCCGGGTCTGCGCGAATTTGGTGATATCGATTTCTTTCTTCAAAAAGAAAATATTAGCGAGGGACTCAAAATCCTGGCCCGCCATAATTTTGAACCAGACGTTTACAGAAAATATCTTCTGGAAACAGATAAGGTTGCAAGACTGTATTTTAAAACGGATTACCAGTTACCCCTGACCCCCATTGGCTCTCAGATGGTACAGTCTCTGGAAATTCAATGGAACACTTCCTATCCTAGGTATCACTATTCGTTTGACTGGAACGAGCTGACTGGTAAGATGATGTCCGTCAATGTTGCAAATACGGTTTTGAAAGTCCCGGCAGTGGAAAACCAGCTCCTGATGATGGTCATCCATCATGGCGGGATTGAGCAGTGGGACAAGTTAAAATATATGGCTGATTTTGTCCGTATTCTTCAGAGGTTTGGAAAGGAGATGGATTGGGCTTATATAGTTTCCAAAACGAAACAGAAAGGATTTCTTAAAATATTGCTTGAATCCCTGGGGATGGTGAAGATCCTGACAGGTGATAATTATCTAACATATTGCGGCCATGGCATTGATGACCGATACCCATCACCGGTGTTTTACAACAAAGTTATTTTTCACTGGGAAAATACAAGGGTCAAACCCGTCACAAAATCCTGGCGGATTTTTTACTTCAATATAATTTACAGGGATAGGCTACGTGACAAGCTTTCTATTTTGTTTAGCCACATAGCCTATCTTTTGGAATGGAGATTAATTATTCCTAAGGCCCGCTGGTATCGAAAGCAGCCTTAAATCAGCTTTATATTTATTGTTCCCGAGACTGAACCACCAGCTGGAAGTGTTGTCAGACCTTCACCATTATTGAAAGAATTGACATTTGCAGTCAAAGGCTCAATGCCCACGCAATCACGCGCAGGTGGAGTGTAAACGACCAGGTGATTAAATTTTCCTTCACCAGTCTCCTGCTCAATTTGAAGGGTGACATGCTGGTTTTCTGAGATCAGCTGCGTGACGGCTTTATCTCCATCAATATTTACAATAAATGCATTATCCAGCGCTTTTTTAAAAAGCGGCATCGGGCCCTCTATAGGAAAAGGTGCAGTTTCAATCGGGCTCATCCGATTATCAAAAACGACAATGGTATCCGACGGGATGCTAATCTTCCAGGCATCAACCATTTCATTCCCTATCTGAAAATAAGGGTGCCAGCCAAACATAGTAGGGCAGGGTTCTGCCCCTATATTTTTAGCTTCGTATGTGAGCGAAAATATTCCGTCTGCGCTTAATTTATATTTTACTGTGAAGTCCACGGAAAATGGATAACCTTCTGGTTCTCTGATCTCATAAGATAATTTGATATAAGCATGATCGGCTGCCATAACCTGCTCAACTAACTGAAAGCGATTTTTCCGAACTAATCCATGAATTGCATTATCGCCGTTATTAAGCGCAAGCTGATAATGTTTGCCAAGAAATTTGTATTTACCATCGGGGATACGGCTTGCAAACGGAAAAAGGAGTTCGCTGGCACTTTGCGTATCTTCTGCAAGGGCGTTTGGCGTGGCAGGAGTTTTCAGAAGAGAGAAAAGTGTAACCCCTTTTCTTAGGGATAGCTGGCGAACAATTCCGCCGAGTTCTGGAACTACTACAAACCGATTTGAAGTCGCCGTTTCCTGTATGACATATTCTGTCAGTTCTCCGTATTGCTGTTTTTGTATTTCAAATGCCATAGGTATAAGTTTAGGTTTGACGTTGTAGCTAGTCGCAAAAGTACTCTAAAAATAAAAACCGGACAGTTTTACTGCCCGGTTTTATAAATAATTATCTGTTTTTCGAGAAATTAAACTGCCGAAGAGTCTTTATCTTCTGCAACCATTTCGCCTTTTTCTTTCTCAGTTTGCTTAACGGCTTCCTCATGGATCGCAGCTTCCTCATTGGAACGACGATTAATGTATGCTTGGTAGCTTGTTTCCTTTTCGTAAGGACGTTTGCCGATCAATTTTTCCAAATCACTCTGAAACAAGATTTCTTTTTCCAGCAGCTCTTTCGCTAATATTTCCAAAGCATCGCGTTTCTCAATAAGCATATTTTTTACAAACTGGTATGCCTGATCGATCAGTTTGCGAACCTCTTCATCAATAGCCTGAGATGTTGACTCTGAATATGGCTTCGTGAAAGAATAATCACTTTGCTTTGAATCGTAGTAAGAAACATTTCCAATACGGTCATTCATACCATACATAGTAACCATGCTGTACGCAACTTTCGTCACACGTTCAAGGTCACTCAATGCACCCGTTGAAATCTTACCGAAAATTACATCCTCAGCAGCACGTCCCCCTAATGTCATACACATTTCGTCAAACAATTGCTCTGTACGATACAAATACTGTTCTCTTGGCAAATACTGTGCATAACCCAAAGCAGCAACACCACGTGGTACAATTGATACCTTAACCAATGGATCTGCATGTTCAAGGAACCAGCCTGCTACTGCGTGACCTGCTTCGTGATAAGCAACAATTTGTTTTTCCTCAGGAGATATCAATTTGTTTTTCTTTTCCAAACCACCGATTACACGATCCATCGCATCCTGGAAATCCTGCATCGTTACTTCCTCTCTGTCACGACGCGCTGCGATAAGGGCAGCCTCGTTACAAACATTTGCAATTTCAGCACCTGCAAAACCAGGAGTTTGAGAAGATAATTTTTGAATATCAACGTCAACCGAAAGTTTCAAAGGTTTCAAGTGGACTTTAAAAATAGCCTCGCGACCGATAACGTCTGGCTTGTCAATTGAAATCTGTCTGTCGAAACGTCCCGGACGAAGCAAAGCCGGATCCAAAACATCCGGACGGTTGGTAGCTGCTACGATAATGATACCTGAATCGGTAGCGAAACCATCCATCTCAACAAGCAGCGAGTTCAGTGTATTTTCGCGTTCGTCATTTGAGCCTGGCATAGCGCCACGTCCACGTGAACGACCCACAGCGTCAATCTCATCGATAAAGATGATACAAGGTGCTTTCTCTTTTGCTTGTTTGAAAAGGTCACGGACACGAGCCGCACCAACTCCTACAAACATTTCGACGAAGTCAGAGCCTGAAAGTGAAAAGAAAGGAACACCTGCTTCACCAGCAACCGCTTTTGCAAGCAAAGTTTTACCGGTACCAGGAGGGCCTACAAGGAGCGCACCTTTTGGAATTTTGGCGCCCAGTTTCTTGAACTTGTCAGGAAATTGAAGATACTCTACAATTTCTTTGATCTCTTCTTTTGCTTCATCAAGGCCGGCAACATCGTTAAAAGTAATTTTAACTTTATTTTCTGCATCGAATAATGTAGCTCTCGAACGGCCGATATTAAATATCTGACCACCCGGCCCTACACCACCGGACATTCGGCCGAGTATGAAATACATCACCAGAATCATAATGATGAAAAAGCCCCATGTTCCCAGGAAACTTGTCCAATCGTTCCTCGTATCTACAACAAGCTCGATTTTGTCATCATCAGGCACACCTTCCTGAATTTTATCAAGATCCTTTTTGAAAGTCTCCGCCGAAGTTACCTGAAACTGGTAATGAGAAACCGGTTCTCCGCCGAAATAATTGCCACCATTTTCAGATGTAAGGACCTTATATTTGTCAAGCTTGAGCGCTTCTGGCTTCAATGTTACCTCTACTGACTTGTCATTTACTATCGTAACACGAGAAACTTCCTTGTCAGCCACCATTTTCTCAAAACGTTTTTGAGTCGTTTCGCGAATCGTCGATGTCCTGTTAAGGTAAGTTATCCCCAAGATAGTAGCAATCAAAGCAGCTATGATCCATCCCTGATATCCCTTTTGAGGACTTTTAGGATTTAGTGGACCTCTTTTGTTATCGTTTTCAGACATTCTTTATAATAATTAAGAGGAAATTTAATAAACAACATTTCGCATGCGATGAATGTTCATCCGCTACGATATTTACAGGACGGAATCTTCAAAGTGCGTTACAACCGCATCTCCCCAAAGCTCTTCCAAATCATAGTGTTTGCGACGTTCTTTATTAAAAATGTGAGCCACTACATCCACATAATCAATCAATATCCACTCTCCATTGGCTTTTCCTTCTTTCTGCCACGGGTCGGTTTTAGATATTTTGTAAACTTCGTCTTCCACCGAATTGGCCAAAGCATCTATTTGAGTATCGGAATTCCCCGAGCAAATTACAAAAAAATCTGTTATTGAATTTTTTACTTTCCTAAGATCAAGGATTGTGATATCCTCACCTTTCTTTTCTGACATCCCTTTAGCAATAAGCTCGGATAAATCTTTTGATGATAGTTCTTTATTTTTGCGTTGTTTCATGCGTAGTTGATTCCCATTTCTATAAACCCTAAAGTAAAGTAAAAAAATTGTACAAGTCTATATACGATACCTTAATTATAGGTAAAAAAGTTATTTATCTGCCAAGTTGTCATTCAACAAACGACATAGCGGCTGAATTAGTGCGTAGCGGATCTGGAATGGAGGGTGCGATTGTCATTACTGACGAACAAACAAAAGGTCGTGGACAAAGAGGGACAACATGGGTATCGCCACCTCGGATGAACCTCACAATGTCGGTTATTCTGGCCCCTGTGTCTGTGCCAATACCGGATCAGTTTCTGATAAGTCAAGCTGTTGCATTGGGAATATCAGACTATCTGAGTACTTATTCGGATAAAGTTAAGATAAAGTGGCCAAATGATATTTATCTCGACAACAAAAAAATATGCGGCACGCTTATCGAAAACTCTATACAAGGCAACATAATTTCCAGTTCTGTTGCAGGTATGGGTATCAACATAAATCAGACAGACTTTGAAGGTTCCCGTGCAATTTCTTTGGCCAAAATGACTGGACGCGAGTTTGTTAAAGCTGAGGAATTTTCTAAACTTGTCCGTCAACTGGACACGTGGTATCTGAAACTAAAATCAGGAAACCATAACGAAGAGATCAGACGTGAGTATTTGAATCGGCTTTTAGGTTACAATCAGTTACGCCATTTTCGTTACAAGAATGAAATTGTTTCAGGAACGGTGACAGGCGTAACCGATTATGGAATGTTGTGTATCCGGTTTACAAATCAGATTGACATACAGGAAGTTGATCTGAAAGAAATCGAATGGGTATGGGATTAATCTTCAATTTTTGGAATTCCCCATTTTCCTAATATCACCATGGCGACGCAGCAAATCAATAAACCAAGTGACTCACGGGCTTCTTCAATATTAATACTTCTCATTTGAGCTTCTCCGAAAAAGATCCCCTCAAATTGTGGCGGCCACTGAAATATGGCTGCGACAAGATAGCCCGCTGCAAGCACATAGAAAACCCAGGACGGCCAGAGATTATTAACGCTCATATAACAGGCAAGGGCGGCAGCACTGTAAGTAAAAATCCAAACGGTTGAGTCGGGATCATTAAACTGAAAATATGCAAAAAGCATGAATAGCAGTCCAAATACGATCTTGAAGAATTTCATGTTTTTTCAGGATTAGTGGGTTGATGTTAAATATAAAGCTGATTTAAGTTTTTTATTACTATTTCAACCATATAATTTTCGTCATTTGCAAAACTGACTAAGCGCAGCTGTTGCATCCCCATAACCAAGATTTTCTGCCTGTTTAAGGCTTGTGCAGCCAAGATCTTTTTCTCCCTCATTGTACTGAGAAAGTCCAAGTCCGTAAAAAGCCTTTCCATACTGAGAATCTAGTTTGATGGTCTGACGGAAAGCCAAGGTAGCCTTTTTAAAATCGTTAACCCGGTAGTAAGTATTTCCCAGATTGTACCAGGCTTGCTTGTTATCCTGATTTAGTTGGGTAGCTTTTTCAAAATCCAGAATCGCCGGCTCTGCCTTGTCCAGCAAAACATAAAGCTGACCTCTGTTCAGGAATACGTCGGAAGTATCCGGCGCGAGGCTGGCGGCGTGGTTGTAATCAGTAAGTGCAGAATCAAGATGATTATCGGCAGTATATAAAAGTGCGCGGTTGAAATACGGACGGTAAGAATTTGGTTGAAGCTTGATGGCCTGATTGAAATCCATCAGAGCGCTTGCGTACTCCTTCATCTCATAATAAGCGACACCACGGGTATTCAAAGCTTCGGCGTTGGAAGTATTTTTTTCAATGGCTTTGTTGAGGTATTCGATCGCTTCTTTGTTTTTGCCTTCGCGCATCAAATCTTTTCCTTTTTGTAAGAAAGCATCACTCGATTGGGAACAGGAATTAAGAAAAAGTAAAAAAAATAAAAAAAATATACGGCACATAATCACGCGTTTAGAGTTGTTTCGCACAAAAGTAAGACGAAAGATGAAACGAATGATTTCTTTTTGTCAAATAAATGTCTTTATCTTTGCACCGGCAAATCGGAACTACCAGCTCCTTCCGAATCCCCCAGGTCCTGACGGAAGCAAGGGTAGGTGGTTGATGCGGTGAGATTCTCGGTTTGCCTTTTTTTATGCCCTTTCCATTCCATTCCACATCTTTTTTTTGCTTTTAGTCAGGGTTTTCTACTTTTGTGGAACAATTAAACTATTCAATTCTTGATATGAAATTTTTTATTGATACTGCTAATCTGAAAGAAATTAAAGAAGCTCAGGCTTTAGGCGTACTTGATGGTGTTACTACGAATCCGTCGCTTATGGCAAAAGAAGGAATTACAGGTAAGGATAATATCATGAGACACTACAAAGCGATCTGTGATATTGTGGACGGAGATGTAAGTGCGGAAGTAATTTCGTTGGATCTGGAAGGAATGATCCGTGAAGGAGAAGAGTTGATCGAGATTGATGATAAAATTGTTGTAAAGATCCCTATGACAAAAGAAGGGGTTAAAGCTTTGAAATATTTTTCGCTAAAAGGTGTTCGGACAAACTGTACACTAATTTTTTCAGCGGGTCAGGCCTTATTGGCAGCGAAAGCAGGTGCAACATATGTTTCTCCTTTTGTAGGCCGTCTGGATGATATTTCTACGGATGGTATTGGTTTGATCGAACAAATTCTGACGATCTACCGTAATTATGGCTTCGAGACACAGGTTCTTGCTGCCTCGGTTCGTCACCCGATGCACATTATCCAGTGCGCGGAAGTTGGTGCCGACGTGATGACAGGACCTTTGAGTGCGATGGAAGCGTTGTTGAAACATCCGCTTACCGATATCGGCCTTGAAAAATTCCTCGCTGATTACAACAAAGGAAACGCTTAATAAGAAATAGAACCATATGAGAGGTTAGATGTTTAGGGAAACTAAATGTCTAACCTCTTTTCTCAAAATCTGATTATTTCATTTATGACTGAATCAACAGAGCCTATTGTAAGATTGGAACGGGCAGATATCTATCAGGGTGACCGGCCTGTTTTAAATGATGTCCATTTTGAGATAAAAAATGGTGAGTTTGTTTACCTGATCGGCCGTACCGGCAGTGGAAAAAGTTCTCTGATGAAAACGCTTTACGGAGATCTGTGGCTGCATACAGGATCTGCAAAAGTGGTAGGTTATGAACTGCATAATATAAAAAGGGCCGATATTCCTTTTTTACGCCGCAGGATCGGAATCGTTTTTCAGGATTTTCAGTTATTGTCAGATCGTTCGGTAGAAGATAATTTGTCTTTTGTTTTAAGAGCGACAGGCTGGGATCAGCAATCAAAGATATCCAAACGGATTGCTGAAGTATTGATGCAGGTTGGACTGGGAACTTCTCAAAAAAGAATGCCGCATCAGCTTTCCGGCGGTGAGCAGCAGCGTGTAGTAATTGCCCGCGCTATGCTAAATGAGCCGAGAATTCTGATTGCAGATGAGCCTACGGGAAATCTTGACCCGGAAGTGGGAGACCAGATCATGCAGGTTTTCAGAACGATTAATAATGCAGGGACAGCAATTTTAATGGCAACTCATAATTATGAATTCCTTAAAAAATTCCCAGCCCGTACGATCAAGTGTGAAAACGGAACGGTTTCAGAAGGATAAGAACAATATTGAAACAATATAAAAAAACAGGTTGAAGAATAATTCTCCAACCTGTTTTTTTATAGGACAATTCTAAAAACTATTTCGCCGTCAGATCAATGAACGGGATAATAACTTCTTCTAATGAAACTCCTCCGTGCTGAAAAGTATCACGATATAAGTTCACATATTGATTGTAATTATTTGGGTAAGCAAAGAAGTAATCCTCTTTGGTAAATACATAAGAAGTCGAAACGTGTGGTTTTGGCAGGAAAATACGTTCCGGTTTACGGCATACCATCAGGTGGTTATCGTCAAATCCAAGATTTTTCCCGTGTTTGTAACGTAAGTTCGTATTTGTTTCACGATATCCGATAATTTTAACCGGTTTCTGAACCCTGATCATTCCATGGTCAGTAGTTAAGATTAACCTGCATTTTTTCTCAGCCACTTTTCTGATAAAATCTAAAAGAGGAGAGTGCATTAACCAGGATTTGGTGATCGAGCGGTATGCTGATTCGTCAGGTGCCAATTCCTTGATCATCTGAACATCCGTGCGCGCGTGAGAAAGCATATCGACGAAATTATAAACTATTACATTCAGCTGATTATTCAACAAGTTGTTAAAATTATCAATCAACGATTTTCCCTGATTTGTATTCAGGATCTTGTTATATGAAGATTTGATATTCAAGTGATTTGTCTCCAGTTGCTTTTGAAGAAAATCAAACTCATGGTTATTTAAACCTTCCTCTCCATCCGGCGTGTTTTCATCGCTGACCCACCATTGCGGATGCTTACGCTCCATCTCACTTGGCATCATACCAGAGAAAATAGCATTACGTGCATATCCCGTAGTAGTCGGCAAAATTGAATAATAAGAAGTCTCTTCTTCTACATTGAAATATTCCTGAATAATCGGTTGAATAACTTTCCACTGGTCATAACGGAAATTATCTATCAGTAAAAAGAAAACAGGCTCAGTTGATTGTTTCAGATAAGGGAATACTTTCTGTTTCATCAATTGATGTGACAGAATCGGGCGATCCGCTTTTGGATCGTTAAGCCAGCCTTCATATTCCTGCTCTATAAATTTGCAAAAGTTAGCATTTGCATCACTTTTCTGCATACTGAACACTTCTGACATACCCTGGTCGTCAGAATTTTCAAGCTCTAACTCCCAATAAATAAGTTTTTTATATATATCAGCCCACTCCTCATGTCCGATTCGGTCCTGATATTGCATTGCAAGATTTCTGAACTCCTGCTGATAGCTTAACGTTGTTTTTTCAGTAACTAGCCGTTTGTTATCCAGGATTTTTTTTACCGAAAGTAAAATTTGGTTTGGATTCAGTGGCTTGATCAGATAATCATCGATTTTAGAACCGATGGCATCTTCCATGATATGCTCTTCCTCACTTTTGGTGATCATCACAACCGGAAGCATTGGCTGCATTTGTTTTATTTGCGCGAGGGTTTCGAGACCGGTCATACCCGGCATCATTTCATCTAAGAAAACAATATCAAACCGGTCATTTTCAATGCGGTCAAGGGCATCTGCTCCACTGTTAACAGGTGTTACATTATACCCCTTATTGGTCAAAAACATGATATGTGGTTTAAGAAGATCTATTTCATCATCAGCCCAAAGGATGTTATATTGCATAGGTTAGTTTTTCAATTAGTAATAGTTAAAATAAAGAAAATTAACGTGCCAAAGTATGATCTGGTATCAAAAAAACAGGCTTTTAACATAAATTAAGACTAAAAAGGCAATTCTCGTGGTACCTGTTATTTAAGAATTTGCTATTTTCTGTCGGCCTGAATCAGGACAAAAATCTGCGTGTCACGCGTTCAAGATCGTCGGGTGTATCCACACCATGCGAATCGTCGGAGGTAACTACCGCCTTAATGGAATATCCGTTTTCAAGCCACCGGAGCTGCTCCAGCGCTTCTGCTTTTTCAAGCGAGGAAACTTCCAGTTTTGTTATTTCTGCGAGTACATCTACGCGATAAGCATAAATACCAATATGTTTGTAATAGGTGTGTTTCTCAAGCCAGTTTCCCGTTTCGACGCCACGTAAATAGGGGATCGTCTGCCTGCTGAAATATAAAACTTCCCGTCGCTTATTCAACACAGCTTTGGGAACATTGACATTGAAAAGAATATCTTCTGAGTCGATAATCTTTACGAGTGTCGCCAGTTCGATTGAACCGTCAAGTTCTTCTGCCAGGTTATTTATAGGTTCCGGACTGATAAAAGGTTCATCGCCCTGAATATTAATAACATAGTCAAATTTCCCTTCCGTTTTTGTCAAAGCCTCATAACATCTGTCTGTCCCGCTTTGATGCACCGAAGATGTCATAATAGCTTTCCCTCCAAAACTTTCGACGTGATCATAAATTCTTTCGTCGTCAGTTGCTACGATAACCTGATTGAGTTGTGTAGCTTTGGAAGATTGTTCATATACACGCTGAATCATTGATTTGCCCCCGATGTCGACCAACGCTTTGGCAGGAAAACGGGTTGATGCATAGCGCGCTGGTATTATACCTAGTATTTGCACGTGTTTATAGTTTGAATGATATTATTTCAAATTTTGTTTCAAAATAAAGCTAAAAATTTGCAAAAAGTTTTTTCACATACGTTTTCACAAAATATCTGGCGGATACTTCCTCACCCTGATCCGGATATCAACGAATGGGCTATCGAATTGCGGGAAAGTTCGGAAAAGAAAGTGTCATTTGCGATAATAGACTTGTCAATTCCCAAATTACGCTGGCAAGTTACGCCAGAAGGCGCAGATTGGTGGACTTCGCTTACAGCATTTTCAAACCAGCAACTGTTTTTGCACAACTACCGGTTCCCGGATATACCGCAGCCAACCGATCTGTTAGCTGTTTCTTCGAAGGATGGAAATTTGTTGTGGGCGCTGCCTAACTACGTATTAGTGCGGACGTTAGAGGCGCAGGAAGTTGAGGTCGCGACACAGCGCGGAGATAAATTTCAGTATGCGATTTGTGATGTCGATACAGCCCGTTTATCACAACTTTCGGAT
>Ga0247803_1001373_pt1 | contig 12815 bp, 7 predicted proteins | sample UWRJL014104B1_FD_180928 | JGI IMG/M metagenome (GOLD analysis project Ga0247803, IMG submission 180928) | Plant litter microbial communities from Arlington Agricultural Research Station in Wisconsin, United States - UWRJ-L014-104B-1 | ecosystem: Environmental > Terrestrial > Plant litter >...
AAGCAACAGTTCAATATCTTCCAGACATGTCTGTTTATCGATATCATAATCCTCTAAAACAGCGCTGCAAAGTGAATCCAACGTCTGTGGTTCTTCCTCCAAAGAGTTCCAAACTAAAGCGCCGACTTCATCAAGACCGTAATATTCTCCTTTATTATGATTGAGAATAACGATTTCTCCGCCAACGTTAGAAGCGATCTGCTGTGATGTCAATTTATATTTCATAAAAAACTTCTTATCCCAAATAAGTGCGTATATCAGCTAAGTTAACTACAAAGTTAGAAATAATAATTATTCAAGCTCAAATTTTATTCCCTGAGCCAAAGGAAGTGAAGAGCTATAATTTATCGTAGACGTCTGCCTTCTCATGTAATTTTTCCATGCGTCAGAACCTGACTCTCGTCCACCGCCGGTTTCTTTTTCTCCTCCAAAGGCACCTCCTATCTCTGCTCCAGAGGTTCCGATATTGACGTTAGCAATTCCACAGTCCGATCCGGTTTGTGACAAAAACACTTCAGCCTCACGAATATTTAACGTAAAAATGGAAGAAGACAATCCCTGCGGAACGGCATTTTGAATTTCAATCGCTTCTTCAAGATATTTATATTTTATCAGATAAAGGATAGGTGCAAAAGTCTCCGTTTGTACGATCGCATAATTATTGTCTACCTCCGCGATGCAAGGTGCTACATAACAACCCGAATTATAAATTCCTCCGGACAGGACTTTGGGAGCAACAACAAATCTCCCACCTTCTTTTCTAATTTTTCCAATAGCAGTTTCGTAATTTTCAACAGCCATTTTATCAATAAGAGGTCCCATATGAATATGATCTTCCAAAGGATTTCCGATTTTTAATTGTCCATATGCTTTAACAAGTGCATTTTTCAGATCCTCATATATCTCCTCGTGAACAATTACTCTACGTGTTGAAGTACATCGCTGACCTGCTGTTCCAACTGCACCGAAGACAATTCCCGGAATCGCAATACTCAGGTCTGCCGAATTTGAGACAATGATCGCATTGTTTCCGCCAAGTTCAAGCAGGCTTTTACCTAAACGTTTTGCAACAGACTCCCCTACTGCTTTACCCATCCTGGTACTGCCGGTTGCAGATAACAAAGCAATCCGGCTATCCTCAGCCAAAAATTGCCCCACTTCCTTTCCTCCGGCCACAACGGAGGAAATCCCCTCGGGCAAATTATTTTCAATTAAAACAGTCCTTATGATATGCTGACATGCAATTGCGGTAAGCGGTGTTTTTTCCGAAGGTTTCCACACACAAACATCACCGCATACCCAGGCAATCATCGCATTCCAAGACCAGACAGCAACCGGAAAATTGAATGCTGAAATAATTCCGACAATTCCCAAAGGATGCCATTGTTCATACATCCGGTGCTGCACCCGCTCACTGTGCATGCTCAGGCCATATAACTGGCGGGATAATCCGACAGCAAAATCGCATATATCAATCATTTCCTGCACTTCTCCCAAACCTTCCTGCAAGCTTTTACCCATTTCATAACTGACCAAAATTCCGAGCGCCTGTTTCTTGTTTCGAAGCTGATCTCCCATTTGTCGAACAATATCGCCCCGTTTCGGAGCAGGCACCATTCGCCAAACTTTGAACGCCTCCCTTGAGACTTCAATAACCTTGTCGTAGTCACATTTATCGGCTGAACTGACTTTAGCAATCATACTGCCATCAACCGGAGAATATGATTCAATCATCTCGCCCGAACCAGGCCAGGAATTGCGGCCCGTGCTAATTCCAGAATTTTCAGCATCGATACCCAGTGAATCGAGCACCTGTTTAATATTATTCATAATTCTCTGCTAATAATTTCGTCAGTAGAACAACTTTCCATTGCTTGTTTCCAGAAACAAGTCCAGTTCGATATCTTCCTGTTTGATAAATCCTTTGTCTGGCAGGGTTCCATCTGCAACCATTTCAACAACAGACACAATCGAGGCCGCTGTGGTCCAGGAGATCGCACGCCAATGCTGGCCGTCAATTTCAATCGGATGATAGGCCCGATAAAACTCCTCTCTTTCAAGCGTATTTCCTTTCCAGCCCTCGACAACTGCATATACATAAACAACATCCTGTTGTACAGGCGGTTTTGCTTCTGTCAAAATCTGCTCAATCAGCTCCCGTTTTTCTTTCAATATCAATTCATATAGCAAAAACCGCATCAGACCGCAATGTCCCGGATACCGGATGGTTTTATAATTGAGCGTGTCAAGCTTACCTTCAAAAGTTTCACACATCGTACCCAGGCCCCCGGAAGTGCTAAAAGCCTCAAACTCCTGGCCTTCAATATTGATCATTTCGATCCCCTCCAAAGATGGCACCATTTTTCTCACTCCATTATGGATAACTTCGGCATCGTTAATGTATTCATTGACCACACCTGCCGGAGACCATGTGAAAGAATAGCCCATAAGACCATTCGGATACCGGGGTAAGGCACCAACACGTAACTCTATATCACGGATTTTTGTGAAACGTTTGGCAAGATCTGCGCCAACAATTCCAATAAATCCAGGTGCCAGTCCACATTGAGGGGCCATGATACCCTTGCTTTCTTTTGCCATTTCACGAATCGCAGCGGTAGTACCAACATCTTCTGTGAGATCAAAATAGTGTATGCCCTTCTTGTGAGCAACCTGTGCAATCCGTAAATTTAGATTATAAGGCATGCAGGAAACCACAGCATCCGCATTGGAAAGAATAGTTTCTAAAAACTCACTTTGAGAAATATCACCTGATTGAAATGAAAAAGCAATCGGCACCGGAGGCTTAATTTTGTCAATTCCCGTAACCTTGAACCGCTTGCTCAGCAAAGTCGCGACCAGTGAGCCTACTTTTCCCAAACCTATTACAATTATATTTTCCATAATCCGGTCATTTGTGATGAAGTGTAAAATTTACAGATTAAGTATGTCTTTTGAAAGATAGGAAAAGAAATCGCTGTTTTATAAAAGTTACTATCCATTTTTGTAGGCTTTTCAACGATTACTAATATGCAAATTGTGATTATAGGCGGTGGTGCTTCTGGCTTTATGGCTGCCATAACTGCCGCAGAAACATATCCGGATGCCCGGATTACCATTCTGGAAAAAAATAAAACAGTCTTGAACAAAGTGCGGATTTCCGGAGGAGGACGCTGTAATGTTACACACAAACCATCCGATTTGCGTTTTTTTATAAAAAATTATCCCCGCGGCGAAAAATTTCTGCGAAAAATGCTGACAAAATTTGATGCGCAGGATACGGTGGATTGGTTCGAAAAGCGAGGGGTAAAACTCAAAACGGAAGCAGATGGCAGAATGTTTCCTATTACAGATTCTTCCAATACGATTATAGAATGTCTGTCAAGAGCTGCCAGAAATCTGAATATTGACGTCCAAACCAGCATTGGCGTGAAAAAATTCGCATGGACTGAGCAGGAAAACGTACCGAAATTTTCATTGAATCTTGACTCAGATGAATCCATTTCTGCTGATAAACTGGTAATTGCCACCGGAGGAAATCCCAAAACGAGCGGATTTGCCTGGATAAGTGAACATGCGCATACGATCATAGAACCGTTCCCGTCACTTTTTACCTTTAATGTACCGGATGGATACTTACTCCCTTTGTCGGGTGTTGCCGTTCAAGATGCTTATGTCAAAATTATTGGCACAAAACATGAGTGGCGCGGGCCTGTCATGTTGACACACTGGGGCTTTAGCGGGCCGGCGATACTTAAATTATCAGCCTGGGGAGCAAGGGATCTTGCGGCACTGGATTACCATTTTACTTTCAAGGTCAACTGGTTGCCCGATTTAAATGAACAGCAGGTAAGAGAATTCCTGATCGCGGAGAAGGTCAACACTCCCAAGCAGCAGATCAATTCTCATACACGATTTGGATTACCATCACGGTTGTGGAAAGCATTTACAGAAAAAGCTGAAATCAGTGAAAATTTGCGCTGGTCAGAAGCGACGAACAAGGTCTTGAACCGGATGGCAGAACTATTGACAAATAGTCAATTCGATGTGAAAGGTAAAAGTACATACAAAGAAGAATTCGTGACATGCGGCGGAATCGCCCTTTCTGATATCAATCAGGAGACACTTGAAAGTAAAAAAGTGCCGGGATTATTTTTTGCCGGCGAAGTTTTGGATGTCGATGGTATCACAGGAGGATTTAACTTTCAAAATGCCTGGACGACAGGATTTGTTGTCGGTAAAGAAGTTGGGCGAACTACTGGCTATTAACAAAATTTCCAGCCTTTTCCCTGGCTGGAATTAAATGGAATTTGTTATTACAAGTTTCTGATGTTAATCCTGGTGCGCCATTTTGTCAAAATAATACCTGACTTTTTTTGCCCTGTCCAAACCGATAAGCGGCGTCAAGGTTTCCAAAGAACTTTCCCGGATCGCTCTTACTGAACCGAAATGTTTTAAAAGTTTTGTCGCTGTAACTTTTCCAACACCCTCCACGCCTTCAAGCTCACTGACGAGACTTCCCTTACTCCGTTTGTCACGATGGAAAGTGATGGCGAACCGGTGGGCTTCATCACGTATCTGCTGAATTAATTTTAATGATTCCGACCTTTTGTCGATATACAACGGTAAGGAATCTTCCGGAAAATAAATTTCTTCCAGGCGTTTTGCGATTCCGATAATGGGAACTTGTCCGTAAATTCCTAAATCTTTCAACGCATCGCAAGCGGCACTTAACTGACCTTTTCCACCATCAATTACGATAAGATCCGGAAGCTGCTCGTTTTCTGCGATTAATCTCAAATAACGCCGGCCGACAATTTCATTCATAGACGCAAAATCATTCGGTCCGATAACCGTCTTGATATTAAAGTGCCGGTAATCCTTTTTAGAAGCTTTTCCTTCTTTGAAACAAACCATTGAAGCAACCGGATTCGTTCCCTGAATGTTGGAGTTATCAAAACATTCGATATGTCTCGGAAGTGCCTTCAATTGTAGATCAGCCTTAAGCTTGATCAGAACACGGTCTTTTTTTGACGAACTCGCCGAATTTTCCACCTCTCTCCGTTCGGCTTTTTCACGGCGGAAATACATCACATTTTTCATGGACATATCCAGCAATTTTTTCTTGTCACCTATTTGAGGTATGATAAGATCAAGTTTCATTTCCAGATCCGGTTTCAAGTTGGTGATCAACTCCTTTGCAGCTGTTCCATATTTTTCGCGCATTTCCACGATCATCATAGCCAGCAAGTCCTCATCTGTTTCGTCCAGTTTCTTCTTAACCTCAAACGTTTGCGTCGCGATCATATAACCTTCTGTAATTTTCATAAAATTCAGATAGGCAGATTCTTCATCGGATACGATCGTCAGTACATCGACATTTCCAATTTTCGGATTGATAACCGTAGCCTTGCTCTGGAAATTCGACAAATGTTCGATTTTTGTTTTCCATGAATGCGCTTGTTCAAAAGCCATTTGCTCTGCCGCGGAAAGCATTTTTTCTTTGAAATATTGCTGGGGAAGCGTAAGATTTCCTTTGAGCATGTGATGAATCTGCTCGATTTCCACATTATAATCTGCCTCGTCCTGGAATCCCTCGCAGGGCCCCTTACAATTCCCGATATGATATTCCAGACAAACTTTGAATTTCCCGGCCTCGACATTTTCTTTTGACAAATGTAAATGGCAGGAACGGATCGTGTAAAGTGACTTGAACATATCAAGCAACGTGTGCATGGAGCGAAGATTAGCGAAAGGGCCATAGAAAGTCCCTCTCTTTTTATCCAGCTCGCGGGTGACGTAAACTCTCGGAAAACGTTCGTCGGTAATACAAATGAACGGATATGTTTTATCGTCTTTTAAAAGAATATTAAACTTTGGCTGAAACTGCTTTATCAATTGATTTTCAAGCAACAAAGCATCCCATTCTGTATGAACAATGGTATATTCTATCCGTCGAATCTGACTGACAAGACGTTTGGTTTTACGGTCATGCTGGTTTGATTTCAGGAAATAACTGGAAACCCTGTTTCTAAGACTTTTAGCTTTTCCGACATAAATGACCTCTCCGGTTTCGTCGAAATACCGGTAGACACCTGGATCAAAAGGAATTTTAGAAAGCTCATCTTTGTAATTAAATTCGGGCATGTATTTCAGTACTTTGTTTTTAAGCGAAAGCTAAATAATGTATTACCAGGTCATTATTGACCTTTATGAAAAAACAACCGGACCAATTGAAAAGTTGCGTCCTGAACCAGTGAATACGCTTCATTTTCTGCCTGCTGCAAGGTCATCGGCCGATTAAGAACTGAAACTGCATAGGTTATACCGGCCTGTTTCGCTTCGTTAGAAGTAATCATTAAAGTGCCGCAAACGACTGCCAACGGAACACTGTGTTTTTGACAAAGACCCGCTAACCCCTTTACAACTTTACCGTTTAATGTTTGTTCATCTACTTTTCCCTCACCGGTTATAACGAGGTCAGCTTTTTTGATATGATTTTCAATATTAGTCTGATCCATAACAATACTTACACCCTGCAGAAGTTCTGCATTCAGAAACCAAATTGCACCCGCCCCCAAACCGCCGGCAGCTCCGGTTCCGGGTTTTTCACAGATGTCATACCCGAAGGTTTCTGCGGCTACTCGCGCTATGTTTTTAAGACCGTTGTCCAATTGCGAAACCATTGTTTTGGTAGCTCCTTTTTGCGGTCCATAAACGAAAGCAGCTCCCGATTCGCCATAAAGCGGATTTGTAACGTCACAGGCTACTACAAACCTGATAGCCTTCAACTTTTGGCTTACTTTCTCGGTCCTGATAAATTTTATATGGGTGAGGTTTTCCCCGCTCGGTACAATTGCCTCCATATCTTCACCCAAAAACTCGTACCCGAGTGCAAAAGCCATCCCCATTCCGGCATCGGTAGTTGCACTTCCGCCAATCCCAAGAATTATCTCTTTTACTCCAGCGTCGATTGCGTGAAGAATTAATTCACCTGTTCCTATTGTATTTGTAAGCAATGGATTTTGCTCCCATGGCTTTAAAAGACCAAGACCCGATGCTGCTGCCATTTCAATGAATGCCGTCTTACCATCGCCTGAAAGACCATATTCAGCCTCAATATATCTACCCAAAGGATCATGTACAATCGCGGTCACGAACTTGCCTTTCGACTGTTCTGTTAAAATTCTGGTAGTTCCTTCTCCTCCGTCAGCAAGCGGGATTGTCGCTATTTCGGCATCAGGATAAGCCAGTTTTATGCCTTCAGCGATGGATTGGCATACTTCTGAGGCTTCCAGGGAACCACGAAATTTATCAGGCGCGACGAGAATATACACAGCGACAATTTTTACCGGTTAAAAAATCCGTAATAAAGATATTAAATAAAATCTCCTGTTCTGAAAATTCGCTGAATCACAGAACAGGAGATTTCCATGTTATTTTTTTAAAACAAAACTCCTTCATCATCCGATCTGGACGGAGGAATGTAGGTATCCGTACTATCCGATTTCACACTGCCACAATCCAGAACATAGTTTTCCGGCTTGATAAAAGGACCTTTGCGATATTGAAGAAGTGTCTGATCATTATATACTTTTTTCATATAAATTCCCCAGGCAGGCATTGCCGCGCGCCCACCTTGCCCAAGATCAATTGTTCTGAAATGTATTGTCATATCCTCACCACCAACCCATATTCCTGATACAAGATTTTGCGTCATCCCCATAAACCAGCTATCTGATTGGTTGTTTGTCGTTCCGGTTTTTGCTGCAATTTCATTACCACTTGTTATACCATATGAATGCAGCCGGCCGGCAGTCCCTCCCGGATCTTCCACAGCTCCACGCATCAGATAGAGCATATTATATGCCACTGTGGCACTCAGCTCCTGGATTTGTTTTTGATGAAAATCCTGTAAGACATTGCCATGACGGTCTTCAATCCGCAAAATTGTCATTGGTTCGGTTTTGTAACCCCCGTTCGCAAAAGCAGAGTATGCGTTTACCATTTCATAGACAGATACTGAACTTACACCCAGGGCCAGTGACGGGTACGGATCCAGTTTACTGGTAACCCCGAGTTTATGTGCATATTCAACAACTGTTTCAGGCTTGACCATTTGAATGATTGCTGCACTTACAGAGTTTACAGATTTTCCCAGAGCCTGTCTCAAAGTTAAAGCTTGCTCTGAATATTTGCCATTGGAATTAGTCGGGTTGTATTCATTTTCCGGGACCGGCGCATCGACGATCTTGTCACAGGGTGTAAGAAAATTTTTGTCAAGAGCGGCAACATACACAAATGGCTTGAATGTAGATCCAGGCTGGCGTGCTCCCTGCTTTACGTGATCGTATTTGAAATATTTAAAATTGACGCCGCCAACCCATGCCTTGATTTCTCCGCTCCTTGGATCCATCGACATCATGCCTGCATGCAAAAATCTTTTATAATACCGTATCGAATCCATAGGACTCATGGTCATTTCCTTTTCTCCATCATATGAAAAAACCTTCATTTTATAAGGTCTGCGCATCACTTTCCACGCTTCTTCTTCACCTATTTCTCTCTTCAGGATATTGAAATAAGGTAATGCCCTAACTGCTTTTTCGATAAAACCCGGTATTTCCTTTCCACTTTCATCAGCCCATGGATTTCTGCCTTTCCAGTGTGCATCGAACAGCTTCTGCTGCTGGCGCATGTGTTCGTTTAGTGCCTCTTCCTGATATTGCTGCAAGCGGGAATCAATTGTGGTGTATATCCGCAGACCACTTGTATACAAATCGTAATCAGTCCCGTTATCTTCATTATACCGCTTAACCCATGCTCTCATATATCCACGCATTGATTCACGGAAATAGGGAGCCGGCCCGGTATTATGCCCATCCACGGTAAATTTCAGATCTAATGGTTTTTCTTTATAATTTTCGAACTGATCCTCAGATAAATAATTATATTTTTCCATTTGAGCCAAAACCGTGTTTCTCCTGTTAAGTGCATTGGTGGGAAATCGTAATGGATTATAAAGAGTTGGATTTTGGAGCATACCCACCAGAAGCGCAGCTTCGTTCACTTCCAGGTCGTTCGGCTCTTTTCCAAAATAGGTCTTCGAAGCCGTTTTTATTCCAAAGGAATTATTGCCAAACGAGACTGTATTGAGATACATCATCATAATCTCCGTTTTGGTATATTTTCGCTCCAAAGTCACTGACAGGATCCACTCCTTGGTTTTAGCGATCACAGTCCTGACGAACGGAATTTTACCCAGAAATCCTTCGTATTTCTCCGAACGGGTTTCAAATAAATTTTTCGCTACCTGCTGTGTTAAAGTACTTCCTCCTCCTGAACTCGAATTTGCCAGCAAAATCCCTTTGGCCACACGAAGCATACTGCGCGGGTCAATTCCTGAATGGTTAATAAAACGTGCATCTTCTGTCGCTATCAGAGCATCCGTCACATTTTTGGAAATCTGGTCAAATTCAACCGGCGTCCGGTTCTCAAAAAAATATTTTCCGAGACTCTTCCCGTCTTCCGAAAGCAATTCTGACGCAAGTTCGCTCTTGGGATTTTCAAGGGTTATCAGATCCGGCATTCCGCCAAACAGCCAGAAGAAATTAAAACTTACGGCAACGATATAAAGTATAAATAGCCCCAGGCCTATTGCGGCACCCAACCACACGCGGATAATGCTGCGGCGGTATTTTCCTGGCTGCAGTTCAATCATAAATAAAAAATTTCCTTGGTTATCAAATTAAAACAAAGCTCCTTCGTCGTCAGAGCGTGAGGGTGGAACGTAGGTATCGGCGCTGTCCGAAGCGACACCTCCACAGTCCAGAACAAAATTTTCAGGTTTATTAAAGGGCCCTTTCCTGTATTGGACCAAAGTTGGGTCGTCATATACCTTTTTCATATACAAACCCCATGCCGGCATCGCGACGTGCCCGCCTTGCCCCAGCTGCATGGTCCGGAAATGTATCGACATATCCTCGCCACCAACCCAGATTCCGGATACCAGATGCTGTGTCATACCCATAAACCAGCCATCTGAATAATTTTGAGAAGTTCCCGTTTTCGCAGCGATCTCGTTTCCTTCTGTCACCCCGTACGTTCTTAACCGGCTCGCCGTGCCACCGCCGTCTTCCACAGCTCCCCGCATCAAATACAACATACTATATGCCATATTCTCACTCAATTCCTGGTTTTGCTTTTGGTAAAACTGCTGCAAAACATTACCATAACGGTCTTCGATTCTCAAAATTGTCATTGCTTCGGTTCTGTGTCCGCCATTGGCAAATGCGCAATATGCATTAACCATTTCGAAAACAGTTACTGAACTGATCCCCAGACAAAGTGACGGCTTGGGATTTAACTTACTTGTTATGCCAAGTTTATGCGCATACTCTACCACTGTGTTAGGTTTCACCATTTTGATGATATTTGCGCTAACAGAGTTCACTGATTTCCCAAGTGCTTGCCTTAAAGAAAGTGGACGATAGGAGAATTTGTTCCCCGAGTTGTGCGGAGTCCAGCCACCTGGCACACCATCTGACAAACCAAAATGTACCGGAGCATCCACAATCCGGCTGCATGGAGTCAGAAAACTTTTATCCAGCGCGGAAAGATAAACGAATGGCTTAAACGTCGACCCGGGCTGACGGGCTCCCTGTTTTACATGATCATATTTGAAGTATTTGAAATTAACGCCGCCTACCCAGGCTTTGATCTGCCCGTTTCGCGGATCCATCGACATCATTCCGGCATGTAAAAAACGCTTGTAGTAACGCAACGAATCAATCGGGCTCATTACCATTTCCTTTTCTCCGTCGTAAGAAAAAACCTTCATTTTGTAAGGTCTGCGCATTACTTTCCAAGCTTCTTTTTCGCCTACTTCCTTCTTCAAAACGTTAAAATAAGGAAGTGCCCGAACAGCTTTTTCTATAAATCCGGGAATTTCTTTCCCGTCCGGAGTCGCCCAGGGATTTCTGTCTTTCCAGTGTGCGTCAAACAATTTCTGCTGGGTCCGCATATGCTCGTTCAGCGCATCTTCCTGGTAACGCTGCATGCGCGAATCTATGGTCGTGTAAATCCGAAGCCCGCTGGTATATAAATCAAGATCCATTCCATTCTCTTCATTATATCTTTTTACCCAAGCTTTTAGATACCCACGCATAGATTCACGGAAATAAGGCGCCAGACCAGTATTGTGCCCGTCGACGTTGAATTTCATTCCCAGAGATTTGTCTTTCAGAATTTCAAATTTGTCAACAGGCAAATAATTGTATTTTACCATTTGTGCTAAAACCGTATTTCTTCGGTTTAAAGCATTTGTTGGAAATCTTAACGGATTATATAAAGTAGGATTTTGAAGCATTCCGACCAACAGTGCTGCTTCGCTTACTGAAAGGTCCCAGGCATCTTTATCAAAATAAGTTTTAGAAGCTACCTTGATTCCATAGGTATTGTTACCAAACGAAACGGTATTAAGATACATCATCATGATCTCCCGCTTGGTATATTTCCTTTCCAAAACCACAGAAAGAATCCATTCCTTTGTTTTCGCGATCACGGTTCTTACCAAAGGAATTTTACCCAATAATCCTTCATATTTCTCTGAACGGGTTTCAAAAAGGTTTTTTGCAACCTGCTGTGTTAATGTACTACCACCACCTGAACTTGAATTTCCAGAAACAACACCCTTGAATACACGTGCCAGACTGCGCGGATCTATACCCGAATGATTTACAAAACGAGCGTCTTCTGTGGCAACAAGCGCTTCAATCAGGTTAGGAGAAATCTGATCAAACTCAATTGGTGTACGGTTTTCAAAGAAATATTTCCCTAGTGATTTCCCATCTTCGGATATCAACTCGGAGGCAAGTTCACTTTTAGGGTTTTCAAGGGTTTTAAGATCAGGCATGCCTCCGAAAAGCCAGAAAATATTAAGACTTACAGCGACGATGTAAAATATAAAAAGACCCAGGCCAATTGCTGCAAACCGATAAACACGGACAATGCTGCGACGGTATTTCCCTGGCTGCAATTCAATCATATTTGGGGGTATTTTATTGGTGAATCGTATGAAAACGTATCATTCAGATCGACAAAGATACAATTTCCATGAATTATCTTTTTCCTACTGAAATTTCGCGCAATTCCTGCATTTCTTTCAGACGCGGCAAGTACTGACTGTTTGGATACAAACGACCAAATTCATTGATCGCTTGCAGGTAGGCTTCTCTCCCGCGGACTTTCCCCACGAGAAAAACACGAAGCAAGGCAAATTTATCTTCCAGCATACTTCCTTTGTAAGCAGGCAGGTCACCTTCGATATCTTCAAGCGCTTTCGTGTAATTTCCATCCGCATATAACTTGTAGGCGCTTTCATATGCTTTCACCGGGTTGTTTCTATCGCCGGCGCTTCCATCACTTGCAGACTTATTGATGAGCCTCGCATAAGTAGAATTAGGAAATTCAGACAGTAACTTACCTTTCCAAACATCACGGTTTTTATCATCCTCAGAAAGGGTAAGATACATCAGGTAAAAAATTTCTTCCCGGTATTGAGTTTGCGGATATTCTCCTAAAACGCGGTTAAAGGCGGCAATGGCACGATCCGATTCCTTCAAATCGAAACGGTAAATTTTCCCAAGATTGTAAAGAGCGTCTTCCTTGCGTTTTTGCGACGATGCAAAACTGGAATCGGTAAGCGGAATATTTTTTTTAAGCGCTTCGTGTTTTGCCTGCCAAATCGGATTTTCTCTCGTCATCGCCATTTCAACCGGCGCGGCGCCACCTACCGAAACTGTATCAAGTGCGTT
>Ga0247803_1001375_pt1 | contig 12805 bp, 11 predicted proteins | sample UWRJL014104B1_FD_180928 | JGI IMG/M metagenome (GOLD analysis project Ga0247803, IMG submission 180928) | Plant litter microbial communities from Arlington Agricultural Research Station in Wisconsin, United States - UWRJ-L014-104B-1 | ecosystem: Environmental > Terrestrial > Plant litter >...
CAGTTTTGACTTTCCAAGAATTGCGAGGCCCTCAATGATTTCCAAGGCATACCGAAAGTTTTAATTAAATCGGCTATGGATTAATAGATTTATTAATTTTGTTTCAATAAAGAATTGTGTGCAAGAAAATAGAACATGTTTAAACAGGAGTTATTTACGTATAAAGGCGTTAATCCTGGAGTTTGGTAATTGTCTATTTTTAATTGCCTTATTTTGAATTCATTATGAGTTGAGTTCGAATCCCTCCACCTCTTCTTATTTATAGGCTTTTATATAGAACACTCATTTAAAGGAAAAAGATTCCGGCAGAACTAATTTTATTGGAAAACCGTGAACAGGCTGGACAAGGATCTTTCCCTGAATCTTCAAAGATGTCCAATAAAGTTCTATAATGGAGTAGAAAATCTAGTTTTCCAAATATCCGCATCACATGAGTTACACCTTCCGGAAATACGAGAGGTTCGTTGATAGTAGATATTCTGGACGTCCGGCAGGTTATGAAGATCGAAGACTGTTGGCTGATACCTGTATTTTATCAAATTGGTCATTAAGTCCACTCTCGGCGGAAAAATTTGAAAAAAGTAGTAAAAAAGAGAAGTGTTAGGTTAATCTATTCCTTAAATAGTTTAAATTCAGCTATTTACAAATTTTAAATACGATCCTTTTGATACTCGAACCCTCGGAGATTTGAAAATTTAATTTTGTAAATTATTGATTATAAGATAGTTAATGCTTAATTTTACTACATCAATTGCCCGATTTTAAGCATCAAGTGAGCAATCCGGGAGCAGGTAAATTTTGGCTGTCATAAATTACTGAAAATAAGCGAGATAGAAATTGGGTTCGAATCCCTCTCTCGCTGCAGATAGCAATATCGAAAAAACAACAAAACCCTGTAAATCAAACATTTACAGGGTTTTTTGTTTTTGATATATACCCCAAAATCTATGAATTCCGATATTGTGTAGAGCTTAGCATGAAAACTGTCATCAAAAGCTCAGTCCTATTATGGTCCCCCTGAAGTGGGGCTTGACCGTTAGAGATCAGCAAATAAGTGAGGGGTCAATAAGAAATGCATGTATCAATTGTAAAGCTGATTTAAAGGCTGAGCGTTGCGCAGCAACTTTGCCAGACGCGATCGAGTGAATGGGAGATTGATACAACAATGAAGGGGCGCCGGAAATATCTGGATGAAAAGTTTGCGCCGGATCAGTCATTCGGCAAGCTTTTGATGTCCAAGTCAAAACAGACACCAGTCCAATTCAGAGCGGAATAATCAGTTTGAAGATCATGAGTTCCTATTACTCAATTTAACCGGTAGGTTATTTGATTCAAATGGTGTTTAAATACCTTTTAAAGGAACCCTAAAGTGAGATGATCTTCAGGCGACACTGGCTTCCATGGAGAATTATATCTTAAACTATTTGTATTTACTGAGGGTAGATTTTAATCAGAGCCAAGCGGTGAAATATCCGTTTCATTTTGGCTCTGATTAACCTTTAACTCTCAGGGGATCAAATTTTCATTTCGTAGCTTTTGAAATAAGTCAAAGAAAGAGTCCCGGGTATCCTGGTAAACGGTAAAGCCTAGCTTCCGGCTCTTTGACATATCTGTCATTACTTCCATCGGGCGACCTAAGTCAAGATCAGTATGCCAGGCAGAAGCGAGCCGATTGATTTCAGATTCTTTCAGATTATATTCAGCAGCTAGTTTTTTCCAGACCTCAGCATCTGTTGCCATCTCCTTTTCCAAAGAATGAATCACCCCATCAAAACCAACTGGCTCAATTCCAAACCATTCTGCTATTTGCTTCCAAAGCCATTTCCAGCGGAAGATATCTCCATTGGTTACATTGAATGCTTCATTATGAGCTTTGGGCGTAATAGCGGCCCAGATCATTTGCTCAGCCAAAACTCTGGCATCCGTTACATCAGACAGGCCATTCCATTGCTCAGCTGATCCGGGAAAATGAAAAGGTCTTCCGGTTTCCTTACATATAGAGGCATATACAGCTATTGTAGTGCCCATGTTCATCAAATTGCCAACCGCTTTGCCGACTACTGAGTGTGGCCTGTGGATACTCCAGGTAAAGCCGTCCCTTTCCGAAGCAGCATATATTTCGTCTTCCTGAGCATAGTAAAAATTTTCCAGGTTTAGTCTTGGATGTTCTTCCCGGACTGGCGTTTCGGGTAATGTGCCAGCTTTTGCATATTCCTCAAAAGGCCCAAGATAGTGCTTCAGTCCTGTCACAAGCGCAACATGCTGAACAGATCTTTTTTCAGACAAGGTGTTTAATAGGTTGCGTACCATTGTACCGTTTACCCGGATATTTTCGGCTTCGGTATCATTGCGTAGCCAGCTTGTAAAAAAAACATGAGTTGGCGAAATCTGAGCTAGTTTTTCTGCCAGGTCTTCAGGATTAAGAAGGTCAGCTGCAACAGGAATCAAACCTTTTAGATTAGCGTTGGGACTACGTGCGAGACCATAAGTTATCCAGCCTTTTTCAATCAGTTTTTCGGCGAGGTTGCTTCCAGTTATGCCGGTCGCTCCAACCACTAACGCGATATTTTTCATATTTAATAATTTTTATAGCTTATTCATCACAGTTGGGGAAATAAGAGTATTAATAATTGGTTTCCATTCAAAATTCTCCTTACCATCAACAGCACAAAGGTACAGGACTGGAAACTGCTCGGGATTGACATACGTCAACTAATGCACTTGATTTAGATCAAGGGTATATCTGTGCGGTGATATTAAAGGCTATCGATGCGAATGAATTATCTTTGCTGCCAGTAAATAATTAGTCCTTGTATGATTGACGTACTTTTTAGACATATTGAAAAAAAGATTACTCTGACAGACGGTGACAAAGAGTTAATCAAAACCTTTTTTGTTTCAAAAAGCTTGAGAAAAAGGCAGTATCTGTTACAGGAAGGCGATATTTGCAAACACCTGACTTTTATTGCCAAAGGACTGCTCCGCACCTATAATGTCGATGACAAAGGCGACGAGCATATGAGTGTTTTTGGTTGGGAAGGTTGGTGGTTATCTGATTTTAATAGCTTTTTGAATGGAGAACCTGCGGTTTTTAATATTGATGCCATTGAAGATTCCCACCTTTTCATGATATCACGTGCAGATTACGAAGTGCTTTTTCTTACAGTTCCGATAATGGACCGGTATTTCCGTATACTTTATCAAAACAGTATTGTTACCAAGGAGAGGCGGCTGATGAGCTCTATTACCCATACTGCCGAAGAAAAATATGTTCAGTTGGCAAAGTCAAACCCACAGATGATTGCGCGGGTTCCGCAAAATCTGATCGCTTCTTACCTCGGGATCGCACCGGAAACGCTTAGTCGTATCAAGAAGAATCTGGCTTTAAGGAAATAGTAGAACCTGGCAGAGCCTGGGTGAAATGCTGCCGGGCGTTAATCATTGCTGGACAGAAAGAATAATATAAAATTCGGGTAGAAGACATGTCTTGCCCAGGCGTTGAGAATAGAAGAAGGCATGGACCAATAATGGATATGGCAAAGCTCGGTTGCTTCCGGCTTTGCCATATCCATTATTGTTTTGTTTTCTTGTTAAATGCCAATTTCAGAAACTAACGCCAGCCGAGTGCAGGTGCTACGTGCTCTAAAATTGAAGAAAGTACATGAACGTTGTAATCAACACCCAGCGTATTAGGTATTGTTAACAAAACAGTATCCGCTTCCTGAATAGCTTCGTCCTGCGCCAGTTCTTTGACGAGCTGATCTGGTTCAGCGGCATAACTTCTACCGAAAATTGCACGTTTGTCCTGCTCGATCATTCCGATTTTATCTCTCCGGTCCGCTTCCTGACCAAAATAATAGCGGTCCTGGTCGTTTACCAAGGCAAAAATGGATCGGCTCACGGAAACTCTTGGTTCACGCTTGTGCCCTGCTTTTTTCCAAGCTTCCTTATACAGTCTGATCTGCTCGGCTTGCTGAACATGAAAGGGTTTACCGTTTTCATCGTATTTTAAGGTAGAGCTTTGAAGATACATCCCGTTTTCTGCCGCCCATACAGCGGTCGCGTTGGAAGCCGCTCCCCACCAAATACGTTCGCGCAACCCTTCGGAATAAGGTTCCAAACGCAGCAAGCCAGGTGGGTTGGGAAACATGGGGTATGGATTGGGCTGAGCAAATCCTACGCCTTTCAATCTTTCCAGGAATTCCAGTGTTTTACGTCGTCCCATATCTGCGTCAGTTTCACCCGCAGCAGGCTCGTATCCAAAATAGCGCCATCCATCAATTACCTGCTCCGGCGATCCTCTGCTAACCCCAAGCTGCAATCGTCCTTCCGAAATCAAATCTGCGGCACCGGCATCTTCCACCATGTAAAGTGGATTTTCATAACGCATATCAATCACACCTGTTCCTATCTCTATTTTGCTTGTTTTTGCCCCTATTGCTGATAGCAACGGAAAAGGCGATGCTAACTGAGATGCAAAATGATGAACGCGAAAATAAGCACCATCTAAACCGATCTCTTCCGCTGCGACAGCCAAATCAATGGATTGAAGCAAAGTATCACTTGCTGTTTGAGCCCTGTAAGCCGGATGGTTAGACCAATGTCCAAATGATAAAAATCCAATTTTCTTCATTAGATGTCTTTTAAAGTCCGTTTAAACTTAGAAAGATTATTCAGCCTTAAAAGTTCCTTGCTGGATAGACTTTGAAGTTAATCCGTTAACACACTGCGATCACAGATTACCTGGCCAACATCAATATCCTGATGAGATTAAATGCGTTATCTACAAACTATGCATAGTAAAATTGCTGCTGCTTTTGATAACTGGTTGCACGACGAATCCGGGATTTATCTTTCAAATTTATATTTAATAGCATCGGAAACATGAGATTAGTCTTGAAAACGAGATAAATTAATGCTAATTAACCTTTTTGTTTATTCCTTGCTCAAAAAATGTGATCGAAAACCAGATGGCGATTCACCAGTCTTTGTCATAAATAGTCTACTGAAATAAGCTGGATCATTAAAACCAAGTTCATAGGCAATTTCCTTGGCCGTGAGACGTGTATGTGCCAGCAAACGTTTAGCTTCCAGGATAATTCTGTTTTTAATTACTTCGTTGGGCTGTGGCAGCCGGAGCCTGTTGAATTTGTGCGTGATGGTTTTTGGTTGCATGCATAAGAAATCAGCGTAATCCGCTACGGTGTGTTTTGACTTGTAATGCTCTTCGACAAGTCTGGTAAATTGGCGGAAAAATTCCAGATCGCTATGCTGTCCTGTTACAGCTTCGTTCAAATGCTGCCTTTTCCAGGAGCGTGTTGCGCGGATCAGTAGTTGTTTAAGATAAGTCCGGACCATTTCTTCCAGTGAGCTGTCGTTCAGTTTAAACTCCTGGATCATCTCTTTTAACAAGCATTCAAAAAAAGCTTGTTCGTCTTCAGAGATTTCCACCTTGGGCATGTTCTTGATGTTATTAAACAACAGACCGTCGCAGGCAACCTCCTGATCATGTATTTGGATGCAATAAAAATCTCGATTGTAAAAAATGAAATATCCTTTTTCCTGACCGGCTGTTTCGATTTCCAGGTACTGATTAGGACTGATAAAGAGAAAAGTCGGCTGATACGTTTCGTAGATGGAAAAATCGACCCTGATTTTGTAACCTATCGGCAGGTAAAGAATTTTGATAAATTCCTTATAATGCGGGCCGTTGACCGGGTCGGTTTGACCGTTTCCTATGGGCAATAATCCAAATGTCTTTAACTTACTGTTGAACAATGCTGTATTCATGACTATATACGCATATTGTTACGAAAACTTCTATTAGCTGAACACTTGACAGGCCTGTGAGGCTTTTTAGACCCCACAGGCAAGATTGGCGTTTAGTTTCTTGCAAACTTTTCAAGTTCAAAATTAAATTTGTCCATTTCCTCCAAAAAGAGACCATGTCCGCTTTTTTCAAATCTTACCAGATAAGAGCCTTTAATACCTTTATGCAGCTGCTCAGCCAGAGAGAAATCACATAATTTGTCCTTAACACCATGGAATATTGCTACTGGTATTTTAATTTTTGACAGCTCCGGACGCAGGTCCAGTTCACCTAGCGCAGCGATTGCCCGCGTGGTAGCATAAGGTGATGCATTCAGATTAATGCTTTCCAGCCATTTGATCGATTCCGGCGAAAGTCCTCCTTCCTGTCCTTCAAATGCTTTCCCAAAACCTGCCACCAGTTGCTCCCGGTTGGTTTTAGTCTGTTTGATCAGATCTGCTGCGCCCTGCTCGGTGATGCCGTAAGGATAGTTTTCGCGTTGCTTCCATGATGGTCCTGTTGCACCGAATACAGCTAACTTTTTGATATGCGCACCATTATATTTAGTTATAAAATGAAGTGTTACCGCACTTCCCATTGAAAATCCGCCCAGTGTTGCGTTTTCAATTTTCAGCTTTTCCAAAACCACTTTGATGTCGTCAGAAAACGTATCGAAGTCGTATTTTCCGTAAGGCCTGTCAGATTTTCCAAAACCGCGCAGAGAAATACCGATTACTCTGAAACCTTTTTCAACCAGATACTGGTATTGATATTCGTACATCTCATTGTTTAGCGGCCATCCGTGGATGAGTACTACCGGCTGACCTTCACCCAGGTCAACTACGTGCAGTTTGACGTTTTTTTCTACTTCAATGTATTCTTCTCTTCCTAATGATGCGGGCTTGCGTGTTTGTGCAAAAAGAAGTGGGCTTTGGATAAAAGTGAATAGTAATGCGATTGTCAAGGCAATGGTTTTCATCTGAGTAATAAGTTTAGAATTTTAAGTTAACCTGCTAACCATTAGCAGATTGTAGTTTCGTTTTGACATTACAAAGGTGGCAGTAAAAACGGCCCAGATGAATGGATAAAAGGCAATGCGGCTTGTACATTTTTCCCGGGAGGTGGAAATTATGGTTTGTAAAAGGTTGAAAGTTGATCCAGGCGCTGCCTGACCAGCAAATTTTTCATGGGTTCAAACTTTGCCAGCTCCGCATTGTTTTTGGTAACTACGATGTAAAATGGCTGATTTAACTTAGTCGTCAGGTGATGAATGGTGGCCAGCTCGGCAATATCCTCAGACCACGCCGCCATTGCATACAGGGAGGGAAACGGCGTTTTCGAGAGTTGGTTATAAATATCAGGCGACAGGCTGATTGGTACTGGTTTTCCGCTCCGGAAACGGGTTTGTTCCAGTAGAGAATCAATGTATGGTTCTGCAGGCACATTCATCAGGCGCCAAATGTTTTTTGTAAATTCGGTCGGTTTAACTGCTGCATTTTCTTTAGTCAGACGCGGGGTTATGTTCGTCACCACATCTACAACGTGGGTGGCCTCGTGCATCAGCACATAAACAATTCCATCCATCTCGCCACCTTCGACACGCACGCGGTAATTTGAATCGGCCTGCTGGTTGAAACAAGTATTTTCTTTCCATGTTGCCCACTGAGAAATATTCTCGTCCAATAAGCTGGCGCGAAAAGTAATGTTGAACATTTTCGTTGCGCCAGATGTGCCGACTGGTGAGGTCAAAGCCGTGTTGGGCATGTTATCCATGAAGCTGATGCTTTTCAGATGTTTTTTCAAAATTTGCTGATGCAGCGGCGGCAAAAGCATAAAAGCATTTTTTACTTTCTCTTTTTCAGATGGCGTCAATATATGGTTAACCGGTTTCATGCCAGCCTCCCGGAAACTTTTGAAAACACTTTCAGGCGCAATTTGTATTCGTTGGGAAGGATCTTTCTGAGGAGAAGAATTCAACCTTTGTGCAAATGTAAAAGATGAGCAAAACAGTATTGAAAAAGCTGTAATGGACAATTTAAAACGCATTTTTCTGATCATATGGGTCTTGGGAATTTGTGTTAGGATTCACAGGAACGCTTGTTTGTTGATGAATCTTAAAGCATTCCTGCGAATTTGAATACGGTACTGCTAATCTGTAATCTTTAACGAACGTATTGAATAACCATCCATTTCGAGATGATAATTCATCACAATTGGACTGCCCGGAAATGTACCTCTTACTTCTACGGTAAGTTTTGCTTTTGAACCGGTCTGCGTAAAATTAATCGCAGTCAGCTGCATATTATACTTTTCGGTCGCCTCTTGTATCCAACTTTTAATTTCCTCTCTACCTGAATAGGACGAACCTTCGTCGGAAACGGTTGCCTGCAATGTAAAATAGTTAGCAAATGCAGTGCTGTCCAGGTCGTTTTGCGCTTTAATAAAGCCTGCTATGTTTTCTGGAAGTGTCATTATTATGAATGTTTATTTTATAAAACAATGTTCTTTATGTTGATAGCAGATTTAAATTTTACCTTAAACTGTAGGTATGGTGCCGCCGTCGATGACATATTCTGTGCCGGTCAGGTAAGCGGCTCTGGGCGAAACCAAAAAGCCGACTAGCTCTGCAACTTCTTGTGGCCAGGCGGCTCTGCCAAAAAGAATACCTCCAAGTGCGTCCATAACACCTCTGGCTGCCTGTTCAACGCTCCCGCCTGAGCTCTGGGCGATACGCTCCATCATTCTGCTTGATGAGGAGGTCATAATCCATCCTGGCGATACGGTCAGTACACGTACCCCTTTGGGTGAGACTTCATTGGACAGGCTTTTGCTGTAATTAACGAGGGCCGCTTTCGCGGCAGCATAGGGCAGGGTTGAATCGTAAAGGGGTAGCTTTGCCTGAATAGAAGCGATATGGATGATAACTCCATCGCCCTGACTGACCATACCAGGTAAAAAGCCGCGGTCCAACCGAACGGGCGCTAAAAGATTTGTTTGCAAAGAGGATTGCCAATCTTCATCAGAAAGTACCGCAAAACCGCCTCCTGGCGTCTCAGAGCCTCCCATGTTATTGATCAGAATATCCAAACGTCCAAATTTATCAAGCACTTCCTCGACCACATTCTTCGTTCCTTCGGGCTTGCTTAAATCGGAAGCTATAAAGTATGCGTCGTCGCTGGGTTCTTCCGGTGTATTTCTTGCAGTAATAATCACCTTTGCCCCTGCCTTAAAAAGTCGGTCCGCGATCGCTTTGCCGGTTCCTTTAGTTCCGCCGGTTACCAGTGCAATTTTACCTTTCAGTTCGTTTTCAAAATTAAAATCCATGATCCTGCTGATTTGTTTAGGACAAATTTCGGTACTATGCCGATTGCTGACAAGTAGGGATTTACGATTCATATAGGGATAAATTAATCCCTGTCGGACTGATAAATTCATCTGATTATATTTGTAGATGTATGAAAGAAGGACAATGCCCGATTTGAACTGCAGGCTCGACCTGATCGGCGAAGTACTTTATGGTAAATAAAAAATGCGGCTCTTATAATTTATCGACCAAAGATTCCAAAGACCCGGTGAGCTGCAAAGAAAAATTCCAGGCGCGTCCCGGTGCGCGCTGATGTGCAATTAAAGGAACTGGAAAGCCACGAGCAGGTGAGGAAAGTGATTTGACCTGCTGTTCCCCCAAAAGTTGAATATTATCTTACTGATTTTGGGAAATCGCTTATACCCGTCATTGGCGCAAGAGGGCAGAGGGGAGACGAGCATGATCAGCGGCTGCGGACGGTTATCGAAAAAATATTCGGTCCTGGTAAAGTACAATTTATATCAGATCATGCTGTTGCAAATTTTGAAGCGGCAGTGGGAAACCCTCTGCCGCTCCGGATCTAAACATTTTTAAGCCAGTGAACACGAGCTGCTTCTACCGCTGCCTGTGTCTGAGACTATGCTCAAGTTAGTCTGACAAGCATCTTGAAGGATTTTCTCCATTTCCGCAAGCAGGCCAGGGATTGGCGTATCACTTGTGTTAGTCAGACAAAGCGAACCATTGGTGGTTAGTGCACCGATAGTCTGTTCTTGTCCTTTTCCAGACCGCACCATCGGACCATACAGCGCTTTAAGTTTCATAGATTCAAAATCGGTATTGTATTTTACTTTAACCAGGTTGGTTACCATAACGTGATGATTAAATGCCGTTTTTAAAACATCGATCATCTGCTGGATATCATTATGGCCAAAGACGATGTCGCGAAAAAAGGACAGATAACCTGTTACATATTCTGCAGAACCGGTGCCTTCCAGGCCTGCTTTTGCAAGTCTTGCCAGGTCCCAGAACGATATTTCCTGCTGTTCAAAAAATACGGATTGTGTGGTGATATTAAGACCAAAATTATCGTCCAGACCAAGTGCTGTCCTTGTACAAATTGGCGATACAAGTTCCATTCTTGCCTCGGTCCACTCCGTCCGCAATTTTCTGGAAGCTAACAGCACTGCGGCGCACAGCGCGCCATGCACCGTGGTATTTTCTTTTCGGGCGCTTTCGGTAATTTTCCGGGTAATGTTTTCAGAAATGCGCAGGGACGATACCAACGGTTTGACGATGTCTGACTTCATTTTTAATTCGGGAACCGTTTCAGCAGTTTGGGCAGGAAGATCATCTGAGAGACCCAGTGTTTGGTCATTGGAAACCTGCGGATTCAACTCAGCATGCGGTTTGCCGTTAACTGCCAATAATATATCCCGTACCAGAAAGTTTAACGAGGTTCCATCTGCGACCGAATGGTTTGCCACCAGAATCAGAACAGTGCTGCTGAGTTTTTGAACCAACACCACCCGTAGAAGCGGGCCTTCTTTTGTATCAAACCGAATGGAGAGCTCCTTTTCCACTTCCTGTTCCCATCGGTAGTCGTCTTGCTGAATATCGACCACCCTAAGCGGAATGGTGATGTTCTCTACGTGCTGCAGCGTGGGCCTAGACAATTCATCCATTACAATTTTTACTGACAGGTTCGGATGGCGTCTCTGTGCTATGCTGATAGCATTTTTCCATTTTTCAACGGGCTGGGTTCCGGAGATGTCTGCGGCAAGTGCGAAATCTTTGGAGTCGATCTGGTCAAGCAGCCAAAATGTCTTTTCGAATGCACCTAACGTGCGGTTCTGATGTGTTGTTTTCATTTTACATTTATGATTTACAGTAACAGGAGCCGGCCCAGGACCGGTTTGGCAGACAAATTATTTTATCCAAGTCATATCAAGCGGCATGCTATGGCTCCCTTAACTGATTGCAAAATTGGCATGCAGCAACGCGGTATAGAATGGACAAAAGTTTAACCGCCATGTACATTTTACCATCCGGAAGGTTACTTTCTTAAGGGCGTTAGATTCTTTTTTTAGAAAGAAATAGTAAATAATGCGGTTGAAATCTGGCGGATGATCAGAAATTCAACCTGAGCTATTGATTTTATGAATGACAACATTGCCTGGTTCTTTAAAATCAGATGTAGAATAATTTGATTTTTTTCTGGGGTTGAAAATGTCTGTAATAGCGTGATTTCCGAAAGCTTGGAGTGAGTATGAACGGTGAAGTTTAATGTATAATAGCCGTGGCAGTAGATATAAGCCACTTATTTTATCAGCAATTGCAGATATCTGGTAAGAATTAAATTAAGTTATAATTATCATTGCAATGACTTATTTTGCAAGTTTACTGCTTCAAAAATAGTTTTTCAGATTAATATTATTTCAAGATTGGCTGTATGACTAGCACGAAATGTCAGTTTATTACCACGATATTATTTGCACTAATTTTCTCACACATTTTTTTTACAGCCGATGCACAGGTGTTACGCAAGCGGACAACCACACTGATGGGCAGTCGGTTTGACATTTCAATTGTTGCCGATGACACACTTTCTGCAGAAGCGAATATAGACACGGTTATTGCGGAAATAACCAGAATTGAAAATTTGATTTCCGATTGGAAAGAAACTTCTCAGGTATCAGCAATAAACAGAAATGCAGGATTTCAGCCTGTTAAAGTAGATTCAGAGCTTTTTGAACTAACAAAAAGAGCAATAAGACTTTCAGAAATGACCAATGGTGCTTTTGATATTAGTTTCGGGTCAATGGAAAAAGTATGGAAATATGACGGATCGATGACGGAAATTCCATCTGCTGAAATCGTTAAGCGATCTGTCGCGAAGGTAGGTTATAAAAATATTATTCTGGATAGCCTGAACTCGACAATATTTTTGAAGCTGGAAGGAATGAAAATAGGATTTGGTTCGATAGGAAAAGGTTATGCTGCGGATAGGGGACGGAATATTATGCGGGCAAGAGGCATTGACGCGGGTATAGTGAATGCATCCGGCGATATGAGTACCTGGGGCACGCAACCCAACGGAAAGGATTGGAAGATCGGGATTACTGACCCGCGTGATACAAGGAAATTATTGGGCACTATTAGTATAAAAGAAGCTTCGGTAGTTACTTCGGGGAATTATGAAAAATACATTGAAATAGGGGGTAAACGATTTTCTCACATTATAAATCCGTTAACCGGCTATCCGGCTACGGGGCTCTCCAGCGTAACAGTCATAGGGCCAGAAGCAGAAACTGCTAACGGCTTCAGTACCGCACTAATCGTTTTGGGAGAACGTGCTGGTTTGGAGATCATCAAAAAATTTCCGGATTATCAGTGCATTATTGTTTCGGATAAAGGCAGGATCACTACTTCCGACCGGCTCAACAGGAGAAATTTTCGGTTGAAATAATTCAGCTTGCTTAGGCTATTTTGGTATTTAACTTTGATATAATATTAATTGTTTGGTAATTAAATTTGTATAAATTTGGGCACAACCAATTAATGCTTCTGAAACATAATAATTTTACCTGCAAATGATGAGAACAAAGTATTTACTTATGATGATTATGGCTGTTGGTTTACTATCAATTGCGGCCAGAAAAAAAGTAATCGCCGACGAGATAATTGGCACCTGG
>Ga0247803_1001377_pt1 | contig 12801 bp, 11 predicted proteins | sample UWRJL014104B1_FD_180928 | JGI IMG/M metagenome (GOLD analysis project Ga0247803, IMG submission 180928) | Plant litter microbial communities from Arlington Agricultural Research Station in Wisconsin, United States - UWRJ-L014-104B-1 | ecosystem: Environmental > Terrestrial > Plant litter >...
CACACTCCCGTCACCAGCATCATAGCCACAAGGAACGGAACGACTGCTTTGACCGCCATGGTGGTGGTGCCTGAGCTCAGAGGTACGGTGGTTGGGCCTTATCGGGCGGCTGAAGGTACGGCGTCAGGCAAGGAACAAGGGACAACACCAGTCCTGGGCGCGAGTGATTGATATCTGGAATCTGAAGAGATGAAAGGAAGAGAGAAGGCAGCTTATGCCGCAGCAGGTGTTGTTGACTTGGATGCAGCAGGCATCGCGTGGCTGGTGACCGACGGAGCTTGGACGGCGTCACATGGAGATACGATCAGATACGTACCCCAGGCGCACTAGTGAGGTGGGTCGCGAAGTCGGCGGACCACGGTCGTCTGGAATAACTTTGGATATCTGCCTGACCTCGCTTCGTCCTTTTCTTGCAAGCTATGCATGTACGTTCGTCATCTCGTGGTAACAGAGTAACTCCTTCGTCTTTTGCCTTCATGTAAAGCTTAAGCCGGACCAAGACATCCGTGCTTCAGCCTCTTATCAACGCTAGCTTTGGTCATACCTCCAAGTCACGAGCGCATCACCACCTCACATTTGAAGGCCGAGTTCAACTGTCTGAATGGGTTCCTACTCGCTACACGCATTCTGCTGCGCACCAAGAGCCACGAATACCGCCACAATTGCGCCAGCCCGGCTGACGCTATACTCTCCACCCTTTACACATGTCCTTGAACCGCCACAGGTCTGCCCCTAGCTCCCCTCCAGAATTCAAAGATTACTAATGCTGTAGTGGAACTGTGGACAGGTGTGGACAGGAAAATCAAGAACCAAATCCTAGCGAACGCCATTCTCTCTTGCGCTCGTAAAATAAAGGCAACCAAACAAAGACTAACAAAAAACAAACATCAAAGGAAAACCGACCGGTCGCCTATAGGAAAGGAATGGCGCCGGTATGTGTAAAAGGTGCACATGCATGAAGAAGGGATATCAGCAGACCGCTATACGCTATCAGCTCAAAAATCGGACGAGAAATAGGAGATGTGACGGCAACCGCCTGCGTGTTGGGTACCCAGGCATAAAAGAGATACCACTCCTGTACGATAGTGGTTGCGCTGTGGAATGAAACAAAACGGGTATACGTGAAGAAACGCTACATGACAATGCAGCAGCAGCCTTTTTTTTCCTTCTCCTCCGGCTCGGCTGGAGGTTCCGGGATACGAGTGGTCTTGAGGGGTTTGGAGGAGATACTCGGCGCGAGATGGCGTTCCGAGTTGCGTGATGGAACACGCGGACTTTGCGGAATAGTCGGTGTAAGTTTGTAACCGCCCTGCTCCAGCGTAGGAGATCTGACGCTGGTATCACCGCGTTCTGTCGGAGCTTTCGTCGGGCTGGGAAGTGGCCATGTTTGGTCTTCTTGTGCTTGTTGTATGTCTATCGGTTGAATCTGTGAGGCACGTTTGTCCTTGAAGCCGTCGGTGTTCAGCATGTTGAAGTCCTTGTCGTAGATGGAGGCCACCCTGCCTTCAGTCTCCCATTGCTCTTGCTGCATCCGCTTGGCGTGCGTGGGGATGATTTGCTCTTCCGGTGGAAGTCTGGGATCCGGTTTATACATTGTTGCAATCCAGGGGGCCTCGCCTTCGGGTCGATGGCTCGTGCCTGGCCGAGATATAGAACCTCCGCTGGTTCCTGGTCGCTTTATAGGTGACGTTGCAGAGGTTACTCGCGATTTGGCTCCAGCCTTCTGCGCGCTGGCCTTCCGACCACCCGACGCCGGCGTGAGTTTACCGGGAGTCTTTGCTTTTGGTGGAGATCCGGACGTAGGCGACTTGGGCGTGCCGAAGTTGCCTTTCCTAGAACTCCGCTGCGCCTCATCCCATGCCGCTGGATCGTCGAGCAGAATCTGGCTGGAAACGCTGCCGCTCCTCACCCGGGCTCCATTCGTCGCAATGGCATCGAAGTCCCAATTGCCGCTGCCGTTTCTAGATCTGGGAAGCGGATGGTCTCGCTCAACGAAGGTATTAGGTACTGGGAGAGGGCTAGTCTTTGCCACTGGTATTCTGGATGTGCTCGGCCTGATGATGTGGGTGTTTCGTGCCGCATACTGCTCCCTCTCGGCTGCAATCTCTTCTGGCGTACGGAGGTCTCCCCATGACGGGCGGCCTTGGTGTGTCTCTTCGTCTTCCATCTCCGATGGTATGGGTGAAATGAAGCGGCGATTGTCAACGCGATCGTCTCCGTTGGGAGAAGACTCGGTGGCTTCGGAGTTTGTTCGATCCCGCGAAGCGCGGCGAGCGCCGTGAGACCTGCTGTTTGACCGGCTTGAACGTCCGACCCTGAAGCCAGCCTCCTCCATTTCCCGAATCTCAATCTCTTTCAGCTTGTCTCGATGTATCCATTTGTTCTGGTCCTTTTCCACTACGGCCGGACCCGACTTTTTCACCCCTTTCTTTGGGCCCTGGCCCTTGCCCTTTGCAACCGTTCCATTCCTACCATCGGGTGTCTTGTAGTACTCCAAGGTACTGTCTGGGTCACTGGCGTTCGCACCGTTTTCACCGCTTCCGGTCCTGCTCAGCTCCTGGACCGGGTTCGGGGTGAGAGGCCCATGCTCTTCATCGTAGTAGAGTGCTTGTGAGTCCCAGGGAACAGAGCGGGGCGTCTTCGACGCGCCGTTGGGTTGGGCAGCCAGGGGTTGGCGTGGTGAGTAGGCGTGGGCAGAGGCTATGTCGTCGGACATGAAAGGCTCGTAGTCTGGGTAGGTGTTCTTCTGCACGGCAAGAGGTCAGTACTGTTATGAGTTGACAGTGAATTCAGATGACGGTGGGTGCGAGTCAAACTAGCCTGGCGCTACGAGCGGGCGGTTGTCAGAGTTTCCGTAGCGCTGCATCGTGACGCCAAATGGCATGTGACGCATCTTCCTCCTGCTTCAAGACTTTGCGGACAAGCCTCAGTCGGTTCCACACATCTCTGATCGCAGGATAACGAATCGCATTATCAAGGTTGTACATACCGCAGAGTCCATCGGTACAGCAAAATCCCACGATCCTTTTCCGCCCGGGGGTGTCGGTTGGCGGACTGGTGCTGGCGACGGGTGAGGGGCTGCGACGGCCATGTGCGGTGCTGCCAGGCGTGTGCGTATGGGTCGATATGCGCCGGAAGGTCCTTGGGGTATGCGCGGTGGACGCTGGGGTGGGCCGTGGAGATGTGGTGAATGTTCCACAGACGAAGCCGGGAGAGAAGGGGCGCGGCGCGGAAGGCACGTTGGCGGTCCTGTGCGCGAGACGTGGTGGTAGCTTGAGCACGAGACAATGCACTCTGGCCTCCGGGCTGCGCGACAATGGCTACCTCAGCGATTCCATGGACGGGCGTCGAGAGCGGCGGCGGATATGGGGTCGGAAGTAAGGAGGGGGCGGGCAGTCTGCGCATGCGACGTCCCTGCAGCTCGGTAGCCGGGACAATTAAGAAAGGTAGGCAGCGGGAAAGGCCAGAAAGAAGACAAAAGAATGGTCGGAGTAGGGGGACACGGGCTGCCGTCGTCCAGCACGCTCGACCGAAAAAGCTGATGAGATTCACGAGACTCAACGGGCGTCAGAACGGGCGCGGGCGGGCTGCTCGAGCTTCTTGGGGGGCAGAGAGAGCACGATGCGCCCCCGACGGCGAGCGTGCTGTGATTGGCCCTTGGCTCAATTTTCCAGAAAGCGCGCCCGGGCCCTCCTCCCTAATGCGACCCCAGTCAAGCTGCGCTGCACCTTGCGGACGTCCACGCCAAAAGGAGCTGCGCATCTGGACCACCGTCGCGATGTTTGGTCGTCGGACACGGCCCGGGTAAACGCGACGAGACCAAACATTCACGCTGTGCCCGTGTTTTCGGGCTCTCGCGCTCTGTCGCTTATCTCGTGGCACTTCTTCCCAATGGAGATCATATCAACATCAATATTGTGCACGGGAGCGGCATGCTGCACAACTCCAGCACAAGACGCGTCTCAGCGAATGGAGCCTTCTGATCGGCGTCTGCGTGAAGTACCACAAGGCTTGCATGCCGAGTATCTGAATCGTCTACCACCCGAAAGTCTCCTCGTGATAGTACACCTCGTGACCCTGCATCACCCACTGCTCCACGCTTGCACTCAGCTTCCTCGTCAATCGTTTGGGACCGCAAGCAACAACTGCAACTCTGCTCCCCTTACTGAACACTTCGTCTACAACTGCGCCAATTTTCGGTCTACCAGCCCTCAACACCATGCCCTTCCTAGACTTCTGTACCTCCTCTTCTGCGGAGAGCAACTGGTCGCTCTCTGCAAGCTCAAAACCCTCGCCACTTTCGTCCATGTGCACAGTAGCACCCCCACCACGCGTCACGAAGACTTCAACAGGAGCAGAGTCGTGCAATGGAGATTCGGATCCCGAGCCTTCCTCGTCCGTGGCGTTGGGAAACGCCCATTGTGTATCGGCGAGCTTTTGCACAGCCCATATGAATCGTATCTGAGGGTGACCCGCATGGTCGGGATCGTGAAAGTCGATGATGCTGCGATACACTGGCATGACAAAGGTTGCGCCAACCCCGCCGGCTACCAAGAGCACCTTGTCGAAGAGCGAAAAGTCGGGAAAGTGTGTCGAGGCACCATAAGGCCCTTCGAGAAGTAGGGGTACGTCCTGCATCTCATCTGCGAGGGACTGCGCTAGCTTCGCGAGCTTCTTCGTGTTGCCGTGGAGTGTCCTTGCCACGAGAAGTAGCTCCTGGTCTTTGACGGGTAACGAGGCAATAGTGAAGGGGTTGAAGCACCCATAAAGTGCAACGACCTTGTTCCTCATGGCCTCAGGGTACATATCTCGGGCCGGCTGACCAAGGTATATGTGCTGGCCAGGCTGCCATGCGAGCGCCGACTTCACCGAGGTCAAAGGTATGCGGATTTGCACGAGATCAGTCCCGGGCAGTAGCTTGATAGTCCCCGAGTAGGTCTTCGTGCACGTTGCGCGGAGCAGCCAGTTGAGAGAATTGACCGCAATAATTTCCCATACGTACACCCTGATGTGGTGGACGTGCAGGTACAGTGGGACGGTGATTGCGATTGCAATCGCGATGTGGATTCGGTAGAAAGCCTTATAATTCCACCCGCGAATCCGTCCTAGGGCAGTCGTGCTGATAGCGGAGAACAAAGCAAAGCTGATGACACCGAAGATGACGTCTTTATCTCTAATTCGCTTTGCAAGAAATCCGGATTGGATAAAGAAGTTGAGGTAGAAAACTCCATGTAAAGCGAATAGGATCAATACGATGCGGCCGAGAATCTGATGAGACATCTTCAAATCTTCGTGTGATAGCCGAGTAACCCATTGTAGGGGAGAATATGGGGACCGCACAGCAAGGAGATAGTGGAAGGGAAGTTGCGAGGCACCGATTGCACCGAACCGCTTGGTCAGATGAAGGTAATCTGTCTACTGTCAGTCAGTCCAGTGAGTATAACTCAAGGGCCATTACCATCCCCAGTATTGATGATGCACAGATACAGAAGCCAGGTCGTCCAGATACCAGCTCCCAACCATTCTCCTCTAGTCCCACAACTGTGGATCACATCTTTTTTCATCCACCACACCGACTGGTCGCGATACTGTCTCGCTTTCGAAAACCATGGCTCTTTCCCGTCTGGCTGCTTGTTGAATGACGGAGACCGCGGCCGCCCGTTGTTGCGTCCGAATCTCGCGACATTGGCAAAGAACAAGCGAAGTAGGCATGATGCGGGAATGATCAAGACCGACAGTTGGGCGACAAAGGCGTAGTGATTGAGCAGCGATCTCCGCTGGCTTTTCTGACTGTCGTCTAGAGTGACGAAATCGTATCCGAATACCATATTGGGCTTGTCGATCACGTGCGGGGATTGGCGTATATGTTTCGTGTTCCGGAGTGGCACTTCTCAGTAGATATATCACCGCTGTTCTTGAGCGGCCGACTTGTTATTAAGAAGGGAGGACGCCTGAAGGTGCAACCCCGGTCAGATGCTGACAAGCACGAAACCTCGCGTAGCTCTTGAAGCTGATAACGCGCTGGCTGATGTGTCCTGGTTCACGGAAACACGACGCAGATGTCGAGAAAGCCAAAGGTTCTTAGTGGGACTCAGGCGAATCGCTCCATCCGATGATTATAAGGTCCCAGTTGAGAGGTAAAAGTTGCGACGTAAACGATAACCGTCGCGGGGTCTAAAATGAGACAAGACGTACTGAAACCGCTCTGGATAGGCTTTGCGAGGTGAATTTTCTAGAGACTGACCGTGAAGAGAGCTGCCATTGCTGACGGATCAGGGCGCGAGAGTCGGGCTACTTGATACACGAGGTTCCTTGCGATGGGCGACAATACGATCTAGCGCGATTCCGAAACCGGCAAGTGCCCTGGTGCCCCTCGTGCCCCTCTTGGACCCTGCATAGCTGTGCCTGACCTTCACAACAAATCACTTTCTCGCCCGCTTTACAGTCTGATAGCACTCCACTTCGATTACACATTGGACATCTCGCGAACAGTAATGGCTACCGCTTCCAACAACAACAACAGGATTCCGCTCTGGCTCGATTGCGTGTGTGAATAAGCCAATCCTACGTCACTGATCTTGCTGACACAAACTGAGGATCCGGGACACGATGCAAGTCTCACCGAAGAGCAGTTGCCAAAGACCAGTACTCATGTGAACTTCAGGATGCCTACGCTCTCCTCCTCGCCGCTCACGACCCGCGCGTTGAACTTCTCGGCGTTAGCACCGTCCACGGCAATGCCTCGCTCGATCAAACCATATACAATGCTCGAGGAATGCTTGAGGCTATCGGGAAACGCGATGTCAAGGTCTATGCCGGTGCTGCGAAGCCAATCGTGCGCGACGCAGTACATGCCGTCGATATTCATGGTAATTGGAGCGAACGGGACTTTCAGCAATAGACTGATTGGGGCCAGGCGAAAGCGGATTAGACGGCGTGACACTGCTTCCGCAGCCCGTCGCACCGCCTATAACGGGTGTCGATTGCCTAGAGGCCATGTACAAGGCCTTGATCGCCACGAAGAAACAGACCGCGTGGCTGGTGGCTACCGGTACACTTACCAACGTCGCGTTGCTCTTCCAGAAGTACACAGACTTGGCTGAGCACATCAAGGGCCTCAGTATCATGGGTGGTGCCATTGGCGGCAAGTTTACGGATGCGCCAATGGGAAAGGTCAAGGGAGAAGGCGAGCGATTCGGCAATTGGACAGGTACGAAGACAGCTACCGACTTGTACAGCATGCGTGTTACTGACGTGTTCCGTTAGCTTATGCAGAGTTCAACGTGCGTAACAATCTTTTACTGCCCTGAAAAAATCGCTAACACGAACTAGATCTACGTAAGACAGCCCGCAATGCTCGCGGCAAGAGACTCACCGTAACAGTGCGACCCCGAGGCATCCCACTTCCTCTTTTCCCACCCGATTCTCAGGTCCAAGACGACCCTAATACCGCTCGATTTGAGTCACCAGGTCCTCGGCACAAAAGCGATTCGGCACACGCAGCTCTATGGCTCTGACCAGCCTCTCGATCCCTCAACGGCAGATGCGACGCGGACGCCTTCTCCCGTGCGCGCGCTGTTCACTCAAATCATGTCTTTCTTCGCCGGAACATATGCTGAAGTTTTTTCCATCACCGAAGGACCTCCGTTACATGACCCTCTTGCAGTATCCGCAGCAATTGATCCCAGCATTTTTGATGACAAGGGCGGCGAGCGATTCAACGTAGAGATCGTTACCGAGGGCGTTCATTCTGACGACCAAAAGAACGTGGGCGAGCTGGGGAGGACAAAGGCCACTAAGTTGTCGCCCGGAGAGGGTGGATGTAGGATTCCACGAGGTGTCAATCTAGAAGAATTCTGGGGGAGCATTGAGAGCTGTCTTAAGCGTGCTGACAAGGCTAGTCCGATGTCGAAGATATCTCGCGAAGAATTGGTCAAACACGGCGTATTTGCTGGATTAGAATAGTCGCGGCGAGAAGGGTGGCTGGAGACTTGACCTGATTCCAAGAACCGGACGGACGGAGTCCAGCAGTAATTACATCGCCAAGGTCGTCTTGCTGCTCGAAATTCTGCGCAAGTGAAGTGGTCTTCAGATTCGCCTCATTTAGCCTATTCACTGTCGTCCAGTTCCCGCAGCCAAGACATCGCGGCTCGGCCTCAATTTCGACCCGGCCACAAAACGAACGTTGCGTGGATAGGTGGAGAAATGGTTGCGGGGTACTTCTCGTGACCTATTGGCGCCTTGGAGTTATCGAGATTGTTCAACCCAGTTGACCTAGATTCTGTTCCGAGGGTGCTACAGGCAAGACGCAATGCTTCTCAAACTCCACCTCGTTGTTTCGGAAGAGTACCCATGCGCGATACTCCATATGACATACGAGGCACGACTGCATCGATATCAATGATCCCCATCACCCTGGCCATATTCATCAAGCATCATCTGCAAACATGCTAACATCGGATACTAGAAGTAGTTAGTCGCTGCAGGCTATGCCATTAACCCCCGGCAAGAACTTCTTGTACCTGACTTTACCCGCGACGATCTGAAGCTCCTCCGTCTCCCTAGACGGCTCGCCACTGGGGTTTGCATGTTCGACATGAGTACTACCCGGGTTAATCTAATGTGCGTGGTTCTAGAAAGGCACGCGCCGGGTGGCTGGGCCTGTTTCCCATCATGACGGCAAGGATAGCTGCGCGTAAGAGCCGAAGAGGTATATATCATAGGGAGCTCAGCCTGCGTCAACTTTCGAACGTACAGCAGGTTCCGCTGGACTGTAAGTGGGACTTGATCAACGCTATTCAACCGTCCGAAGTCCTGTGACTTCGTAACGTCTTCCATCATGAAGCTCACCGTCGCGCTTGCCCTCCTTCCTCTCGTTTCCGCCGTCCCGGCCAACAAGCCCAAACCGAAGCCGGCCCCGCTCAAATATCCCGGCCTGGACGTCCTCGCAAAGCGCGTTGGACTTCTTTACTTCGGCACCGCCGTCGACAATGTTGTTCTGGACAACTCCCAATACGTCTCCATCGCGCGCAACCGCTCCGAGTTCGGCCAAGCAACGCCCGCGAACGGCCAGAAATGGATGTACATCGAGCCCAAACAGAACGTTTTCAATTACAGCATGGGCGATGTTATTATCAAGCCGGCCATTAAGGCGGGCCAGATGCGCCGCTGCCACGCCTTTGTCTGGCATAACCAGCTGCCTGAGTGGTTAGAGAAGGGCAACTGGACGAAGCCGGCCCTGACGAAAGTGCTGGAGAACCATATCAAGAACGAGGCAAGGCATTACTATGATCAGTGCTATGCCTGGGATGTGGTCAACGAGGCCTTTGAAGACAACGGCACATTGAGGGATACTATTTTCTTGAGGGTGCTTGGGAAGGAGTACATTGAGCTTGCGTTCAAGTTTGCGAGGAGATACACGAGCCCGAGAACTAGACTCTACTACAACGACTATGGTATCGAGAGGGTGAACAACAAGAGCATAGCGGTAGCTGCAATGGGTGAGTACCTCGATTGGCGTGAGGAGCCATTTATTCAGACACAAGCTGATTCTCTATAGTCAAGGACTTCGTGAAGCGCGACATTCCCATCGATGGAGTGGGTTTACAAGCTCACTTCACGGTCGGCCGCGCACCTACGTACGACGACGTCAAAGCTACCCTGTATGTACACTTCACCACCCTACACCGTCAGCCTACTAATTCCTCACCAGCAACCTCTTCATCAAGGAGAAAGTCGAAACCGCCTTGACCGAGCTTGACGTCCGTCTAGCACTTCCTGACTCGCCCGAGAAGACAGCTGAGCAGGCGAAAATCTACGCCGACACCGTCAAGGCTTGCGTTGATGTTGACGACTGCGTCGGCGTAACCGTGTGGGATTTCTGGGACCCCGTGAGCTGGGTGCCTGATACGTTCCCTGGTAAGTGACATCCAGTTACCTGTCTTTTGGTGGCCGTGCTGACATGTATATCCTTCTAGGTAACGGCAATGCTTGCTTGCTTACTGCGAATTTCACGAGGAAGCCAGCATACTATGCGATCTCAGACATGTTCCACTCATACGACTAGGCTGGTGTCAGTGAGTATGAGAATAGCTAGGGGAGATGGTATGGGTTGGGTTGCAAGATGGCACGTTCGTTGAGGAATCTTCTGATCCGTGGTTCGACGCGCCGTCAATCTCGGGCACTTCAAGCCTCACTTGTCCACACCTCACAACAATACCATTTTCAAAAAGAATCAGAGAATACATTTGGCAGCCCGTTTAGTGGCACACAAGATGAATCTTATGCAGTCTTTCACTGGCGTGCTTCGCTTCGTTGCCCATCTTATCTGCACCAAATCTCCACGTGTGTGCTTGTACTGCAACCGCAAGGCCTACAGCTGAGGAGCGCGAAGATGGTTTTGCAAACAACGACGATGTCGAATCTGCAGGCTGGAGATGCCTATTCGAAGAAAGAGTTGGACGCTGGCATATCGACGCGGTACGTGTACACTTTCGAGTTACCTCCGCGACCTGCGAGGTCCGCCCCTGAGATCTCGGAGGAGAGGACCAGACGGCGTCTACATACCCTACGCATACAAAGAAGCACACTGCGCAACTATCGAACAAGGAGCCATGCGAAATCTCAGCGTGTACGCTTGTCTGTTCGCGAGCACCGCGCGCGATCTCGGAGAAGTGTTCAAACGAAGACGACTCGCATGTCCCAAAGCCTGAAGAGCAAGGTCCATAAGAGGAACATACAGTTCAAAACTGATTCTGAAAATTGGGCCATATTGCCTCATGCTCCGGGGTCCGCGAGGAGGCGACACTCCTTTCCTCGATATGAAGAGCCTCCTCCCCGTGCTCTCTCTCCGGATCCAAAGGCGCGCAATACTCCCTCGGATTTCTCGAGACATCGCACAAGGGAGAGGATCAGACCCAAGCCCAGTCGCATACCGCGTTGTACTTTTTCGGCTGCGGTCAGAACACCTCTGAGGGATCAGCTTAGATTTCAGGGCAGTCGTATCCCGCGGTATACAAAATGGCCCCGACGCACACCCTCCATAGCTCCGGGACCTTCACCTCTATCGCCTGACTTCAAAGACGCCTCACCAAAGTACATGCGTCTCACATCTAAGTTCCAACACATCCGATATTCAAACCCCCTACTCGCATCTATCCCAGAATATTTCCCATCGCCATCAACCTCCCACCGCGAGACGCACCACAGAGCTCACCACCGCCCACGACCAAGACCCAAAGCCTTATCCCAGCGAAGCCACGCACCTCAATCTTCTCGCCACCTCTGCTACACACACAACGTACATGACGCCCCCTACACCTACAACCTCAATACGCCCGTTGCAAGATGGCCACAGAAGTGGCGCCGAAACTTCGTCATTTCCTGGATCCTGGACGACCTTCCGGAGTACCTGCAGCCGCGCGGCACCTTGGAAAAGGTGCGCAGAACCTGGGACAAATCGTCGCGTCCCGCAAGCCGGCCGACGCCGTCGTGGAGCTGGCGATGGGATAACAAATGGGAGGGAGACTGGAGGATGAGGATGAGGGTGAAGAGAGAGAAGTTTAGCGAGAAAGTGGATCTGGTGGTTGATGTGATGGAAGGGAAGTGCGAGAAGGTGAAGGTAGCGAATAGGAAAGGGAGGGGCTGCTATGTGGTGCATGAGAATAAGGGGAAAAAGAAAGAGGAAAATGCATGGAGGAAATGGTGCGAGGCGTGTGGGATGCTGCATAGCTTGAGCGACTTTACTGAGGGGGAAGTTGGAAAAGCCGCGCAGCATCGGAGATGCAAAGGTCGGACCGCAAGGCTCGATGTTTGCCAGCACTGGAGCACGGACTGGGACGAGTTACGAGAAAACCTTCCCGACCCCGGAGACAAGATGTACTGTGAAGGGGGCCACCATGGTAACATTCCACCCGTGTCTGAAGACCCCCGTGACGAATTAACACTCATCCGCGACTCCTCCAACGAAGTCATCCTCCGCAAGAAACTGGTCCTCGCACACTGCCCCAGCTTTGCAAAGCACTATCCACCCCTGTTGCTCCAAAGACGACTAGAGCAACTTCAACAACCGCTCTGTCCGCACATGTACATGGACATTCACGGGTATCAAACGCATCTAGACACTCTAGGCTGCAAGTCCCAGCGCAACTATGGGAGACTCTGTGAATGTTGTGGAGGCGTACACAAGTGTCCCGATCCGCGGTGTGAGACGGAGTGGTGGGTTTCTCGGAGGAAGGAGGAGAGGCACGATAGTGTGACTGATCTAGGTAGTGAGAGGGTTGATGAGATGGTGCTTGAAGTGGAGAGGAGGTTGGGCAAGATGAGCGATGAATGGGGTGTTGATGGAGTGGTGGGAGAGAGGTGGTGTGTTCAGGTTGTTGGCGGGTGAGGAGAAGATGGTAGGAGACGGCACTGGAGATTCAGGAATGAAGATTGGGTAGCTGGATGGAGGATTCTGGGACATTAATGCCCTAGTATAGCGTTCAATCTGGATGAGAATAGCCATCCAAATGTCGACCGATCATACATCGTGTGGTGCAGAGCCCGAGTGACCCGCGAAGTGAAAGATATCAAGTTATGTGGGCTACGGCTCCGAGCAACCTTCACTCACTACCAGCACCTCCACCTCCGCACAGTATATATATTTATTATCAGCCTGAAATACCATAAAACAAACAAGGGCCGGTGGTGTATCGGTAAACATACTCGACTGTCTCTTGCAATTGGGACAAACCTCACCCGCCACCGCCGACGCCGACCACCGCCAACCAAAAAAAAAAAAAAAAAATTAAAAAGCTGCCA
>Ga0247803_1001381_pt1 | contig 12778 bp, 11 predicted proteins | sample UWRJL014104B1_FD_180928 | JGI IMG/M metagenome (GOLD analysis project Ga0247803, IMG submission 180928) | Plant litter microbial communities from Arlington Agricultural Research Station in Wisconsin, United States - UWRJ-L014-104B-1 | ecosystem: Environmental > Terrestrial > Plant litter >...
ATTTAACACATCGGTGTTAATATTTATTGATTTATAACATTTAACAGTTTATAAGCACATTATAACACAATTTTATAAACAATTTAAAGCTAATTTTTGAATAATATTCAATTTTTTTAACACAATATCAAAAATAAAAATAAGTATTTGTTGATATTTTATATTTAAAACTCTTGTATTTCAATAAAATACAGATGTACTGCTTATTTAGACGTTTAAACTAAATCATTAAAATATTTAAAATTATTAGTTAAAAATCTTAAATTTAATTACAATAGTTTAAATATGTTAATTTATATGTATATGTTAAATAGTAATATGAACTGATACTCCAAAACACTCTACAGATATTGGGACAGGTAATAATAAAACTACGCACAAAAAAACCGCCTTGGCAGGGCGGTTTGGTAAAAAATTAAGTTTTATTTACAACGGTATATTACCGTGTTTACGTTTGGGTGTGTCTACTACTTTATGCTCTAAAATACTAAAGGCTTTTAGCAGCTTGCGGCGGGTATCTTTTGGGTGGATTACCTCATCTACAAAACCACGCTGGGCAGCCGTGTATGGGTTGGCGAATTTTTCGGCATACTCCGCTTCTTTTTCTAACAGTTTCGCCGCGGGGTCTGCTGCTTCGCTTATCTCCTTTTTAAAGATAATTTCGCTGGCACCCTTCGCACCCATTACCGCAATTTCTGCACCCGGCCAGGCAAAATTAAAGTCGGCGCCTATGTGTTTGCTGTTCATCACATCATAAGCCCCGCCATACGCCTTTCGGGTAATAACGGTAACCCGTGGCACCGTGGCTTCGCTAAGGGCATAGAGCAACTTGGCGCCATGCACAATGATGCCGCTCCACTCCTGGTTGGTTCCCGGTAAAAAGCCCGGCACATCTACCAGCACCAGCAGCGGAATATTAAAACAGTCGCAAAAACGCACAAAGCGCGCGGCCTTGGTACTGCTGTTTACATCGAGCACCCCGGCAAGGTAAGCGGGCTGGTTAGCCACTATGCCTATGCTGCGGCCACCCAGGCGGGCAAAACCCACAATTATATTTTCGGCGAAGGCCTTATGCACCTCATAAAAACTGTCTCCGTCAATGATGCCCTGTATTACCTTATGCATATCATAAGGCTTATTGGCATTATCCGGAATAATGGTGTCTAACACCTCACGCACCTCATCGCTAAAGGTAACATCAAGCTTAGGTGCAGTTTCGCGGTTGTTTTGCGGCAGGTAGCTCAACAGGGTTTTAATATCTTCAAGGCATTGTACATCGTTAGCCGATGTAATGTGCGCCACACCGCTCTTGGTACTGTGGGTAGTAGCGCCGCCCAGTTCTTCGCTGGTTACGGTTTCATTGGTTACCGTTTTTACCACGTTGGGGCCGGTAACAAACATATAGCTGCTGCCTTGTACCATCATGGTAAAATCGGTCATGGCAGGCGAATACACCGCACCACCCGCGCACGGGCCCATTATTGCGCTTATCTGTGGGATAACGCCGCTGGCCTGTACATTACGGTAAAAAATATCGGCATAGCCACCCAGCGAGCGAACGCCCTCTTGTATACGGGCACCTCCCGAATCGTTAAGCCCTATCATGGGCGCGCCGGTGCGCACGGCCATATCCATCACTTTGCAAATTTTCTCGGCATGTGTTTCAGACAGCGCCCCGCCAAAAACGGTAAAGTCCTGCGCGAAGATGTAAACCGCCCGCCCGTTTATGGTACCGTAGCCGGTAATAACACCGTCGCCGTAGTAGGTTTCTTTATCCATGCCAAAATCGGTGGTGCGGTGGGTTACCAGCATGCCTATCTCTTCAAACGAGCCTTCGTCAAGCAAATACTCTACACGCTCGCGGGCGGTGAGTTTCTTTTTGCTGTGCTGTGTGGCAATGCGTTTTTCGCCGCCGCCCAGTTTTGCCAGGGCTATTTTATCGTTAAGTGCTTTTATCTTATCTTCCATGGTAGTTTACAAAATGGGGATGCGTAGTTGTTTGCGGTCTTCAAGATACTGTTTAAGGGCAACGTAAGCGGCTATTTCGGCCTCGTTATCAAGGGCTGCTTTTAGTTTATCGGCATCGTAGTATTTCTTTACAAAATGCGTATCGAAATTACCCGAGCGGAATGCCTCATGCTCCATAACAAAGGTGCCGAAGGGCAGCGTGGTAGCCACACCCTTAATTTTATACTGGGCAATAGCCTGTATCATTTTTTCAATGGCTTCGGCGCGGTCTTTACCATAAGTTATCAGCTTAGCTAGCATCGGGTCATAATATATAGGCACGTCCATGCCCTGCTCAAAGCCATTATCTACCCGTATACCCTCCCCTACCGGCAGCTCATATACTTCAAGCGTGCCTACATTAGGAGCGAAATCCGCCAGCGGGTCTTCGGCATATACGCGCAGTTCCATAGCGTGGCCTTTAATGTGCAGGTCTTCCTGTTTTATGGTTAATGCTTCGCCGCGGGCAACGCGAATTTGGAGTTCAACCAAATCCAGCCCCGTTATCATTTCCGTTACCGGATGCTCCACCTGCAGGCGGGTGTTCATTTCTAAAAAATAGAAATTCAGTTGTTCATCCAATAAAAATTCTACCGTACCCGCGCCAAGGTAGTTGCATGCCTGTGCTACTTTAACAGCTGCCTCACCCATGGCTTTCCTGATTTCAGGAGTTAAAACGGATGATGGCGCTTCTTCAACCACCTTCTGGTGGCGGCGCTGCACGCTGCATTCTCGTTCAAATAAATAGAGGGTATTGCCGTGGGCGTCCGCCATTATTTGTATCTCAATATGGCGGGGCGAACCCACATATTTTTCGATGAATACACTGCCGTCGCCAAAGGCCGAGGTGGCCTCGCTTATGGCGCGTTCCATTTGCGATTCAAATTCTGCTTCGTTCTCTACAATACGCATGCCCTTGCCACCGCCGCCCGCACTTGCTTTTATCAGTATGGGGAACCCTATTTCGGCAGAAATGGCTTTGGCTTTGGCTACGTCGGTAATGGCTTCATCCACGCCCGGCACCATGGGTATGCCATAGGCCTTAACGGCATCCTTTGCGCCCAGCTTGCTCCCCATAATACGGATGGCATCGGGCCGGGGGCCAATAAATGTTATTCCGGCAGCAGCAACCGCTTCGGAAAAGTTGGCATTCTCGCTCAAAAAACCATAGCCGGGGTGTATGGCATCAGCACCGGTTTGCTTTGCAGCATCGATAATCTTATCCATAACCAGGTAGCTTTGGCTCGAAGGCGCTTCGCCTATATATATTGCCTCATCGGCAAATTTTACGTGGGGTGCATTACGGTCGGCCGCGCTGTACACGGCTACGGTTTTAATGCCCATATTTTTGGCGGTTTTCATTACCCTTATGGCAATTTCGCCACGGTTTGCAATAAGTATTTTTTTCAATTTTAAATCATTTTTTTTACCACAAGGGCCACAAAGATTTTTTCACAAAGAACACAAAGCTTTACTTGTATTTTGAGGTTCACAAAGCTGTGCGGTTACGCTTTATCATCCAGCTTTGTGCTCTTCCGCCCATGGCGGTTATCATTGTGCTCCTTGTGAAAAATCTTTGTGAGCCTTGTGGTTAATTTCGCTTGTTATTAACTCACTTTTCAATGTTATCGTCTACTCAAACTCTATAAGCAACTGCCCCTTATCTACGGCCTGCCCTTTAGTTATGGCGATGCTTTTTATTACACCCGCGCGTGGTGAGTGAAAGGTGTTTTCCATCTTCATGGCTTCCAGTATCAGCAAGGTGTCGTTTTCCTGCACGGCCTGCCCTACCGTTACGGCTATTTCCAGCACAAGCCCCGGGATAGGTGCTTTTATTTCGTTTACCTGTTTTGCAACGCCCGCCTCAAAGCCCATATTCTTTATAAGCCTCCCCAGCCCATCGGCTATATGCACCTCATAGGTATTGTTATTTATAGAAACAGTATACGTTTTTTTAAGGAAATCTTTCGCGGTAATTTCTGCCCGGTATGGTAGGTTGTCTTTTAAAACATGGTAGTTGTTTTGCCCGGTTGTAATAGCATCAAAACCGGCAAGCTGTGCGGCATCCACATCAAAAGCCGGGTTGCTGTTTACCGTTACGGTATACGTATCACTCATTATACAAAGTTTAGTGTTGTAAATATATTTAAAGAAAACGGTATCGTAATTGCTTCGGAAGCAAATTAACAGGAAATATATTTTAACAAGATACGCAACTTTACCACATTTATAGCATCTACAGTTAGCACCTTAGCAATATTACTATGTAAACCCAGTTATCTTTTAAAAAATAACCAAACAATATTCATGAAAAAAATCGCCTTAATATTTGCTCTACTCACGGCAGGATGTATCACAGCTAATGCCCAAATAGATTCGGTCTACGTTGTCAACAGTGGTTCCAGCAGTGCCCACAACAGCTTAATTGCTAAAAAACATGAACTAAAGATAGGTGCCATCAAATTATTGGCAGGGCCTATTTTAGATATATCGTATGAACGCATCCATTCAGAGTCGTTTACATATGGCATTTCGCTTCTGGGCAACCTTGCCGGGAATGATAACTACTACGATGAAGATTTTTCGGTAACGCCGTTTGCACGCATGTATTTTACCGAACCAAAGTACTATGGTGCAAAAGGATTTTTTGTGGAAGGTTTTGCTAAGTTCATTACCGGGAGTGCCTACATCGGATATACCGAAGAATATGTGGACAATAATGGCAACTATTTCTACATGGATAAACGCGATAACTACACCGCCGGGGCCGCAGGTATAGCGCTGGGCTGGAAATGGATAAACAAGGCCGGCTTTGTATTCGAAATCCTGGCAGGGGGAGGCCGCAACTTTGGTGGTAATAGCTATACCCCCGATGCCACCTTTAGGGGCGACTTTAACCTGGGGTACAGGTTTTAAAAAGAAAAAAATATATGAGTGGCTTACTATACTATGGTAAGCCACTTTTTTTACCCCACCGGGCCTGCGTAAAAATTACTTCGCTATCAAAATGCTCACCGCGTTACCGCCAAAACCCACCGCGTTAATAAGTATTTTACGTAACGGCCGGTCCTGTTTTTGGGGATAAAACGGCGACGGGATAAAGGTGTCGTTTTGCAGCATTAGCAGCGCCAGCTCCAGGCTTAGCAGGCCGCTTGCGCCAAACGTATGCCCTATTTGCCACTTATTTGTAGTAAGCAGTGGCAGCTTTTCGCCAAATACTTTCCGTATCGCGTTATATTCGCTTGTGTCGCCTTTTACGGTGCCCGGCGCGTGCATTACTATGGCATCTACCTCGCCCAGAGGGGTGTCGGCCAGCGCCATCCTCATGCTCTTTTGCAGGCAGTGCGCGTTACCGCTAAGCGACACACTGTGTGTAAGTATTTCGGTAGCATAGCCTATGCCTTCTATTACAGCCATGGCTTTAGGGTTGTACCCTGCTTCAAGGCAGGCCATAGCGGCGCCTTCGCCCAGCACCATGGTACTGGTTTTTTTATCAAGGTCCATAGCGCGGCTTGCAAACTCATCGTCAAGCGGGCTGTATATTTTCATGGCCTGCATTTGCGAAATGGTAAACGGCGTAAGCGGCGCCTCACTACCCCCTACCAAAAATTTATTAGCCATACCTGCACGCAGCCACGCAACGCCGTTTAGCACGGCATGCAACGCGGTAGAGCAGGTAATGGAATGCGAAATATCGGGCCCGGTGCTTTTTAAGTCCTGCGCCACCCAGGAAGATATATTGCCCAGTGTGGTACTGGGTGAAGATAACAATGCGGCCTTGCCCGTTTCGAGAAAATGGCTGTGGTGCTTTTCAAAAAGATCGGCCGCGCCACGGCTGCTGCCTATGTTGATGCCAAAAACATCATCGCGCTCCCACCCGCTTTGCAATACCGCGCGCCTCGCAGCAAGCATGGCAAACAGTACCGAATTATCAAGGCTGTTGTAGTTAGGCGTACTGTATTTAAGGTCGCGCACTTCGGTAATAAGGCGGTCTGGTAATGCCCCGGCCATCACAGCGCCTCCTTTTGCGGGAATTTGTCGCAACAGCGGCCTGCCTGAAAGGTATTTTGCCCATACGCCGGGGATAGTATCGCCCAGTGGTGAAAGTGAACTTACAGATGTAATTGAAATGGTTATTGGCACGTGATTTCTTTGATTGTGATTGTACTGCAAAGGTACGTTCACATAAGATAATTCGTAAAAAACGCGCGTTAAATTAATACCATCATAAAAAAACTATGTGATTTTTTGCAATGCTTCATTAATAAGCGTATGATGATTTTATGTCAAAAGATGTTTGATGCCGTCATGGCCTTAAGTCTTTATATAACAACGCTTTTTGTGCCTGGCTTCCGGCCTCAATTAAACACCTACCGCGCCAGCCATGTTGCAGGATCCTGCAATTTGCTGTTTTGGGAAACAATAAACTTAAGCACCGAGCGGCCGTCATAATCCCTGCCTACAGTGCCTATACGCTGCCCTGCCGATACCTTATCGCCGGGGCTTACCGAAATACTGCTCAGGTTAGAGTAAATGGTAAGAAAGTCGCCATGCAGTATCAGCACGCCACGCTTACCGCTGCCCAAATCGATGATTTGAGAAACCTCACCGCCGAATACCGCCTTAATAGCAGCGCCCTCTTCGGTGGTTATCTCTATACCGCTGTTGCGTATGGTAACCGAACTGTCTAACGGGCTGGGGTGCGTACCAAATGATGAGGATATATAGCCTTTTTCTACCGGCCATGGCAGCCTGCCTTTATTAGCCTTAAAGTTATCTGACACTATTTTGCCTTCTTTTGTAAGAGCTATTTTGCCTGCTGCCGGTGCGGATGCAGTAACAGTGGGTGCTGTAGAAGTTGACTTAGCCGGTTTAGCCGTTGTTGTAGCGGTACCCGTTGCTGCGGCTTTTTTGGCGGCTGCTTCAGCTGCGGCTTTGCGGTTTGCTTCGGCAATAGCTGCCTGTATCATCGCGTCTATCTTACGGTCTATCTGCCTGTTTTCACGTTCTTTTGCGTTTATTTCGGCCAGGTATTTCTTCTTGTTTTTCTGTATGGCTTTCTTCAGCCTGGTCTGCTGCTCGCGGTCGCCTTCAAGCGCCCGCTTATCCTTTTGGTTTTGGGCGAGTATAACCACCTTCTCTTTTTTCTGTGATTCTAATGTAACAAGCAGCGTTTCAAGTTCGGTCATCTTATCGCGCAGTTCATCGCCCTGTACTTTACGAAAGCTGGCATACTGTTTCATGTACTGCACACGCTTGTAGGCTTCCAGGAAGTTTTTAGACGAAAGGATAAACATAATACGGCTTTGGTCTGACTTCGATTTATAAGCGTGCAACAGCGTCTTGGCGTAGTCTTCCTTAAGCACTTTTAGTTCGCGCTTTAGCTTGTTTATCTTAAGCTGGTTCAGGTAAATGTTATCGGTAAGCAGGCGGGTCTGCTTTTGCGTAGTGCCTATAATCTTTTCGGTAAGCTTAATCTTAGCATCGTTTTCAGATATCTTTGCTTCTACCGTTTTCTCTTTAGAACTTTGGTCTTTAAGCAGGGCGTTAAGCGCTTTCATTTCGCGCAGCAGCTCTTGTTTACGCGCCTCAAGCTTGCGCTGCTGGTCGCCGCCCTGCGCCTGCGACACGGCAATACATCCTAAAAGAAAAAAGATAAGCAAAAGATTTTTCATCGCCTGTTTTATGGTTAGTCTTACTCTACAAATATTTGCTCGTAGCCTTCGGGCACTTCATACGGAAAACTCAGCTTTTCGTCAAATTTTACCGAAGCATATTCTATATCAATGTTTACTTTATCTTTTTGCTCTGCCTCAATTTTTACTGCCACGGGCACAATAGCCTGCGGGTATTCGGTATGCCCCGGATAGGTAACATCTACACTACGCGGCTGCTGCCCGCCCTGGGCTATGTGCTGCTTTTTAAGCAGGTAGTTGCTGCCTTCAAATAAAAATTCTTTAATAATGTCGCCGCTTTCCTTGCCGGTCAACTTGTATTTACCATCTTCAACCGATGATTTATAACTGCCTTTAGTAAGGTCGTACAGTGCCTCGCCGGTAAGCAGGTTCTGCACCTTGTTATAATCAAGGTCGGTACCCAGCCAGCGGCTCAGCACTTCATAATTGCCCTTAAAATATGTGTTGTTCAACGTTACATAGTAGGTAACTTCCTCGGGTGTTATCAGCGCTTTTGCCACAGTAAAGCCCAGGTAACGGCCCATAACCAGTATGCGCTTATCCTTATCAATGCGAATTTCAGTAGAAAAACCCAGCGACTGTTTACTATCCTTATATGCGGCATCGGCCTTTATTAAGAGTGTCTTGTAATTCTCCGGGTTTTTATAATGCCCCGCTATAATTTCCTTACTGTTGCGGTCGCCCTCGGCAGTACCTTCGGCAACGGTGGCCAGCTGCTTTGTTTTACAGCCGGTAGCAGCCAGGGTTAGCATAGAAAGCAATAATATTACACTTTTTTTCATAGTATGTCTTTTTAAAAAACAGATTAGCTTTTGCCGCCCGCTTTTTTAGCAATATCCAGTTGTTGCTTAAAATCTTTAGTTAACGCGGCATCCTCTACCACAAAATCCTGGCCAGTTTCAAGCCATTCTTTGGCTTTGCCAAATTGCTGCAGCCTGTTTGCCGCCAGCCCCGCATAATAATACAGCCTGGGCTGCGTAGGGTACAGGTCGATATAACTTGTAGCCAACTTATACATCTTGTCGTTCTGCGCGCTTTCGGCGTATGTAAGCAGGAGCAGTTCCACCCCTTCCACATCATCATCTTTCATGGCAATGCTTTTCTCAAAATAGCGCATGGCCTCGGCATAGTTTTTTTTATTGTAAAAAAACTTACCAATTTCTTTAGGCACGTTTACATCCTTTACATCTTTAAAATAGTCCACCGCTTTTTCCAGCGAAGGCAGGTATGCAGGGTTGTTATTGGCAAAAATAAGGTACTCGTTAAGCACGCGGTGTTTTATCTTGGCATCTATTTTACGGCTGCCCAATAATTGCATCATGCTTTGGGTGGCCTTTTCGCCCTCGTTATTATTAACGTGGAATTTAAACAGGCTTACTTGTGCCCAGTCGCTCTGCGGAATGGCTTTTTCCAGCCTGCGGGCTACCTCTTCGGCCTTAGCTTCCTGGTTGCTTTCGCTGTACAGGTAAATCAGGTCGATATAGTTATCTTCGTTCTTAGGGTCTTTCGCAATGGCTGCTTCCAGCGCTTCCTTGCCCGGTTTGCTGTCTTTACCGGTAGCTAAAATCTGGAGCTTATACATTTCGCGCTTTTCGCTGGTGCCTACAGTTTGCTCCAGTTCGTTTATCAGCGTAAGCGCCTTATCAAACTGCTGCGTATACATGTAGAGCGACACCAGGTCTTCCTGGTAGTAGGCTTTGCGCCATTCGGTAAGCTTTACCACTATGGGTATGGCGCGGTTAAAGTCTTTCTGCTCATAATACACGTCATACAGCCCCTGCCAGTACCAGCGATTTTTGGGGTCGAGTTCCGTTGCTTTTTTAAAAGCTTTTTCGGCCTCAAAGTAGTTTTTAAGGAACAGGTAGTTTTTACCCAGTTCGTTATATATTATCGCATTATCAGGCTCCTTGTTAAGGCATTTTTGTAATGACTGTATTGCCTTATCATAATTTTCAATCCCTTTTTGCTTGAGCGCCTCATAGAAATTGTCTTCAAACTCATTGTTTTTAAGGGCAATTGCATCGGGCTCTTCCTGGGCATGAGTAGTTAGAGGGACTGCTAATGCACCCATAACCATAAGCCCGCTAAAAAGGATCTTTATATTCATAACTGTTTATTCTATAACCGAATAGTCGCCCAGGCTAATGCTGGTAAATTTACCGTTAAAAGCCGCGTGGTTGCCTATCATGCCATTGTCTAAAATGGCGTTTTTTATTACCGCGCTGGTTTGAACCAGGCTGTTTTTTATAATACTGTTCTCTACATGTGTGTTAGCACCCAGCGAAACAAACGGGCCCACGGTAGCATTTTTAAGCGTAACGCCACTGCCTATAAAGCAAGGCGGAATCACGGTGCTGTTCTCCATAGTCACGTTTTCGCTTAATAAATTTTCCTGACCGTCGGCAGCTATAAAGCCCAGCATGCGGCTGTTAGTCTCTACGGTAACATTTTTATTGCCGCAGTCCATCCACTCGTCTACCTTACCGGGTACAAATTTCATACCCTTTTGCTTCATGTTCTCGAGTGCATCGGTAAGCTGGTATTCGCCGCCCTTTACAATATCATTGTCCAAAAGGTATTGCAGTTCATCCTTAAGGGCTTCGCCGCTCTTAAAATAGTATATGCCAATAATGGCCAGGTCGCTTACATATTCTTTAGGCTTTTCAACAAAATCGGTAATCTCGTTATTGCTGTTTAGCTTTACCACACCAAAGGCGCTTGGGTCGTCTACCTGTTTTACCCAGATAACGCTGTCTGCCGAAGTATCTAACGTAAAATCCGCACGGAATAGTGTGTCGGCGTAGGCCACTACAACAGGGCCGCTCATACTTTCCTTAGCACTCATAATGGCATGTGCTGTACCAAGTGGCTTGTCCTGGTAATATATGGTGCCTTTTGCACCCAGCCTTTTGGCTATTGCTACAAGGTCAGCCTCTACCTGAGGGCCAAAATCGCGCGCTACAATAAACGCTATTTCTTCAATTTCCTGGTTTAGTACCGAGGCTATGTCTTCTACAAGGCGGTGCACTATGGGCTTGCCTGCTATGGGTATAAGCGGTTTAGGTACGGTAAGTGTATGTGGGCGAAGGCGTGATCCCCGTCCTGCCATGGGTACAATAATCTTCATTTATTCTCTATACTCTTTTGTTAGTATTGTATTGCCGTTTTGCACGGTATATTCTTTAATATTTTTGGCGCTTTACCACTTGAGCAGCAGCAGTTACAATGATGCAAGGTTACGAACTTTTAATAGCTTGCCGATGCTTTTTTGTAATCTTTTAAGTATTCGTAGGCAATGGCTTTACCTTTTTGTTATCCTGCACGCTAAACATCCTTAAATTAAATATGCAGGCAACATTCATTTTGGTTAAACTGCTTCTTTAATTGGTCGGTACAATTATTGCCACATCACTTAGTGCCCGTGCTGCCAAAGCCGCCAGCGCCACGGTGGGTGTCGCTAAGTGCTTCGGCTTCCTCCCATTCGGCACGCTCATGCTTTGCTATAACAAGCTGGGCGATGCGCTCACCGTTTTGTACCGTAAATGCCTCATTTGATAAATTTACTAAAATTACGCCAATTTCGCCCCTGTAATCGGCATCAATTGTTCCGGGGCTGTTAAGCACGGTTACGCCATTTTTTGCAGCAAGCCCGCTGCGCGGCCTTACTTGCGCCTCATACCCTATGGGCAGCTCTATAAATAGACCGGTTTTTACAATGGCCCTGCCCAGCGGTTTAAGCACAATGGGTTCAGCAGTAACGGCGCGGAGGTCCATTCCGGCAGACGCTATAGTTTCGTAATTAGGCAGCGCGTGGCCCGATTTATTGATGATTTTTATGGTAACTGACATATATGTGTTTTATTTATTGATAAATTTTAGCAATATATGTTTTTCGCGTTTGTAAATAAACACTATAAACACTATAAGCGACAGTATGCCAAACACATAGGTATGGCGCAGCACCGGCACATAAAATGACAGCGCCGAAAGCCCCATGGCAAGGCCCATATAGGTACCCATAGTTTTAAGGTCGTAGGGTATGGGGTAGTATTTAGCGCCTATAAGGTACGATAGCACCATCATGGCACCATAAGCGCATACGGTTGCAATGGCCGAACCTGTGTATCCCCAGATGGGTATGAGCACGAAGTTGAATAACAATGTAATCGCCGCGCCGATAGCGGAAATATACGCACCCATCTTTGTCTTGTCTGAAAGCTTATACCAAACGGAAAGGTTAGTATAAATGCCCAGGCAAAAATTAGCCAAAATGATAAGCGGCACCACCTTCATGCCGTCCCAGTACGCGGGGTCGCGGATGATGAATATTTTAAGCAGGTCGGCAAAGGCGATAACGCCCAGCAATATAACCGACCCGAATATCACAAAGTATTTTGTTATAGCAGCATAGATTTGCTTAGCATTCTCCTTGCTTGCCTGGCTAAAGAAAAATGGTTCTATGCCCAGCCTGAAGGCCGTGGTAAATAGCGTCATGAACAGCGCCAGCTTATAACACGCGGAGTAAATACCTATTTCCCTTTCAGGCACATTAAGGTATTTTAGCAGCGGACGATCAAAGGTTTCATTAATGGCGAAGGCTATACCGGCAAGCATTACGGGGAGCGAATACCGCATCATCTTCTTCCACAGGGCGGCATTAAAGTGCCATGACAGGCGCAGGTAATGCGGCAGCAGCAACACAAGCGCAAAAAGACTGGCCATAACATTTGCAACAAACACATACCCCACCTGGAAGCCGGGTACATATATGCTGTTAAATATACTTACCGGATAGGCAACTGCCAGCTTTGGCAGGTAAATTAGGAAGAAGAAATTAAGGGCAAGGTTAAAGGCTACACTACCTATTTTGATAAAAGCGTAGCGCACGGGCCTGCCATCCGCGCGGAGCTTAGAGAACGGCGCTATTGCAAGGGCATCAAGCACAAGCACCCATATAATATAGCTAATATATTCTGCATCAATTTTAAGCAGGTGGGCAAGCGTGCCGCGAAATATCAGGGCTGTGCATAAAAAAGCTATGGATGACCAAAACAGTGATATTGTTGATGTACTGA
>Ga0247803_1001382_pt1 | contig 12774 bp, 10 predicted proteins | sample UWRJL014104B1_FD_180928 | JGI IMG/M metagenome (GOLD analysis project Ga0247803, IMG submission 180928) | Plant litter microbial communities from Arlington Agricultural Research Station in Wisconsin, United States - UWRJ-L014-104B-1 | ecosystem: Environmental > Terrestrial > Plant litter >...
GGTGGAGAAGTGGAAAGCCATCGGCGTTCCGTTTGACCCCATCATCCGCGAATACGACAACTTCAACGACGCCTGGGAAGAAGGCTTCCCGCAGGAACCTTGGACGTGGAACATGCGGCAAGCTTCACGTTTCTTCCCTCGTTCGATCATCTCGAACAGCACTTCGCGCGCCGCCAGTCTCCAGGCTCTCCGTGAAGTCTCCGACGCAGGTGCCAACCTCATCATGTTCAACATGCGCAACCCACCCGGCTCCTCAGCCATCGACAATGCCGTCAACCCCGCTTGGCGCGATGTCCTCATGTTCGCCATCATGTTCGTCACGTGGAGTCCTACCGATAGTGCCGAGTACGTAACGCAGCTTTCCCGGAACCTTACATACGAATGGAATCCCAAATGGAGAGCGCTGACGCCTGGGGGTGGGACATACATGTCAGAGTCGGACTACATCGAACCCGACTGGCAGCAGAGTTTCCATGGGCACAAGTACCAGAGACTGTATGAGATTAAGCAGAAGTGGGATCCAGAGAGTGTCTTTTACGCGCAGAATGCGGTGGGTAGTGAGGACTGGGTCATGGGGGAGACGTTGTTGGGACATTTGCCTAGCCAGGACAGTAGGCTTTGTAGGAGGTGAAGACCACAATTGCTTGAGGCTCTCTGGTGACTTTTATGTCTGCCGAATCCCAACAGAAGTCGTTTCGTAATACTCATGGCACACTCACTCTGCCACACCAACAAAGTACTGTCGAGTCTGTGAATGATTGTCCCTTGAATTTAAGGGTCAACGCTGCCATGCCGAGGTGGTGAGTCAGGGGAAACGGAAATCCCGTCAGATCGGAAATGATCTCTCTCGTGCGAGATTCAATCCCACAGTCACATTCACAAACACGCGTTCGTGAGGAGAAGAGCGAGCGGCAAGGCGGCACAAAGGTTGGAGTTCCATCAAGCGTGTGGGGTCCCCTCATATGTGCAGCCAATCAACCAGATGATGACGCCAAGGCGACGTTCAGCCCACCAGATCCATCACCTGCCCGTTATGTTGGCCCCATCTCTGCGAGATTTGATGCTCCCTCCCCCCCACAGAAACAAGCCAACACTCGCACGAAAAATCGGTTTCAAAACCCCGTTCAGACCCAGGGCGCGCCATTCAGCCTCGTCTTGAAATAGGACCGGCTGACGCCCCCACTGTGATTTCAGGACTGAGGGCCTGCAGGTGCAAAGGCGGGCGGACAGTCAGCAGCAGATCTTCAAACGATCCGCAACCTGCAGAGCAATACATGCCGGCCTTGACCCTGACGTCAATTCCCGGCCACTCGTGCGACTTGTCGAGAGTTCGTGAGTGGAGACACGATGCGTGCTGGCGGGCGCCAATAAGAAAGGTGTGACTTTCTTATAGAAGCTTTCCCTAGTAATTCGTTGGTACGACTTTCCCCGCCATCTTGGAGCGGGATGCGACTTTCGTGGTGTACCTACGCCCTATTCGACGTAGTCGCATAGTCGCGATGCTACTTTGATTCCGACGCGCCAGTCAAAGTCGCCCAAGGTCAGTCAAACGCCCAGCATCCTTCACCCACCATGGGCAGGGGTCCGGGGGCCCTGCACGTCGCCCTGCCAAAAGTCAACGTCGATGAAGATCCGCGCTGCGCCCCGGCAAAACGACCGCAGTTTGTGCGAATGACCAGTGACCTTTTATTACCGTTACCTGTTCACCATCATGCGCGTCCTCGTTGACTAGCTGCTTCACAGTTGTTCTACCGTACGGTCATGCGCGCTGGACCCGACATTGATCCGCTCCATTATTATTTATATTAAGCTCTACGGCCGTGGGTCTCTTCGATACACAGTCGGTACCGCACGTCAACCTCAACCGATATGTTCGCACAGACGCTGTTGCTTGGCCTTGCCGCATGCACTGGGCTCGTCTCTGCTGCTCCTGCTCCGGTTCCCTCCTCACCTTATCCACCAGTTCAAGTGTCTGGGGATCCGGATAGCTGTCCTGGGTATACGGCTTCAAATGTGGTCAAATCTGGATCCGGCTTGACTGCCGACCTCACACTCGCAGGTGCTGAATGCACTGCGTTTGGAGATGACATCAAGAATCTCAAACTAGAGGTCGAATACCAGGCTAGTACGTGTTGCAGTTCGACTTTGCCTGCTCGAATTTCTCGCTAACACAAACGTAGACGAGCGACTCCACGTCAAAATATTCGACGCGGACCTGAATGTGTTCCAAGTCCAGGAGGATGTCGTGCCGCGGCCGCCACATAACAAGGCGTCGCCTGACAGCTCTGCTCTAGAGTTCGCTGTCGTCGAGTCGCCTTTTTCTTTCAAGGTCACGCGAAAGTCGAATGGCGAGGTACTGTTCGACACTTCCAGTGCCCAGTTGATCTTCGAGTCTCAGTACGTGCGGCTTCGTACGAGCCTGCCCAAGGACCCACATGTCTACGGCCTCGGTGAGCACTCAGACTCGTTCCAGCTGCCGACCAAGAGCTACCGTCGCACCCTACTCAATGCCGAGTCGCCCGGAATTCCCCAGAACGCAAACTTGTACGGTACCCATCCTGTCTACTTCGAGCACCGGGGCGACAAGGGAACACACGCTGTCTTTATGCTGAATTCTGATCCCATGGACGTCAAGCTCGATCAGACGAACTTAGGGGACCAGTACCTGGAGTACAATATGATCGGGGGTATCATCGATCTCTACTTCATGGCTGGAAGCTCGCCGTCTGATGTCTCTACCCAATATGCGGATATCGTTGGCTATTCGGCCATGTTCCCGTACTGGTCTCTAGGCTTCCACCAGTGCAAGTACGGCTACTGGGATGTGAACATGGTTGCAGAAGTCGTTGGCAACTACTCCACTGCTGGTATCCCTCTTGAGGTCATGTGGACCGATATCGACTATATGGACCTGCGTCAAGACTTCACTACCGATCCTGAGCGCTTTCCTGTGGCCAAGGTGCAAGAGTTGGTCTCGACGCTTCACGAGCGTGGCCAGCGTTACGTCTTGATCCTAGACCCCGGTGTCCATAACGACAAGAACTACGAACCGTATACACGGGGCCACGACCTGGATGTGTTTATGAAACACCCGGATGGCTCTGATTACCTGGGTATCCAATGGGCTGGTACTGTCGTGTGGCCGGACTGGTTCGCCCCCAACACTGGGAAGTGGTGGGCCGATGAGATTGCCAGATCGTTCGATGCTGAGAAAGGCATCGACCTCGATGGCATCTGGGTCGACATGAACGAAGCCTCTAATTTCTGTATGAATTACGACTGCGACCCGTCGGACCCAGGTGGAAATCCGCCGAAGCCAGAGCACGCGCCGCGTCCCAATACCGGACGTCCCATCCCCGGCTTCCCCGCTGACTTCCAACCGACCAAGCGTGCTGAAGAGGGCCAGATGAAGGGTCTGCCGGACAGGAATCCATTTGATCCCGGTTACAAGGTTGGTACGCATTATTTGGGAATAACGGACAAGACGATCTTGTTCAACATGACCAACCACGACGGTACCATCCAGTACGACACACACAACCTTCACGGCCACATGATGGCCCACACAACGTACGACGCCATGCTTGCACGTCGTCCCGGCCTCCGACCCATGGTCCTCACGCGCTCTACATTTGCCGGTACCGGCCGCAAGGCTACACACTGGTTCGGCGACAATACCTCCACGTGGGAGGACTACCGTATCTCCATCCGTCAAATGCTGGCATGGGTGTCGATGCACCAAATGCCCATGGTCGGCTCTGATGTCTGCGGTTTCAACGGCAACACCAACGAGAAGCTCTGCGCGCGTTGGGCCCTCCTCGGAGCCTTCCAGCCATTCTACCGCAACCACGCTGAATACAGCACTATCCCTCAAGAGTTCTACCAATGGCCCATGACCATCGAGGCCGGCAAGAAAGCAATCGACACGCGCTACAAGCTCATGGACTACATTTACACCGCGCTGTTCTACCAGACCAAGACCGGTGTCCCCATGATCAATCCCGTGTGGTTCCTCTACCCCAACGACGCCAACACCTTTGCCATCCAGGAGCAGTGGTTCTATGGCGATGCACTGCTCATCTCGCCCGTCACCCAGGAAGACTCTGAAGAAGCGACGATCTACCTGCCAAAGGATCTCTTCTACGACTACTGGACCGGTGAGGTAGTGGAAGGCCAGGGCGCAAACGTCACGCGATCAGGCATCAAGTTCACCGACATCCCCGTACACATCCGCGGTGGTTCCATCATCCCTCAGCGCGTCAACAGCGCAAACACCACGGCGCTCCTCCGCCAGCAAGGCTTCGAGCTCCTCATTGCGCCCGATGCCCAGGGCAACGCCAAGGGCCGTTTGTACCTCGACGAAGGCGAGAAGATCGAACAATCCGCCGTCAGCGAGATCACCTTCGAGTACAAGGACGGCAAGCTGACTACGACTGGCGACATGGCCTACGTGCCCGCCACCGGCGAGAGCGAAACCGTCGACAAGGTCATTGTGCTGGGCCAGAAAGGCTCGGGCGCCACTGGCATCGACGCGAATTCGAAGAGCGCGACCGGCTCGTGGAAGCTGAGCGAGCAGTTCGAGGTTACCGTATGACTATCCGACGCGGCAACGAGCGCAGCGGCGCCGCTTGGTCGGATATGGACTCTGTGCATTGTGGGCATCACTGCATTTGGCGCGGCTTGGTAGGTCGCTGGGCTGTGGTTGGTTTGCATTAAGTTGCATTGGATTGGGCTGTGTGGAAGGCATTCAAGATGTTCTTGCATGCATGAGTAGTAGCATTTCCATTCTTGCTAGATACCCTCTCGTCCCCATGGTGGCGATACATGGTCGCTTCAATGAAAAACATGACACTGCAAGTTGCTTTACCACCCGCGATCAAGTTGTGAAGTTGATGTTGTGGTCATGGGGATGCGTTGGTATAACACCAATTCGTCATCGGATCGTACAGTCTATGTACCGTTGCTTAAGCCATGGGGCTGGGCGGCTATTCTCCTTCCTGTTCTAGGCCACTGCGTGTGCTAATATGGCGGTGTACGATGAACACGCGTAGTGTGCAGCGATTCGGAGACCCAGCTAAACTAGCTAGGGGGTCCGCGTGACAGCCTTGCGGGGAAGGCACATGGACCCGAGAGCTGCTCAGGTCCGCGGGACACATACAGGTCCTATGGTGCGGTGACCCAATGTGATGACGGCAAGGCCGCCATAGAGGACGCAGACGTGTTGTATTTGATGTGATGTGCGTTGGAGGGCGTGCCTTGCATGCTTACACAGATACGCATGTCCGGCTTAGTGGCGACGACGGGTTCCAGCACAGTGCCGCCGCGTCCATGCCAATCGCGCCTTCGAGGTGTGTTGATGTTTGCCTTGCCGCGCAGTCGTGTTCAATATTTCGTCGTCACAGGGGAGCTTCAGATTCCATCAACAGCCAGCTTCTTCAACCCGTTCGCCACGCCGTTGACAGGTTGCTCCCGCTCTTTTTCTTCGTAGTCCACCTCGATCTTGTTCTTCGGCCGGTTCTTGTTCAGGCCATCGAGCAGCATACACGCTTTGCAGATCTCTTGACTGGACAGGTATCCGCAGATCTTGCACTGGCCCATGACCTGCTTGGGGAGTTTGCGAGAAGGCGTTGGTTTCCCTTTATTAGCTTTGCCCTTCTTGCCGTTCACGCGGCCAGTCGTGATCTCCATTTCGAGCCCATTTTCGGCAGCAGCTTCGTTCTGCGCGAGATGTTGTTCCACTCTTGCCATTTCTCCACCCGCTGTCCTTCCATTCGAACTCCCACAACCGCCCTCCTCTTCTTCCGCCACCGGAATGGCACTCGAGCATGTTCCTCCACACCCCTCGTCGCTGCCCGGAACTAGCTTTGCCATGTCCTCCCCGCTCCTCACAACATCCAGTATAGCGCTCGGCCTCACTCTTTCTAGGTTTTTGATAAGAGCGCGTGCGCTGCCTCGAAAGGCTTCGGGCGAGTATATGCATTCGGTGCAGAAGTAGTCGAGCTGCTTGTGGTGAGCGTAAAGGACGATTTCCTTTTCGTATGCGTATTTGAGGGGCTTGCTGCGTTTGATGTTGGTGTGGGTCGTGGCTATGGAGGGTGTCGAGGTGACGATGGAGGTTGTGCGGGAGAGACGGGGGAGGTCGCCACGAAGTACTACAAGAGTGTTAGCTACCACTTCATGGTTAGACTGAAAGGAGAGTTCGTACAGTTCATAAGGACCGTCTCCGCAATATCGTCCGCATTATGTCCAGTGACAACATGTCTGACTCCAAGTCTCGCCGCACCACGGTCCAGCGCCTGTCTTCTAAAAACACCGCAGTACGTGCAATTCCCCTTCTTCCCGACCTGCTCGACAACCTGATCCATAGTCCACCCATACAACTCAGCATATCCCAGTATCGTCAACTCCATCTCATACTGCTGCGCATTCCTCTTCACCGTCTCCAGACTGTCATCCCTATACCCTCGTATCCCCTCATCGATGCTAAGCAGCACCAGCTCGACGCCATAATCGTATCGCTCGTTGAGGGTCTTGAGAACAGAGGCGAGGACCGTGCTGTCTTTGCCACCGGAGGCGCCTATTGCTATTTTCTCGCCACGCGTGAAGAGGGATGTCGAGGTTATGGTGTGGTGGATTTCCGTCTCGAATGTGGTGAGGAAACAGCTGCGGCAGAGCTTAGAGTGGTCCTTTGGGCGGAGGATCAAGGCGCGATTCGTGTGGCAGAGTGCGCACGGGGAGGGTGGCATATTGCCGTGAGGTCGGGGTACGAAGTCGGTACAGCTCAGCCAGATCGGTCCTAGCAGATGCTGTAATCGTACTTTGTTCTCTAGTTCTGACGCAGTCTATATCCTCGAAATACGAGGTTGGTGAAGTTGATCGTGGAGTTGGTGGGGGAGATTTTATTACATATATTGGGGATGATTCAGTTGTGGCGGTGCGCACGAGTCATATGTGGCGGGTGAAGTACAGATTCCTGACCTTCCAGCTCGCGCTTCTCTAGCTTTCACTCAACATTTGCATTGAACTTGCTTTTCCTGACATCTATGGGATAGGCGCATGTTAATGTGCTGATCCTATTTAAGACATCCCCTTGACCATCCGTCTACCCCACTTCGATGTCGCAATCATCGGTACCGTCAGCTGGCCCCGCTCCGGAGGGCCTTGCAGATTGTTGGACCCTACTTGAGTTCTGTGCATACTCGTAAACTCTTCAAAAACAGCGCCGGTGAAATTCGTCAAGAGGGACATCAGTACCTACTGTTGCTCTCGAACACCCCCGTCTTGTTCGAAATCGCGATTTCTTACGTATCTTCAACTTGTGTCATCGCCGCACTCGGAGTTCCAGGAGCGCACATATTCTGAGGCCGGGGTACGAAAGTGGGGAAGCTCACCACAAAGGCCTTCTGCTATCTCTATCGTGTGAGGCGGCGCGTTGTTACGTACCAATTCGTATCTCGCAGATATATTTAGACGTTGTCTTTAACGTCCCCTGCGATTTCCTAACTGCTCATACCCGCATAGAAACATGGAGTCAAGGGGTGAAGATTTCATCATCCGCTCAGCGGAGACCGTGGAAGAGGTTTCGGCGCTTTGGTGGCCGTTGATGAAGGAACTCGGATGGGTGAGTTTTGATAGTCTTGCACATAGACAAAGACACTGAGCCGTCTCATGCTAACTCTCCATAGAACCGAGATCCCGATGATGCTATCACCCATTTCAGAGTCGCCAACAACGGCAAAAACTGGCTCGTGCTTATTCCCAAAGAATCCTCGAAGCCCGAAGGCACCGTTATCGCATTCACATACCCCAATGGAACTGGCTGGGTCGCATTCTTCATACTCAACGCATCCTTTCGTGGTAAAGGCCTTGGTCGGGTGCTGTTCAAAGAGCTGGAAGCGTCTTTCCACGCCAGCAATACTACGATTATCGGGCTCGATGGCGTCGAAGAGCAAGTCAACACCTACAAACGCCGCGGCTTCGAAGATGTCGCTCGGATCCCACTCATGACACGTTCATCACTGAAGCAGAACCCGTTTGACGCACTGCAATTGCAAGGTGTTGGTATTGAAGGAGAGCTGTTGGACATCAAGGCTGTAGACCCGAAGATTCTCGCAAGGATCGATATGGAACACACAGGTCTCGACCGCACGGCGTACTGGTCGCACAACGGCCTTCTTTCGCGAGAGGATGCATTTGGCTACGCGCTCTCTTCTCCGTCGTCCCAAGCCATCACCGGCTTCATCCTCGTGCGTCGCTGTGAACACGGCCACCGTTTTGGACCCCTATACGCAGATACGTACAACGCAGCACTCCGACTTCTCTACGTTGCAATGAATCGCCTGACCGAATCGGATGGAAGCATGATTGCGGAGATCTTTGGCAGCAATTCGGACGGCCGGAAGGTGTTTGAAGCGCTGGGCTGGGGCTGGGCGTGTCTGGATTACCATCGGATGTGGTTGGGTGGCAGGGTGCCGGAAAGTCAGACGGAGGGCGGAAAGGGGACGAAGGGTATGTTTGCGATTTTCGATGCGTGCGCTGGCTAGGGAGCGAAGAGCTTCTTCACAGGAATTCTGGTCCCTGGCTTTTAAAGAATCCCTGTCAATTGGGGTCCGCGGCACAGCTTGTACCCCCAAGTCATGGCCAAAAATCTCTATATGATGCACTTGTGCATCGATTGTTTACCAGACACCTATTCCTTTTGCCTCCTCAACGTCCTATGCTCAATTTTTGCTACATTCCACTTTGCAGTTTATCTCTTCTTTTTGTGTCCCCAGGATCTTCTCCAGTACTATTGGCATGTGAGTCTGATCGCTTTGCACATGGTTATCAGCACTTTTCGTCGTCTGGAGTTCTACCGGACGGTACGTTAGGATTAGAGCACTTGCATTCTCTCGCCTTGTTGTTCTTGCTACACTGTTGAATCCACGAACCAGAAAACAACAATTCGCTCCGTCGATTCAGGGGGCAAGCAGGGTGCGACCGACGCTCAGCATTGGCTCTTGGTGATTGTGAAGCTCATCCGCACTAATTGACTGATGCACAACATCAGCGTACCAGTACATCTTTATTCAGAGAATGCGTCTTAGCAACCGAATCAAAATGCAAGAACACCCCATTGTGACTCCAATGTTACGATCATCCATTCATTGCTTGCAATCGTGATTGAGCCTAACAACCCACTTCTTCTCACACAACAACCCTCCAAGCAACAAGATCAACTAAACGCAAAACCATCCTTACTCTCCCAACTCCTCGTCTCCACAAGCGTCGACGCAGTATCAGTCCAAGACTCGGCATCACTGTCCTCGTCCTCTTCCTCCTCCCCATCAAACACACGCACTCTCGTCGCCTTCGGCGTACACGCCCCACTCTTCAACGACACCAACTCCCACTCCCCAGTATCCATATCGACCTCATCCTCCGACACGAACTCAAACACGGAATTCGACCGTTCATGTTCATGCAGTTCTTGCTCGAAGTGGCGGATCCCCGGGATCTGGCCGATGTCGCGTTCGATGGTGGCAGACGCGACTGGAGGAGGGAACTCAAGTAGCGAATATGTTCGTGACCGCGCTTCTTCTTCTCTCTGCATCTCTAGCGACTGGAGTGCGTCTCGTTCAGCGCGCTCGGCCGCTTCGGACATGGTGCGTTGTCTTCGGATCGTGGCTTGGCTTTGAAGCGCCTGGTCTGCCTCTGCGAGCGCCCTCTGTGCTTCGTCGTTGACATCCGCGCTGAAGACCTTCTTCGCTTTGATCTTGCAGAGTGGATTCAGAATTCCATTTTTGACGCGGTCGGAGTCACAAAATATTGGATAGCCCTCCACCTCCACCTCCCGCACATCAGGCACCTTGGCAACCTGGGCGCAGGTAATGGCCCAATTAACAAGGTAGGTTGATTTTGACGGACTACGGAAGAGTTGTGGCTCGTAAATCGCCGCAGGAATGCGTAGTTTGACATAGCGGATATGCGATCGAGCGAACGGCGAGATTGTTTGCATGAAGGGGTCAAAAATGCCTTCGAGGTCCAAGGGAGCGAGTTGGAGAGAGTGGTAGAGCACTGGCAAGGCTTCTTTGTAAATGAAATGGTTTGTGGCGAGGACGTTGATGTTAATGGGAGTAGTCCGGGGTGGCTGGACCGTCGTTTTGACGCACGGGTTGGGGAAGCGGATGGAAGTCTTGCCCGGGCTACGTGGCGCTCGAGTAAGTTCCACAGCGACTTTGGACATCGAGGTATCAGTCAAGACATGTCTCCAGATCTCGAGCCTTAGTTCCTTGGGGAGGGAGAGCAAGTGGCATTTTTTCCACTGCATGGTGCTCGAATCCATTTTCGGGACGAAGGACCAACTTGAAGCGTCGAAATGGTTAATGAGGGGAGGAAGTGCGATTGCTCGCTTCTTAATGTCGTCTTTGGAAGTGCACCAGTAGACGGAAGGGTGCTCCCTCGGGCTGTTCTCATGCACACGGAGATTCCGCCAGATATCTATGCCCCAATCGTCACGTTGGACGTCAAATCTGACCGCAGGCACAAAGTTGAACCGCGGAGAATTGGAAGGAGGAGTCGCAGAACCGTTGTGGAGATGTGGGGAGACCGCTCCCGACACGTTGGGAGGAGAAGCCATCGTTTATGACGGGGCCTTGCTGACCCGTAAGCGGTATGGGGTAGTATGGGGTCGCCGGTTGCTCGCGGCAGCGCACAAGGGACTAGGAAAAAGGTGTTTAGATTCAGCGAATCAACACCGTTGTATTTGGCACCAACGGGGTGGAATGCTAGCTTGTTATGCAGGATGGAAGGAAAAGAGGAGGTATGGGGTAAGAAGAAAGGCTGCATGGAAAGTGCTGCCTGAAGTGGCTACACAGCTCACGGCTTACCCCACTTTGCGCACTAGCTTGTTTGGGTGCCCAACCATCGTGAAGTAGCATCACTTGCGGTCCCCCTGATCATCACAATCACCTTCTGACATGAAAAGTTATGGATACGAGGTTGGAGCTTAACGGTTACCGAGATTTGCCCAAATACGGTTTACTTTCTTCTGCTTCGGCGAAAGTGCCTTTGAAAGCCAACCCAACCACGTCGTGATTGCAGGACCGCGCGGTCGCAAGTATAAACGTAATAAGCTTTTCCACTTTTGTCAAAGTCTTTTGCAGTCTTCGTACCCTATCGAAGTTGTCAGTACCTTACACATACGACATCGCCGTCTAAACCATACAAGTAACCTTCAAACGCGATTGCACAACTCCAAAACGTCCACTCCGATCCGCCTCTTCATAATTTCTCCTTCCCCTCGGGGAACGCCCTGTTAATACTCTGTTGCGTAATCCCGGCCACCAACCTCCCCTCCCCATCCCAGAGCCTGCCCTCCGAAAAGCTCCTCCCCACCCCAGCCCCATGCGTAACCAATTCCTTCAGACACCACTTTCCCAAATCCACATCATTCCCAAACACCCTCAGCGCAAAGTCAAGCGAGCTACACGCCGCGGTGTCATCGAGATACAAATGGCTAAACGCCAGCGGCGCAAAGGACAGCGCGCCGTCCATAAGGAACGCCAGTGCCGTTATTTGATCCGCTTCCGTGGGCAGGGGGGTGCGGCAGCGAAGCCACTCTGCGGTCGATTTGGAGGTGATGGGGAGGGCGTCTTGCGATGTGGGTGCGCGTTTGGCGACGCCGTTGAGGTTCTGCGCGAAGATGCCTTCGGGACAGGGCCGGGTTTCGTAGAGGGAGCGGGAGACGGCGAAACTGGACTTGAACATTTGCGCCTCTTTTTCCGTTACTTTCTTCTCTTCCACCAATTTGTCAACGTGGTTTTCGGTATCGAGTAGCTTGGAGTAGTGCGTGTACTCGCGTCGCGGCGGTGCAGAGTACTCTAACACGCTCCCCTTCTCTTGGACTTGGAAATCTGCAAGCGCGACGAGACAGATTCTTTCCTCCTCTTTCCCGGATTTGCTGGCGGCGAGCTGACTGACTTCGACTTGGCATGTTGCGAATGTACGTGTTTTCCGTAGCATGCGTGTTGTAGCTCGTAGTGGTCGATCGTTCGTGGCTGGGCCCAGAAAATTCCCCATAAGCGTGTACATGTGATAGCCATCTGGTACGCTCTTGCAGGCTGCCTGTGCAGCTACTGCGACGGCAAAGCCTCCGTAAGCAATGTTCGCCGCATTGCCCATTCGCTGGGGAGGATGCACAGTCTCCCATTGCGCCTCTCCCAGCTCTTTGAGGGCCAGAGTTTCGGCGAAAGAGCCGTATAATGCTGTATGCGCCATTGCCTTGGAGTCCAAGGTTGGTTTGCGCTGAGACTCGTTTAGATAAGCTGAATCAACTTTGTCCCGATACCAGGATTAGGTGGCGACGCAAGAAGGTAAGGATGATAAAGCTACAAGTCAAGATAACGGAAGACAATCGGGCTGAACATGAGCGTATTCCTATCGTGGAGCTAGCGGATTCACATGCCTCGGCTCGAGTAATGAATATAATCTTTGATTAGTCAAACCTCGGGAGCCGCACGTAAGGCGGACTACTCATGCGACTCCTATGCAAATTCACTTGGAAGTTAAAGCACGAGATTACTGGGATACTCACAGATTCTTTCTAACTAGTGGGAAAATGACCTCATTCAGCACGTAGGATGCCGTGTTCAGTCGTCTATACATAACAAAACGCCAACCATGCTCATAACCATCAATCATGACGCAGGATAATATTCCTCCAGCTACGAACATCGAAGACCCTGATCATATTGGATGACCGAGTACAAGACCAGAAGGTAGTCGAGACTCGTG
>Ga0247803_1001383_pt1 | contig 12759 bp, 9 predicted proteins | sample UWRJL014104B1_FD_180928 | JGI IMG/M metagenome (GOLD analysis project Ga0247803, IMG submission 180928) | Plant litter microbial communities from Arlington Agricultural Research Station in Wisconsin, United States - UWRJ-L014-104B-1 | ecosystem: Environmental > Terrestrial > Plant litter >...
AAAGATGGACATACTTCGTGCTGTAGGTGCCCGCGTGGTGGTTTGCCCTACCGATGTAGAGCCTACCGACCCTCGTTCGTACTATTCCGTTTCAAAGCGCCTTGCCGATGAAACGCCAAACAGCTGGTATGTAAACCAGTACGATAACCTAAGCAACACCGCCGCCCACTATGAGCAAACCGGCCCTGAAATCTGGGCGCAGACCGAAGGCAAAATTACCCATTTTGTGGTAGGCGTAGGCACCGGTGGTACTATCTCTGGCGTTGCCAAATATTTAAAAGAGCAAAACCCTAATGTAAAAATTTGGGGAATAGATACCTACGGTTCCGTATTCAAGAAATACCATGAGACGGGGATTTTCGACGAAAATGAAATTTACAGCTATGTTACCGAAGGCATAGGGGAGGACATCCTGCCCAAGAATGTCGACTTTAGCCTGATAGACGGCTTTACCAAAGTAACTGATAAGGATGCCGCAGTGTATACCCGCAGGCTGGCACTGGAAGAAGGTATATTTGTGGGTAACTCTGCCGGTGCAGCCATGAAAGGGCTGCTGCAGCTAAAAGACCATTTTAGCCCGGAAGATGTGGTTGTGGTACTGTTTCACGACAGCGGCAGCCGCTACGTAGGCAAAATGTTTAACGACGACTGGATGCGCGAACGCGGCTACCTTGACGACGAAATAACTACCGCTGCCGACCTGATTAAAGACCACAGCGATAAGCCTCTCGTTACCGTGCGTACCGAAGAACTGGTAAGCCACGCCATAGACCGCCTGCGCAAATATAAAATATCTCAGATTCCGGTGGTTGACATCAGCGGGTTTGTCGGTTCGGTTGATGAAACCGATTTGTTCCGTAGTTATGTAGAAGACAAAGACATCGCCGATAAGCCTATTAAAGATGTAATGGGCAGGCCGTACCCGATTGTAAAAGCCAATACATCGCTGGAAGAAATCTCTAAGCTGATAGGCAAAGACAACCAGGCCGTGCTGGTTGACCTTGGTGAAGGCAAATACCATATTATTACCAAGCACGATATTATCAGCTCAATAAAATAGAAACCTCACCCCAGCCCTCTCCAAAGTAGGGGGAGCAGCTTCACTCATAATTAATAGTCTCCTTTTTAAGATATGGAGACTATTTTTTTATATTTTTATTGCGCTAACAGCCTATTCTTTTGACCTTACGACTTTAGACTTTTGACTAATTATGAACTTCACCGCCATAGATTTCGAAACCGCAACCGGGCACTCCCACAGTGCCTGTGCTGTGGGCATCATTACGGTTGAAGATGGCATCATTACCGAAGAATTCCATACCCTTATACAGCCACCTGACAACGAATACTGGTACCGCAACATTATGGTACACGGCATCAAACCGGCTGATACGCTCAGCATACCTACGTTTGACAGCCTGTTCCCTGAAATACGGAAACGGCTTTTTGGCAAAAAAGTGGTGGCCCATAACGAGAGTTTCGACCGCAATGTGCTGGCCAAAACCATGCGCTGGTATGGCCTGTATTATGACGAACTTGAAATAGCCGACCGCTGGGAATGTACCGTAAAAATTTACCGCTCAAAAGGCTACCCAAAAGCCAACCTTAAATACTGCGCCGACCGCAACGGCATTGCCCTTAACCACCATGAAGCCCTTAGCGATGCCCGCGCCTGTGCTAAACTCTACATGCTGCATGATGGCCAAGTGAAAATGAGGATGTAGAGTATTAGATAGTTGTTATATTAGAATCTTAGGCGGAATGTAACCGTTAGGTTGCCACGCACATAGAAAATTCTAAAAATGCCTATAATCTAACAATCCATCTACATACCAACTTTGGCACATTATTCGTTATCTTTGGATAAAAGTTACGTTACATGCAGTTCAAAAAAATCTATATACTCTTTCTACTGGTAAGTTCGTTTGGGGCAAGGGCCTCGATGATCTTATTGCCTATGGACGATGTTAGCCAGCAAAACCACCTTAAAGCCTACGGCATTACCTATTGGGTGCTTAATAAGGGAATTAAAGCCAACTGGCTGCTGAATTACCGCGGAGGCTCGTTCCTGTTGCCCGATGCGCAGGAAATTCGCCGGGAATGCCAGATACGCGGCGTGAGTTTTGAGGTACTTTCTGACGGCGAGGCAAACGGTATTTTAGATGAAATAAGCAGCCCGTCGCAAAATATGGAGAATGTGCTCCTTGAAAAAGCGCCTAAAATAGCCGTATACACCCCACCTGGAAAACAACCTTGGGATGATGCTGTAACCATGGTGCTTACCTACGCCGAAATTCCGTTTACTGCCATATACGATGAAGAAGTACTGAGCGACCAGCTGCTGCTGTACGACTGGCTGCACCTGCACCACGAAGATTTTACCGGTCAATACGGAAAATTCTTTGGAGCGTATCGTAATGCGCCCTGGTATATAGAGCAGAAGCGCGAGGCCGAAGCGTTAGCAACAAAGCTGGGCTATGGCAAGGTTTCGGAAGAAAAACTGGCTGTGGCGCTTAAAATACGGAATTTTGTAGTGGGCGGCGGCTTTATGTTTGCCATGTGCTCGGCTACTGATAGCTTTGATATTGCCCTGGCCGCCGAAGGTGTAGACATTTGCGAACCGATGTTTGATAACGACCCCAGCGATGCTAACTACCAGGGCAAAATAGATTACAATAATACTTTTGCCTTTAAAGATTTTACGTTGGAGCGCAACCCTGTGGTATATGAGTTTAGCGATATAGATACTACCACTAAGCGCGGTATATTGCCCGACGATGATTACTTCACCCTGATGGAGTATAGCGCCAAGTGGGATCCCATACCCTCTATGCTATGCCAGAACCATACCCAGTTGGTTAAAGGCTTCATGGGGCAAACCACTGCTTTTTCGGGCAGTATGGTTAAGTCAAACATATTGGTTATGGGCGAGAACAAGCAGAACAGCGAGGCACGCTACATTCACGGTACTAAGGGCAAGGGCATGTTTACCTTTTTTGGCGGGCACGACCCCGAAGATTACCAGCACAGGGTAGGTGACGCGCCTACAGTGCTTGACCTGCACCCTAATTCACCCGGCTACAGGCTTATCCTTAATAATGTACTGTTTCCTGCAGCAAAGAAAAAGAAACTTAAAACATAATTTATCGACGCTTAAGTATATCAGTTAATGTGCTGTCTACAATCGCGGTACATTTCCGGGCACCGCTGTAGTTAAGGTGGTCAGTGTCATAAAAATCACAGTTGTTAAAACGTGTGTCTGTAAAAAGGTTAAGATAAGTAAGGTTTGGGTACTGTTCCATTTTGGTACAGATATTTTCAACTTCTTTTACTTTATTTTTATTAGCAAACCTGGCATAATAACTCGTTACCGGCATGGTAATTATCAGCACCTTTATATTTTTTTCAGCTGCCGCAGTAATTATATCCTCGAGTATTTTAATGTTCGGGGCCATTGTTCCATTGGCTGATGCATGTTTCCCCACTATTATTTTGGCCATTTTTTCGTTATTAAATTCCGGGTTGGCACCTTCGTTTCGGCCGGCACCACTGTAATCGCATTGCACAAGCGTGCCTGTTTTAAGGTAAAGCTTTATGCTTTCCATGGTAATATTAAACCGTGGGGCGAGTGCGAGGCTGTATTGCTTTGGGTCGGCAGGGTTAGTTCCGGGGATGTCAATATGCATGCAATCCCGGTAAAAGTAGCGCCTCCACGAAAGTTCGGCATCATCTATCCCTTCATTAAAGCTAAAATTATCTATAGTCAATACAATCGCTTTAGCGTTGGTATTATTAAGGACGTATTTCTCAAAAAGCAGCTTATCGCAAATAAGCGGCTGGCTGATGTTAGAGGCGTTATACGTTTTGAGGCTCATCAGCTCAGGCCGCACTCCGTAAAAAGAGTGGGAGTTGCCCAGGATGAAAATTTCAGCCTGCTTATGGGTTTGCAACCCTTCATACTTTGCAGAATAATTATTTGGCACAAAACGGTACATTGCCTCAAGAAGCATCCAGCCCGCAATAACGGGGGAAAGGAAATACAATAAACGCAGTATAAATTTTTTCATCTAAAACTGGAAATAAATAAACTGTGCCTCATTGCCCATGTACAGCAAAATGAACGCAATTAATAAATAATATAATAAAATCCTGGCAACGGGCGACAGGCGTTTATCAATATCGGACAAAGGGAATTCACTACGTCTGCCCAGCCACTCTGCAGCCATAAATACGGCAATTATTACAAGGAATTTTTTTGGCAGGAACTCGGGGTAACTGAATAGTAATAACGAAAAAATCTCTTTGTAGATTACAATTGCGTCACCCACGTTCAAAGCGCGGAACAATACCCACGCAAGGCTTACCTGGATAAACGTAAATAGTATACGTATAGCGTCTTTCAGTTCCGGGATGTTTCCGGCTGATTGCCTGTTGCGGTTCGCCAGCAGCAATGGTATAAACAGGCAGGCATGCACAAAGCCCCACAGTATAAAAGTGATATTGGCGCCATGCCAAAGGCCGCTGAGCAGGAATATGATAAATACATTCCGCAGCTTTTTTACCATGTTTCCGCGCGACCCACCTAATGGGATATATATATAATCCCTGAACCAGGAGGAGAGCGAAATGTGCCAACGCCGCCAAAAATCGGCTATGTTTACGGAGAAGTACGGGTAATTAAAATTACGGAGCAAGTGTATGCCAAATAGTTTTGAAATGCCGGAGGCCATATCGGTATAGCCGGAGAAATCGGCGTAAATTTGTATCGAAAAGAAAAAGGCGGCGAGCATGGCACTGCTTCCGTTAAAGCCATCGGGGTGCGAAAATACCTTATCAGCGTATAAGGCGCAGTTGTCGGCAATAACAATTTTTTTGAACAGTCCCCATAAAAACTGCCGTAACCCATCGGTAGCCAGTGCATAATTAAATACCCGTTTCTTTTTTAACTGTGGAAGCAAATGCGTAGCGCGTTCTATAGGCCCGGCTACGAGCAACGGAAAATAGGAAACGAATAACGCGTAATCTGCAAAGCGGCCTTCAGGCTTTATCCTGTTTTTATAAATATCTATTACATAAGAAAGGCCGTGGAAGGTGTAAAATGATATGCCTACCGGGAGTATTATATTTAATGTAGCCAATGATGGCCTGTACCCGAAAAGGGAAAAAGCATCCCTGAATGATTCGGCGAAGAAATTATAATATTTAAAAAAGAAAAGGAAGCCCAGGTTACATACGATGCTTATAGTGAGCCATATTTTTTTACTGTTGCCGCTCGCTGAATATATTTTGTTTCCGGTAAAATAATCGAGCAGGGTAGAGAATAGCAGTAAAAATAAAAAGCGCCAGTCCCAAAAGCTGTAAAAGAAGTAACTGGCTGCAAGCAGGAAAACGTTTTGCGACCTGAGGTTTTTAAAAACAAACCAATGGCCGAAAAAAACCAGCGGGAGAAATAAGGCAAAATCTACTGAGTGAAACAGCATACAGCTAAAAATAGGTTTGATTGATATACAAATCTAATATACTTTTCCTGAAAATGGCAAAGGTTGTACTATATATTAGGCTGAATTGATGATATTACAAAACAGTAACGGCTGCCAATGGCAGCCGTTACACTATATTATTTTCAGGATTTGCAGCTATAGAATTAACAAATCCACAAATTACTTTTACTTAGCGATATTAACCGCCCTTGTTTCACGGATTACGGTAATTTTTACCTGGCCCGGATAGGTCATTTCGGTTTGTATTTTGTGCGATATCTCAAAGGATAGTGTTGCGGCTAAGTCATCTGATACTTTTTCGCTTTCTACAATTACACGGAGCTCACGGCCCGCCTGTATGGCGTAAGCACTCTTAACACCGGGAAAACCATAAGCAATATCCTCAAGGTCTTTAAGGCGCTGTATGTAGCTGTCAAGTACCTGCCTGCGCGCACCCGGCCTTGCACCGCTTATAGCGTCACACACCTGGATGATAGGCGATAGCATCGATTTCATTTCTATCTCGTCGTGGTGGGCGCCTATGGCGTTGCACACTTCTTCTTTTTCACCATATTTCTCAGCCCACTGCATACCCAGTAGCGCGTGCGGAAGGTCGCTCTCTGCATCAGGCACTTTACCTATATCGTGCAGTAAGCCGGCACGTTTGGCAAGTTTAACGTTAAGGCCCAGCTCAGCAGCCATAATACCACACAGTTTAGATACCTCGCGGCTGTGCTGCAGCAGGTTTTGCCCGTAAGACGAACGGTATTTCATACGGCCTACTATCTTGATAAGCTCCGGGTGAAGCCCGTGTATGCCAAGGTCGATAACCGTGCGTTTACCCACTTCTATAATCTCATCTTCAATTTGTTTGGCAGTTTTGGCAACCACTTCTTCTATACGTGCCGGGTGAATACGGCCATCTGTTACAAGTTTGTGAAGCGACAGTCGGGCAATTTCCCTACGTACAGGGTCAAAACAGCTTAATATAATTGCCTCCGGGGTGTCGTCTACAATAATCTCTACACCTGTGGCGGCTTCAAGCGCGCGGATGTTACGTCCCTCACGGCCAATGATACGGCCTTTTACATCGTCCGACTCAATGTTAAATACCGATACGCAGTTTTCTACCGCTTCTTCGGTACCTACACGCTGTATGGTGTTAAGTATAATCTTTTTAGCCTCCTGGTGTGCAGTAAGCTTGGCTTCCTCAATAGTATCCTGAATGTGTGCCATAGCGCTGCTTTTGGCTTCAGCCTTAAGGCTTTCCACAAGCTGGTTCTTGGCATCTTCTGCCGAAAGGCCCGATATTACCTCGAGCTGCTCTACCTGGCTTTTGTGCAGGCGGTCTGTTTCCAGCTGTTTTTTCTCAAGGTGCTCTAAACGGTTGTTATAGTCGGCAACTTTATGTTCAAGTTCGTCACTCAGTTTTTTGTTTTTTGCAAGCTCGCCCGATACCTGGCTTTCTTTATCGCGAACGCGTTTTTCGCTTTCTGCAATTTTCCTGTCTTTAGCCAGTATTACCTGCTCGTGCTCTGCTTTAAGCTCCAGAAATTTCTCCTTAGCCCTTAACTCTTTTTCTTTTTTTAGGTTTTCGCCCTGGGCGGTAGCATCTTTAATAATAGAGGCCGCTTCTTTCTTTGCCTCAGCGGTAAGGCTTGTTGAGCTTTTCTTTTCAAGGGTTTTAGCGATAAAAAACCCTATTGCCAGGCCTGCGATTGCGAGAATTATTGGTAGTATTGTGTCCATATTTTTCGTTGTTGTATGTATATAAAAAAGCCTACATTAGAGGGTATTGTATAAACTCGAAAAGACAAGTTTTAGGCTAACCCGCTGTTCAAGGATCTGCGACGGGGCAGCATGCTATAGTAGCGGCGATTCGCCCATTTTAAAGAATTGGCGTTGAGTTTATCAAATAGGTACTAATGTAGGCAGTATTGTGTACTATGTAAAGAACGTATTTTATTATATTTTTTAAAGGATATTACCCAGTTTTTCATCCATTAGCGTAAGCCTTGCCACCGCATCCTCTATCTCACCCGAACGGTCCAGCACCTTTTGTTCTGTCTGCGCCGCAAACTGTAGTGCACACATGGCTAAAACGTCCTGCTTGTCGCGCACGGCGTAACTTTCTTCAAACTGTTTTATCATCGCATCAATTTTTTTCGAAGCAGCCCTTAAGCCTTCTTCCTGCTCCGGTGTTACCGTTAGCGGGTACACCCTGTCTGCAATTGATATTTTTATTTTCAGTTTGTCGTCCATAACTTCCTACTCTGAAAGTTGCGCTATACAGTAATCAATGTCGCGGATTAATGAATTTATCCTGAGTTTTGTTTCCCTCTTATTGTCGTCACTGCCCAGTAATGAATTGGCCATCCGTAAAGATTCATTTTGCTGTTTTAATGCAGCTATCTCCTCATCCTGCCTGCTAATTTGATGGGCTGCTTTTGCCGCAGCCTGCTCAAGGTCATGGTTTTTTGATTGCAGCATTTCCAGTTTTAATTGAACCTTTGCAAGTTTACTTTCCAGAGATTCAACAATTTCAGATAATGCACCCATGGCAGCGTTTTTTCATTACATCATTCCACAAAGTTAATATTACTTTAATTACAAACAATAGTTATTGCAAAAAAATGCGCTTTTTTTCAATAAAACGTACTATTTACCACCTATATCAGTTATTAACAATACGCTAAATGATGCGGTTTGTTTAACGTATTTTTTTATTTTAGCCCCATGAGACTTTACTATATATTTTTATTAGCCACCCTAAGCCTTTCAGCACAAAACAAATACCCGCAGGATTACTTCCTTTCCCCTCTGGATTTGCCCATCCACCCATCAGGCACCTTTGGCGAATTGCGTGCTAACCATTTTCACGCGGGGCTTGATTTCCGTACCAACCAAAAAACCGGCTACCCTGTGTTAGCGGCGGCAGACGGCTATGTTTCGCGCATAAAAGTATCTACTTACGGTTACGGCGTTGCCTTATATATAGACCACCCTAACGGATATACCACTTTATACGGGCACCTTAAAAAATATGGGGATAAAATAGAGGAGTACGTGCGCCAAAAGCAATACGAAAAAAAGTCGTTTGAGATAGAACTCTTCCCCAAGCCGGGGGAACTGCCCGTAAACCAGGGCGAAATTGTAGCTTTTTCAGGCAACACCGGAGGGTCAGGAGGGCCGCACCTGCACTTTGAGTACCGCGATACCAAGACAGAGATGATTATTAACCCGCTGCTTTTTGGGCTTAATAAGAAAATGAAGGACGCCAAAAATCCTAAAATATATAGTGTGCTCGTATATCCTATAGGCGATGATGCCGTGGCAGACGGCAGCAAAACGCCCATGCTGGTAAACCTGCACCCTCAAAAAGACGGCACCTACCTGGCCGATAAAATTGTAGCGCGGGGCAAGATAGGCTTTGGCGTAAACGCCACGGACAGTTCTACCGGAAGCTCCGGCAACAACGGTATTTATAAGGCGGAGACGTTTTTTAACGGAAGCCCGCACTTTAGCTGCGAGTTTAACACCTTTGCCTTTAACGAGTCGCGCTATGTAAACGCGTATATAGATTATGAGCGCTTTTACCGAACCGGGCAGCGCTACCAGCGCCTTTTTGTAAAAACGCCTTACCCCCTTTCGCTGCTGCAGCATAACAGCAGCAACGGGCAATATGAAGTAAAACCGGGTGAAACGCAAAACTACCGCATAGAGGTAAGCGATTACCACGGCAACAAGGCTATCGTAAACGGCAGTATACAATATAGCGATGCCCCGGCTACCGCGGCCGAGCCAAAACACATTACACCTTATTATGTAAAAGTGGCTAACGACAATAATTATACTAAAGGCGGCGTTTCTGTATTTGTGCCTGCCGGTGCCTTTTATGACGATTTTTATATGGACTTTGATGTTAAAGATTCTGTGCTGTATTTGCATCACCCTACGGTTCCGGTGCATTCGTATGTACAGGTTTCTTTTGACGTGAGCCATTTAAGTAAGGAAGAACTGGGCAAAACCTTTATAGCGGGCTATGCGGGCAAGCGCTTTAGCTACAACAACAGTTATATGGAAGACGGCCGCCTTACCGCCAAGGTAAAAACCCTTGGCGAGTTTAAGCTGGCTAAGGATACCACCGCGCCGCGGATTTTTGGACTTACCTTTAAAGAGGGTGCATGGCTAACCAGCGTGGACAGCATAGGCTGCAAGATTAGCGACGACCTTAGCGGTATAGCCACTTACGATGCTTTTATAAACGGCAAGTGGGCGCTTATGCATTATGAATATAAAACGCAAACCCTTTCGCACCATTTTAGCGATGGTATAGTAGATGAGGGGCGCAACGAATTAAAAGTAGTGGTAACTGATAATATTGGAAATTCCACTACCTTTGAAACACATTTTTTCAGAACACAAAACACTAACCCTGTTGAAGACGATAAAAAATAAGCTTATACTGCTCACCATTTTGCTATGCTCTTGTGTAGCATTTGCTCAAAGACAACCCATGATATACGGCATTGCGGTAGACCAGAGCTACCAGCCGCTGGAACAGGCAAAGATATATTATGATGATATAGATGGCCGCCATGAAACCTACAGCGACCGCACCGGTTTTTATAAGATTGACCTTCCGGTGGAACGGAAAGTGGTTGTTTGGTTTTCCCATAAGTCGTTTAAGGGGGAACTCTTTGTCGAGTTAGAAAATATGCAGCCGGGAGAAAGTTTTGAATTTAATTTCAGTTCTGATACCGTACTTACAGGTGTTGTTATTGATGAAAAGACTAACCAGAAACGCCTTGAAGGGATTAATATAATTGACCCTCAAATTATTTTTGACATACCCGGGCTAAGCCAGGGCGTTGAGAACATTGTAAAGCTTATGGGCGGCGCTACCGGCAGTAATGAACTCAGTACGCAATATTCAGTACGCGGGGGTAACTATGACGAAAACCTGGTCTATGTAAACGATGTGGAGATATACCGCCCATTCCTGGTACGCAGCGGGCAGCAGGAAGGCTTAAGCTTTACTAATACCGCCATGATACGCAATGTAGATTTTTCGGCGGGGGGCTTCCAGGCGAAATACGGCGATAAAATGTCGTCAGTTTTAGATATCACTTACCGCCGCCCTACGAGTTACGCCGCGCAACTTGAGGCCAGTTTCCTTGGCGCAAGCCTAACCCTTGAGGGTATTTCAAAAGATGAAAAATGGAGTGCTATTGTGGGAGGCCGCTACCGTAATAACAGCCTACTGGTAAACAGCCAGCAAACCGAAAGCAACTACGAACCTACTTTTGTAGATGTGCAAACCATTGTAAATTATACGCCTAACAAAAAATGGTCGTTTAATTTTATCGGTAACATCTCCCAAAATACTTATAATTACCAGCCATTTTTCCGCCAGACAAACTTTGGCACCATAGCAGAGCCCATTGCACTGCAAATAGTTTATGACGGCCAGGAGAAGGATGAGTACCGTACTTTCTTCGGCGCGCTAACGGCAGATTATGTTATTTCAGACAAATCAAAAATCAAGTTTATATCGTCAGTTTACCATACGCAGGAGCAGGAATATTTTGACATCCTGGCGCAGTATGCCCTGGGCGATGTAGATACTAATATAGGCAGCGATACCTTTGGGGACATACAGTTTGCCCGTGCGGTAGGTTCGCAGCTTAACCATGCCCGTAACGACCTCGATGGCCTCATCAACAATTTTGAAGTAAAAGGCGAGCATAACATTGGTAAAAACAACATACAGTGGGGCACTAAGTACACCCGCGAAGACTTCCGCGACCGCCTGGTGGAGTGGGAGGTTATTGATTCCGCAGGGTTTTCAATTCGCCCGCCGGTAATAGATTATATTCCTAACGACCAGCCGTATAATGCTTACTCCGGCCCGCTGGTGCCCTACCAGAGCGCACGGGCTACAAATTTTGTAACCACAAACCGCTTTTCCGGCTACGTCCAGTGGGGCAGGAGGTTTGAGTTGGGTAACGCGCTTTTGTTTATTAATGCTGGCACCCGCATCCAGCAATGGAAGGTAGACGGTGCCGCAGAAAAAGGCAAGAGTCAGGTAGTGGTAAGCCCGCGTGCGCAGTTTGCCCTGAAGCCCGCCTGGGATATGGATATGCTGTTCCGCTTATCGGGAGGCGTGTACAGCCAGCCGCCTTTTTACAGGGAACTGCGTGACTCTACCGGTACGGTTCGGCCAAACGTAAAGGCACAGAATTCCTACCATATCGTAGCGGGTACTGATTATAGCTTTACTAACAGTAAGGAGCGTAAGTTTAAGCTGGTGGCCGAAGCCTACTACAAAATGATGGACAACATAAATACCTACACGCTTGAGAACGTGCGCATACGCTACCGTGCCAATAACGACGCTACGGCATATGCCTACGGTGCCGACCTTCGCCTTAACGGTGAGTTTGTGCCGGGAACCGAGTCATGGGTAACGGTAGGCTACATGAAAACCGAGGAGAACTACCGCGATAAAGGATATATTGCGCGCCCTACCGACCAAAGGCTGCGCTTTGCGGTACTGTTCCAGGATTATGTGCCTAATATACCCAGCTTAAGGGTGTACCTTAATATGGTATATAATACCGGGCTGCCGGGTGGGTCGCCATCGTATGCCGACTCTTACCTGTACCAAAGCAGGCTTAATGCCTACCGCCGTGCCGATGCCGGTTTTTCGTATGTAATTATAGACCGTAACGACCCAAAGCTTACGCCTAAAACCGCAGACTGGCTAAAAGGCTTTAAGCAGCTTACGCTGGGCCTGGAGATATTTAACCTGTTTGATAACCAAAATGCCATAACCAATACCTGGGTGCGCGATGTGTATACCAAGAGTTCTTATGGCATACCAAACTACCTTACCACCCGAGTTTTCAGCCTTAAGCTGTCGGCTAAAATATAATCCGTGTAAAAGTTTTTCCTTACTTTTGGTACATAACCTATGTTTATGAAAAAATCAAGCCTTATAGTATGCGCCACCCTTGCCCTTGCCTTTACCGGCTGTAAAGAGGAAAAGCCCAAGCCTAAAGTTGCCTACAGCAAGGATAAGGAAACGCCCGCGCCTAAAAAACCGGATTCGACCCAGATAAAAGTGGCCGACCTGCCCGTGCACATGGAAGGTACAAAATACCTGATACACCCCGTAGGCGACATCCGTATATATGACGACAGTAACCGCAGCTATGGCAGCAGCCGCACCGGCGGGTCAGTAAGCTATGCCATATCTAACTATAACCGGTTTGAG
>Ga0247803_1001384_pt1 | contig 12742 bp, 5 predicted proteins | sample UWRJL014104B1_FD_180928 | JGI IMG/M metagenome (GOLD analysis project Ga0247803, IMG submission 180928) | Plant litter microbial communities from Arlington Agricultural Research Station in Wisconsin, United States - UWRJ-L014-104B-1 | ecosystem: Environmental > Terrestrial > Plant litter >...
GGCGTAGCCACTATTTATTCGGCTTCAAAACAATAAAATGAAGAATTTTTTTCTGTATATACTCCTGTTTTCGGGGCTTTGTAGCCATGCACAGTTTGGCACCCAGATATTTAGCAAAGACCCTATTACTAATATGGAGAACTTTGATAAGCAGCGCACGCACTGGGGCTATTTTCTTGGATTTAACAGCTACGGCTTTAAAATAGACTACAAAACTACACCGGATGTAGACATTATCGAAAAAAGTACTACAGGCTTTAACGTAGGCCTTGTGGGCAACCTGCGCCTGTTTGAACACCTCGACCTGCGCTTTGAACCCGGCCTGTATTACACCCAGCGCAACCTTACTTACACCGACCCTACCCTTATAAACAGCTGGGATAAGCTGCGTGAAGTAAGGTCTACCTACATCCACTTTCCGCTGTTGCTTAAGTTTAGTGCCACACGCACAGGCAATATTAAGCCCTACCTTGTGGGCGGGTTATCGCGTACGCTGAATTTTGATGCCAACGAAAAAGTAAAAGACGACAACATAACCGGGAACCGTTTCCGTATGAAAACCTGGACGAATAACTGGGAAGTAGGCGCGGGTATTGATATTTACTTTGAATACTTTAAGTTTTCGCCCTCCATACGCGGGGTGTTTGGCCTGGGCGACGAGTTAGTTAGGGATAACGACCCTAACAGCCCCTATACCGGCAACATCGAAAGCCTGAGAACACGGGCGGTACTGGTTAACTTTACGTTTCATTAATATCCTTTCCCCAGCCCTCTCCAAAGGAGAGGGAGCAGCTTCACTCATCTTTGAAAAGCGAGCTCCGCCATTGTAATAGTTCGTGGCACAAACTATCCCCTCCTGAACTCACTCAAAATAATCGCTGCCGCAGTAGCTACATTAAGGCTTTCGGTTTGCTGCAAATCGCCAAAACGCGGTATGCTAAGCCGCTGCGAGCACAGCGCCTCTACCCCACCCGATATGCCATTGGCTTCATTTCCTAAAACAATAATGCCATTCTTCGGCAGGTTTTCCTCATAAATATTGTTACCGCCCATAAAGGTGCCAAATATGGGTTGGCTGCTGTTTTCAAGATATTCCTGCAAATTAGTATACACCACATTTACCCGGCTTATACTGCCCATGGTGGCCTGCACCACCTTAGGGTTATACACATCTACACACTCCGTTGAACACACCAGGCTATTGATGCCAAACCAGTCGCACAGCCTTATAATAGTACCTAGGTTGCCCGGGTCGCGCACGTCATCCAGCGTTACTACCAGTCCGTTTTGCGGTACGGGCTTTTCATCAGGTATTTCAAAAAGCGCAAGGCACCGCTGCGGGGTGGCAAGCGCGCTAATTTTTTTTAGTTCGGCTTCTGTTACTTCTGTTAGCATATTGGCAGGAATACCGTTAAAGTAGCCCGGTTCAGTATACAAATGTGTTAACGCAACGTTAGAATCCAGCAATTCCTGTACTACTTTTATCCCTTCGGCAAAAAACATTTTATGCTGCTTCCTGTATTTTTTTTGCTGTAAGCCCGTTATTATTTTTATTTGGTTTTTACTAAGCATAAAAAATGTATTTTTGATTTAAGTTTCGGCAGTACGATTTTGAAGAATATAAGCACAAAAATAATATTATTTACCGTAGTAACAGTTATCCTTGCTTCATGCGACCTCACAAAAAGGGTGCCTGAAGACAAGAAGCTGTTAGAGCGTAATGAAATTACGGTAAACGGCGAAAAAAAAGACGACGACCAGCACTTTGCCCAGCTGTACCAGCAGGAGAATACCAATATTGGCGGCTTTCACCTCAGGCTGCACCTGTATAACCTGGCTACCCCTAAGCCCGACTCATCGTACCACGCCTGGCTGGACCGCAAACCGGGACGCCATGAGTTTTATACTAAATTACTCAGCGAAAAGCAGGTAAACCGCCTGGGCAAAAGCTTTGTGGTATCTGGCATTAGCAATTTTCTTAAAAAAACGGGCGAACCGCCTGTAATATCTGACCTTACCCGTATAAAAAAATCGCGAAACAGGCTGTATGCCTATTACTACAAACAGGGTTTTTTTAATGCTAAAGCAAGCTATACCATAGATACCCTGCCCGATAAAAAAGTAGTGGTAAACTACAACCTGCTAACCGGGGAGCCCTACAAACTCGACTCACTTTCTGCCTACATAGAAACGCCCGCCCTTGACAGCCTTTATAATGTAAGCAAAGACCGCAGCCTGCTAAAAAAAGGGCAGCAGTATAATGAAGCCGACTTTGTTGCCGAACGCGAACGCATTTATACCTACTTTAGGAACAGGGGTGCCTATACGTTTTCGCAAACCAATATAAACTATACGTTAGACACGGTTAACACAGGGCACAAGGCCAATGTAGACCTGGTTATAGACAACGAGACCATAAACCGGGGCGACAGCACCATTACAAGGCCATTCCGCCTGTATAAGGTAAGCAAGGTAGAAGTTTTTGTAAACGATGCAAACGACGAAACCGGTGTTATAGACAGCACAAACTACCATGGGTTTAAAATATTTAGTACCGGTAAGCTGCGCTACAGGGCTAAGGCCCTTACCGATGCCATTTTTATAACGCCCGGCAGCACCTATGCCGACCTTAACCGAACCCGCACCTCGCGCTACCTTACTAACCTGCGCATGTTTTATTATCCCGGCATCGCCTTTGCCGAAGACCCGGCCGATACTACCGGCACATCGCTTATTGCTACCATACGCCTTAACCAGCGCAAAAAATTCCGGTTTAACCTTGCGGCCGATTTTAACCACAACAGCATTCAGGACTTTGGCGTGCAGGGAAGCGTGGGTGTAACCATACGTAATGTTTTCAGGGGTGCCGAAACGCTCGACCTCACCACGCGGGGCAACATAGGTTCATCACGCGATCCGGCGGTGATACAACGCGACAATGCTTTTTTTAACATACTGGAGTATGGTGCCGATGCAAAGCTTACCATACCCCGAATCTGGTTTCCTGTTAATACCAACAAGGTTATCCTTAAAGAGATGCTGCCCAGCACCATTGCCAGCCTGGGCGTAAGCCGGCAAAAAAACATAGGGCTTGATAAAGAAAGTGTAACCGGCATTATAAGCTATACCTGGACACCCAAGCGCAACCACACCGGAAAGTTTGACCTGCTCAACCTGCAGTACATACGCAATTTAAATCCGCAAAATTACTTTTATGTATATACATCGTCTTACAACAGGCTTAATGATATTGCACGCCAATATCCTGACATAAGCCAGGGCTACTTTGTAGGGGATGGTGCAGACAGAAGGCTTGACCGGGATGGCGGAATGGTAGATGCTTTTATAATAGATGCCCAGGATAACAATACAGGCGCTGCAATATCTGAGGCTGACCTGCAGGAAATAAACCGCCTGGGCGAACGTAAAGATAGGCTTACCGAAAATAACCTGATATCATCCAGCGCCTATACTTTTACCACTACTACCCGGCAAAACATTAACGACATTGAGTTTTTCCTGTTTAAAACAAAGCTTGAAAGCGCCGGGGGTATGCTAAGCCTGCTGGGGCCGCTCATGACCGAAAACAAAGGCGTGCCTACGGGGTCGCGCACTTTTTTTGATGTACAGTATGCCCAATATATAAAAGGCGAGGTGGATTTTATAAAACATTTTGACCTGGGCCGCAAAAGGGCGCTTGCCATGAGGGCGTTTTTTGGCCTTGCCGTGCCTTATGGCAACTCTACTTCTATACCCTTTACACGCAGTTATTTTGCAGGCGGCAGCAACGATAACCGTGCGTGGCAAAGCTATAGCCTGGGGCCGGGGCGCAGCGGCAGCATAAACGACTTTAACGAGGCTAACCTTAAATTAGCCTACAGCGCAGAGCTTAGGTACAATATATTCGGGCAGCTGTATGGCGCCGTTTTTGGCGACGTGGGCAACATCTGGAATGTATTTGATGATGAGACAGACAAGGCCTATACCTTTAACGGCTTTAACTCGCTTCGCGACCTGGCCTTTGGCACAGGTACCGGCTTTAGGTACGATTTTAACTTTTTTGTATTCCGCCTCGACTTTGGCTTTAAAACCTACGACCCCGGCCGTGCCGAGGGAGACCGCTGGTTTAAAGGCTACAATTTGAGCAAGACTGTTTTAAATGTCGGAATTAATTACCCTTTCTAAATTTAAAAATATTAAATTTGTAAACTAATTTTAAAAACCCAATAACTGATGGCCCACAACATTAAACCCGGCGTAGCTACCGGAGACCAGGTACAGGAAATTTTTAAATATGCCAAAGAAAAAGGCTTTGCGCTTCCTGCAGTAAACGTAATAGGTTCTAACACCATAAACGGTGTTATCGAAACCGCAGCTAAGCTTAATTCACCTGTAATAATCCAGTTCTCTAACGGCGGCGCGTCTTTTAATGCCGGAAAAGGCCTTAGCAACGACGGGCAAAAAGCTTCTATACTGGGAGCAATAGCCGGTGCTAAACACATACACACCCTTGCTGAGGCATACGGTGCTACAGTAATTTTACATACAGACCACTGCGCCAAAAACCTTTTGCCATGGGTAGATGGCCTGCTTGATGCCAGCGAAAAACATTTTGAAGAAACCGGCAAACCCCTGTTTAGCTCGCACATGCTTGACCTGAGCGAGGAGCCGCTGCACGAAAACATAGAGATATGCGTGGAGTACCTTAAAAGGATGAGCAAACTGGGCATGACCCTGGAGATAGAGCTGGGCATAACAGGGGGCGAGGAAGACGGTGTTGATAACAGCGATGTAGACAGCTCTAAACTATATACCCAGCCGGAAGAAGTGGCCCAAGTATATGAGGCACTAAGCGCGGTATCAGACAAGTTTACCATAGCGGCTGCCTTTGGCAACGTGCACGGTGTGTACAAACCGGGCAACGTAAAACTTACGCCAAAAATTCTTAAAAACTCGCAGGAGTATGTACAGGAAAAATTTAGCACCGGCCCTAACCCTATCGACTTTGTGTTTCACGGGGGCTCAGGCTCTACGCTTGAGGAAATAAGGGAAGCTATTTCTTATGGTGTTATAAAAATGAATATTGATACTGACCTTCAGTTTGCCTTTACCGAAGGCATACGCGACTATATGGTAGGCAAAGTAGAGTACCTTAAAACACAAATAGGCAGCCCGGACGGCCCGGAGTCGCCAAACAAAAAACATTATGACCCCCGCAAATGGCTTCGCGAAGGCGAGGTTACCTTTATAAAAAGGCTTGAGCAGGCATTTGCCGACCTTAATAATGTAAACACTTTATAGTATATTTGTTGTTGGTTGTTGGTTGTCAGTTGTTGGATTTTTCCGGCACCCGACAACCGGCAACCAACAACTATTTTTATTAAAAATAAGATTATGGCTTGGTTTAAAAGAACGGAAAAAGGGATAACCACACCTACCGAAAGCAAGAGGGATGTACCCAAAGGCCTTTGGTATAAATCGCCCACCGGAAAGATTATAGATGCAGACGAGCTGGCCAGGAATTATTATGTAAGCCCCGAAGACGGCTACCATGTAAGGATAGGCAGTAAAGAATACTTCCAGATACTGTTTGACGACAACGAGTTTGCCGAACTTGATAAAAACATGGAAAGTAAAGACAGCCTTAAGTTTGTTGATACTAAAAAGTATAACGACCGCCTTAAAGAGGCCATGGATAAAACCGGGCTTAAAGACGCTGTGCGTACCGCTGTGGGCAAAAGCAAGGGCAAAGACCTTGTTATAGCCTGTATGGACTTTTCATTTATAGGTGGCTCTATGGGTGGGGTGGTAGGCGAAAAGATAGCCCGGGCCATAGACTATGCCATAAAGCACAGGCTGCCTTTTTTAATGATATCAAAATCGGGCGGGGCACGCATGATGGAAGCGGCAGCATCGCTAATGCAGCTTGCCAAGACCAGCGCTAAGCTGGCCCAGCTTGCCGAAGCCGGCCTGCCCTATATATCATTATCTACCGACCCTACAACGGGTGGCGTAACAGCATCGTATGCCATGCTGGGCGATGTAAATATTGCCGAGCCGGGAGCCCTTATAGGCTTTGCGGGCCCACGTGTGGTAAAAGACACTACCGGCAAAGACCTTCCGGAAGGCTTCCAGACATCTGAATTTTTGCTTGAGCACGGCTTCCTTGATTTTATTACCCCGAGGAAAGAGCTTAAAGACAAGATAAATTTATACCTTGACCTGATACAAAACCAGCCTTTACGATAAGTATACTTATATTTAATATACACTAATAAAAATCCCGGAATTAACACTCCGGGATTTTTTATTATGATGAAAAAATTTGATACATGATTATAAAAATTTTCGTGATAAAAATTTGTTAATCATTACTTATTTGTTAAATATTTGTTACAATTATAAATGAAAATCACTCAAAATGTTACAATAATATAACAATTATTAATTTTTTTACATATAAAATAAATTAAAATCAACTTATTAGGCATTTCATAGTAATTCTATAGAGTAATTAGTAAAAATTATAAAAACCTGGTAGTGTTAAATATTAATCGAAACCTAAGTTTATGATAATTATTAAAGCCAAAACACTCTATATCCAAATCATCTTACGATTACTACAACGGTTTCGTAGAATATTTAATAATTAATTAATATGCTGCGAATATAATACATCATTATTATAATTTTAACTACACTGTTTTAAAACCTATATATAATGAGAGAAAATTACCACTTGCTCCTCAAAAATTTTCGTAACTTTTTGCGATTAATTTCAGGGCAAATCCACCCTTTACAAGGGTATCCAAATCATCTGAAAGCAGGCGCTGCTTTTTTAACCGTCCCCTATCAGCATCACAACAAAAGCATGCTGAATGTAGTTGCTATCCTCTTCTTTGGATTACTCTTTACTGCAAACACTGCTTCGGCACAAACAGCACCGACACTTGTAGGAAACAGCAACGTTAGTGTAGATGGCGCTACAATAAACTGGGTGCAAATCTCGGGCACTACCTACCTAGTAGAAGTGTACAACGACAACACCTACACCAGCCTAGTTACACAATATACAGCCCAGGCAGGCGGTAGCGTAGATGTAACCGGTGTAACCAGCGGCAACACCTATTATTACCGCATCTCGGCAACCGGTGGAACTACCTACGTAACCGGCAGCTTTGTAGCTACTAACAACAACATTACACCGCTTATAGCCACCGGCTATACAGCTGACGTTATTGCTAACGGCACGGGGGTTAGCGTACCCAATACCACAACTGCCAGTGTAGACAACCCCACAGGATATTCATATTACGCTAACGGATTTCAAGGCGCTACTGCCGGCGGCTTGCCTACAAACAGGGCTATTACCTCTCCGTCGGGCGCAGGTTCTATTCCTTTTTTAATGCAGCCCTATAGCAACCCTGCTAATAATGCTACCAACTATAGCAACTCGCTAAGGTTAGGCAATACCGCGGGGGCTACCGGCACTCTTACATTGACTAAGCCCGCTAGGTTTAAAAACTTGTACTTTGCCGAAGTGTGCGGTAGTGGCCCGGGATTGGCTAACATAACCGTAAATTTTAGTGATGGTACTTCACAAGTTACAAACGGCGTTACCTTTGGCAACTGGGATACCACTGTAGCTACAGGTACGCCTACCATAGTAACCGGCTTAGGCCGGGCAAACCGTGGTAACAACAACACTACCGGTGCCTATTCTACGGGGTCTTTCTGGATACTCCAGCTTACGGTGCCTGTTACCATGGCTAACCAAAGTAAAACTGTTGCGAGTATTACGTTTACCAGGCCAAGTAGCCCCGCAGGCACAGTTAACATATTTGCCGTATCCGGACAATATGTAACCGAGTGCCCGGATAAACCAACCATATCTATGGCTACTCCTACCGCAACCTCAGAGACAATAACTCTTGCAACCACGTCATGGGGCTTAGAAGGCACCGGTACCTATACTGTTGAAGCATATACTGACAGCAACTACACCATCCCTATAGCAGGCTCGCCATTTACAGGTATAACCGGCACTACCTATAACGTTACGGGGCTTTCGCCTTCTACCACTTACTACTTTAGGGTAAAGGCTGTAAACTCCAGCTGTAACTCTGCTTATGCAACAGCTCAAGTAACTACACCTTACTCACCATGTACTGTACCTACAGTACCGGGCACAATAACACTTACACCAGCATCCACAGCTGTTGCGGGTACTATAACGGCATCAGATGGCACAGGCTACCTTGTTATAAGGAGCACATCAGCTACATTAAGCGCTGGCCCTGTTAACAATACTACGTACACTACCAGCAGCACTATAGGCGGCGGTAATGTAGTGGCGGTAGGTACCGGTACTACATTTAACAGTACCGGCCTTACAGCAAACACCACCTACTACTATTTTGTATATGCTTATAATACGGGCGCTACTTGTGTGGGGCCGGTATATAGCACAACATCATCTACAGCCAGTACAACAACATGTATCGCCGCACCACTTATTGTGGGTGCCAGTAACGTAAAGAACAGTTCGGCTAACCTTAACTGGACAAAATCTGCCGGTGTAGGAACTAACCCTACAGTAACCTATACTTTAGAAGTATATACTGATGCAAACTATACCATTCCGTTTACCGGATCACCCTTTACAGGCCTTACCACAGCCCGTAAAACCATAGGTGACGCGGGAACTCAATTAATAGCTAATGCCATCTATTATTGGCGTGTAAGGGCAGACCAGTCTGGCCAATGCTCATCATCATGGGCTACCTCTAACTTTAAGGCAGAAAACACTTATACCCCAATTGACGTAGACGGTTATACTACCGACGTAATTGCAAATGGCGTAGGTATTGCCATGAAGAGTACAGGAGGCGCGGTAGACGGCGCAAGCAATGCTTATATAGCGCGGGATTATAATCCTACCGGGTCTGCGGTTACAACCGTAGGCTTACCATTAAACAGAAACCTTACCGGCAGCCCCATAACCGGCCTTAAATTCTTCCTTGAAGATTATGCGGCTAAGAATTCTATAAGGCTAGGGGCACAAAACGAAAGTGCTACCATTAACCTTACTGTGCCGCTTAAAATGACCGATATGTATATAGCGGTAACAGGCGGTAGTGTAGGCAACACAGGCCTTATGGTAAATGCGGTTATTAATTTTGACGATAGTACTACCCAAACCGTTACGGGTATCTCATTCCTTGACTGGTATGCTGCCGGCACAACCGCACAGCCCCAGCTTATCGACCAGTTAGGGCGCGCTAACCGTTCTAACACTGTTGGAGCTATTGATCAAGGCAACTCAAAAATTTTCCAGATTACAATACCGATAAATGTAGCTAATCAAAACAAGAAGGTTACCGGAGTTACGTTTACTAAAACAACAACCGGGGCTACAGAGCCAGTTGCAAATATCTTTGCAATATCTGCTAAAGTTATTGGCGACTGCCCTACCATGGCAAGTGCCAATACATCTAATATTACTTCTACCGGCGCTACTGTAAATGCAGTACTGGCCACTGCCGGCGAAGGACTTACAACGGCAAACGTATGGTATAAAGTTGAAGTATTTACTAACAGCAACTTTACAGGTGCCATAGTAGGCTCTCCATTTACAACCGCTACTGGTGTAACTTCTCAAAACATACCAGGTTTATCTCCCTTTACCGCCTACTACTATAGGGTAACAGCAGTAAACAGCGCGTGTGAATCTTCATCGGTAACCGGAAACTTTACAACGCTGATGACTGAGTGTTTAACACCATCTGCCCCTACATTTGCCATAACCGGTTCAAACGCAACTTCGGTTACAGGTACAATTACCGCCCCGGCTACTGCGCCTACAGGCTACGTTGTAATACGCAGTACGTCGGCTACGCTAAGTGCAGCCCCTGTTAATGCTACCTCGTATACTACAGGTACGGTTATAGGCAATGGCACAGTTGTTTACGTTGGTACATCGACAGCAGTTAATGATGCATCAGCATCATCTAACACATTATACTACTATTATATATACTCTTACAACACTGGTTCAAGCTGTGCCGGGCCTATATACAGTGCTAACGCCGCTACAGCAAACGCTACTACATGTGTAGCGCAAACAATTGTAGTAGGGGCCAGTAATATTAAAAACAGCTCGGCTACCCTAAACTGGACCTCAGTTAGCGGCGGCAATGCAACACCGGTTACCTATACCCTTGAGGTATTTACAGATGCCGGTTACTCAAATGCTTTTGCACCTGCATATACAGGCATTACTGCTGCAAAATATTCAGTAAGCGGCCTTACGGCTTATGCTACTTATTATTACAGGGTAAGCAGCGTTTCTGCAAGCGCATGTACTACTACTTACAACACAGGCAGTTTTATAGCGCAAAACAGCTATACCCCTATAGACGTAACATCGGGCGGCTATAATACCGATGTTATTGCAAACGGCAGCGGCGCGGCACAATACTCTGCCACACATGCGGTAGATGCTACCGCCGCGGGCCACTCATATATGTCGCTGGACTATAAATCGGCACTTGGCGTTGCTACAACTACAGGCCTTCCGGTAAACCGTTTTATATCAAGCACTACTACATCAGGCCTTAACTTTATAATACCTGATTACAACGGTAACAACTGCTTAAGGATAGAATCACAAAATGCCAGCGGAACACTGACTTTTGAGACAGCGGTAAAACTTACCGATATATATATTGCAACAACAGGTGGCAGCGGCGAGCTTACCATCTCTGCAGAAATTTTATTTGCAGACGGCGGAGCATCGCAGTTATCAACAGGCTTAATCGTACCCGACTGGGTAGGCGGCACTGTTAACCCACTTACCGGCACACTGGGCCGCGTGAGCAGGATAGATGCAACGGGCACCCCGGAAACAGGTACAGCTGCAAAAATATTCCAGGTTGCAATTCCTGTTAATACGGCTAACCAGACACGTAAAGTATCTGGCGTTAAGTTTACAAAAACTTCGGACGGCCTTATACCGGGTGAACCCGTAGCAAACATTTTTGCCATTTCGGGTAAAATTATAGGCGAATGCCCTACAATGACATCTGTTACAGCAACAGCTGCTTCAACCGAAAGCGTAAACCTTAACTGGGTACTTACTACACCGGGCGACAACTACACTACCGCAGATGTTACCTACACTGTAGAAACCTACACCAGCGCTGCATATACTACACTTGTAGGCACGCCGGTTACCGGCCTTACAGGAAACAGCTATACAGTAACCGGCCTTTCGCCTAATACACCCTATTACTTTAGGGTAAAAGCGGTAAACGCAAGCTGCGAATCGCTATATGTTACGGCTAATGCAACCACTAACATGCTTCCGTGCAGCACGCCACTTTCGGCAATATCGGTCGCGGTAACTTCTTCATCTTCTACAACGGTGACAGGCACTATTACAGCGCCTGCTACTGCCCCTACAGGTTACCTTGTTATAAGGAGCACAACCGCTACACTTAGTGCAGGGCCTGTTAACAATACTATCTATACAACCAGCAACACCATAGGCGGTGGTAATGTAGTATCGGTAGGTACAGGTACAACATTTACAAATACCGGGCTTACCGCAAATACAACTTACTACTATTTTGTATATGCTTATAACAACGGTGCTACCTGCGGAGGACCCGTTTACAGCACTATTGCTGTAACAGGCAACGCTACAACATGCGCGGGAGCAGTACTGGTTATTGGCGCAGCCGATATACATGCGACATCTGCCAAAGTGATTTGGAACCCTATTAACGGTGGTACTTATACGCTTGAAGTATATACTAACGCCGGTTATACCGCGCTGTTTAACACCTATACCGGTATTACCACTCCGTATTATAACGTATCAGGTTTAACAACGGGTGCTACCTACTATTACAGGGTTAAGGCAGATAACTTAAGCTGTGCAGACTATGGTACAGGCAGCTTTGTTCCTGCAAACAGCTATACACCACTTAGCATAACCGGCTATACAAAGGATGTTATTGCAAATGGTACAGGCTCACCTACGGTTACCTCAACAGCAGCAGTAGATGCTGCCGGATCTAACTATGCTTATTATTCGCTTGATTACAAGCTTAACTCAGACGCTGCAGCAGTTACTAATGGCCTCCCTGTAAACAGGAACCTGACAAGCTCTGGCATTGCAGCGCTTAAATACATCCTAAACGATTATTCTGAAAACAATTCACTACGACTTGACGTACCTGCCTCTACAAACGGAACGCTTACATTAGGTGCCCCTACCAGGCTTACAGATATCTATTTTGCAGTAGTATCAGGCAGCACAGGTAGTACATTTAGTGCAGAAGTTCAGTTTACCGATGGTACCAGTCAAACCGGCACTGGCCTTGTGGCAACAAACTGGGATAGCCCATCAACTACTGCAAACCCGCAGCTTATACAAAATATGGGCCGTGTGGTAAGGAGCTCCGGCTTTGTAGAATCAGGCGACTTTAAAATATTCCAGGCCAGCCTGGCCATCAGTGCCGCAAACCAGTCTAAAATAGTTAAGGCGGTTAAGATTACCAATACTACTCCCGGTGCATCGGCATCACAGTCGATACTGAATGTATTTGCAGTATCAGGAAAAGTAGCAGACACCCCTTGCTACGAATGGACAGGTACCGCAAACAGTAACTGGAACAATGTAACTAACTGGTGTGGAGGCGCATTGCCTACAACAGCAGCAAATGTTACTATTCCT
>Ga0247803_1001385_pt1 | contig 12739 bp, 19 predicted proteins | sample UWRJL014104B1_FD_180928 | JGI IMG/M metagenome (GOLD analysis project Ga0247803, IMG submission 180928) | Plant litter microbial communities from Arlington Agricultural Research Station in Wisconsin, United States - UWRJ-L014-104B-1 | ecosystem: Environmental > Terrestrial > Plant litter >...
TTGCTGCCATTCATCATGGCAGATTGGGCATTCCGGATCGTCTGCGGGTGGATCGGCTGGAAAGAGGTGGTTGCTGATGCAGTCGGTCAGGTTGTGTGCGGTAGTGTTCGTCATGTTAGATGAGAGTAGATGTGGTTGATCGTTCAGCCTTGTCCAATTTCGGAATGAAGAGGCATTTTGGCCGGAACATGGCGAATTAAGTATGCTAGTAGTAAAATTGATTATCGTAAAAGTCCGTTTTTGTTGTTATCGCACCCCTGGATCTTTTGGTAGGGAAGTGATGGAACGAACATTCTCAAAGAGCGGTACGGAGAATCCTAAGACCTGTCAACCACTGAACAGCAACTCGTAAAAACTAAAATTTCGGAAGACAATTGATCCATAATCTATGAAAGCTCCGCCGAAGCAAGCATATCCCTTAGACTCGATCATCCCATTATCATCAGCAACCTCTTCGTCACCAAGCCATCATCCCAATATAACACCATGTCAGCAAAATCAACCAACAGCTCTTCGAGGTCCACCCTAATTCAACAGCACCTACGCACTGCCGAACCGCTCTCAAGCGAACCTCATTGTTCAATCTGTCTCGAAGAATGGAGCAAATCTGAGCATATCGTTAGTCTAGCTTGCAACCACATCTTCCACGAAACCTGCATTGTCGAATGGCTCCATCTCAAAGGCCACAACAAATGTCCTTTCTGTCGCCAAATTCTCTTTCCAGAGAACAGTACATCCCGATATTCGCCGTGGCAACTATGGGCTCTCCATTACACAGGCAATATCTACTTCGAGACCATGTCTCAGCTGCGTGACGACTTGCAAGCGTCGACAATGCCGGACCGCTACGTCGTTTTCGCTCGTCTACTGGCCGATCGCGGACTCGCGACCTTCTCGCATCGGCCCAATACATCCCCTCTTAGTGGCTTTGGGGTGCTCGTCATACTGCTGAGCCAATTCGGTCGCGAATTCAGACTCGAAATGAATGCTGCGCAGTGGGAGGAACTGAATCAATACCGTGGGAGAAGATACCAGGAGTGGATGGATCGAGGTGATATTCGCGAGGAGGAAATGGAGTTCGCGCGACTCTTTGGCGATGATGTGATCAACATCAACATCAACACCTCGACAGTCATGGCATTTGAATGGGTGACTGGAATCGTTGAGAAGTATCGACGGCTGGCGAACCTGGTTCTTCGGGGATGGTACCTATGATGCCGGCGCGATTCGATGGACACATAATGGATTTGGTGGCTGCAAGTGATGGTTTTCCGCGTGCTGATTTACGTTCCCGAGAGGTCGATAAGTCGACGATACGACAATCTAAAATTGGATAACTTTCCGAGCTGGCAATGGAGATCGTCTCACTTGATGGATCGTTGTTTCATGTTTCGCCCCAGTCCGTAGCAAAAAAGTAATCGCGACCATGAAGCACAAAGGACCACCATTTCCACACTCAGCGCATGATCAATACAAGCATAAATACAATGCGTAGATGTCTGTCTCACTGATCTGGACAAGAGTTTGGTCTTTCAATTAAAGAGATTATACCGTGGGGTCGGGTGCAGGGGACCGTTGCTCTGTCGCGCGAGAGTAAGGAGCCCCGACCACTCAGCCACTGCGCCGCACCGCAGGCTCCCATAAGCGTACGCCCCACGTCTCAAACGCCTCAAGCCCTCTGCCATATCGGGTATGTTGCCTACAGTCGATTGGTGGAGACCAATGGGAGGATGCGATGCCTAGACCCGTTCTTGCCAATCCCGGTGACAGCTGAAATGACTTCGCCTGATATTATAGTCAGCATTTCAGCGCAACGACCATGTTCCCGTGCGCAGCATACAAAAGCACAGTGACTGCTGTGCCCGCAATTCTAGGGGTTTCGCACGACTTCGAAATTCAGAGACATGGTCCTTCCCGCGCGACGTTTCCTTGCCATGCTCGGCGCTCTGAGGTTCGTACCGAGTGCGTGGGCCCAGTACATTGTGCCGAATCCGGATGTGGAGGATTTGACGGAGAGGTGGACGGTGGGAGATACGTTCCCCATTGCTTGGGCGGGGTGGTCGGCTGAGGGAACTCAGCCTGCAAATTGCGATTTGTGGATTACTACGTTCCAGGATGGTGCGGTTGAAGAACGCATTCTGGGTGAGTTATCCAACGGAGCATTCATACTATTGTAGATCTGACGATGGTCAGCGAATGTCGACCTGGATGGGCCGGGCAACTTCGATTGGAAGGTCAATCTTACCAGTGCGCAAGTGTTGAAAGACCCTCAGTTCGTACTGCGCTTCGTTTCGCACGTCAATTCCGACTCGCCCTCGTTCCCGGTAGACTCGCCTATGATGGGTAGCAGGGGATTTTACCTTTATCCGGAAGTCGTGTCGACATCAGCGACCCCGACACCTTCGCCTTCAAGCAAAAGTTCACCAACTACATCTTCCACAACTACAATAGCGAACTCCTCCCAATCATCTACACCTACTGATGTCGCTGGCGGATCTGGCTCAACCTCTTCTGGGTCAAAGGGGACGAAGAAGAAAAAGAAGAAGTCGAACACAGGAGCGATTGCGGGCGGGGTGTTGGGCGGACTTGTACTCATCGCACTGCTTCTCGTTGGTGTGCTATTTCTGCTGAAACGCCAGAAGAAGGGGAAGAAAGCCGTGGATGAGTATGGTAACCAACAGACCAATGAGAAGAGCGGAATTGCAACGTACGCACATGAGATGGAAACTCGCCCGGCCGAGCTTCCCGGCTCTCAACACAGCGAAGCTGAGCTGCAAGGCTCCTCCCTCGGAGAACATTATGCACCGTCGAAACAGAAACCTTGACAGCTTTAGTCGCTTGGAAGACTATGGAAAGCTTGGATGATCAAGGTTATCCTGGACAGTGTGTACGAGTATGAACAGAAGGGACGTGACGGGATAATACGACAACGCGGGATCGAGAATAGACATACGAAGATGCAATGGCTGGATAATAGCATCGGTTGTAATTGTACTGAAAACTGCCTTGCGAGCATCTGCGCCACCTGTCCTGTCTTTCAAATAGTAATGCCCATCCAACGCCCGGTATAATCAACGCCCGTTTTACATGACCACACACCAGCAAGATTCGTCGCAGCCGCAGCAGTCGCACGATTCACCGCAAGAGACGGGCTTGGGCTTGATGATGGACACGATGGAAGAGGTAGTGCTGCCAGGCATGATGAAGGTCGTCGTAGAGGTTGGTCTGCGGGATAATGAGATGGGTCTATCCGTCTTGGGGCCAGGGCTGACTTACCAGTTGCCAGTTCGAGAGAAAGGTATTGGGCGTCGTAGTTTTCGTTGTTGTTGCGATGAGCGTCGGTACAGTGGTAGCGTTGCTGTGGATGGAGTGATGAATTTTGAGAGAATGAGGTTGGTAGGGGAGAAAATGGCTCAGCTATATATCCGCATCAAGTACAATACTCCTCCAGGCTAGAAGTAGCTACGGAACTCAGTCCGCCAATAGCGAGTCCTTCGTAAGCCACCGTCATCAGGTCACTCAACATTGTCTGCAATCAGACCGGTATCTCGTCGGACCTCAGCCACTTCATGAGGCATTTGGGACTCGGTCAACCAATTGCGTATCCAGCTCATGTGGCACGCATGTTTGATTGCGACCCAACATGCTGACGCGGCGCGCACTCAGCGCTAAGCCTCACCAAGCTTTTACAGGCCGAAAATGCCTCACAAAAGCAAGGAACCAAGCCTTCACAAGCTTCGACAAGACCTTGGCGGTGAATGTGTCATCTGGGATAGTTGCAAGGTTGCTGCAGGTCGGGTGTTGTACACGCCACTGTGGCGGCACATGAGTGGATGAGTGAGCGAGGTATGATGTCGTTGTGCAGCGTGCGTCGTCAACCATTGTGGCTCGAGCTGAGGCAAGCAGCTGAGGCAAGCAGCTGAAGCAACTATGCACGCCCTTGGAAGAGCCGATATGAGCGAAACGGTGCATTCCGTTGGTAGGCAAAACTCCAACGAGGTCGTGTTTGGAAGAGTGAGGCGGCGCAGAGTCGGAGTTGTTGGAGACTCGCCCGCTTCCACTGGCAAGGGTGGGATGAACCGAATGACAGCTCATCTCCGCACTGCCTCGAACTCCAGTTGTGGTTTGCGCAAATCACATCGCGCGGGATTATGATTGTTGCCTCTCATATGCCAAGGAGAGATGTCGAAAGACAAGAGAATCTAAGGTTACTCGCTCAAAAGCCTTGCAATCTACGAACACCATCCTATCTCTCGCATGATTCAACACAGTATCCCCCTTACCACCCCACTCAATCCCACAATCCACCTACAAACCGGCTAGGTTGAAATGCAGGGAAGAGGATCAATTTACGATCGATGCCTTCGTCTCCGTAGCGGATAGGTCTGTAAAGGACGGAACCTGCATGGACAGTCTTACTTGCTAATGCACTAAAGACGTTACCCTTCTGCTGCGTCTCAACGATAAAGTCGAGTCCAACGAAGGACCGAAGCGCTGTCACACAGTACATTCCTCTACACTGCAACGTCATACATCATCTCACACTCCTACATCTCGACATCCTTCGAGAACGCTTCTAGGCCCACCACCATCCCGATAACATTCAGATCACACGCGACATCTTCGATCGCATTCCCGATCGCGCTAAACGTGTTCCTGGCGGTAATGTACATCATGGCCACCGGTTGCAGCGACGGGAGCGCCTGGTGTGAAATTTCTTGGAGGCTGCAGCGCGAGATGATGATAGAGTCTCAGCGCCACTGTTACACGTGGAACCACGAGTGTGAGAGACAACGATTTATGGTAGCGGGGTTTGAAGACGAAAGAAACGGCGCTGAACTGAACTTGCGTGGATTGGCGAAGATTTACATTTGGAGGCTGTAGGAATGTGAATGGGATGGTGACGGGCGTGTCTGAGAAGGCGTTGCGCGCTCTTTGAGTCAGATAGTCGAGACACGCGGGTTTCACGTAGCAAACCCAATGAGGGTTCCATCGACGATCAACGCCTCAGTGCGCGGCAAGATAACACTCGGACCGCATCAATTCCGCAACAAGATTGTCTGGCTCTGGTCAGATCTCGACTGTGCGCCTCGACCGCATGTCGTGCAGACTTGAGCACCGAACGTCGCTGTCTCAGAAGCTTGCGATAAGCACGCAGAGATTAGTAACCGTAGACGGATTGTAGATAAATACTGCTAGGGAACCAATGAGCCCAGCAAGAGCATGCAAGCCAAGCGCCGATCGTCGTTCTGCACCCGCAGCTACTTCGAAGATAAAGCCGTCCTCGCAGTTGCTCTGACGATGCAAGTCCTGTCGCTAACGGATTACATTTCGAAAACGCGCACATACCCCATGTGCATATACCCCACGTACAAGGCGACGGGCATAAGAATGGCGAAAGGAGCATGCATGTGCGGCAGGGTAGCCTTTGAGTTTAGCGGGGAGCCTGTGAAGACGGTAAGCGCCAAGAATGCTGAATGTATGAGTATGCTGACATTGATTGCTAGGTGCTCTGTACGTATCTCCGGGGTACAAGCTCTCAGAACCTGCTGTCACTACGTGTCTTGGGGACGCCTGTACCCAATCCCTGAACTATTCGAACATAATACTGATCTTGTGCTCCCGATCAAAGGCCACTGCCTCAACTGTAAACGCATTACCGGCACCGCATACTCGACCAATGTTACCGTCCTAACATCTACGCTACGCACATACGGATCTCCCAAACAGTTTACTTTTGATTCGGGACAGGGGCCGATCTTCCGGATATTCTTTTGCGATAACTGCTCCAGCACACTCTGGAAGGAGAGCGATGCAGATGGATTCAAAGGGCTTACTCTGATACAATCTGGGACCCTGGGAATGGAGTTCGACAATTATCCGCCGAATGGGGAGATCTTCACGCCGTTCAGATCGAAGTGGTTGGCCCCATTGTTGGTGCAGCAATTCGAGGGCACGGATTCGGGGCTGTGATATCTTGGGGGTGTAGACATGCCGATGCGTTGTATATAATACATCGTCGAGTCGATACTTCTTGCCTGCAGCTTCGCACCACAGGGCGTATCATGCCGCTCATTTCCCCTCGGCGGCGGCCTTTGCAGCTGCAGCCTCCCTCTTTCGCTGCAGGTACCGCTCTTTGGCGCTGCTGATCTCGCCTTCGGTTTTTTGGCTCTTGCTTGCGCGTTGCAGCTTCTCCTGCTCGACGGCATCTTCCTCCGCTTTGCGCTTTGTTGACTTTTCGATCTGCTCGGCTACCATCTGCGTGTGCCGGGCCCGGATGTCGTTCTTGGCAGCGTTACGGCCTGGGAGGCCAGATGGAGGGCCTGCAGGTCGTGGGGAGGTGATGGGTGCTGTTGCGGGCTTCTTGGGCTTCGCGACGATGTTCAGACCGGCTGAGAGAAGCTGGCGCTTGTCTGCAACTTGGCCCTCTTCGTTCAAAATGATGTTTCTGCCTTGCTCCTGCATCTCTTTGGCGATCTGGGCGTCTGTCTTCTCTGGTTCCTCCTCCACGTCTAATACGACGCCCGATTTCGCCATCTCAGCGGCAGCCTCCATAACCTCCTGGTGCCGCTTCTCTTCTTCCATGAGCATCTGCTTGTGGAAGCCCTGCATGCCAAACTTGCGCCGCTTCTCTTCCTCGGCTTCCTGCCGCACCTTCTCCTCTGCCTCTGCCTTGCGTGCTTCTTCCTGCTGTGCCTTGTATGCGCCCGTGACGAACTTGTCTTTGTCGGCAAATTCATCGCCCTCGGCCTCTCGCTCGCGCTGAAGCAGCTTGTCGCGCGCACGCAACTGGTCCTTCTTGCGCAGCTCGGCCGACTCCAATAGGCTGTTCATGTATTTTGGTTGGCGCTGCAGGGTGTCGTCCCGCTCGGCGGCCTTTTTCGCGGCGGTCTTTGCGTGGAGGGCATCGTATGCGGCGTCGTAGTCGTATATTTTGGCGTCGACCTCGAGGGCTTCTTGAGCGCGTTTCTCTGCTTCCTTTACGCTGGCCAAGTTCGCGAATGCTGTGGGGTCTTCCATCACCAACGGCTTCCTCGTAGGCGGTCCCGTCGGCTTCTCTTTCGGCTTCGGGGCCAGCTTTTCCGGCTCCGGTGCCTTGACTATCTCATCGAAGTCAAGCTCTCCAATTTCCTCTATCACGGTGGTCACCTTCGCCTTGACTTTGGTGTCTTCCTCATCGTCATCGAACAGCGACTTCTTCTTCTTCTTTTTACTCCCGAGCTCCGGCTTCGCAGGCTTCGACCCCAAAAGAGCCTTATTCTTGACGTTCAGGCCGAACTTGAACGACATGTTGGCGTGGCGCGTGCTGGAGACGGCGTGAAGCTGGCTGCGGACAAATGCGTTCGAGCCTCAACGCGTGGGCTAGCGCCTTGGCATTCCCGCGTCCGCCCGCCATCGTCACTTCCGTGTCGGCCGTTATTCACCCACCACCGCCCACCACAATATCAACAAACTGACCCACCCTCTCGATGCACGACTGGCGACTAATACTACACTGCCCTCACCATGGAGGACCTGGCTGACGACACGCGCCGTGAGGAGGCCGTCTACGGCACTGCCAAAGCATCCAAGTTCATATTCAAATCCAGCTCGGACAAGCGCCCAAAGAGAAGACACGACAAAGATAGCGACGAGAAAGGCTCAACCAAACGCCACAAGTTGGGGCACGACAGGCACTCGCGCAAGCACGGCCACAATCGGAGAAGCAAACATCACTCAGGCTCTGACCGTAGCTTCACCCGCACTGGCGACTACGAAGACCCCGACCGCCGCCATCGCGAGTCCTTATATGATGGTCTGGAAGGCGAAGGGACTGCCTCGCCCGGCATCGATCCCGAGGCTGCCTTTCGCGAGTCGCTCTTCGATGCCATGGCAGACGACGAGGGCGCCGATTATTGGGAAGGAGTCTATGGTCAGCCCCTTCACATATATCCAACCACCAAGCCTGGACCGGACGGCAAGCTTGAGCGCATGAGCGAGGAGGAATACGCCGACTTTGTGCGGACCAAGATGTGGGAGAAGAGCCATCAGCACATCCTTGAGGAGCGCGCGGCGAGGGAAACGGCACGTCAGAAGCAGAAGAAGCAGCACGACCACCTGGAGGCAGACACTCTCCGCGAAGAGGCGGAGAGAGACGAGGTCATGCGACAGATGGAGGAAAGTCTGAGGCGAGGTGAGGGCCGGAAGAAGGCAAAGGAAGTGGAAGCCGCCTGGACGAAGTATTTGAGCCGATGGGAACATCTCAAAGCCAATCCGCCATCCTCAGAAGCCGAAGAAAGCGCTAGGGACACCATACCCTGGCCAGTTGCTTCAGGCAGTCCAAAACATGTCGACAAGGAAGAGATCGAGCGCTTCCTCAGGACTTCCCCTGCGTGGAAAGATGACGCCTCAGCCATGTTGAAAATGGAGCGCGTCCGGTGGCATCCTGACAAGATGCAACAGCGCTTCGGTCAGCACATCGATCCGGGCACTGTGAAGTTGGTCACGGCCGTATTCCAGGTTGTGGACCGGCTGTGGAAAGAGCGAAATGGCCACCGGAAGTAAGCCTTAAGCTATCACTGCATCTGTGAAGCAGGCTTTCCGCTCCGTTGTTCGTCAATCTGCCTACCATGGCTGTTGTCACCTGGTCCTGCAATCAAAAGCAACGATGCCATACTTTCAGCATCCGAGGTCAAGAGAATTGCGTTTTCGGATAGATGCTGGAAGCCGCAGACTTCTGCCTCGGTTGGGTCCCTATGCATTTGCGCCCGCCTACTTGGTCACCGCCAAGGAACACCCCTTGCAAAATTGCTGCGACTTCTGGCGGATCTGGCCGATGTTCCACGGTGAATCCACGGCATGTCTCAAGATTGGCGGAAGTTGCTCTCGTAGTAAAGATAGAGTGCTCGCACCCGGTCTTTTCTACGTTGATCCTGATAGACACGCCAGCGCCTTCCTTGGCGCTCATCTTGGCTCTCGCCTTGGCTTAATTTAGTCACTACACGCAGCACAGGTCAGGCGCAGGTTCGGTTTATTCAGGCCGCCGCGGAGCTTTTGGGGCTCATAACCGGCTAAAGCATAAGGGCCTGTCGTCAGTCTTGGCCAAATGCTTTCTTGAACCGCTTGCCGCCGCTTGGTAAGGAGAGCCCGTTGCCAAGTCGAAAAGATGCATCTTGATCAAGCTGGCGAGCGCGGAATAATTTTTCCCAGGGTTCTAGCAAATTTGCAGGGTTGGTTCGGCTTATGAGCACTTGCCTATCGGTCTCGTCATTGTGCCCTGAAATCTCGGAGCTGTGGATACACAGGTAACGCCATCGGGCGCTGCATTGTTTCAAATGAAACGGAGGACGTCCTCCTGGCTACTAATACTTTGCCGCCCAAGATTTGGTTCGCTACCCTCAACCAGGAAGTAAACCGTTCCATCGCCCATGCATCTTTGGAATCGTCTCTTGATCTGATTCTGGTATCGAAAGGGTCATCCGTGGTGACAGCGAGGCTCTGCCAATGTGCAGGGCGCTCGTGCACACAATAACCGGTGGCTGCGTCTTGTTCTGGGGAAGCCCGGGGTAATCACTATGGGTGCATGGTGCGGTGTGCTACAGTAATATATGCACCCCACAGATGACCGGCAAATACACGCCACACTAGGTCACTCAATGCGTCTAGGCTAACCTCCAATCACCAAACCCTGCCCACTAGGCTGGTCAGTACGGCCCTTGCGTGACCAAACCACAGCGGAAGGCGACATCAATATTAAAGTCTTGGACAGGGTGTATGTATTTAAGGACTGCGGATGTCTTGATAAGAAGATCACCACCCTCATCACCCAAAGCTCAAGTCCAACACTCTCGATAACCGCTACAATGGTCGCTTTCTCCTCCGTCCTGCTCGCGCTCGGCAGCGTTGCCTCTGTGCTCGCCTCTCCGGTCAACATCACCGAGCCCGCTACCCTGAACCTCATCACCCGGGCCACCTCCCCAGGAACGGGCACTCACGATGGATTCTTCTACTCTTACTGGACCGACGGCAAGGGTTCCATCACCTACAACAACGAGGTACGCTGAACAACCCCCACGCTACTCTTACCGCCTCGCTAACATAGACCAGGCTAAGGGCAAGTACTCCGCCCAATGGAACAACGTAGGTAACTGGGTCGGTGGCAAGGGATGGAACCCCGGAAGCGCCCGCACCGTGAAGTACAGCGGTACCTGGTCGGGCCAAAGCGTCAACTCCTACGTCTCGCTGTACGGCTGGACGCGCAGCCCGCTCATCGAGTACTACATCGTCGAGGCGTACGGCAGCTACAACCCGTCATCGGCCGCGGCCAAGAAGGCGACCATCAGCGTTGACGGCGGCACCTACGACATTCTCCAGACAACGCGTGTAAACCAGCCCTCCATCGACGGCACGTCGACCTTCCAGCAGTTCTGGTCCGTTAGGCAGCAGAAGCGCGTTGGTGGATCCATTGATGTGAAGGCTCACTTCGATGCTTGGGCTAAGGCCGGAATGAAGCTCGGCACCCAGCACAACTACATGATCCTTGCAACTGAGGGATACCAGAGCTCTGGATCTGCTTCCATCACTGTTGAGGCATAAATGCATTGCTTTGGTTGGTTGGAGATTGGGTGGGATTCGGGCTACATTCGATAATCACTGGCTCGGACCTGTGAGAACATTCTGTATATATTTTTTTAGCAAGTGTACAATCGCTTCGCGTCTCGACTGGTTGATCTCTTTGATCGCATAAGCGAGCAGGCTTAAACCTATCACTATGTTTGTCCATTCTCATGAAACGTCCATTTCCCTTTCCTCTTTTCTCTTCCTCTCCTCCTTCCATTCCTTCAAACAGAAGCATCCCTCCTTCTAACCTCTCTTTCGTTGCCCTATGTCGGAGGAGCCTGTGCTGAGCCGTTTCGTCTACATTACTCAACATGCGGCAACCTTCTTCCTCGCGTCGGTTCATCACACACACACACACACACACACACACACAACAAACTGTCCACGATTAAGAATATATCTACCTCCTTTGACATGATGTGAATACAACCATACATGTAACAAGAATCAACGTCCGCTTCAGAGATACCCAGTATGCCCTTTGCCTACCTTACCTCCTGGGCCTAACCCTACTCGGAGTGCTCAACCCCCTTACAGCCCATTGCTCAAGCTCCGACCTCAACAGCCCTTTTTGCAGACCCGCCTTTCCGCCTCTGCCGTACCACCCATACTACGAAAATGATGAGATTGATGAGTTCAAGAGCTGCTAGAGCGGCGGCAGCGAAGATTGCGAAACGCTACGGAAAGTAGAAGATTAGTAATGCATCTCCAGGAGGGAGGTGGAAAAGTCGGGAATTAGGAGGGGTGAAAAAGGGTCATCAAGCTTACCATCTTCCCGCACGTCTGCCCAAAATTAATGGTCGTGTAGTGATATCCCGACTTGTTGTGCGTACAAGCCCACGACATTAGATCCCAGTTCGTTTCCTTGGTGTCCCAGGAGGCGTAGTACGCCGCCACAGCGATCCACAACGCCAAGCAAATCGACGAAACAACCATAGTCGTGATGTTCCCCGTTTTTGTCATATGGCGGACCTATTAAGCCTCGTTAGCAATGCCATTCATATCCAGTCGCACTGCAACCATTGGTCCTTCATCCACCCAAGCGCACTCATGCAATACTAACCTTGGCATTGAAGCTCGCCAACAGTAAGACACCGCCCAACCCCGCCGCAATAACCGCAGTCCCCACCAACCACAAACTTGGCCAAACCTTCAGATTCCCAGGCCAGACTTTGTACCTGCCCGACCCCTCCGTGAAGTTTTCTTCCACATCCTTAGTCCGATCATACCCTCTAATCGCATCCCCCAAGACCCCCACAATAGCAAGACTAAGCACCACCACCAATCCCCTCAGCACGAGTCTCGCCACGTAGAAGCCCCTGGAATTTCGGAATTGCGGCGCAGCACGCGGCTTGAAAGATTTCCCGACGTGGGGCTGGGAGGAGGGGAGGAGGCGCTCCGAGTCGCTGTTCGCAGTAGAAGTAGTGTGATGGTGGGAAGGTTGTTGGTACGGCATCGACTTTAGCAGGATCTGCTCTGTAGACGGGTAGGGATGCATGTTTGTCTCCACGACGTTGGCCTGGATGAAAGGGACGCGACTCTGGTCTTCCCGGTGATTCTCGTGGCCGTCTTCTCTGAAGCGGGAGATGCGCGTATTAATAGAGGCGTTGGGCGACGAGGTGCGCGAGTAGGACATATGCGAGTCTTCGACGGTGCGACCGGCGATCAAAATCAGAACGCAAGAAGAAAGATAACGCGGAGCGAACAGTAAGTAGGTTGGAGATCAGCGTGCTTTGTCTCCAATATATATCCTTCTCGTACAAGCGCTCACTGTCCTAGCGTTTGTCCCATGTCAACAAGTAAGCCTACGGCACAGTATCCGAACCCTAAAAACTGGTCTGAACTGGTCCCCTCAACCACGCCGCAGCATTTCGAGATGACTAAGAATACATGCAAGAATGCAGCGTGTGCGAAAACCTGAGCATCAAGCTCACTAACATTGCTGATGCGTGCCTAACCACGCTCGCTTAGTGCTGACCCTTGGGTAGTGGCGTAAGCGGATGCACCTAGTCGGGAAGAATGTACGATGCTGATGAAGTGGAACGGATTAGTTTGGGCTCTATGGAGCTGGCGAGGGTATACGAGGGGGTGATGGTGGTGGAGATGAGGGTGAGGCTGAAGGCCAAGGTTTGGGGCCATG
>Ga0247803_1001387_pt1 | contig 12721 bp, 9 predicted proteins | sample UWRJL014104B1_FD_180928 | JGI IMG/M metagenome (GOLD analysis project Ga0247803, IMG submission 180928) | Plant litter microbial communities from Arlington Agricultural Research Station in Wisconsin, United States - UWRJ-L014-104B-1 | ecosystem: Environmental > Terrestrial > Plant litter >...
ATATTTTCCTTTGTTAACAGGACTGTCATTAAAACTCTTTTATTTACAATCCTGTTAACAAAGGAAAGTTTAGTATGGATTTTCTTTTTAATAATTAATAATGATGACCAGATCGCTCGCTCCTTTTGTCCTTTTTACATTTCTATCATTGGGTCTTTTTGCACAAAAACCAGCCATTTATCACCCGGAAGCCGATGCAAAAGCGGATATTGCCAAGGCGGTCGAAAATGCAAAAAAGAACGGAAAACACGTTTTACTGCAACTGGGCGGGAACTGGTGCAGCTGGTGTATTTTGTTCGACAAACTTGTGAACAGCAATGATACACTGAGAACATACAGGGACAACAATTACGAAATGCTTCATGTCAATTTCAGTCCGGAAAACAAAAATGAAGCTGTCTTTGCTTCATTGGGTTATCCGCAACGTTTCGGGTTTCCCGTTTTTGTAATTCTTGACGGCGACGGAAAACGCTTGCATACACAGAATTCCGCATATCTGGAAAAAGGAAAAGGTCACGATCCCGAAAAGGTGCTGGAGTTTTTTCAAAACTGGGCACCGGCCGCTATCGATCCCAAAACGTATCAGGGCAAATAATTTCAATAATTTTCGGAGCTATTCAGAAGGAACTGCAAGTTTTTCTGATGTTTTGACAGGTACGCCAAAATTGGGTGTTCCATCTGCATTCCAGGTAAACTTTTGTGCGCGCGGAGAACGGAACCGACCGCATCCCTGACCGGATTCTTCGTTTGCGTGATACAATATCCAGTCTTCTTTACCATCAGGTGATTTGAAAAATGAGTTGTGTCCGGGTGCAAAAACTTTATTTTCAGGTGATTGTTTGAAAACCGGCTCGGGTGATTTTGTCCATGATGCTGCGTTCATTAAATCAGCAGTTGCAGAAGTTTGTAGCAGTCCTAGTGCATAATAATCTGTCCAGCAGCCGCTTGCCGAATAAATGATGAATATCTTGTCTTTGTTTTTCAAGAATTGCGGGCCCTCGTTCACATTTACGTGAGGCGGATTATTTTTATCATTCAGGTCTCCATGTTTTTCCCAATCAAAGTCGGACCCTGAAATTTTGGTGCGCTTGCCTGAGATCGTCCAGGGGTTATCCATTTTGGCAATGTAAATATTTTGCTGGCCGTTTTTATCTCCTTCCCACCCGGACCATATCATGTAATATTGTCCGTTATTCTCAAAAATATCTCCGTCAATTGCCCATTTGTCCTCGGGCGTTTTGACTTCTCCTTTAAAAACCCATTCGCCTTGCAGCGGGTCCTTTGATGCATTTTCGATCACATACATACGGTGATTGTCGTTTTTGCCATCATCCGCAGCAAAATACATGTACCATTTGTTATTAATAAAATGAAGTTCAGGAGCCCAGAGTTCTTTACTGTAACGCGTATCAGCAGGCGGAGTCCAGACTGTTTTATTTTCGGCTGTTGCCAGATCTGCAAGATTTTTTGTTTTCCAGATTACGAGTTTATTTTGCGTTGTATTGGTGTAATAATAATAGCCGTCTTTGTAAATACTGAACGGATCAGCGCCGGACGGCAAGAGAGGATTGGTAAACGTTTTATTTTTTTGGGCGCAAATATCCTGACAAAAATAGAGGCAGAAAATCGTCACAATACTTATTCTAAAAGCAGCTTTCATTTTGGAAGTTTAAATCCTGATCATATAGAAATTAGAAAACCCAAAAATGTAAGACTTTTACTTTAATCCGGACTCATTTTTTTGATTCGAGAAAATAAAAGCTTTTGAAATCGGGAAGAGGCAAATCCATTTTATCCGTTTCTTTTTTAAAATGAACCTTTATCAACGCAGTTCTTCTTTTGCCAACCGACGCAGTAGAATTGTGCGTATGAAAAACGTAATTGAGATTTCCCTTTTTATCCTGAAAAAAGTCGCCGTGTCCGGTTCCATTGGCGGCAATATTTTTTCTGCTTAAAATGGGATTGCCACTGAATTTCTGCCAGGGCCCCAACGGACTTTTGCTTGTGGCAAACCCTACGGCATAATCAGGATTCCTAAAATCGTTTGCCGTATAGAAGAGATAATACAGGCCGTCTCGTTTTAATATGCTCGGTCCTTCTGCAACGGGCCAATCGGTTTTTGCGGTATTTTCCCAACCCTCCGTTGCGCTCAGGCATTCGGTTAAGGTTTCCGGAAATATGCCCGACAGGTCCTTTTTTAATTCTGCTACAAACATTCTGTTTCCTTTTTGCAGCCTCACGTGATACAGATATATTTTGCCGTCGTCATCAATAAAAACATAGGGATCGATTTGCTTTACAGGAGCTTCGAGCATGGTCTTTTCTTTTTGCGTAAAAGGGCCAAGCGGACTATCACTCTGCGCGATTGCAATCCTTTCATCGGCTACGTAAGCCATGTAAAAAAGGTTATTAACGGCAAAAACCTGTGGAGCCCAAAAGCCTTTCTCACCAAATGATTCTCCCTTTTTTAACGCAAAACCTTTGTCCTCCCAGTTTTTTTGATCGGTTGAGCTATAAACTTTGAAGCCGTTATTTGAATTTCCTTCAACAGTTCCATACAAATAATAAGTGCTGCCAGAATAAAACACAGCCGGATCCGCCAAATAAATCTGAGGATCAATAACTGTCTGAGCAAACACGCTCGTTGAGATTAAAATCAAGAAAAAAGCCAGCAGTTTCATAGGATCAATATCAAAATTTCCTCAAAATAAGTCTTTTCACTCTGCGCCTAAACGCCTTTACTCTCCGTGAAATTACCGACAGCCGTGCCACGGGTTGTCACAAATTCAACAACAAATGCGCCAATCCAAAGTAAACGCCGTAACCAATCAGGTCATTGGCCGTGGTAATAAATGGCCCGGAAGCGACTGCGGGATTAATTCCGATCTTGTCAAGAATAATAGGCGTGACAGTTCCCATAAAAGAAGCCAGAAACACAACTGAAATAAGAGCGGTAGATACAACCAAAGCCAGCTGTACCTCATTGCCAATCAATAAGTTGAAGCCGAAAACAATTCCGCTGATAATCAAGCCATTGATCAGTGCAACTGCAAACATGCGCAGTAATCTTTGTCCGACCGATGTGTCCAGTCCTGTTTTATCGGCCAGGCTTTGTAAAATAATAGACGAAGTCTGAATGCCGACATTTCCTCCCGTTGACCCGATAATTGGAATAAAAGCAGCCATTGCAGGAATTATTTTTAAATCTCCCTCAAAGAAACTGATAAATTTTGCAGCCAGAATTCCTCCCATCATACCCACTAAAAGCCAGGGAAGACGTGCTTTGGTTTGCTGCCAGATCGTGTCATCTTCCTCCACATCGCCTGTAATACCCGCCATGGCCAGCGTATCCGAACTTGCCTGCTCGGTAATTACATCAATTACGTCATCAATGGTGATTCGCCCCAGCAGCTTTCCCTGTACGTTCACAACGGGCAATGCGTCCAAATCGTAACGCTGCATCAATTCTGCAACTTCTTCGGCAGGGCGATAGGTTTCAACAAAAATGACATCTTTATCGTAGAGGCTTTCAATTTTGGTATTCTTGTGAGCCAGTACAATTTTTTTTAGAGACAATAATCCCAGCAGCTTTCCATTGTCTTCGATTACATAAACGGCGTAAACCTTTCCTACATCTTCGGCTTGTTTCCTTAGTTCCTCAATGCATTGATTTACAGTCCAGTTAACATTGGCTTTCACCAATTCCTTCTGCATCAGACCGCCGGCTACATCTTCGTCGTAATGCAGCAAATCAAGAATGAACCTTGCCTGCTCACGGTCTTCCAGTAATGCGATCACTTCTTCACGGACACGAATGGGTTGTTCGTTAAGTAAATCTACAGCATCATCAGAGTCAAAAAGATTCACATATCTGGATATTTCCTCAGACGTAAATGCTTTCAGGAATTCCCGGCGTTCGTCGGTTTCCATGTCCGCCAGGATTTCCGCACCCGTCTCCGTTTCAAGCTGAGTGATCAGAAATTTGCCATTTTCTATTTCAAGTTCAGAAAGCAAACCGGTAATATCTGCTGCAAACAAACCTTCCATCGCGGTCCTTATTGCCGCAGAATCTTTCTTTGCAATTACTTCCTGTATATGCTCTACGTATTCTTTCGTTAATTCAAAAGTCATGCTTTTTTGGCTTTTAGCTGTTATCGATTGGCCTTTAGCCCTGCTTTGGTTCTGTGTCGGCTTATTCCTGTGCTTCGGTTTCTTCTTTGTTGGCGGGCGAATGAACCAGGTTTTCAGCAAGTTGGGTCAGTATGACAAATTCATCCACACTAAGTTGTTCTGCCCGTTTTGTCAGTAACGGATGATCCCCAAAGTCACCGATTGGTTTTAAAGCGTTTCTTAGCGTTTTCCTCCTTTGGTTAAAAGCCGTTTTGACAACCGTAAAAAACAATTTCTCGTTACAAGCCAGTCCTGCCGTCGCGTTTCTTCTTAACCTGATTACACCCGAATGTACTTTGGGAGGAGGATCAAAAGCGCCCGGAGGTACTGAAACAAGGTAATCAATGTCATAAAAAGCCTGCAATAAAACGCTCAGAATTCCATAATCCTTATTGCCGGGAGGTGATGCAATGCGCTGAGCTACTTCTTTTTGCAGCATACAAACAATCTCAGGAATCTGATCGCGGATCTGCAATGCTTTGAAAAATATCTGAGAGGAAATATTGTAAGGAAAGTTACCAATAATGGCAAACGGTTCCGGAAAAACCTCACTTGTGTCATATTTCAGGAAATCGCCTTCAATAATTCTCGGCGTGAGTTCCTCATAGTGCTTTTTCAAATAGACAACAGACTCTGTGTCAATCTCGATGACGTAAGTACTGAATTCAGTTTTAGGCAACAAAAATTGCGTCAGCACGCCCATCCCCGGTCCGATTTCCAGAACCGTTTTGTAGTTAAGATGCCCGGTCAAACCGTCGACGATCTTTTGGGCAATATTCATGTCTTTCAAAAAGTGCTGACCTAAATGCTTTTTGGCCCTGACTTTCGAATCACTCCGATTTTTATAATTAATTTTCACGCGTCAAAATTACGTCTTAATTCGTAGATTTATCGAATAAAGAATTGGAAGAAACTTTAAAGTAAGAGGAACCCATATTATGGAAATGATATCGTCCCAGACCGACTGGCACACCATACACGCGACACTTCAGCATTTGAATTTAATCGGGATCACATTTTCTCCGGATTTTGTGATACAGAACATCAGTGCCCATGCACTTTTGAAAACGGGGTGGACGGAATCTGACCTGGTGGGACATAGTATTTTTGATAAACTTATTCCGAAAGATGAGGAGTATGAAATTCGTGAAATGCTGGAAGAAGGGATTCAGGGGAAAAGAAAACTTGAACAGCGTGAAATTCCATTTCTGGCTCAGAAAGGGACATTGCGCACTTTTTCGATCAACTCTGTCCTCATGCAAAGTGAAGACGATGAAGTAACCTGCGTCACTTTGGTAGGCGATGACATCACCCGCCGCCGCCGCATGGAATCGTCCATAGCAAAATCGAATTCACAGTTACAGGATCTGGTAGACAACACGAGTGATCTGATTCAACTGGTTGCGATTGACGGTAAATTTATTTTTGTAAATAAAGCATGGAGAGAGATTTTAGGTTACGGACTGGACGAAATTGCCTCCATGCGACTGGAAGATATTTTGCATCCGCAGCACAAGGAAGAAGCGCAGGTCCAGCTCCGGCTTATTGAGCAAGGGATTTCCAATCCGAATTTTGAAGCCGTTTTTATAAGCAAAGAAGGTAAAAAAGTTTTTGTTGGAGGCAGCGTAAATTGCCGGTTTGACAATGGCAAGCCGACTGCCTATCGATGCATACTGAATGACCTCACCGAGAAAATACGAGCGGAAAAAGCGCAGAATTTATATTACAGTATTGCTAACTGGACTGTTAATACGCAGAACCTGGACGATTTTTACCATAGTATTCATCAGGAATTGGGTAAGATTATCGACGTGCAAAACTTCTTTATCGCACTTTACGATCCAAGCCAGAGTTACCTGTATTTTCCATATTATGTTGATCAGTACTTTAAGGGAAATGTAAGATTTACAAGAAGGCGGTTAGGCAACGGGGTTACGGAATATGCAATTGCTTCAAATAAACCATTGTTTTTGTCTGGAACAGATATTGAAAATCTGGCCAAAACCAACAGCTTACATTTGTATGGTGTAACTCCTCAACAGCTCCTCTGCGTGCCATTACGCATAGGCGATCGCGTGACGGGGATTATTGGCGTAAAATCGTACGACGAAGCCAATATGTTTGATGCCCGGGATCTTGAACTTCTGGAATTTATTTCAGGACAAGTCGCACTGGCCATTGCAAGGAAGCAAAGTGAAGAAGAACTGAGCAAATATGTGGCTCGCCTGAATGCTATTTTTGACAGCAGTTCACACTTGATCTGGTCTGTCAATAAAACGCTTCAACTGACCTCATTCAATAAAAATTACGCCGATCTGATCCAGACCCAGATGGGCCTCCGCCCGACTTTACAGGTAAGTGCCGAGAAGTTTGGATGGCGAATGGTCGGTAACAATAACCGCCGCATACTGGAAACCAAATACCGCCAGGCATTAAGGGGAGAGCCGCAATATTTTGAGTTTAAGATAGATAAGCAGGGTGGAGGGGAAATGTGGCTCGAATTTTATCTCAATCCCATTCGTTATGCGCAGGGCGTAATCGAGGAAGTGTCGGGTATTGCGCGTGATATTACCCGACGCAAGGAAGCCGAATTGTCGCTAAGGCACAGTGAAGAGTTATTCCGGGGAATATTTGAAAATCTCCAGGATATTTATTGTCGCATCAACCGCAATGGGAGGATCACCATGATCAGCCAGTCGGTATTAAAAAGGCTGGGTTACCTGCCAGGGGAAGTGATCGGCCATGAAATAACAGAATTTTTCATGGACGAAAAAAAGATCCATTCAGCACTTATCAAACTTCGCAGAAGCAGAAGTCTACGCAATTTCGAAATCACTTTACGCAGAAAAGACGGCACAGAAAGGCAGTTTATGGTGAATATGCTGCTGTTCATGGATGACAAGGGAAAACCTGCCGAAGTGGCGGTTTTGGCAAGAGACATTACGGAATTGAAACGCAATGAACTTGAACTTTTAAAGGCAAAAGAACATGCTGAACGCTCTCTGAAAGTGAAAGAAGGATTTCTTGCCAATATGAGTCACGAGATCCGTACGCCTATGAACGGCGTGATCGGGATGATTGATCTGCTGGGTGAAACGCCATTGGATGTTGAACAGAAAGACTACGTGATGACCATTAAACGGTCGTCCGAAACTTTGCTCAATATCCTTAACGATATTCTTGACTTGTCAAAAATCGAGGCAGGTAAAATGGAGCTGCACGAAGCCCCGATTGTCGTCGAAGAGCTGTTGTTGAAACTGGTTTCCTTATTTGGACAAACTGCTAAAAGCAAAGGAAATACCCTTTCTTACCACATTGCAGAAAATATCCCGAAATTCATCATTGCGGATCAGACCAGGTTATTGCAGATCTTGTCGAACCTTACTTCCAATGCACTCAAATTTACCGATCATGGGGCAGTTCGGGTTAACTTATCATTAGTAAAAAAAGACGGAGAATTTCATAAAATTAAAGTGGACGTACAGGATTCGGGCATTGGAATCAGTGCGATGGATAAACAAATTCTGTTTACGTCCTTTACACAACTGGATAATTCGTCAAGAAAGTCTTTTGGTGGAACAGGTCTGGGACTGGCCATTTCAAAGCAATTATGCGAATTGATGCATGGGGAAATAGGAGTGGAGTCGGTTGCCGGCGAAGGCAGTACATTCTGGTTTACATTTGAAACAACGGAAACGTCCATTGCTCAGGTGACTACCACAGCTCCTGTTGAAGAAGTGCCAATTGAAAATGTGTTCTCAGAATTCCATCCTTATATTTTGCTTGTTGACGACAATGCGGTGAACCGTAAAGTTGCCAATGAGATATTGAAAAAATCGGGCTGTGTCGTTGATCTGGCTGAAAGTGGATATCAGGCAATTGATAAAGTGGAGGCGAGAATGAAATCCGGAGACTCTTTCTACGACATCATTTTTATGGATATTCAAATGCCGGATATGGATGGTGTGGAAACGACCCAGGAGCTGAAAAAGCGCTTCCAGAATCAGCTGCCGCCAATTGTTGCGATGACGGCCTATTCGATGAAAGAGGATCGCGACAGGTTTATGAGCCAGGGCATGGACGATTACATTGCCAAACCCATTCGGGCGCAGACGCTTATCCATAAAGTGAAGGAATTACTCAGTAATGCGGAAGGCCGTAAAACGGAAAGCGCATCCAGGGAGGTAGCAACAGTTGTTGCGTTGCCCGTTTTAGACAGGGATATTATAGACCAGCTGAATGGAATAGGAGGGGCAGATCTTGTTTTGTCGGTATTTGAAGACTTTGTAAATGAATCGACTGAACTGGTAGACGGTGCGATCGAAGCTTATGCAACGGGCGACATTCCGACGGTCAAGAGTAATTTGCACACCCTGAAAGGAAGTGCAGGAACCGTTGGCGTTTCTCAAATAGCGGAAATTGCCAGGGATGCGGAATGGAGATTAAAGTCTGACGATACCAGCACGCTTTCGGTGGCGCTGCCGGAATTGAAAAAGGCTTATGACCGCTTTTTGGAAAGTTATGAGGGTTTGTTGAAAGAGTGGCTGGGATGATTGCAGCGAATACCAGTTTTTGGCTCAGTGGTTCAATTGCACACTTCGGGTGATTTACTTGTGAGGGCAGCAGCGTATTTATAATAATAATTAGAAATGTATTTCAGTTTGGAATTACGTTTGTAACGTTTGCATTTTTCATAAGCGGTTTGGGAGTAAATCCGAGCCAGGCTGTCCAGCTGAGAATTATTTTTATCCGTTTGGGCCGCTTTCTGAAAATAGTATTCTGCTATTGTATATTCTTTATTATCAACGGATTTAATTCCTTTCTGGAGATTATCATTAAACACATATTTTTCAGTATCAGTCAGCTCTGTTACGCTGTCGGTTTCATTTGTATCTGTCCCGGCTATTTTTTCAGTGACCATTGAAACCAGCATAATGAGACTTATCATGATTACCAACAAGCTGACCGGGTAAACAAGCAACTTGAAATCGAGTTTGTATTTTTTTATACCAACAAATGACCCATATATTATGCCCACCAATAGACCCAGAATAATCCACATTGCAAATGGTGGAATTTTTTCGGAAATAAATAGAATCCTGTCAATGGGTACAAAAAATAATGCACTTAATCCACCCAGAAAATCCCTGGCAAAATAAATAATAACAGCAATTATAATAATTCCCCAAAAACCTATTTTCCCATTCTTCATTGCTTTAAATTTTTTCTATTTTTTTAACCAGTTTGTAGGAATAAATGCCGCCACCAATGAAGAGGGCAAAGACAATAAATGACAGCAAAGGCGATTCGCTTATTAAATAAGGATATTGCGAAAGCCAGCCGTCGTAATTCAAAAATAATCCGAGGATATATCTGAAAATTCCGAAATATGCTGCACCGATCAAACCGTACTGAATCAGTTTGATGGTATAAGCTTTTTTAGGGAAAACAACTTTAATCTGAACCGGTATTTCAGTTACTCCATATGCCGTGGTCATTTTAAAAGTTAACGAGTAAAGTTTGTCTTTAATTAACTGAGATGAGTCTACGATAATGGCAAGTTCTTTTTCAACTTTGTTTTCATAACTGTTAAAAGTTACTTCATTTTCACTCAAAGTTATTCCGGCTATTTCACTGTCCAGTTTTGTTTCTGCTTTTACAAATGCCGCGTTAATTAATTTCAGTTTAATTGCTGCTGTTGCGATACTTCCGCCTTCAATTTCCAATAGATTTATTGCTGTAACATCGGCACTGATAATCGGTGCAACCGCAGACGGTTCGATGGCTAACATTAATGTCTGAGCGGCAATTAAGTTCTGCTCGGTATCCCGGTATAATCCGGTTTCTATAATGGCCTCCAGATTTTTATTGTATTTCTGATTGATATCAGATCTTCCAATACTGGCAAACCAGGTTGGTAAATACCCGTTTTGCATGGATTGCGAAATCGAAACCCAAATGGATTGATTATTTCTGGCCTGCCGTACTAAATCTTCCGGGCTTTCAAATTTATTTTTATTGAGGTAAAAAGGATAATTTCTGTTTACAGCATACAGGAAAGTCAGGAAACCAATCAGATTTCTATTTTCAGGCAAAAGCACCGCTACTTCGGGTGAGGATTCTTCCAGCCAGATATGCAGATAGTTTTTGGTGTAAAAATCAACCAACGCCCAGAACGATTCTGCTGTTTCACAGGCATTGTTCAAAAGTTGAGAAACATCCGTATAAACGCCTCCGCGAAATCGGAAAGGCAATGCCGTGTCTAAATGATATATAATCCGCAAGTAGCGTTTTTCTACATCACTTTCTTCTTCAATAATTCTTTGGAATTCAGCCGTTCGTGAAGCACTGTCAGTTAGTTTATTGATTAAAGGCGGTAAGAAATTTGCATTTTTTAAAAAGTACTCAGACTCCGCTTTTTTTCTGAATGTTATCTCGCCTAATTTTTCCAGCGAATCCGCTTTTTCATTAAGCCATTCTACAATCGGAACCGATCTTTTTTTAAATTCAATATGCGCCTCATCTGTCATCCATTGATTTTTAAATGGATCCAGTGATATCTCAGGAGCGCGCGGTTTGAAGTAATTTTGATTGAGAATTTCAAGAATATAGTCAACCACTTCATTTCGCGATAAACCTTTCTCTATTCCCTTATTAATCAGCGATCGGGCAGACCTTTCTGCAAGAATGCCTTCATTGATGGCCATTTCAACCAATTCTTTGATGGCATTGGTGCCATTTTGTAATCGTTTTTTATTTCTTTCCTGAAAGTAAAGTAATCTTCCATCAAAGGTTTTAAGTCTTTGCAGCGCTAAATCAAGTTTTTTCTGGGCTCCGTTGACAACTGCTTCTCCGTAACGGATTTTAATTTTTTCACGGGCAACACCATTCAGGCTAAGAAATTTTTCCTTCCAGAATTTACTGAGTATATCATAGTTGTTTTGAACCATCTCATCCGAAATAATCGCGTACAACTGATAGTCCAGATACAGATTTTCGAATGGATTTTCTGATAAAATAGAAGACCATGATCCGTCTTTGTTTTCAAAGTCACCGGGTAGTCCCTTTAATCCACCATTCTTCGTGGAATTATTTAGCAGTGTTTCAAGATTTTTTTCTTCGGGAGGTAAACCACCGGATGGATTGTTTTTTTCTCCCGAAAATGCAGCCGTTTTATCATCATTTGTTAAAACCTTTTCCGGGCCACTTTGACCGGAAGAGCTGCCACCAATAACTTTTTCCGAACCAGAAACATGGGAAGAATTTCCTCCTATTATTTTATCTTCAGGATCGATCATATGCAAAGTTTAAAGTCGTATGTCAATTAAATCAATTTTTTCCTTCAATTCTGACATGTCAATATCCCCATCGCCCGATTTGATTTTCAGCTCTGCCTTCGCTCCATTCACTTCCACAGTGGCATAAATCACACCGGAAATATCGATTGCCAGACCCACTGTAACTTTACCGGACGAATTACCCAGTTCCAGTCTTCCTCTCAGAATACAATCCGCCGGATTTGTACTTTCACCTTCATACACCAGCAAGACTGCATTTTCCTCGGCTGGAAAAGTGTCTGTAATACTGAAAGGCAACGGGGTGTTCTTTTTGATAAGATGTTCAATGACAGGATTTCCTGCTTGCTTTACCTCTATGCCTATGGACTTGGAACTCACGTCGATAACACGGTTTTTATTTCTTCCATACAGCGCTGCTCCCTGAGACACTGCTGTATCAAAGTTATATCCGCTGATATTCCGCCTCACACTTTTTCCGGAAATGCTTTCTAACATTTTCGGAATCATAGGCATCCTCGAAGAGCCGCCCGCCAATACAATCTCATCCAGATCGTTCCAGGTAAGCTTAGCCTTGTCGAGCATATTATGCATAATTGCTTTGCAAAGCGTCAGCAGATCTTCCGAGCGTTCTTCGAAATAAAATTTATTATCGTCAGTCAGTAAATCGATTCCATTGCCGTACATGGCGTAGTCGTCCTGTTCACGTTCGCGATATAAGGTAATTTCTGCATTGTTTCCGGAAGCATTTAAATAGACCGCCGTTTCAGTATTTTCTGTAAGCTGATATTTACTTTCCAGCGCCTGCTTCTGTAATTCCCAACTCATATCATCCGGAATTTCAGAGTCAGTCTGGCGTTCAAATTCTGCGAAAAGATAACTTTCGATAATGGAATCCCAGTCTTTTCCTCCCAATTGATCCGCTCCGTCCGAAGCAATTGCTTTGGCTTCACCAGAACCGATTTGTAAAATCGTGACATCAAAGGTTCCTCCGCCTAAGTCAAAAACCATTATTTTTTTGGATTCTGCCAAATTGAATCCGTAAGTTAAAGCCGCAGCAGTTGGCTCATTAATGATGGCAATTACTTCAAAACCAGCCGCGATGCCTGCCATTTTGGTTTCATGCCGCTCCTTGAATCCAAAGTAAGCAGGAACCGTAATTACAGCAGGCACTACCAGATTTTGAATCGTATCATGCGGAGAAAGCAATCCCTTCTTTTTGAAGAAATAATAGGCTTCCATTCTCAGCTTTTTCA
>Ga0247803_1001388_pt1 | contig 12719 bp, 11 predicted proteins | sample UWRJL014104B1_FD_180928 | JGI IMG/M metagenome (GOLD analysis project Ga0247803, IMG submission 180928) | Plant litter microbial communities from Arlington Agricultural Research Station in Wisconsin, United States - UWRJ-L014-104B-1 | ecosystem: Environmental > Terrestrial > Plant litter >...
TTGCACTTCACTTCCACTTCCACCTCCGCCTCCACCTCTGCCTCCGCCTCCGCCTCCGCCTCCACACACACCTTACCCATTAACAAAAGAAGCAGGCAGGCTGGTGCTGTCAACCACAGGAGCTGTGGCACGTAGTATAGCGACTGCGATAGTAAGAAGATGCGCTCCGTTAATTTTGCGCGGGCTGACAAGCTGCGACAGACAGCAAGCTGCTGGCGCTAACATGAAGCCCATCATCTCGACCAAGGGCAAATCGACCCAGCTCAGGTACTATGCTTGCGTGCCCTCGTAGAGCAGATCCGCTGACCATGCCAGATACGAGCTGCCCCAACGCGTCTACGAGACTAAGGTCTACCCTGTCAAAGCCCCCAACGGATCAACCATTGTACTCTACGGGCACGAAACTGGCGTCGGCATTCTCTGGCGAGGAGGACGCCCGCTCAAGAAGACGACTGCCGCGTCTCTCAAGGCCCCCTCGAAGCCGCCACCCAAGGTCAATGGCACTAAGGATGCTATCATGATCATTGATTCCGACGACGATGAGCCCGCCAAATCCGCCCCGCCGCCGCCGCCCGAGGCCGAATTCGAGGAAGAGGAGGAAGAGCTGGACCCGGACCAGCCATATCCGTCCATTGTCCAGCAGCTGCGCCTGCCACTCAACACAGGCGTCCTACACATAGCGGTGCCCCAGGTGCCTGCTACCTCTGAGCTTCGCACTACCGACTCCGTGCCCCCGATCTTCAGCAAGAAGATTGTCTTTGTAGTGGCATGTACAGACTACAGTGTACGTATCGTTACGCTGCCGTTGAGCCCTCCACCGCATGCAGCAAAGGACCGACCAGTGAGCGCCAAGTCTCCGTATGGAGAAGAGATAGTCAAGATCCCCACCCACGCAGGACACCAGACTGTCCCTACAGGCGTGAGCGTGACCTGGACTTCGCAAGGTGAGCCGAGCCACAATCAGCCCCTAGAGGACGAGATGGATATCGAAGGCGATGGCGAAGGCGCTGCTATTATGGGCAGGCGCAGTCCGCGGAAGAAGCAGGCACGTCTGCAACCGGTGACCGTTGGTGATGGCTTTGATCTGCTCATTGCATCACACTCGGCCGAATTGGGAGGTCTTATGAAGATTTGGCGCTTTGGACTTGCTGAGACGTCGGTCAAAGTGACCAACCCCATTTTGCCTTACCAGACTCTCCTCCTGCGCAAGCCAGCGACCATCGTTGCGTTCAGCACTGCAGTGTATCCAAAACGTCGCCATTCACGACTTCTTATTGCTGACTCCTCCGGGGTCGCTCGTGTCTACGACCCTTTTGCATCCCGTAAGCGACCTGCTAACGGTGCCCACTCCGATTCTGGGGCCTGGGTCGCGTTGTTCAGGACGACGTTTGAGAGGCCTAAAGCAAACGCACTCTCCCCCCCAGTTCTCGCAACTCGCAAGGCCATCATTGGCGCTGCATGGGCGGGTGACGGCCATCATGTGCTTGCCTTGCTTGCAAACGGTGAATGGGGAATCTGGGACGTAGACCGCACAGGCCCTAGCCCGCCTGCTGATCCGTCCGCGTTCTCTTTGCGGGGTTTTGTAGGCGGCTTGGATAGTGAGCGGAGTGGCAGTGGGCCCTCGAGCCCGAAAATTCGCAGCGGCCGCAACTCCTTAGCACCGATGACTCCGAACACTCGAAAGAAGAGTGAAGAGACTTTGTTCCACGGAAGCTCGTCTAGCAGTTTGGCACCTACACGTGGAGGGATCTCGGTTGCAGCTTTGCCATCTACAAGCGGGGCTGAGTCCGAAGACTCCGTCATCATCTGGTACGGCATAGAGGTCCATCGAATCCCAGATCTAGCCAAATTCTGGAGCCGCACTGTGTCGAGCAGTAATGGGAGCTCCTTGTCTGGACCCGGTCTGTCCCAGATTCAGCATATTCCTCTCCTGGGCGAAACGATCACTTCCATTGACCAGTTCGGTACTACAACGAAAGTGGCCCGGTCGGCTATACCCAGAGACATTATTATAGCAGCTGAGCACCGGTTGATCATAACCGCAAATACTAATCAGCCACTTGGAAAAGAATCAAGCGTCGTCTCCGCCAGCGAACAGGTCGAGGAAGATGAGACCCGGAGAACCGACCAAGCGTTGCTCTATCGTGGTGAGCTCGACTTAGGTGGAGTGGGCAGGCTTTTAGGGGATATGGAGGCGAGTGGCTCGCGCAGCATGATGCTTGGTAATCCACGAAAAGTCCTGTTTGCTTCGTCTGCGGGCTGATGGGCACGATGTCTCTCACCGTAACAACAACGTGTCTTTACCCGCCTCAGAACGTTTTAAACCTTCCACGAACCTTCCACCATGGCACCAGGGGTTTTGTGGCATTAACTCCGACCAAACAAGAACTCGTTTATACGGACAAGGGTCATTGGTTGAGTATATGTTCTGGTACTTTGGTAATTCGTCGCCGTATTCTCCCATTGCGTCTCTACATGCAGCCAGACATGTCCCACTTTGGCACTGACCACCTTCCCAAGTCCAGCCCCCCCTCCTTTACCATTCTGTGTCGTGTCCGCCCATGCAAATCGTCTCGAATCTCGAAACTTCGCGGCCTTAGGTGGAGCTCAGGAACAGACTCATTCCTGCTGCTCAGTATAGCCTCGCGATAGATCAAATAGCATCACCCAGTCGCCGACTCTCTCCGCCTAGTACATCGCAAGGTCGGAACGGTGGATGAGTCTGGATCGCTGTGGGCTGTGTGCGCTACCAGTTCCATCAAACCTCGAGTCGTTCACTTGAACAGGCCTATCGGCTGTTGTGAGGACGGTGTTGACGAGGGGTGCATACGGTGTCGGCCTTTGGCGTCGTATGTGTGAGAAGGGAGCGCGACATTATAGACTTCAGCATGTTTCCTGGGTTGTCATGTTAAGATGGATCACTGTCCTAGGTCGTAAGTGGACTGGATCGTCGTCTCTTTGCTGTCTGATTGATAAGCGCGTAGATTGGGCCAACCCGTTAGCCCCTTGTGCTGGTTTCACATGTGCGGACCCCGTGCCTGACACGTTGGCACGTGATCTAGTAAAGTTTTATCATCCGAGATTCCCAACTTTGTAAATAGAGCATATTGAATACTTGCGTGCTTTGCCTTGCTCTGCACGCGCATTCCACGTGGTTATCGTATCTGTACTGGACATTCCCAAGGGTCCAAGGGGTGAATGTGAATGTGAGCTGTCGTGCTACTGGGAAAGTGCTAGCGCCAGGCCGTATAGCGCAGACGCGTCCCACGCGGAACCGTGGGTCATGTCGGTCTCTCCCCACAACCACGACACCCCGTTCACGCTGCACCCTCGCAGCCTGCGGCTTTGCACCGGCAAATATGGCACAAGTGCTGCCAGCAAAACGCTCTCATGGATTTTCGGACCGATCGCGAGCCTCGCTCAACGGCATGGCGGGACTAAATCGCGTAAGTAGCTTCAAATGTCTTCACGGTCGCACAATGCTGAACAGTCGCAGAGCAAGCGGCGTCGTGTCTCTGCAGAATCCGGCGAGCGGAGCAACTCCGAAGACGTAGAATCACGCCACGCCGAGGATGAGGACCCGCTGTCCCAGGCATCCGATAACGAAGAGGATGACGAGCGCGCATTCCACCGAGCGACCCAGGGCATAGTGAAGAGCTTCCAGAAGCATGCGGAGCAGGAAAATATGCCGGCGGAAGCGGGCATCATCGAGGAAGTACGATGCACCAACTTCATGTGCCACGACCAACTCACAGTCACACTTGGGCCCCTTATCAATTTCATCATTGGGCAGAATGGTAGTGGGAAGAGTGCAGTTCTCACGGCTTTGACGCTATGTCTCGGCGGCAAAGCTACTGCTACCAACAGAGGCCAGAATCTCAAAGCTTTCATCAAAGAAGGCCGCGAATTCTGCGTTTTGTCTGTGAAGATGAAGAACCAGGGCTCCATGGCGTACAAACCGGAGCAGTATGGGGATTCCATCTTTGCTGAACGCCACTTCAACAAGGCCGGTGCATCCGGCTTCAAGCTGAAGGATCGGAACGGCAAAATCGTGTCAACGAAAAAGGCCGAGCTAGAGGACATCGTCGACGCATTTGCATTGCAGCTCGATAATCCTATGAACGTCTTGACCCAGGACCAAGCTCGGCAGTTTTTGAACAACTCGAACCCTAAAGAGAAGTACAAGTTCTTCCTCAAAGGTACACAGCTCGAGAACCTCAACAATGATTACAAGCAAATCGAACACGAGCTTGAAGAGCAGGAGGCGAAGGCTCAAACTCTTCTTGGAGATCTCAAGGTGTACCGCAAAGACTACGAAAAAGCTCGTGATAAAGCCAAACGTGCAGGAGCGCTTGAGCAGCTGCGTGCGGAAGAGCAAAAGCTCGGACATCAAGCGATCTGGGCCGAGATCGAAGGCGAGGAACGAAAGCTAGACGAACTGGACACCGAGCTAGGACGAATATCCCGACTGATCGAAGACAGAAAGGTGGAAGCGGAAGCAGAATCCGAGAAGTTTGACCAAGCCGACCAGGCTCTGAACAAAGCGAACCAAGAGCTACAAGAGCGTCAGGCCGAAGTACAGCCTGCAAAAGAGGAGGTAGAAGAATGCAGGGCCAAGTTCCAGGCGAACACACAGGTTGTCCTGAAGCACAAGGTGTGTTATGCCAGCTTTCTCTGAACTCACCCTCTGATTCGATCTCTAGGCAGAGGAACGTAAAATTATTGGCCAACTCAAGACAGCCAAGAACGCTGTTACGGATACGCAGTCGCAGATCCGGGACCACAGAGCAAAACAAGCAAGGGCAGACAACGGTATTCATGCTCAGAAGATAGAGGAACTGGAAAATGCGAAAGCCACACACGATGAGCTCAAAGCAGCGTGGGAGGGTCATGACGATGCCTTGCCAGCTCTGAACGGGGAACTTACCGACGCACAAGACCAGAAGCAGCAGGCAGACGGAAGGCTCCAGCAAAAAAAAAGCGAGGAATCCGCATCGCAAGCGAACATTCGTGACCTTGAACGAGGCCAACGACAGTGGATCGACTCGTATCCAAATCCCTCCGCGCTCGGAAAGTTGCTAAAAGCAATTGCAATTGAAAGCAGATTCCGGGAGACCCCCGTCGGTCCTATGGGACGGTACGTGGAGCTGTTACGGCCAGAATGGGCGTCTATACTAGAGAAGTCATTTGGAAGCTCCCTGAACGCGTTTGTCGTGACCAGCAAGGACGACCATACCGTTTTATCTGACATGATGAGGCGACACAACTAGTAAGTGCTACTCGAAACGAAATCGTGATCAATACTGATTTGCATAGTCAAGTACCAGTTCTGATTGGCAAAAAGGAGCCTATAGATACATCCGCAAATGAGCCAGACCAAGAGCTACTCACCTGGATGCGAGTTCTGAAGGTGTGACTCTAGTAGCACTTCGTTCCGAGAACGACGCACTAATACGACATCCAGATTTCAAATACTCTCGTCCGGAACCAACTTATCATAAACCAATCGATCGAACAAGTAGTGCTAATGCCGAGGCGTAAGGACGCATGGGACTTCATGAACACGGATGGGCCGCGCCGAAAGAATGTGAGGATGTGTTTCTGCATGTCAGATAGCAGCCGCAGACAGGGACACTCTATCACCCTCAATCAACAGACACAGAGTACAGGCCTCGGACCAATTGAGGAGTTTCGAGGCAAGCATCGAATGCAAGCCGACAAAGGCTCGCAAGTTCGGGACGAAAACGAAAACCTCTCGAACATCCAACAAGAGTTAAGGAATCTCGAGGCAGCCGGGCGAATCGCGCAAGATCAATTGAATCGTTGCCAAGGCAAAATTTCATCCCACAAGAAGCGCAAGAACGAGCTCAAGATCCAGATGGACCGAGCTCATGACAACATGGGAAGGCTAGAGGACGAGGTTATTGCCTGCACCCCGGACGCAGCGCAGATCGGCGAGCTAGAACGAGAATTGGCGGTCGCGAAAGAGCAGGTCGAAATGGACGAGGGACAATATGCAAATTTCGTCGAACAAAAGGACCAGGCTGACGCTGATGGGCGCTTTCTAAAACGTCAACTCGAGGAAGCAAATCAAGTACTTAAGGAGGCCGAATTCCATTACGACAAAGTGAGCACAAAGATACACACGTTCACACAACGACGCGTGCACGCGCTGAGGGACAAGAACGCGGCCCTCGCTAATGTGGAAGAGGCCGAGAACAATTGGACCAACTGGAACGAGAAGCGTGTTGCGCGGCTGAAAAATATTCAGGAGAAGACGGTACTAGCCACCGGGGTATGCTCTCGTGTACATGTCCCGCCCGGTGAGACTTTCGAGAGCCTCGGGCGTAAAGTCGAAGCCAACAGAGAGGCACGAGAAGCTGCAGAGAAGGAGCTCGGGGGATCGGAGGTAGAGCTTGTGACGGTTGCTAACGATGCTAAGAAGTCCTACATGGACGCACAGAAACTGGTCGGTGACACCGAAAACGTGCGCAGAGTGAGTTTAACTTCCTGTTATTTACGAGTCTCCAGCTGACGTACTCGCGGGTGTTGAAAGTGGCTCTCCAAACACGTCAAGAGCGCTGGAAGACGTTTCGCATGAAGATATCCATGCGAGCCCGCGTCACATTCAACTATCTCCTCAGTGAACGCCGATTCCGTGGCAGCCTCAGCGTCGACCACAGAAATCAGCGCCTCGACATCCACATTCAGCCAGATATTACGGTCAGAGAAGACGCCGGAAGGCAGACCAAGACATTGTCTGGTGGCGAGAAATCGTTCTCAACAATTTGTCTGTTGCTCTCGCTTTGGGATGCCATGGGTTCTCCGATTCGCTGCCTAGACGAGTTCGACGTGTTCATGGACCAGGCCAATCGGGACGTTACCATGAAACTGATTATTGGAGCCGCTCGGAAGTCTGTGGGTCGTCAATACATCCTAATCACCCCTCAAGCTATAAGCAATGCGGGTGTCGGAAACGCCGACGACGTGAAAATTATTCGGTATGTCTTCTGCGTTATGACGATTTGGTCTTGACCAAAACTAATGTGAGGATAGGTTGGCGAATCCTGAACGTGGCCAGACTGCGCTCAAATTCAGCGGTTGAGGTGGCGGTAGGGTTTTGGAGACGGGTTCTTTGATCGGAAGGTGTGCAAGGCGCGGATGCTGGGTGCTTTCAGTTTTACGCATGGGCATGTTTGCAGGTTTGCTGGATGGGTATACCCTAGGCGTTTGGAACGGGCCAAGCGGGGGCGACAGCCTTTTGTAGGTAATAGCTAGAAGTGTTGTTGTTTTTCGGTGGTGGCTGAACGGCTATTAGTAGTACGGAGGCGTGAGGCAATCAAAAGCCATGCGGTAACACAAAGCATGCAGATGATGTTGTGGTGGGTTAGGGTGACATCGGTTGCTGCCGCAGGGGATGGGAACCGCGGCTGTACTGGCCTCGAACACGCGTACCTAGTTTAAAGCCGGCTATGGCTACATTATTGTACTTAAGACCTAGCACGAAAAGGCTGTGGGGCTATTTTGGTCTGATTCGAGATCTGCAGCCGTGCCTTTCATTCACGCCGGCGTCTCGATCGGGACCAGATCGCTGCCGGGGTCCCAGCAATCACAGGCCAAAGAAATAGGCGGCCGGTGCGCGCGGTTGCCGGGTTGCAACGACTCAGCAGCGCCCTCTCACACGTCTCTCCACAAAACACTCTCCACGAGCCGCACCGCCGCTGGCTGCGCTGTCACCCGCTTTCCTCCGTCTGCACTCCATGAGCGTTCATGTCTCCACGCCCCGGTGAGACGTGACCGTCTCTACACAGCATGGCCTCCTCTCCACCCTCATCGCCCGGCACGCCCAGGACATGCTCGCCGCTGCCCTCGGACGAAGAGCTGCTACCGCCCGCGTCGCCCGCGTCGTGCGTCGTATTGGCAGAGGTGCCGTCCGAAGAGGTCCCCGTGAGCCAGCGTGAAAGCGGCTCCAAGGCGCCCATCGCATGCGCACCCGCGCCTCCTTCGCCGAGCGACACGGCCAGCTCGTCGCTCAAAGGGAAAGAGAAAGCGAGGGAGGGCCCGCTGCGACTGCTAGATCTGCCCATGGACGTCCTCAAGGAGATCATACATCAGGTGAGCAAGCATGCCGCCCAGGACCAGCGCGCGCGAACCGCAGTGAGATGGACTGAAAGCTGACACGGGACTGCAGCTTCCCCACACCAATGACCTCACTTCGCTCGCTCTCTGCCACTCGGCACTCCACCGGCTCACCATACCTTGCATCTACTCTCGTTTCGACATCGTCTGGCCGGACGAGAGCACGCACACAGAGCCCCGGTCCGGCGTGGACGCCCTCACCTATGGCCTCGCGACACTGGTCATGGGCGATGACTGCTTCCCCCACCAGAATCGGCAGCAGCAGCAACGCAGTGTCGCCCCCAAAAGCAGGGTCCGTCCCACCCCGTATCCCACCACACGGCGGCGGTTTGGCAACTACTACGCCCAGTTCACGAAGAAATTCTCCTTAGGCAACGGGCCGGCAGCATGGGTCCAGGAATACATGATCACCAAAGAGGGCGGGAAGATGCTCGGCACACTGGTAGCGCTCGCGGTCGCCCGAATGATCAATCTTGAAACCTTTGTCTGGGACATGCCTACCGGCGTGCTTCGAGACGTGTGGTTAGCGCTCGCGAGCCAGGCTGATCGCACTGACGGAGAAGAGTGCCGTCTTGATCGCCTGTGGATTAGATGGCACGATAACACGATAGATGCGCCTGTTCCCCCACCGGCACCCCCCATGATCCTCAACAACGTCGCTGTGCCACCACCCCCGAACACGACACACCCCAGCGGACTCGGCGCGGTGCAGGCACCAGTCGTCGTGCCTCAAGCATTCCAGTCACCCGCCATATCTGCCATAGACCGCGTCGAGCATCCTACCTTCTCCGTCATTCCCGCCCTGAAATGTCTGAGCGTGCTGGACATTGACGAGCTGCCATACCTGGACGAGATGAGCGTACTCATAGCACGGTCACAGTGGAAATTACGAGAACTCAGAGTCGGGATCGCCCCTCACGCTCAGCAACGAGACTGGGTCACAGCTTGGGAAGGCGATGGGATTCAACAGGTCGACTACAATGCCTCCTGGACCGGCGCTAGCGCGATAGGCGAAAAGAGATTGGGTGGTGTTCTTGGTATCCTCGTGGGTAGGGTCCACAACTTGCGGCACTCCGAAGAACCGGCCACTCGGCGACTGAGCCCCGCTGGGTTGCCAGATCGCCAATCAGAGGGATCTCCTGTGAAATTTGGAACGACGAGCGCAGTGCCTTCCCACATCAATCCACAACATGACCGAGAACTAGAAAACAATGACCAGTTCGACAATGCTTCAGATGGAATTTCTGTGCCAGAGGGTGTCAGTCTCACAGATGACATTCAGGCACTTACCATTGACTCCATGACACAACCTCTGGATTCGGGAGGTCACACAAGCATCCTTGGGGCGCCACAAACACCGTCGAACAATAGCATTACTCCCAGCCAGGAAATTGCGAGCGGTGATGGTTTCAGTGGACAACTAGCTCCAGACGAGCCAAAACTGATCGGTAAGCTGAAGCTGGAAGTTCTAGAACTGGAGCGTGTTCCGCTTTCGGTTCCTGTGCTCTTGCGGGCTTTTGACTGGTCACTGCTATCGACCCTGACGCTGCTGAACTGTAGCCACCACGAGCAGCTCTGGAAATCGCTTCGAAGGACCTATACACCCCGCTCTGCGTATCCAAGCGGCTCTCCGTCATCATCCAAGGCATACAAAGCTTCGTATACTCTCCGATCAGAATACAGTCTGAGCCTCAAGAAGATTCACACGAACACGGTGTCTCCATCGTTGATATCATTCCTCAAAGAAACTCTTGCCCCGAACAGCCTCGAGGTGCTCTTTCTCCAGGAAGGCCGGTCGTACACTTCAACAGTGACGGTGGACGCGATATATCGAGGACCACTTCGGCGGCATCGATCGAGTTTGAAGAAGCTGATGATTGATAGTAGTGAGAAGGGACCAGACGGCCACGCAACGAGTAGTTCGAGATGGAGACGATGGATGCTGAATCGCGAGATTCTTACCTTCATAACAAGTGGACGGATGAACAGCTTACGGGAACTCGCGGTCTCTATCGACTACAAAGACTGGGTGAGTGAGCCTAACACGTACACTGAAACATACAATTAACGCAGATCAGCATCACTTCCTGCAGCGACTTCCACTGATTCCGCACATTCGGTCTCTGTACATTCCTTTCATCGCCGACCACGCCCACGGAAACAACATCGACCCACGAGAACTCGCCTATCAAATACTGGATATTGTCCATCTGCGGCCTGAGATCGAGCTATGCTACATGGGCCTCTCCACCAAATGTTTCGAAATCCTCGAGAATCGACCATCTAACTACGACTTGCGAAACGACGGCATGAACGTCGGTGATGGTACTGGTACTGGCTATGTAGCGCACGATCCGATGATGTCTGATGATGAGTCCGAGGCAACGGAGGACGAAGATGAAGATGATCTTGATGGCGGTATGCCCGCAGGCGATGGCGAGGAAACGGATTCAGAGACTTCGGATGACGCACACGACGATTCCGACGACGACTCCTTTTTGCAGGATGCTCACAGGGGCCCGAAGCTTCGAGTGCGGGAGATCCTATTCTATGAGGAGCGAGTGGAAGCTTTTCGACGGAGGCACGGTGTGCTCAGACCTTAGCAGGAGGCATAGAGCGGTTGCCGGACATTATCTCGTGGCATTTGCAAAGGTTTAGCGGGGCAAAATTCATAGGCGTGGGCGCTTCTTCGGGAATATCCATTGGCGTTTTTAATGCGTGTGGTCGGTCTAGGTACTCCACGGAATTTGGAGATGGGTATGGGTATCGGCTCAGTAGGCCGGGAGCTGGGAACTGATGTTCGGAATAATTCGATTATCACTCTCTGTAGTTTACCTAGGTTAGCGTAGATGCGCACGCTTGTATGGCATGAATGCAAAGCGATGTAATGACAAAAATACGGGCTTTGTGATGAGACGACGCTGACATCGAGATGAGATGGCACTCACACTTCACTATTTGCCACACGTTGACCAAGTCTCGCGGGTCAGAGGAAATGACCTTGAGGCCTGACGCGAAAAGCAGACATTTGGAGTGAAGCGCTAGCACGTGAGTGCGCGACAGGTCGTAGAGAGTGAGTCCGTGCTCTCTGCAACACCATCAATCCCGTGCCTAGGGTGCCCACCTTGATGCCACCTTCACAGTGCTCGTACACGTCAGACCAGAAGACCACCTGACAGCTTAAATTCTCTCCGCGTTCCAGTATACTCGGCGCGGTCGATGCTCATTATTGCTATGAGCGGCCACACGTTCCTACACAAGCTTCAACGACCGGCGACGCGCGGCTAATCAATAACCCCCACTATGGACCACGCGACCCTTGTCTTCGCGTCCGTCTTCCCCGTTCCCTCGCTCTCACACACCACGCCTACGCCAGTCGCGACTCCAGACCTAGGATATACTGCGCCGGGTGCGTCGTTCGGTAGCCCCTTCGCACAGAATGTAGGGAACACACCACAGCGGGCTGCGAAGAGGAACGTGGCCTGGAGTACGGCGACCAGGTTTCTGAGCTTGCATGAGGGCATTGGGCCATCTCCGAGGAGGAGCAGAGAGGTTGAGGGAGCGTTGGCGTATCTCTTGGTGGGAGAGGGCAAGAGGCAGGATGGAGAGAGTCGAGGAGAAGAGGGCTTGGTAGAGTGGTATACGAATGAGGCGAGAATACATTTCGCGGCCTCTGTCAGACCGGGGCTGAGAGAGCTGTGGGGTAAGGTATGCGTGTGTCAAGAAGACGGGAATCCGAAGCATTCTGACTTGCGCCGCAGGAGATCTCATTACCCAACGTCTGGGAGCTCCTCGAAGAGACACAACGGAGATTGGACCAGATCCAAACCCACTATCTACAGCCGTTTGATGATCACATACTACCCTTCTTACAACAAGCGGCCAGTAACATCACCATACGCGCAAGCAAAGACGCGGAAACTGTTGAAGAGGAAATGGTTGGCAGCGCGAAGGCGAAGTTTGAACGCGATATACACGCCGCTTTTGCACATAGTCTACCGTCGAAACGCTTGTCCATGACCATGAGTTACGTCCTCTACGATGCAGGATGCAGACTCTTCCGTTTCTACAACCGCCACGATGGCGTCGAACCGCCCGCGACACCAGAACATACAAAAGCCGTACGCGAGCGCATGACAAACCTCCTTTCCGGCCTCGAGCGCGTGGGTCTCGGCAGAGACAAAGCCCAGAAGGCATTCGGCCACGCCATGAACAAACTTTTCGATACTTTCATCAACAGTCATTATTTGAAGGTAGATTGGTATTCCAAAAGACCCGTCGTACCAGATCTGAAGAAGTGGATCGAGAAAGGCTTCACTCCGCTCGTAGAGCTAGTCATGGAGTGTCTGCGATGCAATGACAGCGAAGTGCAACCGACCCAGCTAAAAGGATGGCACGAGATGGGATTGGTACGGCTAGGCAGAGCGAGGGTAGAGGGTCTCTTTGATTTCGTCATCTGCTGGGACAGGAGCTTGGGGGCTATATTGGACCTCAAGGAGTACCTTAAGCTCGACGGGGCGAAGGAGCACCTTAGATCTAGCTTCTCGCGGCAGGTCTCAAGGCGCCTTCTCCATCCGGGG
>Ga0247803_1001390_pt1 | contig 12709 bp, 11 predicted proteins | sample UWRJL014104B1_FD_180928 | JGI IMG/M metagenome (GOLD analysis project Ga0247803, IMG submission 180928) | Plant litter microbial communities from Arlington Agricultural Research Station in Wisconsin, United States - UWRJ-L014-104B-1 | ecosystem: Environmental > Terrestrial > Plant litter >...
AACGAGGACCTGCTCAAGCCCGACACAATCCAGGAGATGAACCAGCTTGCGAGTCATATTCAGGGGAAGCAGTATGATGAGGCGATCAGTATTTTCTCGGACTTGATGACGAACAAGACGGACGAGGGGAGCAACTGGATGGTAAGTGCACTTTGCAATCATGGTTCTTAGTGGACTTTACTGACTTTGTTGTAGGTTGGTGTCAAGAGATTGATCCAATTCAGTAAAAGTACGTCTTAGGAGACAGATCCTCGAGGATGGGTTCGCACTAAACAGGGAGGGTTGGTATATCTTGGTCCAGATTAGCCGTGTTTGTTTGTAGCGGCATGGATAGAAATATGAAGCATGAATCCGAGGAAGGAACAGCCTACGTGTTTACCTTTGTACTTTGAACAAGCAGCTCTCTGCATTTGGTCCGCCAGCGAGTGTTTGCGTAGTGGTGTTAAGCGTGCTATATATATATCATTTGACGTCTGACGACTTTGCAGTTGCACAACACCCTTATGCCTACACCCCCACTCCTCCCATACCAAGAGAAGGTTGTCAACGCCAGAATCAATTGCAATGGGGTAAAAGAATCCAGATTCCCCTATCACAGTCCCGATCTGCCAGCCGCTGATTCTTGCTCAATATGGAAATTACCAGTAACGAGGGTGTGAAAGAGCCCTTGTGAGCGCATCTCGTCTTTCGCTACACACTGCAGACTTGGTCTACGTCAGTATCTCAATACGAGACTGGGAACTGCCCTGATACGGTGCCACCATACGGAACGTAGCCTGTTGCCTAGAGTTTTCTCGGCAGGCACCTACCTTCAACGCAACCAACACATATTGTACAGGCAGCTGCGAATATCGAAAAGCGGCACAGCTTTTCCTCAAAGCAAACAACTCAACAGTTTTACCTGTTCATCGACGTTCGTCGCCCGTTCTAGGCCTCGTGCCGCGCCACAAGCTAAAAACAACTGCACCATGGGGCCAAAAGCGTCTTACGATCCCGACACGGATATTCCAGACCTCTCAAACAAGGTCATACTGATAACTGGCGGTAAGTTTAGACCTAGATCATTTCGGCGCGCAACGTCAGGCTAACTGTTTTGAAGGGACCGCTGGGTTGGGCAAAGAGACGATCGCCACACTCGCAAAGCATAGCCCAGAACACATTGTCTTTACTGGCCGTAATACAAAAGCTGCTGAAGCGGTCATTAGCGAAGCCAATGTCATCAATCCCACAGTTAAGGTCACCTTCGTGCAGTGCGACCAGAGCTCTCTTGCTTCCGTGCAGTCGGCCGCGAATCGATTCTTGGAGCTTGTGGATCGACTGGACATTTTCATTGCCAATGCTGGAATAATGGGCGGTGAGCCTGGCGTCTCGAAAGACGGATACGAAATCCAGTTCGCGATCAACTATCTCTCCCATGCCCTTTTCATCAAGCTTTTGCTGCCGACCATGGAGCGCACCGCGTCGACCAACAAAAATACCCGGATCGTCCTGCTATCATCGATTGGCTCTAGATTCCCGCCCGCAGGTGGCATTGTGTTCAACACCCTCAAGTCAGACCAAACGAATCTTCCCAGGGGTATCATGCAAGCAAAGTGGCTCAGATATAGCCAGAGTAAACTGGCCATGGTACTTCTCGCGCAAAATCTCGCGCAGGGTCACCCGCTGGTGACGACTGTGGCACTGCATCCGGGAGCTGTCAACACTGGCTTGATCGAAGACAAACCAATCATGGACCGTTGGTTTTTGAAATTGGTTACGCTCGGACAGACAGTGCCTTTGAATGAGGGTATTTGGAATACCTGCTGGGCGGCAACAGCTTCAGGCGGGGAAAAACCCAAGTCCGGTAGCATGTACGAGCCAGTTGGCGTATCTATGAAGGGTACAAAGGATTCAGAAAGTGCTGAGTTGAGAGCACAGCTGCAGGATTGGACCGAGAAGGAACTTCTACCCTACTCGTAGACGCGGGGTTTTCGTTTACAACGACTTTCAATGTTGTTACTACATACCGAAGGATGTACACATTATTGCCGCGGCGTGGGCGTTACTCAAGCGGAGGGTCCCTGACTAGGAACAAACGGATGCATCATACCATCACACCATCACACCATCACACCGCGCATATTCCAACCCTACCGAGCTTCCAGAACTGACGTCCGCTTACATGCGTCCTGCATGCTGGTTGCAGCACGGATGCCCGCTCTTCTATTCGGAGCTTACAGAGCTCATCGGCCTATACATGCTATCTAACCAATGAGATCAGCGACTATTGCTCCCTCGGAATCTATCGAGATGAATTACGGATCAGACTAACTGGTGATTGTCCAAAAGAAAGGGATGACCGGCCATCATCCAAGCTAAGCACGGAATCATCAAATAGCACGTACAAAGGCCAAGATTGTGTGCGTGTTCCAACCGCATGTCTTCACCATCGCAGAGCGAGATGAGAATTCGCACGTCTGACCTGTGGTTTACCTTAGCTCACCAAAGTCGCCCCAGTCCGCGAAAGGAGCCTCTGGGCGATCCTGCCTTCAATATAGATACCCTGAAGTAAATCAGAATGTGGTCAGGGGAGAGAGGTTTTGTAATGCCTGTTATAAATGGATGGGATGCCTCCGATGTGCTATATACAGCCTCACGGCACAGTCGATGGCGTCGCGGGCGGAACGATACGTTTCCGTTCGAGGCCTTCAAAGTACTTCCCTACGATAGTTATTCGACCTCTCCCCTGGTCACCTCGGTTTCCGTCCGCTCATATAAAATTCGACCCCACCACCTAAACTATAATCTATATACTAGTATGCGCCTGCAAACTGCATGATCATAGACCAGCAAAAGACATTCACTCTACCGCTGACGGACCGGGCTATCGTGGTTCGGTAAGTTTACTGGGTTTTTCTGGGAAGCGTGACCTATATCAGCCAACGTTGCGGCTTTGCCTCGTTGGCTGTTATGGATTAGGTATCAAGGATGGAATCGGCACAGTAGCTGTTTATGCGAGCTCAAAATTGGGTATTGCGCCAGCTAGTGGGTGAACAAATAAGTAATCTGCGGAATGTAACCACTCTTCCGACAAACATTGTGAACGATGAAGCTGTAGATAATTGAAGCACAAAACCCATCGGCAGAAGCTTGAGTATCCAATTCGCAGCGTTACCTAGACATCAATGGTACATTTAATAATCCTTCTTCCACAGCATATCCACAAAAGAATCGATATCCATGTTATCGAGCGTCTTTCCATCCTCAGCCAGACTCACGAGCTTGTCGACAGTTTCCGACGGGTAGTGCGGTCCGAGATGCCTCTTGTACTTGGCGAGGATCTCAGGCTTGGCCTCCTCTCGTCGCAACCGGTGGCCCAGGGGAGCCTCAACGACCTCCTCCTCCAAAACGGTGCCGTCCTTGAGCGTCACGGTGAGAGCGTTAGAGATGGTACGCTTCTCGGGGTTGTGGTAATCCTTGGTGAATTGCGGGTCTTCGACGCAGGAGATGCGTTGCCTGAGCGACTCGACGAGCGCAGAGGTGGCGGCCTCGCTGTCATCGGGGTAATCGGTGGCCTCGAGACGGTTGAAGACGAACATGGTGGAGACCATGTACTGTAGATTGATCAGTTTCTTTGCTAATCGGAGCTTATGGTGGCCAACTTACTTGTACGCAGTGGTCACGGTCAGCAAAGTTCTCCATGGGCTTGAATTGCTTGTCGATGATGCGGATGCAGGCCTCGTGTGTCCGGTTGACGACGCTCTCGATGTCCTCAGCAGACTTGCCCATCGCCTTCAGCTTCTTGTTCAGCTTCTGGGCCGCCTCCACGGCGGTTTGAGAGTGGAACTCGGCTAGATTGAATGAGCGATTGTTTCAAGGGAGATATGATGTGAGCCACCTACCAGGGTATGAGACCTTGAAGAGAACGTTCTCCATAACGTAGCTGCCATACGGCCTCTGGAATTGGAAGGGCTTGCCTCCAAAGGCGATATCGTAGAATCCCCAGGTGGGGGCAGAGAGCACGGTTGGCATACCCTGCTCGCCCTTGAGGACCTTGAGCACAATGTTCACAGCCTTCTGGCAGGCATCACCGGCGGCCCATGACTTGCGGGACATGGTGTTGGGGGAGTGCCTGTAGGTGCGCAGCGACTGGCCATCGACCCAAGCCTGGGAGACAGCATCGCGGGTCTGAGCCTCGCTGAGGCCCATCATCTTGGACACAACTGCGGTGGAGGCGAGCTTGACGAGAACAACGTGGTCGAGACCAACCTTGTTGAACGAGTTCTCCAAGGCCATGCAGCCCTGAATCTCGTGTGCCCGGATCATGGCCTCGAGCACATCCCTGACCTTGAAGATCTTGCCATTGCCGAGGTTGCCTCCAGCCTTGTTCGTTCGCGTGATCCAATCGGCGGTGGCGAGGATAGCGCCCAGGTTGTCCGAAGGGTGACCCCACTCAGCAGCGAGCCAGCAGTCGTTGAAATCTAGCCACCGGATCATGGCACCAATGTTGAAGGCACCGTTGACAGGGTCGAGCTGGTAGTTGGTACCGAACACCTTTGTGCCATTGGGCACCACGGTGCCCTCAACAATTGGGCCGAGAATGTTCCTGCATTGCTCGAACTTCAGGCCCTCGAGACCGCAGCCGATCGTGTCGACAAAGACCCAGCGGGCTGTGTCGAACTATAGCAAGTATTAGCCAAAGCTGATCCCGGGAACTATAGAACATACCGCGAGCTCAGAGTCAATTGGAGTGTTGTGGACATAGTTGGCCACGTCCTTGATCTCGGGGTCGAACTCTCGTTTGCTGGGGACAATTGGGGCGGAGCTCTTGAGGGCGGACATGGTGGAGAAGGAGGCGGCAGCGGCTGTGCGGGCAGTGATTGGGGTTGAGGATGCGGCTCGGAGGGCAATTGGCCTCACTGCTCTGCAGGAGACGGTGGATCGCTGTCGCAGGGACCGTGTAGCAGTGCTGCAAAGGTTGCGACTGAAGGCCGACATTCTGATTAGCTTCTGTCGTTCCCGGACGACGGTAGGGAGCTTCAGAAAAGGAAGGAGAGTGTCGTACGTGAGTTTCCAGAGGGTTGATGGCTCTTGGGAAGTAGAAGCTGGCGCACAAGCAGAGCTCGGTGTAGATCGGTTGGTGTGGGACGAGCCGCTGGGAGCCGAGGTCGCGAAAGCAATTCCGTCAAGCCGCGCCGCGCAGCTTCAACGCCAACGGACCTTGCGCTACACCTCCGTTGGGGATGGTCTTCTCGTCTGGACCGTATGAGAACGTCTATCGGTGCCTTGGAGGTAAAACCCGCTCCGTGCAGCCAGCAAAACGACTTCCTGTCTGCAATTCGTAAGATGCTTCGTACCTTGGACCCCGCATCAGCCGAGCGCAAGGCTTGCCGAATGCGGAGCTCCATCGGATCCACCACCACCACCAAGACATGATGCGACCTTCTTGATGGCAACGATAATCGACGGATTCTTAAGTACACTTTACGATGGCTGTACCATCTTCTCTACGATCAAGATCCAGATTCAGCGCTTTGCTCCCTCCCAAGACTGACTCTTACGTCCTACTCGTGCGCTGCATCGACATGAGTTGATTCTTTCACGCTGCGACATGAGTTTGGAACACAGCGCAATGTCCTAAGTATCAAACGGACGACACTAAGCTGTATGGTAGCTGCATGATTGGAGTGTATATCGATTGATTATATCTCGCCAGTGAAATGGTGATATTTTGATTGTTTGGAACCCTTCGGAGCTCCTAGCACAGCTTCATGACTATGCTACATGCGTCGTCGTGGAGACTGACACCTGCAGTCGTTCCTCCACCACAGCCTCAGCCCTGATACACTGTACCTTGCCGAGGCTACAGCATTCCACTCCCACGTAAACTTCCGGCGCGAACTCAGTCGAACTGCCACTATTAGCACAAAGTCACTCCAGCGGGCCGGGTTGCACCGTACCGGAGTCAAGAACGATTCGGCCACAAATCGCGCCCTTGCGTTAAGCTACAACCGTCAGTTTAGAGACCACATATCACAATCTCGAGTGCTTACGAAGAGCTTCATCTCGGAGATTTCCTTGTCCACCTCCTCCATGAATTGGATGATGAAATCCACCAGTTTGTGCTTCAACATCTCCTCAGTGTGGAAGTTCGTGATCAGGAACGAGATATCATAGCCCTATGCATGTCAGTCTGCCGTTTGTGCATTCATCGTAGTCCTCCATACCTTTACGGGTTTCCTCCGCAAGATGAAAAAGGCCTCGGCTCGCTGCGTTAGAAATCGCGTGAACTTGTGCACCAAGATGTGTTCTATCTCGTCCGCCTGCTTTATCTTTATGCTTATCCGCACGCTGTTGATACTGGGCTCAATGAAGACCTTCTCGTTCTCGTTCCTCGACACGGTGAGGGGGTTGAGGAGCACTTCGGGCGAGCTGGCGGCTTCGATCTCGGGCACATTGTGTCTTTCGGAGGCTTGGGACGCGAAATTGGAGAGGGAGAGGGCGGCCGTGAGCGATGAGCGCACGCATTGGAGGTACGGGCGGAGTGATTGAGACTGGACATGTCAGCTATGCGCCGTGCGAGCTTCGGAAGCCGTGGAAGAGATACCATGATGCGACGGATCCCAAGCGCAAGTCTCTAGGCGGCGGGAGAAGAGCTGAGTTAGCAGGCAGCTGCTTATGCCATGCTAATATTCGGTGATGCGGCGCCTCGTGGTGGGGGGTTGAGGCTGTACACGTTGCAGGGGTGCGGCCGCCCCCGCCTAGCGCCTTGGCAATCACTGTCGCCGCCTTCCTCATGCTTCTGTGCTTTACTATTTCATGTTTGCCCCGCGAGCTGCTTCCTAATAGACTCGGTCGCCATCCTCTCTACCAACTCCCACACGCTCGCACACGGTCACATTTGGTAGTGTCAAAATGGCTTCCATACCAGGTAAACCAGGCAACTTTTGACACTCCCGAAGACGTGTTGACTAACTCCGATGAACCCAGTAATCGTAAAGCACCAAGGCAAGAAGCACGACGTCGAAATCGACCCCAGTGCCGACGGCGCCACGCTCAAATACCAGCTCTTTTCCATCACAGGCGTCGAGCCAGAACGGCAGAAGATCATCGTCAAGGGCGGGCAGCTCAAGGATGACGCCGACCTCTCGAAGCTCGGCTTCAAGCCCAAGCAGGTCCTCATGATGATGGGCACGCCTTCCGGAGACTCCACGAACGTAATAGAGAGGCCTAAAGAGAAGATGAAGTTTTTGGAGGACATGACCGAGGCGGAGATCGCGCAGACGGACGGCGCCACACCAGCGGGCCTGCAGAACTTGGGCAACACGTGCTACATGAACTCGACCCTCCAGACTTTGCGATCCATTCCGGAGTTGCAAGAGGAGCTACTGCAATACTCTGCAAGGTAGGGAGCGTGCCTCCTCATGACGATTGGCCACTCACAATTTCCAGCAATGCGGGGCCCAGTTCCTCAAGCCAGCTCAGCCAATTCGGCCTTGGTGGCCTCGGATCATCCTTGGACCTCACTTCGTCCCTCCGCGATCTCTTCAAGGAAATGTCCGAGACTCAGCAAGGCTTCCCGCCCCTCATGTTCCTCAACGCCCTCCGAACCGCGTTCCCGCAATTCGCACAAAAGTCCAAGGACGGACACGGCTATGCGCAGCAGGATGCGGAGGAAGCCTGGTCGCAGATTATCTCGCAACTTCGGCAGAAGCTCAAGATCAAGGATACTGCGGACGGCTCGAGCTCGACTGCAAGCGAGGCCAAGGGTCCCTCTTTTATTGACAGCTACATGGCCGGCAAGTTCGAGTCGGTCATGGAATGCGATGAGCCCGGGGTCAAGGACGCTGGAGAGGAGCCGGTGCGTAGCGAGGATTCGTTCTTCAAGCTCAACTGCCACATCAACGTGGAGACGAACCATCTCCGAGAAGGTCTAGCAGCCGGCTTGAAGGAGCAGATGGAGAAGCATTCCGAAGTGTTGGGTCGCGATGCCCTCTACACCAAGTCTTCGCGCATTTCTCGCCTTCCCAAATATCTCACAGTACATTTTATGCGCTTCGACTGGCGACGGGATACAAGCAAGAAAGCCAAGATCATGCGCAAGGTCACCTTCCCCGACGAACTCGATGCCTTAGAGTTCTGTTCGGAAGATCTGAGGAAGATGTTGGTCCCGGTGAGGGACAAGATCCGTGACGTCAGGAAGGAGGAGCTGGACGACGAGCGAGCTCGCAAGCGGCAGAAGCGCTTGAAAGCCGGCGAAGACAATGATAGCGACCCCTTAGGATCCAAGGAGCCTCTCCAGAAGAAAGCTGATGCCAAGAAGGCTGCTGAAAAGTCTGGAGATGTGGAGATGCCGGATGTAGAGTACAAGACGGAGGCCCAGATCGAAGCAGAGCGTACGGCTTCCATCTTGAAGGCCAAGAAAGAACTCCTGGCACTTGTGGATCCCAAGCTTGCCGCAGACGAGTCGGCCAACCAGACTGGCCTCTATGAGCTTAGGGGCGTTGTTACTCACCAGGGTGCGAGCGCCGATAGCGGACACTATACATCTTTCGTCAAGAAGCAAGGTCCAAAAGACCCCGTCACTGGCAAGCGGAAAGCAGAGGATGGCAAGTGGTGGTGGTTCAACGACGACAAGGTCTCTGAGGTTGATGCTGAGAGGATTCAAACCTTGTCAGGTGGAGGTGAGTACTTTAATCTTCGCAGTCGTGACACAAACTAATATATTTCAGGCCAGAGTCACTCGGCGCTGATTCTCTTGTACCGCGCTGTTCCCTTGAGCTCCATCGATGAGGAGGAGAACAAGGCATAGGCGGAGGGTCTGGGCTCCTTCAATCAGTCGAGCTCGAGCATACACGTATGGGACCATGTTGCTAAAGCAGCATCTATAGCTTTCTGGAGTAAGATGGAAATGAGAAGGCTCCCTTGATAAGCACTCTGGTCCCCATTGGAAATGGTGATGCATAGCGTTGGCGTTTGCTCAAGAGGCAAGTTCATTGCAGGAGTCAGAGTCGATGGTTGCATATGTAACACTATAGACGATATCATGGTACCATGAGGTTTGACATCTATTTACTCACCAGCCCGCGTCGAAGCGCGGTGAACTCGTCGTCAGGTTGAACGCGACGCGTCCGCCAAGACTTGTGCTTTCCTGTTGAACGCAAGCCCACTCCAGGTGTCTTCCGATATTCGCTCCCACAATCCCAGAGACGCACTCGCGCAGCTTCTTGTTGTACTGTATCGCTCGCTGTGTATTGAGATATCGCCATGTTCTATAGTCACGAGAGTATGACCACCTATCCACTCACGGCCACAGTTCCCGGCTTCTACAAGGCAAAGCTAACACGCATAGTTCTGACGTCGCGTCAGCATGGAGTCGCCACTGTCTGGTAAGCTGGTGCCTTCCTTCCTCGCGCCATGACTGATAGAGAGGGAAGGCTCGTTGCGACGCTCGGCATCAAGTCCAACTCTAAGAAGATCAACCGAAAAGCGATACTTGAAGTCGATGTACCCAAAGCATGTCGAACCATTATAGACCCCGTAGCGCCCATGGCTCTACGTCTGCAGGGGAATCTGTTGTGCGTAATCTCGATGCGCGCCCCGAGTTTGTCGCGAACGCTGACCAGATGTCAGGTATGGTGTGTCCCGAGTGTATCTGCAGCAAGCCGGATATGTCTTGTCGGATGCACAGAACGCGAATTCCGCTATGCACATGATGCTGCGAGCTGTACAAAATGCGGCTTTGGACCCGGAGGCTGGCAAAGCTAGGTGAGCATCGCGTCGTGTCTTGCATCGCCAATGGACGACCTGGACTGATCTTGCTCTACAGACCAGAGCAGCTCATCCTCCAAGATGACCCTTCATTCCTACCCGAGTTCGCCCTCCCTCCACCTGAACTGCTTGCTGAGCTCAACCTTGGTCCTGCCATCGAGTCGCTACGCAACGGAGACTCGCAGTCCTTGACCCCCTTTGGCTCGCAACAACATCCCACTACCCCGGAAGGACCGATCGGAGGCCTCATTCTCCCCTCATCTTCGTCAGTGGGTGCGGTCGAGTTCATGATTCATGGTGACAATGGCTCAGCTGCTATCGGAGGTCCAAGCGAAATGCTGGGCGACGAGCATCTGGATGACCCCGGCTGGGGAGTTGATGACGATGGCAATATCATTGACTACGAAGAGACAAATGTCATTTCGGGCACACCAGCCGCCCTGGGAGGGGCTACGATGCCGAGCGATGCTGGAGCAAGTGCTCGAGTGAGACAAGAGCACGAAGAAGGACTACAGGCCGGTGCGCAGGTAAGTTTTGCTTGATGCTCACACCTATCTTGTTACCTCTCACCTCTTCCGCTGTTCCCACACAGTCCGGTTGCTCATTCTTACAATTTCTCTCACATCACATCATCATCTCACTGCTCCTTTCTTTACTAGCCCTCCCAGTACCTCTGCTTCACTACTCCACAACACAACGTGAACACCAGCTCACTCTTGACAGCAGTTCAGCGATCAAATGGATCTCGATCTTCCTATTTTCAGTGACGAGCTGCCTGAAGGCGAGGCATTTCCAACGGCCCCACAGCAGCAACGTGGTCTTCCAGAAGCAGAGGAGTCCTCGTCTCCCACTGTTGTTGCCGCCGCTCGCCGAAAAAAACGCGCTGCTCGTACTATTCCCCTCGACACGACGATGGAGCTTCGCAACAAGGACTTGGCCGACTGGAATACCAACTACCTGCAGAACATGAGTAATGCTGCCCGGCTCAAGAACCAATACCGTCTCGCCCAGCTGGCGAAGAAGAATGCGGAGTACTACGTCTGGGGAGCAGGCATTGGTGGAATAGGCGCACGGCTCCTCGGCGTGAATGGCCCATCCCCATTTGACCAATTCATTGGCGACAACCTCTTCGAGCTCTTCACCGGTATCAACCGTAAGGGTATTACCGGTACGAAGCGTGATCGCGACAGCGGGATCGATGATGCAACCCAAGAAGAGTCACGCCGCGTGCGTCGGAGAACGGAGGAGCCTGAAAACGAGATAGGCCGCGGCCAAGATGATGAAGCCATGTTCTTTCCTGGCGGTGACGACGTGGAGCTTCCTCGCGAAGCGCCATCAGCTCTCGACGATCAGCAGCTACTTTCCGCGATGCCCTGGAATCTCACTGCCTCGGTACGGGGTTCATCAGTCGTTCGTAAAAGTGCGCGAGTTGTCATGGCGGGCTCTGTGGGGCCCCCGTCTTCTTTGACGGCAGTACATGGAAGGCGCGGTAGTCGCATGGTCTCGGCATCGCCACTACATGGACGTGGTCAATCTGGAGGACTCGATGCTTTCGGGGAAGGCGAAGACGACTTCGGTGATCTTGGCGGATACGACTTTAGTGCTCCAGGGCTCAGTTCCGACATGCCTGAAACCGCCTTTGCAGTGTCGAACGGACGTGTCCGCGAGGCACTTTCTGCTGAAGGCGAGAACTTTCTGGGCTTCGTCGCCGATGCCATCGAAGAGAAGCGCGATCGTGCCAGAGCTGGACTGGATCCCATGGACGATCCTTTGCAAGCCGATGCTGCGGGTGATATCGATGAGGTCTCTTTCGAGGATCTGCTTCCCCTTCACGAGAACACTAGGATGGTGGCTGCTCAGGCCTTGATGATGACTCTCACACTCGGTACCAAGAGCCTCCTCGATGTCCGTCAGGTTGACGCCTTCGAGGAGGTTACTATTAGTCTCACCGCGAAGGCTAAGGCTGCACGAGTTGAGGCTTTTGTCGAAGAGGAGCAGGATGATAAAGAGGTGGAGAGAGATGGCGGAGATGAGAAGGACCAAGAAGAGGGTGGTCAGGTCGAGGAGCAGCTTGCTGCTGGACGAGCCGATTCTGAGGACGATGAGGAACGCGAGGAAGTGGATTCTCTCTACGAAGACTGATCATTCTGTTCAAGCGATCCGGGGTCATCAATCTATGTCCTATTCCTGTCCACGAGATGTGGTTATGGTTTTTATTTGCGGCTCGGGCGTTCACTTCAATAGAAACACCCCTTTTCCTGTATAACACGGCGTAGCTCCTGGCTACCGGCCCATCATTTTGTGTGTTTCCTACATCGGCGGCATATTAGCCTTACGGGAAGGCTGAGCTCCCATGCGGAAACCAAGGAACGAGTTCATCTGTACGAGTAACATGGTCCTTTCACAGCTGCATATGAACAAATGCTATGCCAACTTAGTGCGTCAAAATGATGGCGTTCTCTTGTGATGTTTCTTGCGAGTTGTGAGCCCGTCCAATCCATTACCTCAACCTTTGCATCAACCCCCTTCCTTAGCAAACTCCCGCCACCTCTCCCCTTTCCCCACTCGGTCTCCACTCTCATTCTGTCCCGCAAATACTATATAGCTACCCCATCCCTCGGCTCCATCCTTTTACCTACCCCACCATTTGAACATTCCGCTGCCATTCTCTGACTCCTGCTGAATGTCCTTCTGCGGCTTCCCGTTCCCACCTGTAAAGATGGTCCACCAGGTTCTCCACCGCTCTTGGTCTCTTTCGTGGCCCTTTAGATGCCTAGTGCAGGGAAGTCATAGGTGGAGCGGAGGGTGCGGAAGGTTGTGGCCATTGGGATTTGCCTGTTGGCGATGGAGTGGTTGGTGACTTGAATGATGAAGCGAGCGGCTTTGCGGGGATGGAGACGAACATGGGCTGGCCGGTTAATGGGATGGCGGTGAGGGGGGTGGAGGGCGTGGACGCGGG
>Ga0247803_1001391_pt1 | contig 12702 bp, 8 predicted proteins | sample UWRJL014104B1_FD_180928 | JGI IMG/M metagenome (GOLD analysis project Ga0247803, IMG submission 180928) | Plant litter microbial communities from Arlington Agricultural Research Station in Wisconsin, United States - UWRJ-L014-104B-1 | ecosystem: Environmental > Terrestrial > Plant litter >...
GTTGCCGTAGTGTCCACCCTGCGCGTTGACGTCGGCGCCCGCGTCGAGCAGTAGCTTCATTACCTGCTCGTCGCCTCCGTATGAAGCCGCCTGGAGTGCGTTGCCGTAGACTCCACCCTGCGCATTGACGTCGGCGCCCGCGTCGAGCAGCAGCTTCACTACCTTCCCAAGTCCCGACAGCCCTGCGTAGTATAGTGGTTCTTGTATTCTCTCTGGACGCCTTGAAAAATCAGGCTCTCTCCAAGGTGTTTCAGGATTATATAATCGAATCCAGTTGAGGTACGCAGGAGTGCCCTTAGTGAGTAAGCGAACCGCAACACAGCTTGTATCCATGCTTTGATCCTCTGTCTTCCTGAGGTGGCTGACCCATGCCTCCGCTGAGTAACGTGCAAGCTTAAACACTTCGAGGAAACTGTCTGGAGCTAACTCTGGTTGTTGGAATTGAAGCAGATAATGAAGACAAGCAGTTGATATAGCTTCATGGCAGATAGTACCCTGCATGGAATACTTTGCTGCTTTGCCCGTCCATATCCTTTTCGAAACCAGGTACTCCTTGACCGAGTAATGAGCCAGTGCCGCGATCTGTCTCGGTGGCCCTCGCGTTCGATATTCCTTGTTAACAGTGATAAGGCTGGAGCATATGTTCAACGCTTCCAACGGATCTTCCAAAACCTCATCACGGTCAAACGCTGGCTCACGCTCTATGTCAATGGCGACAACTTCAGCGACTTCGTCTAACAAGAGTGGCCGAGCGGAGAACGTCAGCCATCGTAAGATTCGGATGGCGTATTGAGAATATTCTTCATTGATAGAAGAGAGAATCCGGTCGTATGTCTCGTCCAGACTCGGAGGCAGTGTTGCGAGGGCCTTCTGTAGCATTTTTCGGTTCACACACTTCCCTAGTTCATCTAGCTGACAAACAGCCCACCGAAACCTTTTTTATCGTTAGCACGGCATATTAGGATTTCGTTGTTAGGGAAACCTACATTCCTTTAGCTCCGTCCATCAGGGCAGCCTCGATGTCTCCCATAATGGTAGCGTCTCTCTTCCACTTTGTTAAGCGCTTGTCGTCAGACAGCCTTTGGCGGACATATTGTTGTATGTCTTTATCCACCACTGTACTTTGGAGGCAGATTATATGCTGGTTATCTACAAACGTTTCCAAGGAGTCCTCGATGTCTCGTTCTCTTCGGCTTGTTACCAGCAGGTGCAAATTCTGCAATCGCCATCCAGCCATTGTTTCGAGCATGTCCATCAGGTCTGCGCGTAGGATACATTCATCCAGAGCATCGAGCAGGACATAAACTTGCGGGAGGTCGAGTATCATTTGCCGCAATGTTTCTAGAAACCCATGCGTTGACGGTTGCCGCTGTCCGCTCTCGCACGAAGAGAACAGAGTCTCGAGACTCGGAGGGATCTTAATGCACTGCTGTGAGAGCTGACAGAGCAACGAACATAACATTTTCTCCGGGTCCTGCTTCTGCTTGTCATTGAAGTCGAAAAAGTAATACACAGCTACCTTTCCAGGATCATCTTGACAGTGTTGGAGCACATTTTGGAGAATAGTAGAGCTCAAGATGGTCTTGCCACACCCTGGTATTCCATACAGCCAGAAAGGCGACGTAGCGTTATTCTTCCATCTGGTGTATTCATTACTCTCGAGAAACCAAAGCCCAGTTTCGGCTTGCCGTAGCTTGAGTGCTTTTTGGTAGTTCGTCGATGGGTCTGGGGCAGATAGCCATTGGCGAATCTTGCACAGTTTCGTATCTACAGAGAAATTAGCGTTAAGTTCATGTAAACCATTGCTCGACACCTGCCTGTGAGGGGCTGCAATGTCGACGACACAGCAGCGCAGTAGAATGTCAGGCTCCCAATATGGTGTCGTAGGATCTTCGTAATGCTCTCGATTTTAGCGTCTTGATGCAGGCTCACCATTGCCTTTGTGCTCTTCTTTCGCCAACCGTCGTTCGATTCTGGCAATGTCTTCGTAAGGACGGCGTCTAGCTGCGCGATTTGCTTGTGGCATCCGACTATGACGGGCAAAAGGGCCGTTTTCGATCCGTCTGGTACCAAGTCTGCGTCTACAGCTCCTTTCATCTGTTGAAGCGTAGTTCCTAATAGAGGCAGCTCGGTTTTGAGTTGACGAAAAGACTTCGGGATTTCTCCCGCGACGGAGTGGAACTCATCGAGGCGACACACAACTTTGGTGCTGAAGTCAACGAGTTGAACGATGTTGGCGACAACGCCGACAACAGCTAGAGCTTCGGCCATCTATAGCACGCTAATCTGAGCTCTATTATCTTATGAAAAGGCTACGAAGATTCGGTGGAGTTGTGAGGTGAAGGGCTGCACAGCGCAAGGCAGAAGCATGGCGGGGTAGCGAAGCGGCGTGGCAGTGCAACGCTGGAGTCACACAAGAATCCCGAAGCTGTCTAGAGACCAACTAGCCATACGGCATGAGTACACTAATGCCTAACCCAAAGTCTTATGTTAAATTACCTCCCCCTTGTGTGGCGGAGATCCCTGCATCCTGGAAGGAAATACTTCCGATAAGTGTACTCCCTGCGAATGATCATTCTCTCAGTCGATTCAAGAGTAAATCGAAATAATACTGAACTCGGTGCTAGAATGTAGCTTTTGTGTAGAACTTGCCTCGACTTCGGTGTTGGATTACGTGACTTGCTCTCCCCATGGTGTGTCGCCATGGCACCGTTTCTTGCACAACAACGCCTTCCCTATTTTCACGCGCTCAAAGTGAAGGAACGATTTATTGAACACATAAGAAGCATCTAACCACATAAGACAATTTTGATTTGCAGGCGTCGCGCGACAAAAACTTTTCAGCAGTAGAGTGCAGTACTTCTAGCCCTGATACCGTTTGGCGCTTCGCTGCACCGCAAGGCCTGTCTCATGCAGCTTGCTTAAAGCTACAGGATGATGCTAGCCGTGGCACTAAGTGGATCTATGTAGGGAAGAAGCCAACATATATAGTAGATGTGTCTGAAAGAGCAGTGGAGGAAATAATGGCGACACGGTGTAAAAGAGAAGCTGAAGGGAGAGCGTCAGGCTGAGGGGTTGCATCTGCAGCAAGGCTGAACAGCTAAATGCGGTCCAAAATCTCCGCATAGTCCCTTGTCGATGAAAGGTTAAGATTGACCTTACATAACGTTATCAATCAAGTGGCACTCAGATAGCTGCTTCTAGAACTACATACGCATTCAAAAATCGCCGCTCTGCTCCCGTTGCGCTGACACACTCCTAAGTGAGATAACTTAACCGAGTGCCAGTTGCTAGACTTTGTACAGCCACACGCTTCTCCAGATTACCTTACGATTAGTGATTAGTTTATCATTCATTTGAGCGCTACTAGCAGCCCTACAGCTAGTTATTACTTCTTAATAGAACTATTAGATTCTTCAGATTTGATAGAGACGCCTAAGGGGTTGCAACAGCGATGTAAGCGTAATGGCGGCCCTCTGGTGTACAAGGCTCGTTTTTGTTTTGAATGACACTCTTCGCGAACTATGTAGCTAAGCGTCTGCGCAAGTGTAATCTTTATTTAAGTAGAATTTTAGCGCTTTAGAAATAGTCTGAGCATGTAATCTACGGTTGACATAGTACAATTCAGGACGCGTGGAGAAGTTCTGTGGTTTCAAATTCGAAGTACCGTAATTTTGTTTCGTTACGGCGGTTGTTCCGTTACGCGTGGATGGACGTTATAATGAGTGCTACAACGGAAGGAAGTGCCATATAATGAGTGCTACAACGGAAGGAGATGCCATATAATGAGTGCTACAACGGAAGGAAGTGCCAAATAATGGGAATGCCACAACGATATATATGCAAAGTTTCTATGCCGCTGAAAGATACAGGCAACGAAGCAGAACGCTTGACAGGCAGCGCGCCATCTATTACTCTCCGCCATCGTGTGGCACCAGAACAATGACCAAAGCTAATAAACAAGAAGACAAAAAAAGAAAAGCCCCCTCTCCAAACCCTCATAGTATCTATCCAATACCATCTCGTCACCACTCAGACCACCTTAATATCCAAAAAGCCCCTCATCCAACAAACTCTGACTAGCCACAAAGCTAAACCCGCCAAATGGATCCTGGTCCTTCGGCATGACATACTCCTCTTCTCCCCACGCCGGCCCCATCGGTGCAGCCTCCACGAGATTACTCAACGCCTGGCTCGTGAACTCCTCGCTGAAGTTCTCCGCCAATTCGGGATCCGTAATAAGCGGTTGAATCGGGGGCGTCAGCTCCCTCGCCTCGAGCTTTTTCCAGTCAATCTTGCGGAAGAAGCGATGCGCGCGGATGGTGGCCATGTCCTTTGGCATGTGGAAGCCGAGGCGCTTGCGGGGCTCTTTGCGCAGGAAACGCGTGAGGAGGTCCTTGGCGTCCTGAGAGAGGTAGTACGGCATAGGAACTTTCTTGTAGAGAATGTTTTGCTCAATTTTCTTGTGATTGTTGCCTTCAAAAGGTGGCGAGCCGGTTAGGAGGTCGAAGCCGAGCGCACCCAGAGACCACCAGTCGACGCTCATACCATACTCGTTTCCGAGGAGCACCTCGGGCGCCATGAAGTCGATGGTGCCGGCAAGGGAACGGCACTTTTGGTCATCGACGGAGACTTTACTGAGGCCGAAGTCGGTGAGAAGGAGGTGGCCTTCGGAGTCGAGCATGCAGTTTTCTGGCTTGAGGTCGCGGTAGATGACGCCAACAGTGCGGTGGAGATAGTCGAGCGCCAGGACCATTTCGGCCATGTAGAAGGCGGCCGTGTCTTCGTTGAACATGCGCTCGGTCGCCAGGTGGTGAAAGAGTTCGCCGCCCTGGGCGTACTCGAGAATCAGGTAGAGCTTCTCGTGGTCCTGGAAGGCGTAGTACAAGTTCACGATGAAGGGGTGACGGTTGACGCTCTCCAAGATAGCGCGCTCGGTCTTGGTCTGCTCGATGAGCTTCTTGCGGACGGTAAGAGAGGCCTTCTTGAACTGCTTTTGCGCGTAGAGGCGACCGGTGCTCTTTTGCTTGACCAACAAGACCGTTCCAAAGCTTCCGGTGCCAAGACACGTCAGAGTATCAAAGTCGCCGGCTGTCATCTTGCGCGTGGCACTGCTCGTCAACATGGTCGAGGGCTTCGAGTGGAGATCGGGACTGATAAAGTCCTCGTCAAAATCGACTTCGTAGCTCTCCATCTCAGTGCGATCGCTGTCACTGAGTCCAGAAATGCTCGCATTGCTGGAGAACCCAGATCGCAGCTGGGCACGACCGAATCCTCTGAGCGGAGAATCCACCCTGGGGCCAAGGTTCAGCGATTCCAGCTGCTGCTTAAGGCCACTGATGCCACTAGCGGCAGACGTAGGTCGCAGAGCTGGGCTGCTTGTGACGCTCGGGAGTCCAGAGAGAGCAGGGCCTAAGCGAGGCGTCGTCGCGAGAGAGTAGTCCGATTCTTCTCCACCAGAGGTGATGGGCGTGTCGAAGCCTCGTACCGTGTTCATGGCGGGGGAACTCTTCATGGCCTTCTTCTTCTTCTTCCTGTTCTTCTGCGCCTTCTTCATGACAGCTTCAAAGTCGAGCTTCTCCGGAGGGCCAGGTTGCTTCGTCGCCGCGTTCGGCTGCACCAGGCGCTTCGGGAGTGGAGATGCGATAGCAATAGGTGGGGTGCCAATCTTGATCGAAGGGTGCGGCGCATCCAAGTCCATACGCTCAGCCTGGCTCACCAGAACATCCACATCGTTCTTCATGACGACGGGCGCAACCGGAACGCTCTTCTCCTCGAGATGCGCATCGTCGTGGTCAAAGGCAAACAGCGCCATGAGGTCGAATGTGCCGTCGGCGCGTAAAAATGGGGTATACCGGGTTTACAATCAAGCCTCAGCTTGTCTCTGCCCACGCGTCAGCAAGCGCGCAAACCCAGGCAGTCTCCAAGAACCACGCACAATCAAAAGTCACTCTTTTCAGATTACCGTCCGCCGAGTGATCAAGGCGGACCTCGCACCAGTAGTCCCCAAATCAGCGCGACAAATCTCGCGTCAGTCTTGGAGAGGCCGAAAGCCAACGTGTTGTTCGGGATCGGGGAGTCGGCGGTGGCCAGGTTGCAGCAGCGGGCGGAGAGGGCGGTCGCGTTGTTGATGGCAGAGCCCATGAATGGTAGTAGTCGGGTTTGGTGGAGGATTCGTCGGGAGCGCCAGGTGTGTGTCCTGGCTGGCGGTCGTAGGAGTCGTGGTTGTGTCGTGGGAGGGGGGTCGCGGCTGTGGAGTGTGAGCAAGGAAAGTTCAGGCCAGAGCGCTTGAGCCGCTCATCGTACCCCCAGAGAATTAAATTTAGCGCCTTGGCGGGCTTGTGAAAGGAGTCTTTGCCTGTTGGGGCAATTTGGCTCGGATCCCCCCACAGTCCGCAAGTCTGGGGATCGCCTATCGCGGCAGCCATGTTAGCACCACGTCGATTGCGCGATCTGCAATTGGACCAATTTCATGGAACATTCAATACTCTACGACGGAGGTGTGAGTTCTGACCTCGTGTTTCGACATGTGGATCGATTCTTGGACACTAGCGCACAGCAGCGTACAAAACAAGTCAGGGGGCCGCAATCTCAGTAATCATGCGCGCATCATAAAAACAAATTCACCCTATTTTCAAGTTGCGATGCGCCGTGCGAACTGCTCATTGCAACCGTTCAATTTTGCCCACATATTCCCCGTCGCATACAATTCTGTCGTCTCAGTTGGTGATGTCAAACAGCCCTCCTCCCACGAAGACCCCGCACCATGCGACAACGGCAACGCAACCTCGACATGCAAAAAGAAATGCCCACTATTAGGATTAAACTGATAACCTTGTCATGACAAGTGACACGCTCTACCACTAAGCTAAACGGGTATGGAGGTAGTTGGATATCGCATCTGTATGAAATTGGCGCTTTTCAACCAGCGAATAGTTATGTACTGTTTGTCGGATCTCAGAATACAGAAGTGCGAGAAGAAGGCGTATTTCCCTCCTCGTAGGGAAGCAAAGTAGTGTGGTGGTAAAGGCGGTAAACGAGTGTCGACGCTCGTTTATGATGGAGATGGGTAAGGGGAAAGGTGCCGCGTAGAAGCACAGAAGAGAAAGAGCTGTACGTAAAACACCCAAGCCTTGAAATATCTTCACGCAAGTGAGAATAATAAGCAATTATTAACCTCGTACATTTATTTTAACATCCCACCATGCCCATTATATACACCCACACACCTCTCCAACTCTTCATTAGCAGGAAACCCGCTCAAGCTACGTGCAAGTACCAAACGCATTATTACACCCAGTACCGCAGTGCCCATTAGTGCTACCGCACCACCCATATTGACTGCAGCAGTCACCAAAAGCAGACTCCTTGCAAGTGAACGTCAAAGTACCCGCGCAAGTACCATCAGTCGACACCTTAGCGGTGCTAGTAGATGCAGGAGCAGTGGTAATTCCGGTGCCAGCGCTGCAAGTTCCAAAAGCAGAATTACAGCCGGCTCCGCAGTACGCGGTGGTGGACCCGCACCATCCAGCGCCGGAGCAGCAATTTCCAAATGTGCTCGCCTGGCAGGTGAATCCGTTGGTTCCGCCGCATGTACCATCGGTGGAAACCTTCTTCGTGTTCGTAGCCGTGGAGGTGGGAGCCGTATTCTTTAGAGGGGAGGACCCGTTAGACGTCGTTCAAGCTCGTCAATCCTAACATCCCTTCATCGGACTGTACAGTTGTCAAACGCTGATCCACTTGGGGTCTCGGCGCGCAGAGAAAAAAGAATGGAGACACAATAGGGGAGACTTACAGTGGTGGTAGGAGTAGATCCTCCAGTGGAGCTACGGTACCAGTTTACAGTCGGGTCACCGAGACACTCGCCAACGGGAACGGCCTTGTATCCGAGCGACGTGAGCGTCTCCAGCATGTACTCGACGAGCGTGTACGCAGTCAGCTCGTGGATGTCGTGAGCGATGCCGAGCCAGTCGCTGCTGGCGGGCTGAGCGCCACCGGCTGTGATATTGCCCTTGAACCATCTCTTGGAGTTTTCGATCTTTTCGACAGTGAGCTGGTTGTAGTCGTCCGTGTCGACATCGAAGTAAGTAACATGGTAGCCGAGATCGGCCATAGTCTGCTCGCAGCCCGAGACAGCGGAGCAGCTAGAATAAGGCGGGCGCATGTAGGTGGGGAAGAAGCCGAGAATGTTACGCATGGCCATTTCGAGCTTGTACATTTGGTTCTTGCGCTCTGCCTCATCGATGGCACTTAGGTCCAGATGCGTCCATGTGTGGCTCGCGATTTGGTGGCCCTCGGCGTGCATGCGCTTGATGGTGGCTACGTGGGCTGGGGTAGTGTCGATTGGACCCTTGTTGATATTGGCGCCAGTGATAAAGAAAGTGGCCTTTCCACCGTATTTCTTGAAGAGGTCCAGGACATGGTCGGTGTAGCCCTGGTAGGGGCCATCGTCGAATGTGAGGGCGATGGTGCCGGCCTTCTGGCACGAGTAGATACCGGTACCTCCATAAGGTACGGAGCCGACCTTGGTACGGGCTACAGTGGAGGTGGAGGCTCCAGCTGGGGTTATGTTCTCAGAGCAGGCAGGGCCAAATTTGTACTGGCAACCGGGAGAGTAGCAGTAATCGGCCGTGTTGCCGCACCCTGCATGCTGTTAGTATCTATCATACGAAGCACTAGAGAGGAACACACATCCAGCCCCGCTGCAGCAGTATCCCGTATCGCATGACCCGAAAGATCCGCCACATTGTCCATTAGTACCGCCCTGGCGAAGCTCCAAGTGCTTCTCGTGAGCTGCATGTTGATTGACCGCAGCAGCACGAGCCTTCAAGTTGTCCAACACACCGCGGGCCTTCAAGTCGCGAATGTTCAAGCCTGCGATCTTGGGGAGCCCTGGGGCATCGTGGGCGTTGACGAGCGGGGCAATAGCCGCAATGGCGGCAAGAACAGACGAGAAAAGCATACTGAATATCTGATTCGACAACCGGTCTTTCGTGAATTAATATTAAGGAGATAATAATGCTTCGGAAGGGAGGATTCGGAAGAAGCGAATGACTGGTGGTGAGTCGTGTGAGACTACAACACTGAACGATCTCTTTCCAAAGATATTAAGAAAAGAGCGAGGGTGGGCGCTACACTCAACAGTCCGTGGAACCAAGACGTAGGTAAAGAGAAAAGGGAAGCACGCCACAATGCGGCAATGCCAGAACTTTAAAAACGATCGGCCGCACAAAAAGATCTACGACAGTGGTAGTCGGAGTGTTTCTAATCTTGACTTGCCGCTGCAGCAGAAGAGGTAATGGCGCGTTGCCAGCTCTACCGAGCCAAGGCTCGCGGTGCCTTGCCAGTATTCCAAGATACGCTTTAGGCTATCGGTGTTTCTGGCCTTGCTGCTTCTGAAGATCTGCCCCGGCGGGAGAGCTCGCTTCAAGAGCCGTCAGGGATTGCGATTGGCGTGTCGGTGCGGAGCGATCGTTTTGCGTGTAGGGGCACGGGCGCAAGGACATGCAGGAACCTTGGACCTCAAACAGCTGTCCCCCTCGGGGGACGGCGCAGAGGAATCCATTATCGCCCGCGAGCACACAATCGCTACAAACTGGATGTCTCGCGTTTTGTTTAGTCCTTTCTCCAATAATTACCCGTGAACGATCCTCAATGATGGAGTAGCGGCCGCGGTGAGGGCAAAGTTGAAGGTTGGCTTGTTGACCCAACGAAACAACGGTGGATTCAATGACCGCCCATCAACCATCCCAGCTGTTGCTAGGCGTCGTCATGGCCCCCTCGTGTTGCTTGCGGGCGTACGACAACCTCGACCTCTAGCCTGCTGTACTCGGCTCTCGCGTTCTCGCCGCGCCGCATGGCATGTGTAACGATGGAAGGTTGTGCCCGGACGGGTTCTTTGGGTACGGATTGCCGGGATCGTAGCTGCGTGTGGCCGCGCGCTAGGTGCCGCGTAGACGGCGTTGGGCTCGTTTGCCTGTGCAACTATTGAATTTCGTGGGGACAAGACGCTACTGCTGCAAGCTTCCTTAAAATAGAGAAACACATGGATGCGTTGTTTGACAGCGCAACACTTCATGGAGAGTGGCGGATGTTGCTGTCCCGAAGCAATCACATTCCGATTCAATAACTACCACTACACCGCTTCCCTTTCATGCAAATAAGCGAGGAAACATGTCGGATGCAGGCCGTACTCGGTGCCCAACGTCTTGTACCACGCGCTATCCAGAATTCCGTCCGAAGTATCGCAAGAACGGTGTTACAATGTGCGATCTATCCAATGCACGCGCTATCACTGCATGCATGTTGCTCACCCATACAAATCACCACCTCCCTTCAGGGAAGTAGATTGTGGAGCAGCTTTTGCAATCCTCCTCCACCTACTATCCACACCATGCAGCCTCGTATACCGCTGCTCATACATTGTAGCATACCCCACCAAAGCGCACCATCATTCGTGCTAACACCCACACTCTGCGTACCCAAATCCGGCAGAACGTTTACACTTCTAGTGTTTCACTGCTTCGCAAGACCAAGACTCTCATCTCCTCTCCTCATCAAACAATTCCCGTCAATATCAATTCTAGAGGGCGCGCTGCAAATCGGCACACGACGTCTTGTTCCGCGCAGATCACAGCCACCTCAGCGGGCAGATGCGAGATAACGCATACTCCTCCTGCCACTGAACATCATCGAGAAGGGCTATGTGAGTCGCCGATCTGTGCGTTTTGTGGCGTTATTCTTTACCCCTGCCAATTTTCGGTGTTGTTAGGCGCGAAGCTATCAGATGGGACGAGATGTTAGCTGGTTGGATGAGTCGTGGCCGAGGTGGATACTTAACGACCTGAGGTTCCACAACATCACGAGCATCGGAAGCAAGTGCAGGTGGAGATGTGTTGCACAGGAAAGGTGACGTCGCTTTTTAATTGCCAGGAAAAGGTCGGTGAATGGGGTCTTGAATAGCAAAATTTCCGTGGACAAGGGAAGCTCCACATGCACTATCGACCGAATGTCTCAGAAGATGCAAACGCGCGTTTTCACAGCACCGATGTGTTCCGATAGAAGTCCACAGTGTAACGGTGTTTTGCAACTCATTCAGTGAGTAGAGTGCGAACGTTGCATCATCCAGATCGGGAAGTCTTTCTTTGAAAGCAAATATTACCAGGTATCAATTCTCACGCTCACTATTTAGTTATCGCTCCACCCACCTCACCGCCCCCTAATCCACTCATTCCTTCCTGCTTTTGCGTTGTTAATCGCAATAGCCAAAGACGCTATATCGTAATTCCTTCCCACCGTCTTGACTTTGTCATACGGAAAGACAACACTCTTGTCGCGTATTCCCACAGCGTCGATGTATAGTACGTTAGGAAAGGTCTCGGGCGTAAACGCATTGAAAGCTTCAACAAACAGGTTGTCATACACCGAGACGGCCAAATTCATGATAGCTTTGTCGAAGTTGATGACATCTTCCACCTGCTGCGTCAGCGTCCAAGATAAGACATGGAACTTGTCTTTTCGCTGCGAGGCATCGGGCACGAGCTTTCGCTCGGATTTCAACTTGGCGAGTTGATCGGATTGCATGGATGATGCGGAGTTGGTGTTGGAGTAGCTGTCGTAGAAGGGGAAGTTGTCTTGGTTGTAGAATCCTTGCGTTGCGTAGCTGCCGAGTGATATTCCTCCGGGGAGTTGCGCGAGCACGAAGACAGAGGCTGAAGAGCCGATGAAGTCAGTTAGCACATTGTTGCTGAAATCGGTGTTACCGGGGTTGGTTGTTGTGAAGCGGTTATTGAGACCCTTGAGTGTGTCGAAGAGGTTGTTCCATTGCGCTTGGGTGAGGTCCTTGTAGTCGTTGTCGGTGTCCAGCGTGTGACTGAGGTTGATGATGACCAGCTCCTTATACTTTGCTGTGAAGTCGTTGACTTGCTTCACGATCTCCGATATCGACTGTCCGTTACCCCCGAGCCAGCCTATGCCCTCGACTTCGGAGTAGTGTCCCGCAACCCACTGTCCCGCCGAGATCACAGGCCGCAGATCAAAGTACCGGCTTCCTGCTATAAGCTGGTCGTAGAAATTGAGATACTGCGTCTGACTGTTCGCAAAGTGTGCGCCCACCGTTCCAGGCTTGAAGTTCGAGATGCCGGCATCGTGCGATCCGGGCATACAAATCATCTTCAACGTACGATTCCCAATCGACCCAAGACTCTGCTGCATCCAATCCACGCCCAATCCTGCACTACTCCACCAGTCTCCCGCCTCATCCGTGCTCATGATCCAATCCACCGCAGCATCATGCCGAAACCCCAAATCAACATTACTCCCTTGAGCGCTTTGCTTAGTCGCGAGACCATCGAGCGTAATGGTGAGAGCGAAATCTGAGGGTTTCCGAGCCTTGATTGAGAACTTGTTCGATGTACCATCGACGTTGTAGTACGCTTCACCCGCATCGTCTTTCTGGGATCCCCTGGTGCCAAACTCGACGTAGACGCGAGACGCGGTGCCGGCGCTGATGGTGGGCCAGGACCAGGCGTCCATTTGGTAGGCATGTTGACTGCTTAGAGTCCAGTCATTGGGGGACCCATTGAGTAGGGTGAGGTAGCCGCCTTCACAAAGTGTCATCGTTAATGGGGTTCTTGTTTAGGGGTGGGTGGGTGGAATGCAGCATACCGTAGCCCATGTTTGCGATGTATGTTTTCTTGCAAG
>Ga0247803_1001392_pt1 | contig 12701 bp, 5 predicted proteins | sample UWRJL014104B1_FD_180928 | JGI IMG/M metagenome (GOLD analysis project Ga0247803, IMG submission 180928) | Plant litter microbial communities from Arlington Agricultural Research Station in Wisconsin, United States - UWRJ-L014-104B-1 | ecosystem: Environmental > Terrestrial > Plant litter >...
CTTGACAGACTTCCATTGATCCATAAACCTTTCAGGTGCACAAACTGCGTATTTTCCAGGTGGATGACGGGCCCGGTTTGTGCGGCAATGCTTAATTCCAGTTCATCTAAAGACTTTGGCGGATAATAGTAGATTTTTTGATCACGAATGTCAAGGGCCCATTCTCCCGGCATGTCTATTTCTTCAAGCGTATTGATCAGCTTCCAGTTTTCCCTGCCGCTTCCTACACGCCATGGCGGATCCGTACCGGCCACTGCCGAATATTTGGAACCCATCCCGCCGGGAGGCTGATCATGAAGTTGGATGCTGACAGAATCCATGCTCCGCACCCGTGATGTAACCGGGCTCCAGGGCACTCTCCAAAATCCTTTCAGCCAGAGCTCATGGCCTGATTGCAAAGCACTTCTCCAGCGTAGCGAGCGGCTTGTTTCATCAAAATCCGGTTCGTTGGTGCTGTCGTGATCCTGTGGATTTCCACCACCGGCAAAATAAAAAGAGGCAGTATCTTTTGCACCATTGGCTGTGGCCCAGCCAGGGTCATTTTTTTGGTGAACGATCTGTGTTGGATTTGGCCATTGGGAGATAGGTTGGCGCTGATTGTTGGCGAAAAGATCAATGGTCGGCCAGCCTTCCATGAAAGAGTTGATAGCAGAAAATTGCCTGGCCTGAGCAAGTCTGAGCGGCGTTACATTCAGTTCATATACATCAGCCGCATTAACTTTGGGATGCAGACGTTTTCTGGCAGATGAACTTATCGGTTTCCAGTTTCCGGCATCCAGCTGCAGGGCGCTGGATAGCACAACTTTTTCGCCCTGATAAGCGGCTATGCTAAAAGGTGCATTTTTACTTCCGGAATCCTCCGGTGATAGTAAAAATGTTTTGGACAGTTTATAATTTCCTTCTCTTAAAAAAATGGTAATCGATTTCCTGAAATCCTTTGATTTGCGTAAGTCCCTGGCTGCCTGTTTGGCTTTAGTGAGCGTTGCAAATGGTTTCGCTCTGGTACCTATATTCCGATCGCTTCCTGATGGGGATACATAAAATACGTGAGCGGATTGTCCGCATGTCAGCAGCGGAGGTAGTAACAACAGAGTTAAAAACAATCGAAAATATAAGGGCATATAAAAATGAAATAGTCGATACAAATCAAAGGATTTATAACATCATCATTTAGCAGAGATGTTGCACAAGACGTCCTGTTTGTTGCAGATTGATGCTTTGCAACATGGAGCCATGTATTTGACCAATAAGGGACGGCATTTTATGACTGTGTCCTGCAACTTTGTGATTTGAATCACATGCGTGTCCCTGATGAAACCTCCAAAAAAACAAAGCCTTGTTATACTGATTGCCGCCTATGCTACGCTGATAAGTCTGATGGTTTATCTGTTTCTGTTATTTTTATAAATAACCGTCATTTAATCAGGGTAGTTAAGCTTAGGGGAAGTCTTAACAAGTAAATTGACCTGTTAAGAATGAAAATTTGGACGCTGTTGCTGTGGGGAATTATCTTTGTTTTTGATCTCAAAGGCCAGGTTCTTTCAGAGACAAGCTCTAATGTTTCTGTGGAGGAAGGGCTTATATTCAGTCGATACGGCAGTGCCGACGGTCTGCCCGACAACAGGGTGAGGTCTTTTTTACAGGACTCCCAGGGTTTCTTATGGATTGGGACCATGAATGGTCTGGCGCGATACGATGGTTATTCGTTTCGGAAATTTTATAAAAATAAAAATCTGCTTCCTGGTAATTGGATTAATGACCTGTGTGAGGATAAAAGCGGACTGATCTGGATTGCCACCCGGGAAGGCCTCGGCTGTTATGATCCTTTAACTGAAAGTTTCAGAAGCTACAAACATGATCCGAAGAACAGCACCACACTTTTCAGTTACCAGGTAAATACTGTAATGGTGGACGTGCTGCAAAAGCTGTGGATAGGTACGCCTCAGGGAGTAGCAGTATACAATCTCGCAACACATCATTTTACGACCTTGTCGTCTTTTCCGTTTAATCAGCCGGTACGTAAAATAATACGTTCAGAAGGTAATTTTCTTTGGATCGCTACGGATGCCGGGCCGATCAGGTACAACGCCAAAACCGGTGCTTACAAATTCTATCCTTTTCAGGCAAAACCCAATGCCTATGGCGACCGATACTGGTCAATGATCGAATCTGAAAAGAATCTGTATTTATCGACTGGCGGAAACGGACTGCTGCGTTTGCCCTACTTGCCTGATATTAAGGAGTACGGGACAATGCAGACCATCCAGGCTGGAGGCGGTTTGAAGGATAAGCAGATTTTTGATCTTTGCAGATCTGGCGATGGTTCCTTCTGGCTGGCAACAGACGACGGGCTTGCCCATCTTGAAAATCCGGATAAACCCTCTGCGACTTTAAAATGGTATCGTAATAATTCCCGCAATGTCCAGAGCCTGAGTAATGATATGGTTTACCGGTTACTGATCGACAAAACCCAGGTGCTTTGGTGCGGCACCGAATCTGAGATCAGTCAGCTGGACCTGAGTCTGTTGCCTTTCCGGCATTATACTTTCCGGTCAGCTCCAATGGCGGATCAGGTGCGTAGTATTGCAGCAGGTTCTGATCAGACGATATGGCTGGGAATGGGAAAATCCGGTCTTTACCGCCATTCTTCGGCAAATGGACAAACTACAGGTTACAAAATTAAACCTTCATTGCCTTTCTGGAATGAGCACCGCTCGCTGCTAACCAACAGGGAAGGAAAACTTTGGGCCGGTACATTGGGCGGTGCTTTTTACCAGGAAAATCAGCCATTTATTCCGGATATTCTGGAAGGAAAAGCAGTTTTTTGTATGCTTGAAGACACGGATGGCGGGGTTTATTTTGGAACCAATCACGGACTTTTTTATCAAAAAACAAACGGTAAAATCAGATCGGTTTCTCTTGGTTTAAAAGGTGCTGATTTTGTCAGGTCACTGCACAGAGATCACCGGGGATATATTTGGGTGGGTTTTGATAACGCCGGCCTGGGCAGGCTTGATCCCGACAGCGGTTTGTTCATCCGGTTATCGGCTACGGGAAATAATCTGTTGGGGAATGCTATCTATGCCCTTGCTGAATTTCCGGCAAATGTAATCTGGGCAGGTTCAGAATCCGGTTTGCATCAGTTGACAACGGACCGCTCAGGGCAATTTTTGTTAAAAACTTTTACCGAAAAACAAGGCTTACGTCATCCGTCGGTTAACAGTATTCAAATAGATCAGAACGGCTATTTATGGATTGGAACCCTCAAAGGATTACAACGTTTCGATCCACGCTCAGGAAGTTTCCGTACCTATCTGACGACACCCGCGATCAGTTATAATGCAACAGCCAATCTTTCCGGAAGGGAATTGCTGATAGGGCTTAGCAATGGCTTTTTACGCTTTAACCCTTTGGATCTAAAACATGTAAATTCTCCGCCTGCTGTGCGGTTGACCGATTTTCGTCTTTTTAACGAATCCGTAGGGATTAACGATGTAAGCAATGGGGATACAATTCTTACCCGTTCATTGCCATATACCAGGGAAATTACTTTAAACTATAAAAACAACGATTTTACTCTGGGTTTTACCGCCCTTCATTATACCAATCCGCAGGGGAATGTATTTGCCTACCAGATGGAGGGGTTTGATGCAGGCTGGATCAACGTGGATGCAGAACACCGCTGGGCAACTTACACCAATTTAAATCCCGGAACCTATTATTTTAAAGTTAGGGCAGCCAACAGTTTTGGTGAATGGAATACGCATCCAACCGTGCTGCGGATCAATATTCTGCCTCCACCCTGGAAAACCTGGTGGGCAATCATTATTTACGTTCTGCTCTTCAACGGCCTTCTGTTTGTAGTCATCCGGTATCTGCTGATCCAGGCCCGGCAGCGGGATGCGCTGGCTTTGGAGCAGTCTGAAAAGCAACAGTTAAAAACACTTCACAAACTTAAAGTTGATTTTTATACCGACATTTCCCACGAATTCAGAACGCCGCTTACATTGATGTCGGGTCCAATCGAAGACCTGATGACCGATCCCCAAATTCAGGGTAATACACGCGAAAAAGTGGGTTTTTTACAGCGCAACAGTCGTAAGCTGCTTGAACTGATCGATGAATTGATGACCTTCGAAAAATTGGATCAGGGTCAGCTCCGCCTTCGTATAAAGCAGCAGGATGTATCTGCTTTTGTGAGTGAAACAGCGAAAGATTTTGAGTTGTTGGCTAAAAGAAAAGGTATTGGTTTTGAGCTTAAGCTTCCTTCTGTTCCGGTTGTAGCTTCATTTGATACCAAGCAAATGCAGAAGGTTCTGGGCAACCTGCTGTCGAATGCACTCAAATTTACACCGCCTTACGGACTTGTAACCGTGAAGGTAAAGACTTCCGGAAACGAGGATGTAGCAGACGGGGTTTACATTGAAGTGCAGGATACCGGAAAGGGCATGAGCCCGGAGGAAATTAGCCAGCTCTTTGAGCGTTTTTACCAGTCAGAGTCTTCTCAGGGTGGAACGGGCATTGGTCTGGCACTTTCTAAAAAATTGGTTGAGTTACATGGCGGACACATTTCTGTACGCAGCACACCAAATCAGCTGACTTGCTTTGAAGTATGGCTGCCGTTAGCCGCAAGGGATACAGCAAATCAGGATTTCTCCACACCGGTAATTGCAGAAACGCCGGATGATGCTGCGTTGCAAATTGTGCCAGACAGCGAAACCCAGCTTGCCGAGATTTTACTGGTAGATGATAATGAAGAAATACTCGATTTTCTTGAAACAATCTTTAACGGACATTACCAAACCAGAAGGGCAGTTAACGGCAGCGATGCATTGATTAAAATAAAAGAAGCGGAACCTCGGCTGGTGATCAGTGATGTAATGATGCCTTTGTTGAACGGAATGGAATTATGTAAACAAATGAAACACGATTTGGCAACTTGCCACATCCCGCTTATTTTGCTCACTGCCCGCGTTGGGGTGGAAACAGAAATTGAAGGACTGGACCTGGGAGCTGATGCTTATTTGGCCAAGCCGTTTCATCCGGAGGTATTACGGGCTTTGGTGCGTTCGATGCTGGAGAACCGTCAGCGCATGATTCAGCGCTACGAAAAAAGTGATGAAATTATACCGCAGGATCTTGCAAGAAACCCGTTGGACGAAGAATTTCTCAAAAAGGTGATTGCCGGGATTGAAAGCAATTTAAGCAACGACGAATTTAGCGTTGAAGAGCTGAGCAAATATGTATGCATGAGCAGAAGCAATTTGTTCCGTAAACTCAAAGGACTGACTGATCAGACTCCGCTGGAATTCATTTACTTTATACGTTTAAAGCACGCCAGGGAAATGTTGCTGGAAAGAAAACACAGTATTGCGGATATTACGTATGAAGTAGGGTTTAAAAATCCATCCTCTTTTAGTAAGTCATTTCGCAAGCAATTTGGAAAGGCGCCCACTGACTATCTCCTGGATTTGGTGGCCCGGCAGAAAGCTGAATCTTTGCAATAAGAAATTAATTGGTGTCAAAATCTGCTCTGAATAATGTTGATTGGACTTTTAGCCATATATCTGCAACATCTCCTGTATATACTTTGTCTGTGAGCAGTTAATTTGCAATAGTTTAAATATTAGGGAGGCAAGAAATTCGCAATGCATATCTGCAATCTCTGGTTTCCTAACTAATAAACCATCAATTTATGCATCGCTTAAAAAGTCTGTGTTTGGTTTTGCTATTCTGTCCTGCACTCTGCCAGGCAGCTTTGGATTCTCTGGAAAATGCCTGTTTGCTTCGGGTTCGGGATGGCCTGCCATTTTTTTTCAAAAAAATCCTGTCCGGACAACCGGTTCATGTAGGTTACCTTGGCGGCAGTATTACCGAAGCTTCGCAAGGCTGGCGGGACCAGTCGCTGAACTGGCTGCAAAAGACTTATCCCCAGGCCAAATTTACAGGTATCAATGCGGGAATAGGAGGGACGGGTTCTGAACTGGGTGTTTTTCGTGTACAAAGCCAGGTGCTCGACCGCAAACCTGATCTTGTTTTTGTAGAGTTTGCAGTTAACGATAATGGGAAAAATACAGAACAGATTTACAAAGCCATGGAAGGTATCGTACGTAAAACCTGGCAGCAGAATCCGCAGACAGATATTTGTTTTGTATACACGCTGACAGCAGATATGGCAGTATTTTTCCAAAATGGCAAGCTGCCGGCATCAGCACTGGCCATGGAACAGATTGCCGAGCATTACGGAATACCAAGTGTGTGCTTGGGCCTTAAAGTGGCGGATCTTGCCAAAGAAGGCAAACTAATTTTTAAAGGAAAGCAGCAGGATTATCCAGACAAAATTGTTTTCTCTGCTGATAACGTTCATCCTTATTCTGAAACCGGTCACCTGCTATACACACAGGCATTGAGTGAAGCTCTGGAGAAAGTGGCTTCCTATAAATCAAAAATAAAAACACATGTTTTACCTGTGCCTTACCGCTCTGATAACTGGCAACAGGCGCGGATGATACCGGTAAGCGAATTAAGTAAACAGGGGCAATGGAAGGAGCTGACGCCGCAAACGGATACGGTCGCCAATCTACTCAAAAACAGATTTTCAGGACTATTAAAATCGACGCAGCCAGGAGATTATCTGGAAGTGAAAATGAAAGGGCAAATCTGCGGCTTATACGATGTAATGGGGCCGGGATGCGGACAATATTCGGTGGAAATTGACGGTGAGGAAAAGCAGTCGGTTTCGCGATTCGACGGATACAGCACTTATTATCGCGCTAACTTTTTTGTAATTCCGGTCACACCCGAAGGTGTTCATACGATACGTTTTAAAGTTTCATCGGAACGTCCGGACAAGGAGGCTATCCTGAAAACCAGAAATCAGATTACGGATGATCCGGCACGCTATGATAATGATGACTGTTATGCCGGAAAGCTGTTAGTTGTTGGAGAATTGCTCCGCTGACAAATTGAGTACGATGGTTTTATCACTCCTGAGCCCTGACTGGGGATCAATGTTGAAATTGGGTTCATTCACTGTATCATTCATTTTGCTCTTTGCTCTTGAAATTAAAAGGGCTCCAGACTCATTCATATTGAACAAGGCAGCGAAATCGATGTAAGCTTTGTCTGATATAGATGGCTCCAGGTGTTATTAGTAGCTCATCAAGTGCATTGCTATCCTGATATTTGCCATCAGTAACCAGGATAAAGGATGGAATATTGCCTCTCAGATCCAAAAGGGTATGAATCTTTATCGCGCCGCGTGAATACTTCCCTGGTGCCCAAATAAATAATTTCAAGCTAAGGGAAATCGTTGTTGAATCCAATGCGAACACTGAGGTTGGGAATTGGATTTGTTTCGTACAAAGGTCTGACCAAGTCAATAAGATACTGTCCAAAGTCGGCATATATTCTCCAGTCTCTATCCTCATTTGCACGTGAAAGCGTCGACTGGTTAACATGGCCTTTGATTTTAAGGTGATAAAGTTTGCTTTTAGGCGCTTTTAGACAAAGGCAGATATCCCCTAAGGAATTACGAGAGGTCAATTGACCAAAGAACAGTTGAACAAATTGATTCCAGCAATTGAATTCACGTGTCCTAAAATCGCCATTGTACTTTAATTCACATTTTTCAAACTTATACTGGTCAATAAAATGCAAAACTTAGAAAAACATACCTCCCTGAATTCATAGCCTCATGTAAATCGACAAAGCTACAGGTATATCAAATCAAAAATCAAAGAATGTCCGTAAATAATTTATTTACAACGTATTACAATTGGACGCACTCCGCTATTTTACAGCCTTTTCTTAGAAAAGAATGATTTACTATATAAATTGATACTAGCCGGAGCTAATATCAATCAGCAAGATAAGATAGGATGGACTACTCTGCATCACGCGGTTCAGAGGTACAACTTGCCAGCGACTCATTTGCTGCTAAAAAGTGGTGTTGATCTAGAAATGAAAGACGATTATGGCAATACACCTTTGTTGCGAGCTGTTTTTGAATCCAATGGTAAAGGCGAGATTATTAAGTTGTTGTTAAATTCCGGAGCTGACATTTATAACAAAAATGATTTGGGTATCAACTTTACTACAAGACAACAGGAGACTACTACTGCTATAAATGCTCCACGATTATCACAACCCATAGAAAGTAAGTCTCAATATTTTTAATTTATTCGAGCCGTTTTTACTGAAAAATTTACGAAAGTAAACGAGACAATCGAATTCAAGTTACTTAGGAATGGAAACAACCCTCCAAAAGCTATGTTTTATTTTGGAGCCAAAATTGATTTTAGCAAGTTGTCTTGTGGCTGATTTAACTACATTGAAATCAATATAATCTCTAGAAGTCCTCAAGAATGGGTAAATAAAAAGTGAGTATTAAATAAGCATCTGACTTTTGAATTGATTTACAAATTTCATAGTTTTATGAATAGTTAGTCGCAAATTCAAGATTGGTGTGTGATTCGGTGAGTTGGGTATTTTGTAGGATTTTTTTGGTGCTGATTTACAATTGTTTATGATTTTTGATATGATCCCAGCGGGATCACCTGATGGGACAAATCTGAAAATAACAGATTTGTCCCTTTTTCATTTTCTGATAACTTGCTGTTTTTCTGATAGATAAGATAAAGCACCTCATTAATTCTTGTGGTTCGATGTTGCACACCGTCAAAAGTGAGTTTTTCCGGGAAGATCGAACCGCCGGTAGGAGTGCCAAGATACCCCGTACCCTTCGAGCGTTTCCCATAGCCGGACTGGATCCAGCTGTGCCCGGCAGCGGTTTTCTTTTATATTTCAAATGAATCGGCGTTAGGCTGAAAAAGAGTATAGGAGCCGAATGCTGGAATGTACTGAAGTCTCTTTGATACTGTTTGCGGAAGTGAAGCGTTGGAGGGAGTCGCTTTCCCGGCTATCTGTGCTTCGGTAAAAGCTTTCCCCGATCGCGCCTTAATCCAGTCAGTCCACGGACACTTTCAGCAAATATACCGGAATTTTCTCCCGAAAATCGAACATGACGATTATGTAATTCCGTACTCTGCAAAGGAACCTGACAACGGATGCCAAGTTCACGAATAAAATCTTTATTTTCATCTGCGTCATATATAATGGTATGCATGATCCTCACTGCATCACTGCCGCGATAAAAATAAAGTCTGACAACAAATGGCAAAAGCTGTCTCTGTGTCTGAATGACTTCCTGCTATTTTACCACAGCCCTGACAGGGCCATTCTGCTCTACGGTCAGGTTACTGATCCTGCCTTCAAATTTGCTGACTGAGAAACTACTCTGCTCATCATCGTCACGTGCTTGCTGCTGTAGAAGCAGTACCAGTTTGGCATTTTTTGCTGTATCAATTCCCTCTTTTGAGAGGCTTTGAAAAATATCGTTTCCCTTCCTATCAATTACGCATTCCAGTTTACAAGTGTTTACTATAAGGATGTCACTTGTTTCTTTAGTTAACGGTTTATCGGATGTTTTCTTCGCTTTCCCAACTTTAAGTTGCAGTGGATGATCTTTTGCAACCTCAGCCCCTCCAAGTGCGCGAGCTGTCCACTTCAGGCTGCCGTCAGGCCAGTAGGCAAGGGGCCAGCTTTGAACAGATTTTCCGTTTGATTGGCCATTAATATAAAGCTGGAATCTTTCTTTACTTCTCCTTTTGGCCAGGGGGGGCCAGGTAACTCCTGGCGTGGGTATGTCCGGTGTGGGAGCTCCTCGTATAGAAAAAGACTCACTTCCAAGCCAGTCCAGGGGAGGCTTGACTGGCTCATTTGATTCAGAGGGTAGAGGCTTTATTGCTGAAAACAAAGGTATTCCGGTTGCGCTCAATGCAGTTTTTTTATAAATTTTCTTTGGGTCAGTTTGGTCACGGCTATTGCAGAACAAATAAATTTCTTGTTACACTTAAAATTAACGCAACGCCAAATTAAGAAAGTTTTTACTATATAATGCTTGTAGATTAAATAGATTACATAAATTTGTGTCAAACCTACAATTATTTATAAAAATAGGATATTTTTAATATATAGTTGTTCGGAGGTTGAGTTGGATGTGGTATAATTGGATAATTTCTGATTTTGTCTAATAGCTTTCTGCTTCTAAATAGTTTGAAACAGTGTTATCCGACAAAAGCTGCCGAATCCATTTAGCTATATAATCTATTTAAAATATAGGTCAACTAGTCTTATTTGTTATTGATAGTGAATGCCTTGTCTGATCGCGACATACACTGTATTCTAACCGTCATTATTCGTTAGAACGACCTGCCTTATTTGAGAAATTTTTATCAAATAGTTTAAACAATTTAATGAATATGAACCGTAGAGACCCGAGGTCATTTATTTTATGAAAAAAGCTTTTTACCATTTTATCATCGTTTCGTACCTGGCCGGCACATCTTTCGCTGTGGCAAGAAAACCTGTCATAGGCGACCGGAAGGGCAACCTGCTAATTGCTGAGAGGACCATTAACGGAACTGTTAAGGACGACAAAGGGGAAGTACTTCCCGGCGTAAGCGTGATCCTGAAAGGGACGACAAAGGGGTCATCCACCGATGAAAAAGGTAGTTTTCAGCTCATCATCCCGGATCAGGGCAGCGTGCTTGTATTTTCCTTTGTGGGATACGTACAACAGGAAATCGTTGTCAACAATCAATCTGTTGTGGATGTCGTACTTCTGCCAGATACCAAATCGCTGGATGAGTTCGTGGTCGTTGGTTACGGAACGCAGAAGAAAAGCGATCTGACGGGTGCGATATCCAGCCTGTCTGAGCAACAGATCCGCGAGAGGCCGGTTCAGAATGTTGTGCAGGCATTGCAAGGTAAAGTTTCAGGAGTAGATATTACGTCCAACCTTAGACCTGGGGAGGTCGGTCAGATTAGAATCCGGGGAAACCGGTCTATTAATGCTTCCAACGAACCGCTGTATGTGATTGACGGTATTCCTTTGTCAGCCAGTGAGGTAGCAGCTATCAATCCCAATGACATTGCATCCGTGGAGGTTTTGAAAGATGCTTCGGCCACAGCTATTTATGGATCAAGAGGTGCCAATGGAGTGATCCTCATCAATTACAAAGAGGGTAAAAAAGGCAAAATATCCATAAACTATGATGTCAGTTACACGGCTACTAAAATCCATTCGACAACGGATTGGATGAACTCGGGGCAGCTGTTAAACTGGCAGCGTCAGGCACATATAAATGGGGGAACATACACCGGAAAATATGGTACTGCCCCAGACCCGGATTTTGATATACAAAACTTTGGAGGAGGAGAAGAATATGGTATCAACAGCATTAAAACGGCTTATGCCTATAATCCTGATGGCACCGTGCAGATGCGAAATGCAACGGCTGATGAACTGGCGACCGGTTATGCTGCCAGTGTTCCGGTTTACAATGCAGGCAATTTGTTTGACCAGAAATGGAGAGATCTCGCTTCAAGAACCGGTAAAACCCAAAATCATCAGCTATCGCTCTCGTCGGGTACAGAAACTTCCAGGATTTATTTGTCTCTGGGTTACCTGAATCAACTTGGAACACTGAAAGACCAGGATTTTAACCGCTATTCACTCAATTTAAAAGGTGACATTACGCCAAGGAAATGGCTCACCGTAGGATTGGGTTTGAATGGTGTTTATTCACTGCAAAATTACGGCACTTCCGAAAATTCGTCTAATAGCGGGGCCAAGGACTCTTACGGTCAGGCACTTGCGCTGATGCCATATGCACGCGCGTTTGATGATAATGGTGGATTGCTAAATACCAATAGGGAAGGCCTATCTGCACATAACGTGCTCTTAAACATCGAAAACTCCACAAACGAACATAAGCTGGCGTCGGTTCTCTCGAATCTGTTTGCAGAGGTTCGTTTCACGGACTGGCTGAAATACTCAGTCAAATTTGGCGCTCAATATAGTGATAAGGAATATGGTTCATTTTATGGGCCCAACTATACCAATCCGTTTAGCGCAGTCGGAACTGCTCCGCTTATTGGTTATAACCAGCATAACAAAAGCCTAGGCTGGACGCTGGAAAACCTTTTATTTTTTAACAAGCAGTTTGGGATTCATAGCATCGGAGTTACTGCTCTTCAATCTTTGCAGCAGAATACCACGAATTCTATCAACATCCGCGCACAGGGAATTACGTTTCCATCTTCGGAATGGTATAATCTTGCTGCCAATTCTATTGGTAATCCTATGGGATATGGAACGGCATACAGCCGTTCGGCACTGGCTTCGTACATGGGGCGGATTAATTACAGTCTTTTAGACAGATTTCTGGTAACCCTCTCAGGACGCTGGGATGGAGCGTCGGTATTGGCAACCGGTAATAAGTGGGCGTTTTTCCCGTCGGCCGCTTTGGCCTGGAAGCTCGAAGAAGAAAGTTTTATTAAACAAATTGATTGGATAAGTCAATTGAAGTTGCGGTACAGTTGGGGGCGTACGGGTAACTCGTCGGTAAGTGCATATTCTACAGGAGGTTCAATCATTGGTGCTGCCTATGTATTTAACGAAACGCAGTATGCCGGTTACAAGTCTGCCTCGATGCCTAATAAGGATTTGCGCTGGGAGAAGACAGCACAGCAAAATGCAGGTCTGGATTTCGCTATTTTACGCAATCGTATTTCCGGTTCTTTTGAAATTTACAAGGCAGAAACGTCTGATCTGTTAATGTCACGATCAATTCCTC
>Ga0247803_1001393_pt1 | contig 12700 bp, 21 predicted proteins | sample UWRJL014104B1_FD_180928 | JGI IMG/M metagenome (GOLD analysis project Ga0247803, IMG submission 180928) | Plant litter microbial communities from Arlington Agricultural Research Station in Wisconsin, United States - UWRJ-L014-104B-1 | ecosystem: Environmental > Terrestrial > Plant litter >...
AGGAAAGAGAAAGACGAGTAGGGACCTGGAGAGCACTTTATATCCAGCGCACAAAGTACCGCCGTGGCGTCTGGCAGGGGAGTCTCTCCACGGTTGCCCTCGTTTACCAACATTTGGATAGCTTGGCCATGCGCGTGGCGTTCCCGGTGATAGCGTCTGACGATATGGAAAAGGGGCGGCGTGAATAGGGCCATAGCGTGGCGGTAGCTAAGCTGACCCGAGTTGACCAACTGGGGAAAGCGGAGAGGAAACGAAATTAAAGACCAATACATCCCCTGCCAAGCACCCATGTAGCCTCAACACTTCCATGTCCAGGTCGAAGGCGCTCGTCCTATTGCGATTAGTGCATCAGTTATTCACGCCGCACCGTCGCCCGCTAGGCCGGATCGTTTCCATGATAGTTGCGCCGCATGAAGGGAGCCACGACTCAACAGTACGAGCAACGTGCATGCGTTCTGTCATGGCGAGGTTTGAGACGGAGGAATTCCAGCCGTGCTGCCCGGAGTCGTGCTGTCCAAGTGCGCGGTCTGCGAATGCTCGGTCGTCGTGTCGCCCAAGAGGATTGCATGCTACCGTATCGACGGCCGCTCTCTTGGCCCGGGTTGCTTGTCGCCCTCGCATCAATACCTTCGACGCAAAAATAGCCGGCGCCGATAGCAAATGATAACGGGAGCGACCAAAAAGGGTAGCTGTCAGCCGAGTTGACCTGTGGAGATAGCTAAGAGCGGGCCCTGCACGGGTTCCTGCGTCTGGACCATCCACTAAAGCAACTGGTGGGTCAACGTCAGCGTGGCAAGACCCCGAAGACATCAGGGATGCGCGCAGAACGACGTTACTGAGAGCTGACGAGACCAAAGTAACCTTCGACTTCGGCGGACACAGGCTCATGCGTCGGGGCGAAATGTGACTGCTCGGCGCTAGGTCGGCGCCGCCCGTAGCCGCCCATTAATAGCTGCATGTTGGTCATTGGTGCAACTTGATCGCTAGTTGCTTCATCTGAACGGCATGTAATTTCGCAACGCAGATCTGCAGGCCTTCGACGTTGGCGGTAGCGCCATGGCTGATATCGATTTCATGCATGCAGCATCCGCCGTGTGGGGTGATGTGTTCGAGACAAAAACAACGCGTCGCGTTGTCGTGTGGTCCTGTGTGCGATGACTAACCAGCCAACCAAAGAGGAGAGGCCAGAGACCGCATCCGATGCACTTTTGCACCGTTGCACCGCGTATCGTGTGCTGGCGGCTGTCAGGACTCAGGAGACGCTGAACATGCCAGTGTTGGCGGGAGCACTCGCAAAGCCCGCACGTGCACGTTCGAGGGGCACGGCAGGTGGGGAACGCTGCCAATATTCTTTGGGGGAACGCATAACATCAGGCCATCTCCGACTCTGGCCACTCCACCGGCCCTCGACTCACATCTACAACGCATCCGTCTGTGTTGACTCACTTACAGCTCGTGTTCTCGCCGCATCTGTAGTAGGCCTGCAGCGTCTCAAAGCTCAGGGGAACAGCCTCCGTCAAGCACTGCCTTCGAACGCTATCACGCTGGAAGATCCACTGAACAGCCCGCAACAGTGCATTGCAACCCGCCATTGCGATGGCTCCCAAGAGCTGGCCTCAGAACATAGTCTACTTGGGCGCGCCTTGCTACTCCAAGAAGCTCGAGAGCGACACAATCAGCGCCGCTTTGATTCTCTGCAAGTCCGACTTACCTAACGAACAGGCACGCAAGACAAACGCACCCTACACGAACGTCAAAATCACGCCGATAAACGTCTCGTCCCACCCTGCCAACGGGCAATACGGCCTTTTCGCGAGCCAACACCTCCCCCCGGACTCGTTCATCCTCCCGTACCTAGGCTACGTGCACGACCAGGCGGAAATAGATGAGGAATCCGATTATGACCTGTCTCTCGACCGCGAGCGTGGCATCGGCGTCGACGCCTCGAAGATGGGAAACGAAGCCAGGTTCATCAACGACTATCGAGGTGTCTCGACGCGAGCAAACGCCGAGTTCCGCGATATCTATGTCGATCTGGGAAACGACAGCTTGGAGAAGCGGGTGGGCGTATTTGTGCTGAGTGCTGGAAAGAGCGGCAAACGAACCAAGGGTATCGGGAAGAGTGACGAGATACTGGTGAGCTACGGTAAGGGTTTCTGGAACGAGCGCCTCGCCACACAGGAATGATCGGAGCCTTGTAGTCGTCTTGGCCAACCCTTAGGAAACATCGTTGTGCTCGTGTTGCCATGTTCCCATGGATCGCCCTTGTGATATCGTGCGCTCTACCCTACCAGTGGCTCGCGAGCCACTGGTAGACACCGTAGTCCTGGTCCGCAGAAAAGCACTCCAGGCTAGGAGTCGTATGTCACTTACACCGAAACAATCGCAGACAAACTGGGTCAAGATGACTGGCGGATTCTGGGCTGCCGTGTCTGCTCCCTCCGCCTACATTTCACTGTTCCACGCTTCCTCGTCGAACCCGTCGATGGTCCACCCCTCGTACGGCTACTCGCTCGTTGCTCCCGCCTACTACTATCATGGCGCTCTACATCCAAATTCGACAGGCTACATGTCCCAATCTCTCTACAAATTGCGTCTGAGCCCGTATGGTGGCTGTGTGTCAATGTGCGAAGGTCTCGAGGCGCCTATACATGGATATGAAGGTGGAGTGATCGCTGGACCTGGTCTGACCCTTGAGAATCACGGTCCGAGCATGCAGCCGCTGGAGACAACGGGCGTGGCGATGCGTATCTTCGTCTCTCCAGAGGAACATGCTTTTGAACAGGTATCGGTCGACATCGGTCCAGCCCAGTATTGTCAATAGCGGTCCTGGACAGCTAGGTATGCGACACACTCCCACCGGCGCCTGTCCGCGCCAGCGACAGCATCGCTTGATTCTTGAGCAACAGATTGCGCGTCACGCTGCTGATAAGGTTCAATCGCGTCTCCGCAAGCTGTCTCAGAGCGCCAGCCATCAAATACTCTTTTCAAAGCAATAGCGAGGCACACTTCGTCCGAGCCGAAACATTTTTTTATATGGAGACTCAATCACGGCCACCTTCGGTGTCAGATTGCTTGCCATCTCTTTTGAAGACATGGACACGGATGGTGAACCACGCGCCCGAAGAGGTTATCTCGTCAGAGGTCATCGGCTGTCAAACTTCTCGATACTAAGCCCGCCACTCGACCCAGTGTCCCACCGCCGCATGAGAACCCGCCAGCCGTTTGGGTCTGCCCACCATGCGAGATGAAGCGCGTCTTGTATCGGCGTACATTTCACTCCCGGTGCTTGCTGCGCCAAAGCTGTCTGGGCGGGCTGCTCCGGAACCTTCGCCATTGCCAAAACCTCGCTGCATCCACCTCATCCTCACTTATTCGGTCGATTGAGTAGCAGCCTCAAAAGGAGACACACGAATGAACATGAGAATATTTCCGAGGCTCTCCTCGTGCTTCCCCAATATCGCTGAGTCACCGAGAATCTCATATTCGAACCACGGGCCACACTCCTGTTCGATCAATCGACGTGTACCCAGGAGCTTTAAGAACAGGCCTTCAGGCTCAGAGTTTCACTCGGTTTCTATTTTGGAACCAATTCACTCCAGACTTGAAATTTTGGGCTTTTGATAGACCGATCTAGTCAACCAACAAGCGACTGCAGAACGCGACATTGACAGGAGGATGCGTTAATTTCCAAAATGCGGCCCAGAATCATAAGACGCGACCAAGAGAAACATCGTTGGTAGCAAGTGGACATTGTGTGCTCGCCGCACACACTCCCGCTGATCGGCTTATCTTCAAACTCCCATCCCGCGTATGACGTTGCGGCAACCTCCGACGGGCTCGACAGCGCATTTCCATGGCACGTGTACGACACATGGCTCGACCATGTGTAAAACAGCGCGTTCCCCACGTGGATTCTGTGCGTAATGCGTCGTCAACGCGGATGACGTCCACCGTCCAGAAGATGAGACTGTTTCTTGCCTTGGTCTTGTTCTTCCAAAGCAATCTAGGGCTCTCACGGGACGATCACTTAGGCCATGTCAATTAGACACCATGTCACAACTCATTCGGTGGCCGACGGGCCGTTGAGCTGACACAATTTCCATCTGACGGAGGTACCACAACGAGGCACAGGATCTCGGAGGCAGCCGCCCGCGTTGTCTTGTAACGGAGCTCCGTATGAGGCACAGCGTAATCCCAAGGTCGGTGTACGACGTCGGCAAAGCTCAACCAGATGTTCCCAGGACCTCTCGTCTTGTACCAAGAGCCGCGCGGATTCCCAGTTTGCGACACAAGTTGTCCCCAATTCGTGGAAACCGACTCGTCTATCTGGCGTACAAGGTCAGAGCGTGCGAATAAACCGGACTGTCACGGGAGCCTAGAAGGACGGGATGCAAATGAGCCACGTAATGAGGCTGAAGAAAAACCTGTTGCGGCTTCAGCGAATGTGGCGGTGACGAATAAGGGCAGTGGCAGAGAGATGTCGATCCAGGAGCTAAAGCCACGCTCCTTGCTAAAAATGGCAATCTGTGAGGCGTTGCGCGTGGAGGTGCGCCACGTCCGCGAGCTTGCCAGGTTATTGGAGTGAGCTCAGAGGGCTCTGTTTTGGGCTGAGTATCATGATTGGTTTCGTAGATTGGTGCACGGATTTGTTCCGTCAGACGTGTCTTGGAATTCGGTAGGACGAGAAGTTGGCCTAACTGGGCACGAAACAATGACGTCGGAGGTCTGACTCTGTTGCGGGCCAGCGTGAAAGTTCAGAAGCGAAGGCAATCTATCTCCACTAATGTCAAATGTTTTCACATCTCATCGTTCGCGTGGTGCTTGGTGAAAAAGAACTCTCGAGGTAGAGAGCGTGGTGATATCGTTACCAAATTATAGGATAATGGAAATGCAATGCGAAAGTGCTAGAAGCCGTTCCGCGGAAGCACCACGCATGCAGGGCACCAGAGGCTGCTACAGGATTTTCAGGAACCGGAAATTCCGAGTTTTGGGCAAGGGCACCACGATCGCGATGCTGCGCTGTATCAGGATCTGAGACGCCTTGCGACCCGTAAAACCGGTGACGTGATGCGCTACTTGGCGAATTTCGCACGGCACCACCTTGCCTGCGATCGCCAGATGAACGACAACCACCAATCACGACCGCGGATATTATCGTTGTCGGGGCCATGAGGGCCTCAGACCTGCAGGGTTGAGGCGCTCGTGGCTCAAAGGTATCCGCGCGACAGGGCCCGAGCCTGATTCAGCCATGGGAAAGTTGAAGCGGATTTCACGTCATGGCCGCATCAGTCGTGGGGAATGCGCATCCCTCTGACTTCGATAAAAGGGCCCCTTAGATGTCCTCCGCTGCCGTTTGCAACTTCATCAACACTCATCCTACTCCGCCCGAAACCATTCCAAACTCGTATTTTATTGGCTACGAATAGCGTGACTTCGTGTTCAACCGTCAGCCCATCTCCTGATAGCAACCATTCGGATTCACCTCCGCCAATCACATACGTCGAACCAGCACCGGTTGGCTCCGCAAGCACCTGTTCTAGAGCGACCCTCACGGTACTGGAGCCTTAGTGTATCTGTACCCCTCGTGGCTTGGAACCTCTTTATCATATATCGACTCCCCCGCATCGAACTACGAAGTCTTGTTCTCCAGCGACACTGAGCATCAACATCTCACCTCACAAGCTGCCCAGTCAGCCCAGGTTACGACCAAAATACAATCACCAACAACAACAATGGCTCCTCCCTCAAGATTCACTACAGACACAGTAAGTAAAACTGTCTCAGATAGACACGCTCAGCTTTACTGACCACGTCTAGAACGAAACGATGCAAAAGTACTTGCTTCTCTCATCGCAAGAAGAAGCTATCCGCCGTCGTCTGTCTCTACAACTCCCCACCGCAGCCCCAATGACCGTCTCATCACCCGAATTCCAATCGCTATCCTCGTCACCCACCGAACACCGCTCTAGCTGGTCGCCTGGCTACAGCTCAACAGATCCAACGCCGACGGTCCCTATCGCTACTCAGCCAGGCAGGGCGCATCGACACTCTATCGCGGACACGGAGGACGTCTACAAGCTGTCTGGGCTCAATCAAGAGATCAAAGCTACTCTTACCGAGCTTCTCAATACCGACGCGGTCCGCTCGGATGAGAAGTCGCGTGTTTGGATCCAAAGCCGCCTGATGGCGGCCGAGCATCAGATCCGTAATCAGCGACGGCGACGATCCTCTAGCACGGAGCACGACCGAGAGTTTGCTTCGTCCATTGCAGAGCATATGGACCCCGACATTCATACCAGCAAGACTTGGACTTGAACGATGCGATGTTGCGTAGTACGCCGGCATGCCTTCCGCTGAGGATGCTTTCGTAATGTTTCGCGCACCGAACACTATATAACACGCGGTTCCTTTGAAGGGGATACCATCAACCACAACGACATGTCGAGATTGAACGAGGGCATTGAAGGTCACTATTATGTATAACGAAAGATTTCACGATGGACTGGTTAGGAATGGAGGCTATGGCGCGAGATATTTCTTTTCTCTGAACTGAAGTGCTCAACTCAGAATGCATATGATACCCAATTGCTTGCATCGCTCGTAGGGCGAATGCACGCTACTAAACACAATATAAAAAGTTTTACCAACTACGCTCCGCATTATTGTCGATCAGCAGCCGTGCTATGCAATGTTTCGTAACGGTCCACAATTCGGGTCTTTGTTTCTTTGACTGCAGGCCACCGAGGTGGTTCTACCTTCCGAATTCAGTATTATTTTAACAAGGTTCCACCAACAACCAGTGAAACATGTGAGACCCTGACAAACGTCTCCACAAGCGCCATAAGTCGCAAATAAACGTTATCGCAAACGGACCCAGCCGAGGAAAATCCCACCACAATCGGTCCATGCCACAACAATCGCGCCCACAAGCAAGAGCGCTTGTACTCACACTGACGTCCCACTCACTTCCAACACCACCGATCAAGGGAAAATCATTACCTTGCCTATACCATCCCCGCCTCAACAATACACAAGACCGCAACCCTCACCTCCACTTCAGGATTTTGGGTAGGGTTTGGTAGGGCATGTGTAAACCCTAGATCCTTCCGAAGCTTATTTCGGTCCCAACAGAAATCTAGACGTGGTGCGATTGCTGGATGCAGGGTGAGGGGTGGCTGGATGCGGGGATGATCGACCCTGGTCAGTGGTGGTGTGAAAGGGTGGTTGGCGCTTTGTTCGAGGTGATTGGGTGATGGGTCTATATGCGGGGTAAGCGTGTGCGTGGTCCGAGAATAGCCTTATCTGGAGTTACGTTAGATGGTGCGGATTGGTGTAGAGGACGCAACTACTTTTAGACGGACCGATGTTGAAAGAAAAACCTGGGCTAGAAAGGCGTGAGGGTCTGATTTGCTAATATTAGTTGGCTTTGCTTTGTTCAGGGTTTCCTCAGCTCGGGAGTATGACCCACGGTACGGTGTCGTACTGAAGTTGTGGTCAGAATCTGTTGTTTCTGGCTTGGAGTGTCTCTGTACAAAGACGTTGTGTTGATCTTGTCTACTTGCGTCTCATCTTCGTACCACCTTTCAAAGGTATTCAGGTTTGCACGATCCTAAGGACAAACCCATAGCCTAGCTACTTCGCTCGGCGCACTCACAAGCGCACTACATACGGGTATGCCAGGAACAAAGGCTTCGTGAACAATTTCGGATTCAAACAAGTTTGAACAGCTTCCCACCCACCCGATCCCACTCATCGTCCCATCTATTCTCGCTCTCCTTCAATGCACCCTTCTTCAACGTCGGTAGAAGCCCGTCCTTGCTACCGAACAAATCGATGAGTTGCTGCGCAAGTTGCCCAGAGCTCTCGAACCCCTTTCCATTCACGTCCTCTTTAACCAACTCCGGCCAAGCCTCGAACTTGCCCCATCCAACGACCGGAAGGCCGGCGCCGAACATATCTACAACCTTCATTGGTAGATCGACGCCGGAGGAAGAAGTGTGAAGCGATACGCCGAGGTCAGCTGCACCGAGAAGGGTGGCGTAGTCTTCTGGGGAAAGCCAGGCAGTCTGTATGACGACATTGAGTAGCTTCTTTTCCTGGTTCATGACTTTGATTTTGGAGAGGTAGTGCTCTTTGAGTGGGCCTTTGCCTGTAATGATGGCGATGATCTTAGGTAGATAAACCTTTGAGGTAGCTTGGGCTGAGTATGCACTTAGTGCTTCAAGCAGAACAGAGAAGTCTTCGTCGGCTGTCCATGATGTAGGGCTCACGATTAGCTTCCACGGGCTCTTCGATGAAGACGACAGATCTTGGGCATATTGTGCCGTTTCTGGCAGCCTGGAAAGGAATTTTGTTCGCTCGTGTGTGCTGATGGGACGAAAGATGGCTGCCGGTCGATCGTGCAAAGTTCGCGCTGCGACTCCATAGCTCTTCTTGAGTACTCGGGCCATGGCTTCGGTTACAGTGAAGTGTTGAGATGCGATGCGTGAGAAGACGTTCTCGTATAGCGCAGAGATTTTGACAAGTGGGTGACTGGATCCAAGCTTAAGCGCGAGGATGGAGTAGCCAAAGTTATGCCAGTCGATGATGAGCTCTGTGTTCCTGAGAAAGCACACGAGAGCGGCAATGGCGAGTGTCGGTATCGAAGGTGGGTTCTGTAGCTGTCAAACGTCTGCTAAGTTCTAATAGGGCACTTTACTCACTTGCACCAACATATATCTTGCGGGCTCGGATCGGTACCCCAGAGCACGATAGAGGCTCCATGCCTGCGAAAGTGCTTTCAACGGTGCAAGGACCGGAAAAAGCAGCTTGCTGCTAGACCTGAGAACTGAGGGTGCAGGTGCTAGAGGTACCACCTCAATCAGTCGGTTGGACACAATATCGGGATGTAATTCGGATTCTGGAGACAAAGTAAGCTCAGACGATGAAATAGTTGGTTCCAAGAACTAACCCTGATATCCGATGAGGATGACCTTTGCGCCATGTTTTGCGATGCTGATTGCATGATACTGCATACGTGGAGATCGACCAATGTCCCCCAAAACAACCACCTGAGTCGTCCGGCCTGCTTTGAAGTCGGGCTTTCTCTTTCCATCCTTTCCCCTCACCTCGATCTCGTTCCCCTCTTCGTCCTTGAATTTCAACAGCTTGTCCCTATATGGATTATATTGGGAGGGTAGTGTAAGCAGGACGAGAGTGAGTAGGGTCGACAGAGCGACAAGACCCCAGAGACAGAAGGCGAACCATTCGTTGAACGTCTCGGAGAAGCTGTCCTCGCTCCACATTGTGTCAAAATGCGAGTGGGGGTGTGCGGAGGGTTTCCTGGGTTCGTCGCGAATTTGATGCGGTGGAGGAGTGGTTGGCCGTTGGTTCAGCCACAAGCGCCACAAGCGGCAGGCGCGCCACCCGATCAAGGTGAAACTGTCTGACCTGCCATGACTGTCAATCACGATAGACCCCTGAACGCGGACGCTAGAGAAACAATCGTCAAGACGCCCCGTCCTCCCCCCTCACCCTTCCATTCCCTCGCCCCGCAATCGTTCTTTCCCGTTTCGACGCGTGCGACAATTGACGCTTTTTCGAATCTGGTGCGGACAGCCCTGTCCTGGGATTTCGGCCTTTTTACCTGTTCGGATGCGCCGAGTCTCTCTAGCGACGGACGTCTGAACGCGCTGCCCATGGCGTCTACGTATGCGCTTCCCTTCAATCCCGCGACGCAGACCCACGGACATGGCCACTCGCGGTCGCCATACTCGTCCGATCAGTCCGCCATCATGAATGGGCAATCCAACGTCGCGTCACCGCCGAGGGGACAGCCGACGTCCGCGGGGGGCCACCGCCAGCACCGATCTGACTCGAACGGCCACTCGAACCCTCCAATTCTGTCGCCATACGCCAATAACCACGACCATTCACACGAGGGCCACAGCCACTCCCGATCGTCCGATTCCACGTACACGCTGAAGCCCTTTATGAACACGAGGCCGAAAATTAGACCGCGGGGCGAGTCCGACCTGGGCAGGCCGGTACAGACGAACGGGAAGAAGTTTGGCTTTTCGCCCATTCATGAGACTCCTCCCGTGCTGGCGCCACCGCCCTCATCGTCGTAAGCCGATTCCTATGGTTCGGTCACTACGACGGCACGCTGACTCGCTGTAGATCATGGCTCGACCTCCCCGAAGGACTCACCGCTCTCCTCATACCCCTCCCGTACCTCTTCGCCTCGCTGGCCTACCCGAGTATTGTCGCCCAGGCCCGACGGCTTCCTACGAAGCTAGCGGAAACAATAGTTGCAGCGGATCTCCCCAGCGCCCAAACATCTCCCGTTGGTGGCCAGCTCCTCCACGCATGTACACTGTCCTCGACAACGCTCCTGTTGGTTGGTTTGATATCGCAGATCCGTTCGGGCACAGAACAGCCGTTAGACAGGCGGAAATCGCTGACTAGTTCGGCAAAAGGTGGGGCCACGGTCAATACCTTGCTGAGCGGCAGCTCGCTCTTGCGCATAGCCACCATTTCCCTCAGCATCTTACTGCCGTTCTACGCGACAATGCAGCTGGGAGGGGCTAGAACGGCAGTGATCTTGCTCGCCGGAATAACGGCAGGATTGGGTGGACTCGAGCAGAAGCCAGGGAAGCACGGTGCGTGGGAGGACGCGAAACGGACCTTTCGCACTCGGAAGTGGACTTGCGGTGCAATCTTGTTAGGAGTGCTCGCAGACACATACAACTGCGTGGAAGAGGCGGGCATCTTGCTTGGCTACCTTGCGCTTATAGCATCCATGTTCGCCATTCCCCCACCACTCCCAACAGCCGGATGGACTATCATGACCGGAGCCAAGTCTCAGGATGCCTGGATCACTCATACCTCTGGCCGAGCCTCGTTGCCAAAGCCTTCGTCCCCGCTTATCAACACACCGCGGGATACGCTGCTCACGATCGTCTCAGGCGTTCTACTGGCTTTCCTGGCTATTTTGTACTCGAGTGTTTCGTCTTCTTCGCCCTCTCTTTCTCATCATGCTTTGCTGTTCTCTACTTTGTCTGTGGCATCAGCGACGGCGCTTGTATACTTTTCCCTTCCCGCCGCCTTGCGGAACCCCCATAAGGGCGGGCTAGCATTGGGCAGCTTGTTGGTGGCGGCATTTGGTGTCTGGGAGCATGCTGACTCTTTACAAGCATGTGTTCTCTTTCCTCTGACTTGCGCATCTCTTATTGGAGCGGTCTCGATCGACACAGGTTCATCAACCATCCCTCAGCCGCATTCTCACGACCAGTCACACGCGGGTCATCAGCACTCGCACTCTCAAGATCATGGCGATCATCATCTTCACGGGAACCACTCCGGACTCTCCAAATTCATCATCGCACGTTGCACGCCAGGGTCGATTTTGCATAGCATTTTGATTGAGAAAGACTCGCGTCGCATTGCCTACTTTGGAGTGTAAGTCTCGATGCTTCTTGATATCGTGAGGAATCATTTCTCGAGCTGCTTGCTAATTCGAATAGGCTCAACCTCTCTTTTATGGTTGTCCAGTTCTTCTATGGCTACGTGAGCGGGTCTTTGGGGCTTCTCACGGACAGCATTCACATGCTGTTCGACTGCGCCGGGCTTGCGGTTGGTCTAGCTGCTGCGGTAATGAGCAAATGGCGTCCGAACGTCCGATTCCCGTATGGCTATGGCAAGGTAGACACGCTTTCCGGCTTCGCCAACGGTGTGTTCCTTCTGTAAGTTCACCCAAATAGCACGTATATTGACATATACTAATTGTGCAACAGCCTGGTCAGTCTCGAGATCATATTTGATGCTGTAGAGAGACTTTGGGAAGGACATGAGCTCCATCGGCTCAACGAGCTACTGATAGTCAGCACCCTCGGCTTTATAGTCAACATAGTGGGTCTTACAGCGTTTGGCCATGCTCACCATGGCCACGGGCACTCACATGATCAGTAAGCTTAATATCCGCTACTTCGTACGACCAAGGACTAACTTGAGCAGCGATCATGGCGACCACGGAGACCACGGCCACTCTCATGGGCACTCCCACGACAATGAGAACATGCAGGGAATCTTCCTCCACATTCTCGCTGACGCATTGGGCTCCGTTGCTGTTATCATCTCGACCTTGCTCACCAAGTACTATGGCTGGTCGGGGTGGGATCCTATTGCATCGTGCATCATCGCCGTGCTGATCTTTTTCTCCGCTATACCGCTTGTCAAAAGCTCCGGCATGCGTCTCATGCTCTCTCTACCTGCGGACGTGGAATACGGCATCCGTACTACGCTACAAGAGCTGAGCTCCCTACGTGGTGTAGTAGGCTACGCGGTGCCGAAGTTTTGGTTAGAAGATGAAGGCGCTGCACATGCAGAAGTGCATGCTAAGGAGCAGGCGGGGTGCGGACATGATCACTCGCATGGAGAACACGACCACAAGCATGATCACACTGGCCATGATCACTCGCATGACCACGGGCACTCCCATGACGACCATTCGCATGATCACGATCACGATCACGACGACCATGGACACTCTCATAACGATCACGGCCACAATCATGGCCATGAACATGACCACAATCACGATCACGATCACGACCACGATCACGCTCACGCTCCTCGGGCCCGAATTCTAGGCGTAATCCACATCATCGCTTCCCGAATCGCGGATCTAGAAGACGTGCGCGAGCGGACTTCCCAATTC
>Ga0247803_1001395_pt1 | contig 12697 bp, 12 predicted proteins | sample UWRJL014104B1_FD_180928 | JGI IMG/M metagenome (GOLD analysis project Ga0247803, IMG submission 180928) | Plant litter microbial communities from Arlington Agricultural Research Station in Wisconsin, United States - UWRJ-L014-104B-1 | ecosystem: Environmental > Terrestrial > Plant litter >...
AATTCTTTTGGCATAGCGGCAGGCTTGTACTAATTAAGTTACTCGCCCTTTTTGCTGTTGTTTTAAGTGCCGGGTCGTGCGCTACAAACCATGCTCAATACGGCAGCCAGGCACAGCTTCCTGGCGGCGATACCATAGTGCGCCACGATACCTTGGCGCACCGCTTTTACCTGGTAGGCGATGCCGGCTATGCCAGCCAGCCAAACGGGCAGCGCTTGCTACAGGCCGTTACAGAACGTATAAAAGGAGAAGATAAAAATACCACGCTTCTTTACATGGGCGATAATATATACCCGCTGGGAATGCCCACAGAGGGTAAAAAGGGCAGGGAAGAAGCCGAGGCATCGCTTAACGTGCAGCTCGATGTGGCTAAAAAGTTTAAGGGCAGTACCTACTTCATACCAGGCAACCACGACTGGTACCATGGGCTGGAGGGGCTTAAGGAACAGGAAAAGCTGGTAGAAAAGGCATTGGGTAAAAATACGTTCCTTCCCGGTAGCGGATGCGGTATTGAAGAAGTAAAAATAACTAAGGATATTACCCTTATTGCTATAGACAGCGAATGGTTTATAGAAAACTGGGACGATTATCCCACCATGAACGACGACTGCGACATAAAAACCCGCGAAGGTTTTTATCTGGAAATAGAAAGCCTACTCAATAAAAACCAGGGTAAAACGATACTCTTTGCGCTGCACCACCCCTTACTTACAAACGGCGCGCACGGCGGCCAGCTTTCATTACGCAAAGAAATTTATCCGTTAAAATATAAATTCCCCATGCCCCTGGCGGGTTCGTTTATGAACTTTGTAAGGCGCACCTCCGGCGGCAGCCCGCAAGACATACAAAGCAAAATATACCGCAATATGGCAGCCCGCATACGCACGTTGATAGAGCCGCACAATAACGTAGTGGTTATTTCCGGGCACGACCATAATTTACAGTACATAGAAAAAGACAACATACATCAGGTAATTTCCGGCGCGGGCAGTAAAGAGGAAGCCGCGCGAGCGATTAACAACAACGATTTTTCATTGGGCGGCCGCGGCTATGCAATAGTTGATGTATTTACCAGCGGCATTGTGGCTGTACAATATTATAAGGTGACCGACACCACCGAAGAAAAAGTATTTGAGGTGCGCCTGCTGGATAATGTAAAGCCCCAGCTTAAAGAGTATGCTGCTAACTTTCCTAAAGATACATTAGCAACAATTTATACAAAAGAAGAAACAGCGCATAGCAACTTTTATAAGTTTTTATTTGGCCATCATTACCGCAAGTACTATAGTACTCCCGTTAGGGCACATGTTGCGGTGCTCGATACGCTGTATGGCGGGCTTACCGTGGGGCGGGCAGGTGGTGGGCACCAGAGTAACTCCCTCCGCCTTATAGATAAGAAGGGCCGCGAGTTTGTAATGCGTGCGCAGCGCAAGAGTGCTACAAGGTTTTTACAGTCTACCGCGTTTAAAACCACTTACGTGGGCGATGCCTACGAAGGTACCTTTGCCGAGAGCTTCCTGCTCGATTTTTATACTTCCTCACACCCCTATACGCCATTTATTATTGCCGGCCTCCAGGATGCCGTGGGCATTTACCATACCAACCCTGAATTATATTATATCCCCAAACAAAACGCGCTTGGTGCACAGAATGAAAATTTTGGAGGCGAGCTGTATATGGTAGAAGAGCGCCCTACCGACGAGTTTAACGAGTTAGAAAGTTTTGGTAAACCCGACGGCATAGACGGTGTTGACGATGTATATGCCGCCCTCAGGAAAAGCAAAAAGACGGTTATTGATGAAAAAGCCTACATACGCGTGCGGCTTTTTGACCTGATGGTGGGCGACTGGGACCGCCATGCCGACCAGTGGCGCTGGGCGAAGTTTAAGGCTGCCGACAGTACCTACTACCGCCCCATACCGCGCGACCGCGACCAGGCATTCCCTAAGTATGGCGGCGCGCTGCTCTCGCTACTTATGAAGGTACCGCCGCTGCGCTACATGCGCCACTATGAAGATGATGTGCCCAATGTAAAGTGGCAAATGAAGCAGGGCTACACCCAGGATGTGGCCTTTATAACCAAGAGCACGGAACAGGACTGGATAAGCGAGGCGAAGTACCTCCAACAAAATTTAACCGACAAGGTTATAGACGATGCCTTTGCGCAGCTTCCGCCGGAAGTAATAGACGGCGATACCGAAACCATAAAGCGCAACCTGAAAAGCCGCCGCGACAAGCTGCTGAAATACATTCCCGAATACAGGAAGGCACTGCTAAAAACCGTACTGCTTACCGGCACCGATAAGAAAGAAAAATTTGTGGTAAGCCGCGAACCGAAGGGCATCACCAAAGTGGAAATATACAGCCGTAAAAAGGCTGGCGACTCGCTGGTGTTTTCGCATTCGTATGATAAAAAGCTCACTAAGGAATTGTGGCTGTATGGCCTTGACGATGACGATGTTTTTGAGGTGAAGGGCATGCCAAACGGCGCTATTACCCTGCGCCTGATAGGCGGACAAAACCATGACGAATACATAGCCGAAAATGCCCGCCGGGTAAAGATATACGACTTTAAAAGCAAGGAAAATACCTATGCCGCAAAAGGCGCGGCCCTGAAGCTTACGGATGATTATGAAACCAACCTTTATGACCCTAAAAAACCCAATTATAATATTCTTACGGCATATCCTGCAATAGGCTTTAACCCTGATGATGGCGTAAAACTGGGCATGTCGGCAGGTTATGTGGTAAATGGCTTTAACCGCAGGCCCTATTCACAAAAACACAAGCTTGGCGCGAACTATTTTTTTGCTACTAACGGCTTTGAGCTTGTGTACCGCGGCATGTTTATGAACGTGGCCAGCAAATGGAACTTTGCGGTAGATGCCCGCTATACCAGCCCTAATTTTAGCATTAACTACTTTGGCAGCGGTAACGAAACGGTTAATAATGATGATGACCTGGGCATGGACTATAACCGGGTTAAGCTACAGGTGTTTCACGTGTCGCCGTCGTTTTTCAGGGAGGGGCGCAACGGCAGTTTTATAGAGCTTAAAGCCGATTTTGAAACCGTTGAGGTAGACGGCTCTAACAATAGGTTTGTAAACGTGCCCGGGGCAATACCTTATTATTTGTTTGAACACCGCCAGTTTGCCGATATTAAAGGTACTTATATTTTTGAGAATTATGATAGTACTTCGCTACCTGTAATGGGCATGCGTTTTAACGCTACCCTGGGATGGAAAGCCAGCCTTGATGTTTTTGAGCGCAACTTTGCCCATGCCGAAACAGGCGTAACGTTTTACCACAAGGTTACCCGTAATGAGTGCCTTGTGTTTGGCACTACATTTAACGGCAAGTTTATTTTTAACAACAACTACGAGTTTTACCAGGGCAGCATGCTGGGTGGTGAGGCCGGGCTGCGCAGTTTCCGTCGCGAAAGGTTTAACGGGCGTTCGGCGTTCTTTAACAGTAACGACCTGCGCTATAAGCTGGGTGACTTTAAGGGTTTTGTGCCCATGGCTTATGGCGTTACCGGCGGGTATGACTATGGCCGCGTGTGGCTGCCCGGAGAACGTTCAGATAAATGGCACCAGAGTGTAGGTGGCGGGTTTTGGCTTAATGCCGCCGATGCCGCTTCGGCGTTTGTAAGCTGCTTTTACGGCAGCGATGGCGCACGTATCGCTTTTCGCTTAGCGGTTGGCTTTTAAGTCGGCCAGGTTAAGGGTGTAGAGTTTGCCCCCGGTGCGTTTATCGCGCTCGTCGGCTATATACAGTGTGTTGTCATCTTTAAAGCAAATGCCTTCTTTTTGGGTAAGTACGCCCAGGTCATGAGGCGTAAGGGTGCCGCTGGCAAAATCATCGCCGGTAAAACCGGTTATCAGCCATAACTTATCGCCGCTTATCAGGGCTACGGTTTTTCCGTCCGGGCTTATGTCTGCCCCGGCTATGGCACATTTCCTAAAGTTATCACAGGTCTTAAAGCTGCCTGCGGGTTGTGCAGCCTGGTACCCTTTGCGGTTTTCAAGCTTGTGTACCAGCACCGTACCATCGCTGTTAAAATTACGGTTTTTGCTAAAAAGGTAAAAATAGCCGTTGTATTCAAAAAAAGCCTCGCAGTCAAAATTACGCTCTTTTTTACCGGGCGGAAATTCTTTTTGGGCGGGGTAATAAAAGTTTAGGGCATACTGTACCTCACTTGGTGCATTAGGGTCAATTTTATAAATAGCCAGGTCGCGGCGGCTGTTGTCGTTGTTGCCAAAGTCGCCTATATAAAGTTTGCCATCGGTATCAGACGTAATATCCTCCCAGTCGTTGTTCTTAACACCTTTAACCTTTATATCATCTGCCGCAACGGTAGCCGGATTCAGCTTAAATAGTTTATTCTTATTACCGCTGTCTTCATGTGTCCACAATATGCCGTTAACATATTCCAGGCCCGATGCCTCGTCAAGGCTAAGTGTTGCGGCTTCGTGTAGCAGTGGGTTATCCTGGCTTGTTTTACTGTCGGCACAGCTGCATAATAATAAAAATAAGGCAAAAGGCACTATTCGCATAAGTAGTATATATACCCATAAAGATAAGTATAAGTACGTTAACAAAAATAAAAAACCGCCTGGAGATGCTTTCCGGCGGCCTTTAAATATATAAACTACTTACTATACTACTGTGCTTAATTTACCGGGGCATCATACCATGGGGTATACTGCCAGCAGTTTACTGTACCATATTGTTTACCGCTTACGCCATAAATTTTAAGCCTCCACCTGTAACATGGTAACAGTTCTGAAGGCAGGGCCTCTACGTAGGGTAATACCGAGGCGGGGTTTGTATACAATCCCCCGTATTTAGAAAAAATTGTCCCTGTTCCGGTAGTATAATCTTCGCAATCAGTTGCCTGGTATTCCAGAAACACTTTAATGCCCGAGCCTGTGGTGGTAATTGAAGGTACATCGGCAACAAAATGCCATATTGGGTTCAGGCCTCCAATATTTTCAATGTGTGCAGAAAGTGAACTGTAGCAAGCGCCTATGGGTGGGTTAGGAAACACCGGGTCTGGTTTCTCGGTTGATGCCGCAGTGGAGCTTTGCTCACTGGTTATTATTTCATCTGAATCTGTAGAACAGGCCACTGCTAAAAGCAACATTACCGGGAGTAATAATAATTTTTTCATTGTAAAAAAGGTTGTTTTGATATGTCAAACTTATAACGTCTGCGATACATAAAAAACACAAAACCTAAAAAAACGTTAAACGGCTTTCTTTTGGCGACAAATAGCTATTGGTATTGGTAAGCCGCCTGTTAAGCATGCGTTAATTGGTTTGCTATTGCAATGGTACAGGGGTAACTTTATACTTTGATGCTAAACAAAGATACATGCAAACGGTAATAGCAAAAGCACATCCTGACGAAACGGGCGAATTACGGGGGCTATTTGAAAAGCAGCTCGCAGAACTATATTGGGCCGAGGGTATCATGCAAAATATGCTTAAAGGCGCAATTATACAATCGTCGAGCAGCGATTTAGTACGCGTGCTGCAACAGCACCTGCGGGAAACCGTGGCGCAACGTGAGCGGCTGCTTAATATTTTTATAGATATAGGCGTGCCCGCACATGAACTGCCCTACGAATCGATAGCCTGCCTGGTAAAGGAGGCAGAAGATTTTATAAAAGCAACCAGGCAGGGTGTGGTGCGTGATGCCGGTAGTATTGCATTAATCCAAAAAATAAAACATTATGAAATTGCATGCTACGGAACCATGCGTGCCTATGCCCTCGCACTACGGGAGGAAGGTGTAGTAACGCTACTGGAGCAGACACTTGAAGAAGAAAAAGCTACCGATGCGTTTCTGAGCGCCATTGCAATATCGCACATTAATACAGAAGCAGCCGATAAAGAAATATAAGCTGATAAAAAATAATACGGGAACCATGGAAAATGATATAAATATACCAAAGCAAAGCCAAAGCCAACAGCCGGGGGCAGAGTATAAAATGACACCCGAACCGGAGTTTATAAGAGACAGCTATAAAGGCAGCGGAAAGCTAAAAGGTAAAACCGCGCTTATAACTGGGGGCGACAGCGGTATAGGCCGCAGTGTGGCAATACACTTTGCCCGCGAAGGCGCTAATGTTGCCATAGTGTACTTTGATGAACAAGAGGATGCCGAAAAAACAAAGAAGCTGGTTGAAGCCGAAGGCCAAAAGTGCCTGCTGCTGCCGGGCGACCTTAAGGATGAAAAATTTTGCCAAGAGGTTGTTGCGCAAACGGTAGACAAATTAGGCACGCTAAATATTGTGGTTAATAACGCCGCAGTGCAGTTCCCTAAAGAGGAGATGGAGGAAATTAACCCCGCACAGGTACGGGAAACTTTTGAAACCAATATTTACCCGTTTTTTTATATTACACAAAAGGCAGTGGAATATATGAAGGAGGGCGACAGTATTATAAATACCACGTCGGTAACGGCCTACAGGGGCAGTTGGCACCTGCTCGATTACAGCAGTACCAAGGGGGCGATAGTATCGTTTACCCGTTCTGCATCGGGCATGCTTGCAAAAAAAGGCATAAGGGTAAACGCCGTTGCGCCCGGCCCTATCTGGACGCCGCTTATACCATCAACCTTTACGGCAGGCGAGGTGGCTGAATTTGGCAAAGATGTACCTATGGAGCGCCCCGGCCAACCCAGCGAGGTAGGCCCCGCTTATGTATTCCTGGCCAGCGAAGATGCATCGTACATTACAGGGCAGGTGCTGCATGTAAACGGGGGCGAGGTTGTAGGCGGATAAAATTGAAAAAGACAGTAACAGATTATAAAACCGTAAAAATTATACAATTATGGAAACAAGTAAAACAGGCAGGGTATATACAAAAGACCCTGTAACAGGAAACGAAAGTTTGAATGATAGTAATAAAAAAAATGTGATGCCCGATGCTACATTGCCTTATGAAGACCCGGCAATACTTAACCCGCAGGAACTTGCAACATTCCCCAAGGCAGCGCCAATAGTAGACGCGGCTGATGTAGAGGAGGAAAACAGGACCCGGCCGATTAATGTAAAAAGCTCGCCAGTGCGCGAAGGGCGCAATATAGTGCGCACCGATACTAACAGCAATACTACCGACGGCTTTATGTAATAGTGGTTATCTGCAACAAAAAGCGCATAAAAAAATCCCGGAAAAATTACTTTCCGGGATTTTTTGTATTGTATTAACTAATCTCTTAGTGTGTAATCTGTTTAAGCACTTCGGGCTTGGCCTCAAGCTTTGCCATTTTCTCAGGTGTAAGTGTAGCCCTTACTTTAGCCTCAATAGTCTGAGATATTATAGCCTTGCGGTCCTCACTTTTTGATACCTGCTCAAGCTCACGGTATTTGTATTCAAACAACCCCTGGAAACTTTGTTTCTCCTGGGCAGAAAGCCCTACAACTTTATCAAGTGCCGCAACATCTTTTTTAGCAGGCTCTGCAAATGAAGACTGTGCAGCCACAGCGGCTTTAGCAGGCTTAGCCGCAGTTTGGGCAGCGGCGGTAAAGCCAAAGCCAAGCATCATAACAACAAGGGCAACTATTTTTTTCATAACAATGTTTTTTTGTTTAGTGTTAATATCCCCAAATCTAATTAATTTACAAAACAACACAAAACTTTAACACATAAAATTTATTTTCTGCGAGCATATTTAGAATGCTCCCCTCTTTTAGGCCCTTTATCATGCCTGGCTGTTTTCAGTTTTTCAAATTTTGTAAACTGCTCCGGGGTCAGTATTTTTTTCATGTCGCGCTGCATGGCTATCTGCCCGTCAAGCATTTTACTTTTTGCGGTAAAGCGCTCGTTTGCTGTCAGTTGTTTTCCGGCTTCTTTATTTGCTTTACGCTGGGCCATAAACTGCTGCCTGCTGTTTTCACGCTCCTGTATAAGTTGCTGCACCTCTTTTTGCTGCTTGTCGTTAAGCCCAAGCGCCAGGGTAAGGTGTTTTGCTTTCAGTTCAGTGCGCTGCTCCGGCGTTAGTTTTTCGTGGCGTTCTCTGGCATGCGCCATCCGGTCCATCTTCCTTTCACCATGCTGGGCGTTCATTGCTACACCCGTCATCATCATCAATGCTAAAATCCACGTTTTCATAAGGTATAATTTTAATGTTATATCTATAAGACCACACATGTAAAAAAAGGTTTAATTAACTTCTGTTAAAGTTTTAATTTGTGGCTTTTGCCCCTTACCTTTGCCCTCGTGAAAAACCTAATTTTCATAGTGGTATTCCTGTTTTTAGTACGGCCGGTATTGCCCGTGGCAGAGTATATAATTAATTATGATTATATAGCCAGTGTACTTTGTGTAAACAAGGCAAAGCCACAAATGCACTGTAACGGTAAATGCCACCTTATGAAAGAACTTGGCAAAGCCGCTGAACAGGAAAAGCCCCTTGCTTCCGATAAAAAAGCGAACCACGCCGCTGCTGAGGTATTGTTTTGCCAGCCGCTGGAGTCGCTAACACTGAGCGCTCCCTCACGATTTACATCGCCTAAACAACTCCCTGCATATAACTGTTTTTATACCGGCCTCTATACCGGCGCAGTGTTTCATCCGCCCGCGTTTATTTCTTAAAGATATTATGTAACGTTTTCTGCCTTCGGGCAGCATATCCGCTTTGTGCCCTGTTGCATTAAGCCTTACCATCTATTACTTTAACGAAATAAACAAAATGAAACTTAAATATATACTTGCCGCTTTTACAGTGGCCACTGCCTTTGTATCTTGTTCTAATGATGATGCCGCTAGTAACGTTTCGGGAACGGGAACCCTTAATGTAGAGTTTGACAATGCCTTTGCCGGAGACGACCTGCTGCTTAACAGCCAAACCTATATTACATCGCAAAACGAAGTGCTTAAGGTTAGCACCGTTAAATACATAGTAAGCAATATTGTACTTACTAAGGATGACGGTACCACGGTTACGTATCCTAAAAGCAATAGCTATTTTATTGTAAACGAAGCCGATGAAGCTACCCACGTGCTTGAATTGGCTAATATTCCGGCGGGTAATTACACCAAAATAAAATTTGGCATAGGCGTAGACCAGGAGCAGTTTAACGCCGGAGCCAGCGGCCAGGGTGATTTCCTTGCGCTTGCCCAGAGCGAAGACATGCTGTGGAGCTGGAGCGCGGGCTATAAATTTGTGGCTTTTGAGGGCACGTTTACATCAGCTACCGTTGCCGATGCCACACCATTTATGTTGCATACCGGCCAAACGGGCAGCAGTTACAATTATACCGAAGTTACGCTTAACCTGCCCACTCAGGCCCTGGTGCGCCAAAACATAACCCCACAGATACACATAGTTACCGATGTATCTAAATTTATAGACGGCACTAACAAGATAAACCTGAGCGCTAACAACAGCATGGGCATGGGCGCCATGATTATGGGGGGCGAGGCACTGCCGCTTATTACCGCTAACTTAAATGCTGCCTTTACGGTAGACCACGTGCACAACGATTAGGGTTATCTTATGAAAAATATTTATTTAATAGTGGTGTTAATGCCTTTGCTCTTTAGTTGCGAAGGCAGCGACGACTCCTATCACGATGTGCCGCTGGCCGTTATTCAGCCGGGCAACTTCCCGCAGCTGACGTATGATGTTTCGCAAAATCCGCCTACGCAAAGCGGTTTTGAGCTGGGCAGGAAGTTGTTCTATGATGGCCGCCTTAGCAGTGATGGCCTTGTAAGCTGTGCCTTTTGCCACATACAGGAAAACGCGTTTACCCATCACGGGCACACCGTAAGCCACGGGGTAGATAACCTTGTGGGCACGAGGAACTCCCCCGCCATACAAAACATGGGTTTTTTAAGCACCTACATGTGGGACGGCGTTACCACCCACCTCGACCTGCAGCCCCTGATACCCCTTACCAGCGATGTAGAAATGAACGGCGACCTTAGCGCAATACTCGCCATGATGAAGGGCGATGCACGCTACAAAAAACTATTTAGCCAGGCGTTTCCGGGAGAAGCGATAACTATGGAAAATATGCTGAAGGCACTCTCGCAGTTTATGGTAATGATGGTTAGCAGCAACAGTAAGTTTGACATGTACCGCCGGGGCGAAGGAGGTGCTACCCTTACTCCCGATGAGCAGGAAGGCTATACGCTTTTTAACCAGAAATGTGCCACCTGCCACGCTACCGACCTGATGACGGATAATTCGTTCCGCAATAATGGCCTTGCGGTAAACCCACAGGTTAACGATGTGGGCCGCTATAAGGTTACCGAGGCTGCTGCCGATTACTATAAGTTCCGGGTTCCCAGCCTTCGCAATGTGGCGCTTACCGCGCCTTATATGCACGATGGCAGGTTTGGTTCGCTGGAATCTGTGCTTAACCATTACAGTTCCGGCATCGTTAATAGCCCTACGCTCGATTCGTTGCTTAGCAACAACGGAACATTGGGCATACCGCTTTCACCACACGAAAAAGAGGTAATAATAGCATTTTTAAATACCCTTACCGATACCGATTTTATTACAAATACCTCATTTAGCTACCACGATTAATGAAACAGAATATACTATACAGCATGCTGGCGCTTTTTTGCCTTACGCAGTTATTCGCCACAGAAACACCGCCGCCCGATTTTAAAAAATATTTATACGCGTTTGAGTGCGATGCCTGCGGCTGCTCGGCAAGCGGGGGTGGCATGGGCTTTAGCTCTATGATAGATGCTAACTTTATAGGCGTGCGCTATTTTTACCAGAGCTACACCAGCCGCGACGGCATTTTTAACAACTCGCCCTGGGTAGACGAAAATTTTAATACCGTGCAACTGTGGGCGCGTATACCGGTGTTTAAAAACTTCCAGGTATCGGCGCAGGTTCCGTACCACGCGTTTAACCGCAACCTCAGTGGCGGGTATGAGCAGATAGACGGCCTGGGCGATACCACCCTAGTGGGATTGTATACCCTGTGGCAAAAAACCGCCGACAGTACCGCCATACTTACCCATACGCTACAGGCGGGCGGCGGCGTTAAAGCCCCCACCGGAAAATACGATAGCGCTAATAACGGCAGCGTTAACCCCAGCTTTCAGTTGGGTACCGGCAGCTGGGATTACCTTATAGCGGCGGAATATGTAATAACCTATAAGAAAACGGGGCTAAATACCATGGCTAATTATGTGTTTAAGACGGAGAATAATAAGGAGTATCAGTTTGGCAACCAGCTTAACTATGCGGCAACGGCCTTTTATATGATAGAGAAATCAAAATATACGCTGGTGCCTCAGGCAGGCATAGCTGGAGAGGTATATGCCACAAACCGCCAGTATAATATGGATGTGCCGCAAACAAAAGGCGATATAGTGCTGGCAAAGGCAGGTCTTGAGGCCGGGACAGGGAAATTCTCGATGGGGGTAAACGCCATGGTGCCGATAAGCCAGAACCTTACCGGGGGCAGGGTGCAGGCTAATTACCGCTGGTCTATAAACCTTAATTATAGTTTGTAATGGGAAGTTGTTTAATTTTACCACAAGGGGCACAAATATTTTTCACGAAGCGCACAATGTTACCAATCCCGAAAGTCGGGATTGAAGGACACAAAGCTGATTGCAAAGCCTTGTGCCCTCCAACCTGGGACGGAACATTTTACCTATGCAGCTTTGTGTCCCTTGTGAAAAAATCTTTGTGCCCCTTGTGGTAAAATTAAACAATAAAGGAGTCAAACTATTCAAAATTACAACAGGACTTATAACTAAAGATGGCACCCTTGCGGGTGCCATTCTCTACTTTCAACGGTTTTCTCCTTGCCGATGCAGCTATAACTACTTAACAGTTGCAGTTATGATATAAGCTCGTTAGTACTCCAGTAGGCTAAAAGCTTTTTAGTACTAACTACATAATCTTCATGTTTCAGGGGCTTCACTACATACCCGGCTATACCCATATCGTAGCATTCTTTAATATCGGTATGGTTGTTAGACGTGGTAAGTACAATGGTGGGGATGTACTTGCGTAAAGCGTCTTTTTTAATAATCTTTAAAAATTCTAAGCCACTTACTTTAGGCATATTAAGGTCTAAAATAATAATGTCGGGGTTAACGGCCCTGTCTTTAAGCAGGTTTAGGGCATCTTCGCCATTGTGGGCTTCGGTAATTTTGTGTTTTGTCTCAAGGTTGTTAAGCACGCGGTTAAACTTCATTATTTCAATCGCGTCGTCTTCTACTAAAAGTATGTTTAAGGGCCTTGACATTTTTCTCTTTTTTAGAATACAAAAGTATAAATCAGCTATGCATTGCTTTGTTGATTTTAGCCAGATGGTACACCGCTGTCGTTGAATGGTAAGTTTGAAGCGTTGAGTTGAATTTTGAATATTTATAATTCAAAATTTAATTAATAATGGTCATTTTTACTATAACATGTTCAGCCTTTTCATCAGTTCAGGGCGGTTAGCACGGCTTACCGGTACTACGTCTTTTCCTATCAGCACGCTGTTGTCTTCTATATCTACAATTTTTTTAGTGTTGATAATATACGTGCGGTGTACTTTAAGGAACAGGTGTGCAGGTAGTTTTTCTTCTATTTTTTTCAGGGTGCTGTGCACTATATAGTTTTTGCCTTCGGTTTTTATGTGTATATAATCGCCTTTAGCCTCTACAAGGTTAACCGATTGTATGTCTATCTTAATAAGCCTGCGGTCTATGTTTACATA
>Ga0247803_1001397_pt1 | contig 12686 bp, 12 predicted proteins | sample UWRJL014104B1_FD_180928 | JGI IMG/M metagenome (GOLD analysis project Ga0247803, IMG submission 180928) | Plant litter microbial communities from Arlington Agricultural Research Station in Wisconsin, United States - UWRJ-L014-104B-1 | ecosystem: Environmental > Terrestrial > Plant litter >...
AACGCCGGCATCGGCGCGTATGCCGACCGGCGCAACGTGCCGGCGGCCAAGCTGGTGAAGATCCCGAACGGCATCTCCGACGAAGACGCGGCCGCCGTGTTCTTCAAGGCGATGACGGCGCAGTACCTGGTGAAGAAGACGCATGCGGTGCGGCCGGGCGACATCGTGGTGGTGCATGCGGCCGCCGGTGGGGTCGGCCAGATCCTCAGCGGCTGGGCCAAGGCGCTGGGCGCGACGGTGATCGGCACTGCCGGCTCGGCGGCCAAGTGCGAGGTCGCACGGGCCGCGGGGTGCGACGTGGCGATCGACTATTCGCAGCCCGACTGGGTGGCGCAAGTGATCGACGCGACCGGCGGACGCAAGGCGCGCGTGGTGTACGACTCGGTGGCCAAGCACACCTTCATGGGGTCGCTGGACTGCACCGCGCCCTTCGGCCTGGTCGTGCTGTTCGGCGCGGCATCGGGGCCGGCGCCTGAAATCCAGCCCGAACTGTTGAACAAGAAGGGCTGCTTGTTCCTCACGCGACCGTCCGTCTTTCCGCACAACGCGGACCCAGCGACCTTCCGTGCCAACGCGGCGGACGTGTTCGACGCGATCAAGAGCACTGCGGTGCGCGCGACCATCGGGGCGCGCTTTCCACTCGCCAAGGTGGCGGACGCGCACCGTGCCGCGGAGAGCCGGGCGACGACCGGCGCGATCGTGCTGCTGCCCTGAGCGGCCTGCCTGAGAGCGATCTCAGGCTGCGTCGAACTCGACCACCACCGGCTGGTGGTCGGAGGCTTGCGTCTGCAGGTCCACATCGATCCGCCGCACCCTCGGCGCCAGCTCGTCGCTCACGAAGACGAAGTCGCACGCCACCGGCTCGGGGCCGTAGGTGCGGTCGAACAGGCGGAAGGTCGGCGCATGCGCCGTGTCGCCGTGGCGGGCGTGCCAGGCATCGTGCAGGCGGCGCGCCCCGTCGGTGACGAAAGGCTGTCGGAGCACGTCGTACTCGGGCTCGGTCGGCCCGAGGTTGAAGTCGCCGCACAGGATCGCGTGCGGCGTGTGCACCTTGGTCTGGAAGGGCGAGCGGCTGTCGTCGTCGAGCGGTGGCGCGGCGGCGTGCCCGCAGGCTTCGATGTGCAGGTCGCGGAGGGCGCGGGCCTGTGCCATGCGTTGCACCTTGGAGTAATACTCGAGGTGCGTCGTCATTACGCGCACCGCACCGAGCGCCGGGCTCTGCACCGTGACCACGGTGCACAGGCGCGGCATGCTGCGCACGCCGCCGTCGGCCGGCCAGGGCAGCGTGTGGTGCTGCACCTGCCGCACGGGCAGCCGTGTGGCGATCAGGTTGCCGAATCGCATGCGGTGGCCGGCGGTGTCGAACTCGTCGACGGCGGCGCCGAAGAACAGCTGGAAGCCGGGCAGGAGCGACTGCAACTCTGCAGGCTGGTCGCCCGGGCCGCCGGGCATGTCCGCATAGCCCTGCGCGATCTCCTGCAGGCAGAGCACGTCGAAGTCGGCCATCGCGCGTGCGCCGTCGACGATGCGCTGCACGCTCACCGTGCCGTCGAGGCCGCGGCACCATTGGGTGTTCCAGGTAACGAGCTTCACTTGATCCCCGCGCGCATGAAGCTCTGGACGAACTGGCGTTGAAAGAGCAGGAAGGCGATCAGCAGCGGCGCCGACGTCATCAGCGTGGCGGCCGTGATGATCGACCAGTCGATGCCTTGGTCGACCGACGAGAACACCTGCAGCCCGACCGTGAGCGGCCGCGCATTCACGCTGTTGGTCACGATCAGCGGCCACAGAAAGTTGTTCCAGTGGTAGCTCACCGACACCAAGCCGAAGGCGACGTAGATCGGCTTGGCCAGCGGCACGTACACGCGCCACAGGGTCTGCATCGCACTTGCGCCTTCCATGCGCGCGGCCTCGTCGAGCTCTTTGGGGATGCCAAGGAAGGTCTGGCGCAGCAGGAAGATGGCCAGCGCGGACGCGAAGTAGGGCAGGCCGATGGCGAACAGGCTGTCGATCAGGCCGATGCTGGCCATGGTGCGGTAGTTCTCGACCAGCAGCAGGTCGGGCATGACCGTGAGCTGAACCAGCACGAGTGAGAACGCGATGTCGCGTCCGCGGAATTCGTAGCGCGCGAAGGCGTAGGCGGCCAGCGTGCTGAGCACCAGTTGCGCAGCCAGAATCATCACGACCAGCAGCGTGGTGTTGAGAAAGTAGCGCGCGAACGGTGCGGCTTCCCAGGCGCGCGCGAAGTTGGCCAGCGTGAGGGGCGCGTTCCAGACGAAGCGCGCCGCGTACTCGGGCGCGTGGAAGGCGGTCCACACGGTGTAGATCAGCGGCAGCACCCACATCAGCGCGAGCAGCCAGGCGGCCAGCGTGTCGAGTTTCGTCGGTTCGTTGTAGGCCAGACGTTGCGAAGGCGCGCGGCTCATCGGTAATGCACCCGACGGTCGAGCACGAAGAACTGCAGCAGCGTCGCGCCGACCAGCACGACGATGATGACCATCGTCAGCGCCGACGCGTAGCCGGTGTCCCAGAAGCTGAAGCCGACCTCGTACAGGTGATAGAGCAGCAGGGTCGACGCGTTGTCGGGTCCGCCGCGCGTGAGCACGAAGAGGTGGTCGACCATGCGGAAGGCGCTGATCACGCAGTTGATCAGCACGAACAGTGTGGTCGGCATCAGCAGCGGCCATTGCACACGGCGGAAGAAGTACCAGCGCGATGCGCCCTCGATGGCCGCGGCCTCGCGCAGGCTTGGGTTGAGCGACTGCAGCGCGGCCAGGTAGAAGATCATGAAGAAGCCGGCTTCCTTCCACACCGCCACCAGCGTGACCGCGCCGAGCGCGGTGCTCGGGCTGCCCAGCCAGTTGTGCGAGCCGAAGCCCAGCGCGCTGCCGACCTGCTCGAGCAGGCCATACTGCGGCGTGTAGAAGAAGAGCCAGATGTTCGCCACCGCGATCATCGGCAGCACCGTCGGCGTGAAGTACGCCATGCGCAGGAAGGTGCGCCCGGCGATGCGCTCGTTGACCCACAGCGCCATCGTGAGCGCGAGGCCGATCGACAGCGGAATGGTGGCGCCGGCGAACCACAGGTTGTTCGTCAGCGCCTTCCAGAACACAGGGTCGTCGAGCATGACCTGGTAGTTCTCCATGCCCACCCACACCGCCGGCCGGCCGCCCTTGGGCGTCGATTGGAAGCTGTGCCAGAGCGTGCCGATGACGGGCCAATGCGTGAAGGCCAGCAGCACGAGCATGGCGGGCATGAGCAGCAGCCACGCCTGCCCGGCGGGGTGACTCGGTCGATGGGCTGAGGGACTGCTTCGCATGCTCGAACCGACCCGCTTACTTGTAGCTTCTGAGGATGCGGTCGGCTTCCTTCTGCGCGTCCTGCATCGCCTGCGTCGGGGTCTTGGTGCCCGTCAGTGCAGCCTGCAGGCCGTCGTTCAGCGCCTTGGTCACACGCTGGTTCTCGTGCGTCGAGAACTCGGCGACCGACACGGGCAGTTGGTCACGCGCCACCAGGGCGGCCGGAAAATCCTGGCCGTACTTCTTGAGGGTCGGCGTGTCGTAGGCGGCTTGCGAGACGGCGACGTAGCCCGTCTCCATGCTCCACTGCGCCGCGCGCTCGGGCTGCGTCACCCACTTGGCAAACTTGAAGGCGGCTTCCTGCTGGGCCGGTGTCGACTTCTTGAAGATGTAGAAGTTGCCGCCGCCGGTCGGCGAGCCCTTGCGCTTGTTGCCGGGGATCATGCCGACGCCAAAGTCGAACTTGGCGTTGGCCTTGATGTTGGTCAGGTTGCCGGTCGTCGTGTAGATGATGGCGGACTTCTTCTCGAAGAAATCCTTGGGTGTGGTGCCCCATTCGACGACGCCCGGCGGGTGGATGCCGGCCTTGCCGAGGTCGACCCAGAACTGCAGCGCCTCGATGACCTTCGGGTCGTCGAACTTCACCTGCGTGCCGGCGTCGTTGGCGAGGATCGCGTCGTTGGGCGTGGTCAGCGTCTGGAACAGCCAGTAGGGGAAGCCGCTCGACGGGATCTGCACGCCGAACTGCGTGGTCTTGCCGCTCGCATCCTTCTTGGTCAGCTTGGTGGCGGCGTCCTTCAGCTCGGCCCAGGTCGTCGGCGCCTTGTTCGGGTCGAGGCCGGCTTCCTTGAAGAGCTCCTTGTTCCAGTACATCACCACGGTCGAGCGCTGGAACGGAATGCCCCAGGTCTTGCCGCCGGTCTGGCTGTTGGCCATGAAAGCTTTGTAAAAGCTTGCCATCCACGCCTTGTCTTCGGGCGTCTTGGCGAAGTTGTCGAAGGGCACGATCGCGTCTTCGTCGATCAGCGTGAACATGTCGGTCGACAGCAGCACCGAGGTGACCGGCGGCGTGCCCGACTTGTGCGCGGTGAGCGCCTTCACGATGGTCTCCTGGTACGTGCCGGCGTAGATCGGCGTGACCTTGATGCCGGGGTTCTCCTTCATGAAGCCCTCGGCGAACCCGTCGATCGTCTTGGCGATCGGGCCGCCGACGGCGACCGGGTAATAGAACTGCAGGTCGACAGGGGCCTGGGCTTGGGCAAAGCCAGTCAGGCCGCTGAGCAGGGCGGTGGCGGCCAGCGTTTGGACGAAGGTGTTGCGTCGCATGGTGGAACTCTCTCCTCGGATAAAAAATCGTTGTTCGATGGATCAGTGGATGCGCCGGCCGTCGGCGCCGAAGCCGTGGGCCTCGTCGGCCGCCCAGCGCAGGTGCACACGCTCGCCGGGCGTGGCGGCGTGCTGCCCGGCAGCGCGCACCAGCAGCACTTCGCTGCCGACGGCACAGCGCAGCACCAGGTCGGCACCCAGGTACTCGACGCTATTCACCACGGCCGGGACGCCGTCGGCGGCGAGCGTGATTGCCTCGGGCCGCACGCCCAATTGCGTGGCCTGTACGCCGGACGCGACATCGCTGCCCGCGATGCGGCCGTCGGCCTCGAGGGCGACCAGGTTCATCGGCGGCGTGCCGATGAAGCGCGCCGCGAAGGTGGTGGCCGGACGCGCATAGAGCTCGCGGGGCGTGCCGGCCTGCTCGACGCGGCCCTGGTTCAGCAGCACGACCTGGTCGGCCATGCTCATGGCCTCGGTCTGGTCGTGCGTGACGTAGACGACCGTGAGGCCCAGCTTCTGCTGGAGCTCGCGCAGTTCGCGCCGCATGTCCTGGCGCAACTGGGCGTCGAGGTTGGACAGCGGCTCGTCCATCAAACAGACCGTGGCCTGCGCGACCAGGGCGCGGCCGAGCGCCACGCGCTGCTGCTGGCCACCGGAGAGCTGACCGGGTCGACGCGCGAGCAGGGACGAGAGGCCGAGCAACTCGGCCGCGTTGCGCAAGCGCTTGGCACTTTCCGCTGCCGGCACCTTGCGCACGGACAGGCCGAAGGTGATGTTGTCGGCCACGCTCAGGTGCGGAAACAGCGCGTAATTCTGAAACACCATGGCGATGCCGCGCTGCGCCGGCGGCAGGTCGGTGACGTTCTTGCCATCGATCAGAACCTGGCCTTGCGTGGCCGTCTCGAGCCCTGCAATGATCCGCAGCGTGGTGGATTTCCCGCAGCCCGACGGACCGAGCAGCACGCAGAAGGAACCAGATTGGATTTGCAGATCGACGGCATGCAATGCCGTGCTGTCGCCCCAGGATTTGGCGACGCCGTTCAGGGCGATGGAAGACATGCGCAAGTGTATGAACGAAATGTGACAAGTGCGTTGCGATGCAAGCTCGGTGTTTTCCTAGGAGGAGCACCGTGAGAAACTTCGCTACAGTGATTGCGCCTGTCCAGGCTTCGTACATCTAAGGAAAATCATGAGCAAGAAAGTCGCATACGTCACCGGTGGCATGGGCGGCATTGGAACGGCCATCTGTCAGCGCCTGCACAAGGACGGGTTCACCGTCATCGCGGGGTGCGGCCCGACCCGCGACTTCAGCAAATGGCTCGCCGAGCAGAAGGCCCTCGGCTTCGAGTTCCATGCGTCGGTGGGCAATGTGGGCGATTGGAGCTCGACGGTGGACGCCTTCGGCAAGTCCAAGGCTGAACACGGAAGCATCGACGTGTTGGTCAACAACGCCGGCATCACGCGCGACCGCATGTTCCTGAAGATGACTCCGGAAGACTGGAGCGCGGTCATCGAAACCAACCTCAACAGCATGTTCAATGTCACCAAGCAGGTGGTGGCGGACATGGTGGAAAAGGGCTGGGGCCGCATCATCAACATCAGCTCGGTCAACGGCGCCAAGGGCCAGGCCGGCCAGACCAACTACTCCGCTGCCAAGGCGGGCATGCACGGTTTCACGATGGCGCTGGCGCAGGAAATGGCCAACAAGGGCGTGACGGTCAACACGGTGAGCCCGGGCTACATCGGCACCGACATGGTCAACGCGATTCGGCACGAAGTGCTCGACAAGATCATCGCGACGATCCCGGTCAAGCGGCTGGGCAAGCCAAGTGAAATCGCCTCGATCATTTCGTGGCTTGCGACGGACGAAGGTGGCTACTCGACCGGGGCCGACTTCTCGGTCAACGGTGGCCTGCACATGCATTGAGTGGCGCTCGCGCTTATGGAAGAACCCGCTGCGGCGGGTTTTTTCATGGGCCTGGCACGCCGCATGCTGGGCGAACGCTACAGTCAAGCCAAGCCTCGTGTCCTGCAAGGCGGTGCAAGCTTGCAGGCCCGAGACCGAGCGACCTTTTCAGCAGCGACATTCCCGAATGCCCCACAGCGTTTCATTGATCAACACCATTGCCGCAGGGCTTGGCCTTGCGCTCGTGCTCGGCTTCCTGGCGGCACGGGTGCGGCTTCCGGCGTTGGTCGGTTATCTGCTCGCGGGTGTGATCATCGGGCCGTTCACCCCCGGCTTCGTGGCCGATGCCGAGATCGCGGCGCAGCTGGCCGAGATCGGCGTGATGCTGCTGATGTTTGGTGTGGGCCTGCATTTTTCGTTGGACGACCTGCTGGCCGTGCGCAAGATCGCCGTCCCCGGCGCGCTGGTGCAGATCGGCGTTGCCACGCTGATGGGCGGCACGCTGGCCCTTTGGTGGGACTGGCCTTTGGGCGCAGCGCTGGTCTTCGGGCTGGCGCTGTCGGTGGCCAGCACCGTGGTGCTGCTGCGTGCATTGGAAAGCCTGGGGCTGCTCGACTCCTACACCGGCCGTATCGCAGTGGGCTGGCTGGTCGTCGAAGACTTGGCGATGGTGCTGGTGCTCGTGTTGCTGCCGCCGTTGGCGGGCACGCTCGGCGGCTCGGCCAACGGCGCCGACGCGAGCGCCATCTGGACCACGCTGGGTGTGACCTTGCTGCAGGTCGGCGGCTTCGTGGTGCTGATGCTGGTGGTCGGCCGAAGGGCCTTTCCGTGGATCCTCTGGCAAGTGGCACGCACCAACTCGCGCGAGTTGTTCACGCTCTGCGTGGTGGCGGCGGCGGTCAGCATCGCCTTCGCATCGGCGGCGCTGTTCGGCGTGTCCTTCGCATTGGGTGCTTTCTTCGCGGGCATGGTGATGCGCGAATCAGAGTTCAGCCAGCGCGCGGCCGAGGAATCACTGCCGTTGCGCGACGCCTTCGCTGTGCTGTTCTTCGTGTCCGTCGGGATGTTGTTCGACCCGTCGGTGCTGATCGATCGGCCGCTCCAGGTGCTGGCCGTGGTGCTGGTGATCGTGGTCGGCAAGTCGATCGCGGCCTGCTTGCTGGTGCTGGCTTTTCGCTACCCGCTCAACACCGCGCTCACCGTGAGCGCCAGCTTGGCGCAGATCGGCGAGTTCTCTTTCATCCTGGTCGGCCTGGGCGTGTCGTTGGGGCTGATGCCCGCGGAAGGCCAAAGCCTGATCCTCGCCGGTGCGCTGATTTCCATTGCGACCAACCCTTTGTGGTTCAGCCTGATCGCGCCACTGCAGAAATGGCTGCACGCGCATTCGTCCTTCGCGCGTGCACTCGAAAGCCGTGACGACCCTTTGGCGGAGCTGCCAACGGGCACCGAAGCACGTTATCTGTCACGCCAGGTCGTTTTGGTGGGATACGGCCGCGTGGGGCGGCGCATTGCCGCAGCGCTGACTGCGCACCATATTCCTTTCGTGGTCGCCGAACAGAACCGCGAGCTGGTCGAGAAACTCCGTGCTCAGGGCATCGCGGCGGTGTGGGGCGACGCGGCCGAGCCTTCGGTGTTGATCCAGGCCCATGTGGCCCGTGCGCGCGTGCTGGTCATCGCCACGCCTGATGCCATGAACGTGCGGCAAATGATCGAAACCGCGCGGACGCTCAATCCGACCATCGAGACCGTGGTGCGTAGCCACAACGAGGATGAAGCGCGCTTGCTGACGCAGGAGGCATCGGCAACTGTCTTCCTCGGCGAGGAAGAACTCGCTCAGGCCATGGCGCGCGATGTGGTGCGCAGAGCGGCTCCGGCCTGATCCACGGCCGCAGGCACCGCGACAGGAAAGTTCAGGTTGGTCAAAGGTCCTCGATGACCAGCATTCGATAGCGCTGGGCCATCGAGTACGGCACGCTGCGCACCACTTCCATCATGCGTTCCGCGGCGTCTTCGTCTTCGGTCTGCACCAACAGCGCAGTGTGCCCTTCGCGGGCGAGCTTGGTATAGGCGCGCACCGTGGCACCTTCCGTGCCTGCAGAGGGCAGCGGGTTGTCCGCGTCGGACGTGGTGGGGGTGATCTGCGAAAGAAGGATTTCTGGCGGGATCAGATAGATGGCGTCGGCGCCAAAGCCCTTGTTTCCCAGTTGCTGGCCGACGTGCTTTGCGTCCTGTGCTTCAGGGAACATCACCATGGAATAACCGGTGGGGTAGAAGGCACCGCCGATGGCGGCGGTCATGCTTGAGTCGAGTGCAAAGTTTTTCATGGCGGGTTTTCTCTGTTCGCAGCCTGCCGGCCGGGGTTGCAAAGGTAGGAGGGGCACACGAATGCAGATGTAGGAGAACCCTGGAAGCTGCTGAGGCCAGCGAGCGCGTCGATGCATTGCCAAATGCGAGCATGAGTCGTTCTTATTACAAATGTTCACATTTGTCTTTAACCGTGACTTTATTCGCAGGCGATCAGCGAGGTCTTGCATAGCATCGGGGGGTGTCACCGACCAACCACATCCTGCACTCATGTCTCAATTGCGAAACATCGCGCTGACGGTGCACGAGCTTGAGGACGGCGAGTACTACTGGGTTCTGATGGAGGCCACCGACTACGCCATGGAAGAAGCCCTTCCTTACCTCCCTCTCGAAGCATCGAGCGACCCCTACGCCACCTATGCCAACGCCCTGGTGGCCGGACTTGCCGCAATGCGGCGCATGTTCGGCAGCGAAGGACCGCGCGACTGAGGTCGCCACGCGCGCCTGAAAGGCGCAGACACCAAGCGGGCGTGCCGCCGGCTCAGGGACGTGGCGTTGCGTTTTCGCGAAGCGCGGGGCTCAAAAAGACGCGGTACTGAGCGAGCCAGAGAGCGGCATACGCCACGACCTCGACCAGCTCCTCAAGCACCTCCTGTTGACTTGGTATCGCGTCGATGAGGCAACGGACATGCCCTTCGGCGCACCCCGACACATAGGCAGCAGCGACGATCAGGAACGACTCGAACCAGGGAACGTGCTTCTTCGCGAGCGCGGAACGAAGGGTTCGGTCGAGACGGTGCCGAGCCGCCACAAGGCCTGCGACGGCCAGCAACAGGCCGACGAGGGGGTAGATGGCTGGCTTGTACCAAAGTGTCCGTGAAGAGAATTGCGGACCGGCAGCCGTGATGTCGAGCGGCGTGAGAAACACGGCACCCCAACTCAGTTCTCGCGCCACCAGCACGGCCCAGAGTGGAAGTACGACCAGTGCGAGAAGCGCCCTCTGAGACTTCCAATCTCGCTTGCAGATGGCCAGGGCGAAGGCCCCTCCGGCAAGCAGGATGAGAACCTGCAAGTTTTCAAGAACGCCATTTTCCCAACCCCATTGCGCGGGCAGGCGATCGGCAAGGGGTCTGCACGCGAGCAGCAGCAGCAGCAAGAGCCCGTGGAAGATGCGAACAACCAAAGAGAAGTCTCCATGCGGCCCGTGCGGCGGACCGTTTCAAGTATTCTGACTGAGCTGAGAACACGCGCGAATACGTCACGTCGGGCACATCCTCGCTGGCTCGACCCAGCCGATTTCCACACGCGTTCAGCGCCAGGGGCGGCCAGGTGCAGTGCGTTACGCTCCCGCTTGCGAACTCGCGCCCGAGCGCATCAAAGCCGACCCTGATCGAATGACTCCTCACGACGAACTTAGCGGCGCTGACACGCGCGTCGATGTTGAACCCACCGCCGGTCGCTCCGACCCCATGCGCGTTTCGGTTGCACCCATGATGGATTGGACTGACCGACACTGTCGCTTCTTCCATCGCCTGCTCACCCGCAAGGCGCTGCTCTACACCGAGATGGTCACGACCGGGGCGTTGGTGCATGGCGACGTGCCGCGGCACCTGCGCTTCAACGCAGAAGAACATCCTTTGGCGCTGCAACTCGGCGGCAGCGAGCCTGTTGACCTCGCGCATTGCGCGAAGCTGGGCGAAGACTGGGGCTATGACGAAATCAACCTGAACTGCGGGTGCCCCAGCGAGCGCGTGCAGCGCGGCGCCTTCGGTGCCTGCCTGATGAACGAGCCGCAGCTGGTGGCCGACTGCGTGAAGGCCATGGTCGACGTGGTCGACGTGCCGGTCACGGTCAAGCACCGCATCGGCATCGACAAGACCGAGAGCTACGAGTTCGTGCGTGATTTCGTCGGTGCGGTGAGCGATGCCGGCTGCAGCACTTTCATCGTCCACGCCCGCAATGCATGGTTGAAGGGGCTGTCACCCAAGCAGAACCGCGAAATTCCGCCGCTGCGTTACGAGCTGGTGCACCGCCTCAAACACGACTTTCCGGCGTTACGTTTTTCGATCAACGGCGGCATTGCGCAAACCGCGCAAGTGCATCAGCAACTGCGCCTGCTCGACGGCGTGATGGTCGGCCGCGAGGCGTACCACAATCCGTGGTGGCTGTCCGAGTGGGACACCGCCTTCTTCGGCGCAGCGCCCCGAGAGATCGGACGGGAAGAAGTCGAACGCCAGATGTGCGACTACATGGTGGGTGAGGCGGCCGCGCACGGCACGCCTTGGTCGAACGTCGCACGCCACATGCTGGGCCTGCGCAACGGCTTGCCCGGCGCGCGCCGCTGGCGCCAGGTGTGGAGCGACCACAAGCTCAAGGGCGAGTCGCCGCATGCCGTGATGGCGATCGCGCACGAGCCCGCCGCGCAGACCGCTGCGATCGATTAGCCGGCCGCCTCCAGCCCGCTGCTGAAGTGCTCGCGCATGCGGGCAATGGCGGCCGGTGCATCACGGGCGACCAGCGCCGCGACGATCGCGCGGTGCTCCTTCAACGACTCGTCGATGCGCCCGGACTTCAGCAACGAGTTGTGGCGGTTGAGCTTCATCACCTTGCGCAGGTCGGCCACCATCTGGTCGCGCCAGCGGTTGTCGGCAATCGCGAGCAACTGCATGTGAAAGCGCTCGTTGATGGCGAAGAAGTGTTCGCGGTCGACATGGCCGGGCCGGGCTGCGGCTTCGAGCTCGGCGTGGAGCGACTCCAGAGTCGCCAGCTGAGCGCTGCTCGCATGCAGGGCGACCACGCCGGCCGCGTCGCTTTCGAGCAAGCTGAGCAGGTGGTACACGTCCGAGAGATCCTTTTCCGACACCTCGGTCACGTAGGCGCCGCGGCGCAGCTTCATCGTGACCAACCCCTCGGCCGCGAGCACCTTCAAGGCTTCGCGCAAAGGCGTGCGGCTGATCCCATATTCCTCGGCGATCTTGAGCTCGTCGATCCAACTCCCGGGTTCGAGGTCTCGCTGGAAGATGCGCTGACGCAGCCCCTCGGCCACTTCTTCGTAAAGGGCGCGCGGGGTAAGGATGACGGCGGACATGGCCGGAATGTACCGCAAGAAAACCGTTTGAATTAATAATTACGGCCAGGTAGACTGGCGCAAACCAGTCCAGGGGCGTGAGCTCCGCACGCCATGAGCACTCTCGATCCGATCTTCAAAACCGCCGATCTCGCAGCCTGGACCCAGGCTGCCGCCAAGTCCGCACCCGGCGGCAACCTCGAGGCGCTGAACTGGCGCACCCCCGACGGCATCACCGTCAAGCCGCTCTACACCGCGGCCGACCTGCAAGGCCTGAAGTACACCGACACGCTGCCTGGCTTCGAGCCCTATCTGCGCGGCCCGCAGGCCACGATGTACGCGGTGCGGCCTTGGACCATCCGCCAGTACGCGGGCTTTTCCACGGCCGAAGAGTCGAACGCCTTCTATCGCAAGGCGCTGGCCGCCGGCGGGCAGGGGGTGTCGGTCGCGTTCGACCTGGCCACGCACCGCGGCTACGACAGCGACCATCCGCGCGTGACCGGCGACGTCGGCAAGGCCGGCGTGGCGATCGATTCGGTCGAGGACATGAAGATCCTGTTCGACCAGATCCCGCTGGACAAGGTGAGCGTGTCGATGACCATGAACGGCGCGGTCCTGCCCGTGCTGGCCGGCTACATCGTGGCGGGCGAAGAGCAGGGCGTGGCGCAGGACCAGTTGAGCGGAACCATCCAGAACGACATCCTCAAGGAGTTCATGGTCCGCAATACCTACATCTTTCCGCCCGCGCCGAGCATGCGGATCATCGGCGACATCATCGAGT
>Ga0247803_1001398_pt1 | contig 12686 bp, 16 predicted proteins | sample UWRJL014104B1_FD_180928 | JGI IMG/M metagenome (GOLD analysis project Ga0247803, IMG submission 180928) | Plant litter microbial communities from Arlington Agricultural Research Station in Wisconsin, United States - UWRJ-L014-104B-1 | ecosystem: Environmental > Terrestrial > Plant litter >...
TCACTGTACATTTCTTCCCTCGTCAACTTTCTCAAACATTAGCATTGTAGAGGGAGCGCTGATCACGCAAATCGTCGTAATAAGCGTACTATAATACATTGCTCTACTATACAAGAAACACCTCAGCAGCCTTCGGTCAAAAGCTAGAGCTCGACTCTAGTTGCACGCATACGGAAGGAGCGCTAGGCACTTCCCCGTCTGGTTAGCGCGAATGCTTCTACGGGACTTTATGACTCGACCGTACTCTCACAACCAAGTCTCTTCCAACCTTCGAGTCAACGATCTCCATTGCGAAACCGGTAAACACGAGAGCGATGTAACGAAAAGCGATGGCGCGAACGAAGTGCAGCACAAGAAAGCCCTCTCAATGGGGAAAAGTCTGGTCGGTTGGAGGGACAGTATCACACATTTTGTCAGACCATGAGGATATAAAGAGTGTTCGATCGAGATTCCCTAACATGAAGGAGGTCACTATTACCCATTCAGTTCTCAAAAAATCTAGATCCCCACATTATCCGTTTGGGAGCAAAGCTGAGCGGAACGGCTTTTTGCAAGCTTTGTACGAGACGTTACCGCGAGAGATCAGGGACCTGGTGTATAGCGAAATGCTGGGCGACAAAGACATTCTGTACTGTCTACTGCTGCCACGCATTGAGTATAAAGACAAGAGGAGGCAACCAGCATTGATGAGTGGTTGGAAACCGCTTGCCCAGATTGGTTCGCTGGGAGGCATGTTGAGAGAAGAGTTGGCGCAGATCTTCTACGAGCGGAATCGCTTCTGCATTGTGGAACCGCATATCGGCAGCATGGACGCGTTTCTCAATTCTGATCTTTTCTTCGGCACCAACGTTGTCCCCAGCCGTCATGTCCGCAATCTTACCCTCGAACTCGGTCCCTTGGGCACACCAGATTCGGAAGGAAATCGCTGGCCCAGCATGCTGATCAACACTTATCGACCGACTCGCTATGACAACATGCGGAAATTTCCCGATCGCCTACATTCTCTCCTTTGTTCGTTGGCTGCTCCGCCTGAGATATGCACGATCAAGATATGGTTGGCGGTGGATGACGGCAAGTGGGAGAATAGGTATGGCATCAGAGGCCTATTCATGGAGTTTCTGCGAGAAGCGGTGCTGAGGGAAGGGATGGAGAAGTGGCGGGATGTGTTGGTAGTGGAAAGATGGCGGGCGCAGTTTGAGACTCCTGAAAGGGAGAGGGAGGAATGGGGCGAAGATGATGGCGGGGAGTTATCTAGGTACGTTGCCAGGCTCCGAGACGTACAGTTGGGATGGTTTGAGGAGTCTAGTGATGCACTGCGGTGGTTAGGGCTGTGAGGGCTGGGAGAACGGGTGAGTGGGAAGGCCATAGGAGGATATTCGCTCGTGGTATCCATCGGATATGTTGACCTTCTTCTTTATCTTTCCCGCCCGCTTCTCTCATCTTCCAATAGCCTCGTTCATCCTCAGAAAAGCTCATTCGAGCACAATGCCTCACTATGGAGCTTCTTTCCCACGTCACTTCACCACAATAAGCTGCCACCCTTTGAAGTGGAGCCTGCTGTCAAAAGCAAATCGCACACGATCTACCTTTAGTCGAGGGCATGGGCCACGAAGCGCTCCCACAATACCTTCACGACTGTTCAAAGAGTATAGTGCGTCGCCACAAAACCTCATCACTTTACGACGACCAAATGTCAACCGAGTTTTGCAAGCATCGAACCCCTTCGCACCTGCCGGTCCTTCTCAGGACTATGGGTAATCTCATGCGACCTAGGAGAGGAGTGCTAGAGTAACCTTCACCGGTTCATCGTTCATCGTTCATCGTCCACTGTTTCATCCTCACCGCTTCCCTCTCCGCGCCAGCGATCAAGCTGCCGGCCAGGCATATAAACCACTTGCTCTCAACCTCCAACCTACGCTATCAAGTTGAAGCCACACAACACCTCTTTTGGCCGGATCGCGACAATATCTAATCGAGAAAACGACCATGGACACCTTCCGCGAGCATTTGGCTGATTCGTGCAAGCACACGCGTTCGGAAGCTCCAGTCCAGGACTCCCCGAAGTAGGTCACTGAAACATTCTCGTCGACTGGCACTGATCAAAATACAGAATTCAGGACGAGCATTATGTCAAGGCGTTTCAGTCTTGGAGACTTCAATTCTGTGAGGAATTGGTCGCTTGCATGCCACGTGAGCTTCGAGACATGGTCTATGGCAATTCAGTCGGGCATGAGTATGTTGTTCGTCTTCATCCTAGAAAGACTGTGCTTGGTCTTCCTCCCGTTGAGTGGTTCCCGCCTCTCAGTCAAGACGTCGCACCTCTCTTCAGCTCCAGGAATGTCGGGGCCCAATTTGCCGCCGAGATCTCGAGCTTTATCGACAGCCGAAAGTCACTCGATGTCCTGGGTCGGTCTCAATTGAAGTCTGTAATCAAGTCACCCAACCTACCTCGGGGGCTTCGAATTCACTGGTGGCGAAGAGACGAGTCTTATTCACCTTGGTATAATATATCTGGAAATACGCCCGGCTGGTACACCCTGCTCGAGACGTTGCTCATGTGTCACCCTCGAGGACTAGCTGCCATGGAAATCGTCCTCCACTTCAGCGAGCCTACTAGGTGCACGAGACTCCTGCGCCGGATCGCTCCTGCAGTATTCCAGTTCAAAGATATGGGAGTGGGCATTAGCGTTGTGCGATCATGTGTCTCCAAGAAGAACAACTTCCCGGGTTTGCCTGCGGCCTATCCTCGTACGGAGTACGACCTGACCTGGCTGTTCGATGGCACCCTCAAGGACTTCAAAGAGAAGATCTTCATTTGCGGTCGGACGAGGAATCTCGTAAGTACCTTTGTTCCTACCATGACGGGGCCTGTGCTGACAAGATCTAATATAGCGCGAGCTGGGAAGGCTATACAAGAGGGTCGGTCCCCGCGATGGCTTCGTCCGACCTCGCACTGTCGCTCTGGAGGTTCCTAAGTAGCATGCACACATGGCTCTAAAGACCATACTATGTGAGGTCAAATCGATGGGGGTTTCTTGGGCTGGGAATAGCGAAGACACTGGTGCAGCCACCGACGTTTGGCGAGCGCGCTTTTGGGATTGTACTTGCGACCTTGCCGGTGTGCAGGTCTGGAATATATGATATCTTATGAGTCATGCGTTTGGGGTCTTGTGGAAACCTAGACGTTCTGCATCACTTGGAGAAACATGCCATCTAGCCAACCGCTAGGCCACGACTGTCTTGGATAGATGTTCAAGCAGCTATGAATTGATACATTGGTTACTCAACTGCTGGACCCGACAATTAGAGTGACAATCTTTGGGCTGATCACAATACCCCACAAAGAGCTCTCTATCGGCCATTCTAGTGCCAACCTACACCTCGTCAATCAACCCAGGTATACCGCGAAAAGCCGTAATAGCAGGGCATACCACCATAAGCAAATTCTCCCTCCACTATCAATAACCCATGCTCCACTCAAACGCCAGTCCTATGCACATCCACCAGCTGACACCACATCTCCCACCACTCAATCCACCAACCTACCAACCAGACTCAAAGCCCGCAGCGACTCCCGGCTCGGCGATTCCTTCGCCAACTGTGCCGCCTTTGGATCCGCAAACCACTTCCCCATACGCTGACACAGTGTACAGCGACACACATGCTGCGCCTTCGTCCGATCAAAACGCGCATCATAGGCCCAAGTTTCTGACGTTGGACGCAAAGTACGCTCCCAGTAGGTATCGCGGAAGTTGCGGTCGCCGGAGTCGCGGATACGGGTGTGTGCGTCTGAGGACTGGGTGTGTTGTTGGCCGAAAGCTGCAATCGTTCCGTTCCAATTTCCAGTTCCAATCCCGCCTGCTCCTGTGGGTCCGCGCACACTACCCGTCGTACGCAACTCATCCTCTGCCCTCCTTAGCGCCACAAGCTCCTCCCACGTCATTGGATTCGCTGGAACGCCCGCCTGCAGATCGCGCGACTCCGGCCATACACCATGGACGTAAGGAGGCGGCTTTGGGGTCTCCTCGCGTAGAACGAGCTGACTCCTGCGTTGTTTCTGTATGGTCTGGGGCGTGAGGTACCTGGGAGTCGATCCGGGGAGCGGCTCTGAGATCGAGTGATAGCCGGGCGGCGGCATGGGAGTTACCATCTGAGAGATGGAAGGGCGGTTGGCGGTTTCCTGCATGTTGGTGGGTTTGTTTGGGGCGTACTGTGTCTGGGTGGTACATGGCAGTTGGGCGTCGCTCTGCTGATATGGAGAGTGCATTGTAGACACAGGTGCAGCGCGTGTTCGGGGAGGGTTTGATGGACCAGAGCTGCTGTGCAGGCCGATGTTCTGATGACAGTGTGTATTTGACGGGCCGGGGCTGCTATACAGATTAAGGTCTTGCTGAAGATAAGTACTGGCGGGAGGGGGACTGCCGTATAGAGTCCTGGTCTGCATTTCCTCGACGTGCGACTGGTTGCTATGGTTTCCGCGGTCGCTCACCCGCTGGTGCTTTGCGTGGTATTCGCCGTGCTCTCTGTCGTCAAAGAAACCGGGTTCGTCCTCTGCTGTGTACAATGTTCGAATGGCGTCATCGTACGGAGTGAAAGAAGGGTCGGCGGAGCGGCCTTGCTCGTATTTCAGATGAGTGAGATACGCCTTCATCTGAGTGGATGTCCATGCCTCTGGCTCTCCCTTGTTGGCGACGTTTTGGTCAAAGATGTTGGCGTCCATGTCGGCGGCCTTGGATGAGCTAGACGTTGGGTCGTTGAAAGCGTTGTTGGCGTCGTTGTGGGCAGTGGTGCTGTGAGCCTTTCCGTGGATAGCTATGCCGCCACCTTCAAGCGTGTCCTCGATCAAGTGCTTGAGTGGTCCGGAGAAGTCGCGTGGCGGGCGTTTTTCAGCGTCGCAGCCTTTCGTGAGAGAAGGGAGATCCGCTCTCCAGCTCGCGATGCGCTGACGCTTCTCCTCCTTCGAAACCGGACGCTTGATCTCAGCGTCGAGATCCCCACTCTCACCGCCGTTCCCCATCCCCTGCTCCTTCTTCGACTTCGCTTTACCCTTTTGATTCAAATTGACCTCCACCCTGGTATTGGAGAAGGCTTCACTCGCCTTCTTCGTCTTCGGTGCCGATTCCGCACGGGCGTGCGGGTCCATCTCGAAGGTGAAGAGGGATTTGGGCGGGTTGAGGATAGCCGTGGTAGGGGCAGGGGGGGTAGAGCAGGGAGGTTCCTTCATGAAGGCGGACAAACTTACTCTGCCATGGGTGGTCAGTGGGGGGAGGTAATTACGGCGCGATGCCATTGTGGAGTGGGGTTACGGGCGATGGGCGGTGTTGCGGGTGGGAATGAACGCAACAAAAGTAGCGTTTTAGAAGGGAGCCGTGTTTGGTGCGGAAGCGGTGTGATAGCGGGAGAGCGTGAAATGGTGAAAAGTTGGGCTGTGAAGGCTAAAGTGGTGTAGGTTTTCCGAAAGATAAATCAAGGAGTACTTCACTACTCGTATTATCAAGATGGAAGATTCTCTCCAGCAGTATTATATTGGACCTGCGTGGCTGGTGAGACGTAACGAGAATATGTCTGAGACAGAATTGCAGGTAGCGACATCCATCCTCACGCCCTTTGTGCGTTCTTCTTTGTGGCCCAAGTTGCTTGCTGATGTTTGACTCTGCTTGATTCGTGGCAAACTTTTCCACCCCTAACCTGTGGTCGTATGGGTTATTTACTGTGCTCGTGTCCATGGGCTCCTTCACCTCGGCGCAATGTTGAGCGAAGTTTGAACGTAGACCGCAACTTGAGGTCGGAACCACTTAAATCGACTGCAATCTGCTATGGGTCGGGCTCTCATCATTCATTAGTTTAAAGATGTTAGCCATCTTCGAGCAATATTATAACTCTCTTCGCGAGCCATCCTTGGTCAGTTGTAGATAAAGCATGGTTGGTTCCGTTCTTCGCAACCATTCCAACAATTTGAGGATTTCGCCGGCTCAAACAATAAGTGCAAGGAGTAGGACCATCCTGTGAGCTTTTAGTTGCGGTAGAAACAATGGCTACAAGACAGGAGTCAAGGTGTCTGATCTTTTGCAGAGTCAAAGCGAGGTGAGTACGAGCAGGGGGATGACGTCATTGATTCAAGATGACCGAGACGTCGTTTCTCGCTTCCTCAAACCCTTCAGCTTCTCTGTTGCAGCCCCAGAGAATATATGCAGAGCCAATCACATCTCTGAAAGAAGCGCGATACAGTTGTTAGACTTTCGGTTTCGGTTTCCATCCGCGTCTACATCAAACCCGACGACGTCCCTCAAACCACATTACATGAGCGCACAAAGCCTTCATTATTCGCCATAGAGGATACATTTCACTTCGCGGGAAAATATTACTAAAATAATAAGATATACTAGTGTACCACTTCTTACCGTGTCCTACGCCATCCGTGGTATACCCCGCTGACCAAGCCTCGTACACACGAGGGCATTATGCGCAGGGAAAGGGAAGTGTGGTGAAAAGAGCTATCGGAGCGCACGAGCGCGAGTTCAAGGTACCGCTTCGACTTGTTCTACCATGACAAACCTTCTGCGGCGGATCGTGCAATCGGACTGAAGGAACAACCTCATCGACGTACGTCGAGTCTGAACCCCACTCGCATCTCTATCGCAACAAAAACACAGTATTGCCCGGAGCTAGAAGCTGCGACCAATAGCTCGGTGATATAGGCGAGGTAGAGACGTGGGGGGATAAGTGCCTTAGTGAAAAGTGTGGGTCGGCTCATTGGGAAGCCGGCATCGAAAGATTCTAGCCGCTGCCATCCTTATTGCCAACTTTGTTGCTGCTGTCGCAAGGTAGTCGTCGAGCTTTCCCAGGCGCAGGTAGGTGGAAGATCGGAATCAGCGTCTGCTGGTATGGGAACTGATAGCCCCCATAGTGCTGAGAAGCGTACTGCTGCTGCTGCTGCTGCTGCTGCATATGCCCCTCAAAATGCGGATAGTGGAAGCCCGCAGGCGGCTGAGGTACCGGAAAGCTTTGCGAAACTTCGATCGGCAGCGGGCCGCCGGGCACCGTCGACTCCACGAACGCGTGACCAGTACCCATCGAAGTCGACATGGGCGCTAAGGGGAACGCTGGAACCAGCGAGAGCGCCGGCGATGGTGGGCACGGTGTATGAAGAGTGGTTGGGGAGTACTGACGGTTGCCCGCATATATCCCGTGTGAACCTACAGTGGACGAGCGGCTCCGATGCGAATCTGCGATGGTAAAGCGGTCCCGATTGTCCGGGACTGAAGTCTCGACAGGAGTGCCCAATGGAGATGTATGTATGCGAGGGATGGGGACCAGAGGCTTTGGTTTCTGCTTCTTCACCTTGTCGGCGCGCAACACGGCCTGGTCAACTTCGGGTGTAAAGTCCTCGAACTTGGTGACCTTCGGTGGCCCCATGGCCGGTGTCCATGCTGGATCGACCGGACAGCTCACCATCTTTGACGGCTCGGTAATCAGCTTCTTTAAGCTGACCTCGAGTTCAGAAGGAGGCTGCCGCTTTGCCGCTTTCCGAGCCTCGATGCCCCCTGAGATTTTCCACGCTGCAGTGGCGCTCGTCAGATCCAAGTCCGTGTTTGGCGTCTGCCGGAGCATAGCCGGTTGTAACTTGTCTGCCTTTTTGCGCGTCAGTCGCTCCCAAGGAGGCGAGAGATCCATGCTCGCGAAGAGATCTGCCTCGAGCTTCTCTCGAACGGCAACGGCGGTTGCTCCAGTGTAGTACTCGCGGAATGTGAGGTTTTCGAATCCGGGCGGAACTGGGAGGATGTCGTTCAGTTCAGAGATGCGCGTGTCGTACGTAACTACTGGAATATGTGAGCAAGGACGCAGAGAGGGGCGCGAGATTCTGATATACCTTGATTCGAGGGGCCATTGGCGACGATTGGAGTCGAGATCGGAGCGGCAGGCTTCGTGGTTTTGACCGTTAGGTCTATTTGCTCCATGGTAGACATGGTGTCCTCGACGGCGATATCATGAACCTCTGCGGGAGCGACCAGATCAGCACCCTCTACTGCGACAGGAGAACACTTCGACTCATTAGCGGCCACGTCTGCTTTGATCGTCTGGATAGCGGCAACTACCGAATCGTTGCAATCCTCCACAGCCTCTTTCGATTTGTCGTTGCTTGACACAGCTGGTTCAGGAGCCTTCACGTCTGCCTTTTTAATGGCTCCTTTGGCCTTGGCCGCAGCCTGCCGCCGCTCCATGGCCTTCTTGCTCTTCTCCGCTTTCTTGCGCTCGTCAAGGCCGCTCACCTTCTTGGTAGAAGTGACGTTCGGCATAGTGGAAGAGAATAGAGGTTTAGGCGATAAATCGAGCTGGGAGCACATTTAGATGCTGTGTACTGTCAATTTCAGGTTTTGTAATGCTTCAGCAGCTCGGTAAAGATGAGGGAGTTGGCGATGTGCGAATCGAGTTGCAATTGATTCTTGGGAATGCGGTTGCGATTTTAGACGCGCTGTGCCGTGAAGGACAAGGTACGTCACGACAAAGAGAGTTTCTATGAAAGACCCGACATGTGGCAGCACTATGTACGATCATAACTGTGAATACTCGATATATAATATACATGGTTGTGAACATACAATGCAATTTTTCTGGGCAGGGTGACGGGTGAACAGAAAAAGGTAAGGAAGCAGGGCACCATCGTGCACGCGAAGTGGGTGGGAAAGTTCGGTACGGTACTGCTTGGGAGTCATATCCAGCGAGTCCAGCGGTAGCGAAAGCTCCACGACAACCAACGCACATAATTCTCTTCGCACCATGACCTCCTTCCTTTCGCCATCCAAAAATTCACCCATATCTTTCCGTCAAGGGGGCGCTTCGGACGCCAACATGCCAACAACAAGATCAGTCGTATTGGCCGCTTTGATCCTCTTCCTCCACATCATCGTCTACGTTTTCACACAGCACCACGATTCCATCCTTCTCCCAACCGCCTATCGGCTTGCACATCTCGAGTCTGCAGTTCTACACGTACCGCCGAATCTTCGCTTCTTCAGCGAACACGATCCAGACGACATACACGGCGCGAAGGCTGCTACACTCATAGCAATCGTACTGCACTCTTTCATCACAATGCCCGTCATGGATTATGCCCTAGAGAGGGAGCGCAGAGAGGAGGGTGGTGGGCGTTTGAGAATGTGGATGGTATGGTCATCGGTGGCTTGGACTGTGTCTATTGCTGTAAGTGGCTCAAAGTCATGCATTCTGAGAGACAAATTGGGCTGACGTTCTCGTAGTGGAGGTTTCTCCAAGTCTAGACTAAGATCAAAATCACTGAATAGTTCATCATGCTGCTCTTCATGCGTCGAATCAAACCAGGCTCGAGGAGCTTTGAGTTCAGACAAATTCAAGCTTCAGACTTGAGAGTACTACCAATGGCAACAGACTTCCTATCTTCCTCGTCTCCCCTCCTTTGTTTGAAGGTGCTTCTTCCGCCAATACAGATACTCTTTGGAAACTGCGGGCTCGCACGCACGGAGCTAATCCTTCGAGAACATTTTTCACTTCTTAAGCGTAGACATTGAATGTCGCCTCTGCATTTCAAAAGCGAAGACTCTCAAGTACATGACGGCCGTATTTCGGAGCAATGCGCGCAGATGCAGCGGAGGTCTTCACTTCCCACTTCTTGAGATACCGAGTGAGATGTCACGGGTCAGTCACATTTCCACAGCAAGAACAGCCCGCCACATCCTCCTCGCACAACCTTACACCAAAGGCCCCGAGGTCTTGCTTTCGTAACACCCCAGCATGTCCAACACCGAACAAGGCCAAGACTTCCAGACGAGTGACCATCATGAAGCCGTGCTCGAGACCTTGGGCACAGAGCGACATGCCACCTCAAAGACGGGAAGGAAGGAGCAGAGTTCTCGTCAACGCAAGTGTTTCGCATGATGTCCGAGCAAGAGAAAACAAAAAGCAAGCAGAAGAGTAAAGAACGGACCGAGACTAACGGGATGGAAGATGCCACTTGCGGGACGGGTCGGCAAGATGGCCAGTTTGAAGGCGGGCAGCGCATAGGCGGTGTTTGATCATACGGGCGGAACGGAATCACTCAGGTTGTGCAGAGATGGAGACTCCACGATTCACAGAGTGGATCCGAAATGATGCCGGATGTTGGATGGAACTTGCAGAATGTCCACAAACTCCCAGAAGGCCTTGAATCAGCAAGGTACAGACAACGTACGGAAATGGTGGCCTGAAGTCGACGCCAGCTAGACCAACACACCGCCAAACCATTCCCACAACATCCGCCAAAACAACTCACCCGCCTCGAAACACACCACCTCAGGCCACCCAAAGAAACCCACATCCTCCCCGCTAAACCAACACTCGAGCCCCCCCTCCGCAAAAGACGAAGCAGCGGACTCCGCCCGTTTCGAAACAAACTGTGGCGCGTGCACCACCCGCCCGCACCAGCGCGAACGACCGTTCCTCGGAAACGCAAACACAGGTCTCGGGTGCGGTCTGTAGCAAGGCACGAAACACGCAGACGTCGTACAGCAGCATTAGCATCGAGCTCGACGCGGCACAACTTTCAGAGACGACGTGGGCACCACCATAACCCCCCCATCAGAATCACGCACCAAGTCAGCATCCCTCCAACCCCAAAATAGCCGTGGGGAAATGAAATGCGCAGAGCCGCAACCGCAAATAACCCACAGGCAAGATCGTCACGACCTCCCATAATCACATCAAAATAGCCACATTACCACTAATTGCCAAAGTAAGAAGCCCTCTACGCGAGGTCGCACAACCGACGCTCCTGCAAGTAAAAACAGATCACCCACGCAGCAAACCACACAAAGAAGCGCCCCGCTGACCGTACCCGCCATCACAGCCGCGAGTACAGTACGACAGCAGCAACGCACCGCCAGGGACGGAGTGAGGGGAGCATGTGCGACCGCCGCCGCGGGCTGCCCATTTGCGGGTTTGACTCGCCGTAACGCGGCTGCTATAGTATAGGTGCGTCCGCATGCCGCCGTACACTATACCCCCAGCAAGATGGAGTCAGAAAACCGGTCCCTCGATCTGCACTCCCACTCCGGGAGGTAATCTCAGGCCCGCAGGCCGGACCGTCGGAAGATCAGGCAATCGGGGGCCCATCTCCATGTCATGTCGCCGCATGCGCGGACACGACGCACGCTCACAGTCAGTCGCCCGTTCGAGCGCGCCCCGACGCCAGCCCAGCGTGCATGATTCACTGCCGCGCACTTTGCGACTTGGGGGCACTCGACAGGGCCGCGACTCGTCATGAGGAGACCGGTACCGGTAGTAGCATCGTACCTGCGTATCGATAAGAGCGGGTGATCGCAACGGCGCGCGATCTGCGCGGCAAATCTTGCTGGCCCGGTGGTGGCGTTCGGCTTGGAGGAGTGTGCCTATGCATGTTGTTCGGCTGATGCTCGCTGAGCTGAGCTGACGGTGCGGTGCAGAGACGCTGAAACGCGAGGTATGCCGTGCTGCTGTTTGGGCAAATGGGCAGCCTCAACATGAGTCTCGTCAGAGCCAGAGCGCGTGAGACGACAGCGTCGAGTTAGCGGCGGGTTGTCCAAGGTGTACCCTTTGTGGGATGCTGCACCGCGCAAACAATGTGGAGCAGAGTCGTGGTCTGAAGGACAGAACAATGCATGTGATGTGAAAGGAACCAGGATAATTAAAAAGACTTTTTGCAAATTCTTTCACCTTTCCTCCCAGTGGTGGCAAGCCACGCAAGAAAGCCCCCAATCCACCCAATCACCCCCCAGCACCAGCGAGCCGTCCTCACCCTCACGATGCGCGACCAACGCCTGCGCTCCACGCCTACTCCACCGCGCTGTGCACCTTTCTCGACCCAGACGATGCCCACAACTCGGGCGCTGCCACGTTGCGATATGCGATAAGCTGCCGTGCCTTGCAGCAGGGCTGCAGTGCCGCACTCTCGCAAGTGGAGAGAGCTTGCGCGTCTCTGCAGCGGCGGGCGAAGAAAATGTTGAGTGGCATTTCGCCTGCGACAAGGACAGAAGAGGAAAAAGCGTGCGTCACTGTGCAGTGCGGTGCAGTGCAAAGTGACTGCGCAGTGTGCCGTTGTGTGTGCGGGATCGCCAGGCACAATCCAGGCAAGCCACCGTCTCAGTCACTTCCCCTGTGCCCGGCACCACCCTCGTCGTCACTGAAGCGCGCGCCCGTGAAAAAAGACCGCCGCAGTCGTCTTCGAGTCGTGATGCGACCGGAGTGAACCTTGATGAAAAAGGCCAGATGAATCCGCATGCTGATCCTCCACGCGGTCCATTGTGTCGTTCTAGAAAGCCCCACTTTGGTTTCGCGGCGAGCAGAGTAGCACCAGGTACTCGGCCAATGGTGCGCACATGCTGTGCACATCGTAATTACTCGGCACGCGGCGCGCTAGCTGGCGCAACAGGAGCGAGCGCATCGAGTGCAGTCTGCAGAGCCGGGGCGAAAGCCAGCGTGGTGGAGGACAGGTCGCGGAAGCCATCTTCAGGACAGGCGTGCGCGTCGACGTGCCCGCGCTGGCAGTGGAAGGGGAATCGCACGACCATTTGGATTCCAACAAGCGAACGAGCGCGCCGGCCAGCTGGGCAAATGGGTGGCCCACACGTGCAAGTGTGCGACCAACATGTTTAGCCAGGGCGACGGGGGGGCCCAGCAACGGGAAGTGAGACGTCGGA
>Ga0247803_1001399_pt1 | contig 12686 bp, 10 predicted proteins | sample UWRJL014104B1_FD_180928 | JGI IMG/M metagenome (GOLD analysis project Ga0247803, IMG submission 180928) | Plant litter microbial communities from Arlington Agricultural Research Station in Wisconsin, United States - UWRJ-L014-104B-1 | ecosystem: Environmental > Terrestrial > Plant litter >...
CGAGGTCGGGTCCGAGACCGTCGAGCGCGTGCAGTTCTCGGTGACTGGCGAGGCCCTGGAGTACTTCATCATCCACGGACCGACCCCGAAGCAGATCCTCGAGCGCTACACCGCGCTCACCGGACGCCCGGCGACCGTGCCGGCCTGGTCGTACGGCCTCTGGCTATCGACGAGCTTCACGACCGACTACGACGAGGCGACTGTCACGAGCTTCATCGACGCGATGGCCGAGCGGGACCTCCCGTTGTCGGTCTTCCATTTCGACTGTTTTTGGATGCGCGAGTTCAACTGGTGCGACTTCGAGTGGGACTCCCGGGTCTTCCCCGACCCCGAGGGTATGCTGTCGCGCCTGCACGACAAGGACCTGCGCGTCTGTGTGTGGATCAACCCCTACATCGGCCAGCGCTCGCCGCTCTTCGCCGAGGGCGCCGCGGCCGGCTACTTCGTGAAGCGCCCGAACGGCGACGTCTGGCAGTGGGACCTCTGGCAGGCGGGCATGGCGCTCGTCGATTTCACGAATCCGGATGCCGTCGCCTGGTACCAGGGCAAGCTGCGCCGGCTGCTCGACCAGGGGGTCGATTGCTTCAAGACCGACTTCGGCGAGCGCATCCCGGTCGAGGTCGACTACTTCGACGGCTCGAGCCCGGAGCGCATGCACAACTGGTACACCCAGCTCTACAACCAGGCCGTGTTCGAGGTGCTCGAAGAGCAGCGTGGAGCGGGCGACGCCGTCGTCTTCGCCCGTTCGGCGACGGTCGGCGGCCAGCAGCTGCCGGTGCACTGGGGAGGGGACTCGACCTCGACCTACGAGTCGATGGCCGAGACCCTGCGCGGCGGACTCTCGCTCGCGCTCAGCGGGTTCGGCTTCTGGAGCCACGACATCGGCGGCTTCGAGGGAACACCGGATGCCGGGGTCTTCAAACGCTGGACCGCGTTCGGGCTGCTCTCGAGCCACAGCCGCTTCCACGGGTCGAGCTCGTACCGGGTGCCGTGGGTGTTCGACGACGACCTTGCTGCCGGAGAGGTGAGCGCGGTCGAGGTGACCCGCTTGTTCACGAAACTGAAGCTGTCGCTCATGCCGTATCTCTACGCGGCCGGGCTCGAGGCGTCCGACACAGGCACTCCGGTGCTTCGGCCGATGCAACTGGAGTTCCCGGACGACCCGGCTGTCGCCTATCTCGACCGGCAGTACCTGCTCGGTGCCGATATCCTCGTCGCGCCCGTCTTCAGCGAGGGCGGCGAGGTCGAGTTCTACCTGCCCGCGGGCAGCTGGACGAGCCTCGTCACCGGCGAGACCGTCACCGGCCCCGGCTGGCGCACCGAGACGCACGGGTTCGACAGCCTGCCTCTCTACGTGCGCGACGGGGCAATGATTCCCCGCGGTGCGCGCGACGATCGCCCCGACTACGACTACCTCGACGGCATCGTGCTCGAGCTCTACCCGTCGAGCCTGCGCACCGACGACAGCCGCGAGATCAAGGTGACTACCCCCGAAGGGCGGGCGGCGACCTTCACCATCGAGCGCTCGGCCAGCGGGGCGACAGTCACTGCGGCGGGCGGTGAATCATTCGCCGTTAGGGTGGGCACGGGGGCGCCAGTGGCAAGCGACTCCGGAAAGGTCGTTCTGCAATGGTGAGCTCTCTCCCCGACAGCTACCGCGACACCGGGCTGGTGTTCCCTCCGGGGTTCCTCATCGGCTCGGCGACAGCGGCGTACCAGATCGAGGGTGCGGCCCACGAAGACGGGCGCGGCCCGTCGATCTGGGATACCTTCAGCCACACTCCCGGGCGAGTGCTGAACGGCGACACCGGGGACATCGCCGACGACCACTACCACCGGCTCGACAGCGATCTCGAACTCATGTCCCGGCTCGGTCTCGAGGCCTACCGGTTCTCGATCTCCTGGTCCCGCGTTCAGCCCGCCGGCTCCGGGCTGGTCAACGAGAGAGGACTCTCGTTCTACTCGCGGCTCGTTGACGGGCTGCTCGCCCGCGGCATCCGTCCGATAGCCACGCTCTACCACTGGGACCTGCCGCAGCCCCTCGAGGACGCGGGCGGCTGGCCCGCCCGTGACACTGCGTACCGGTTCGCGGACTACGCCGCCATGGTGGGCGAAGCCCTCGGCGACCGCGTTCCGACCTGGACGACCCTCAACGAGCCCTGGTGCTCCGCCTATCTCGGGTACGGATCGGGTGGCCACGCTCCCGGCCGGACGAAGGGCGAAGACGCGCTCGCCGCGGTACACCACCTGAACCTCGCGCACGGCCTCGGCATCCAGGCCCTGCAGTCCGTGGTCGAGAACGACCCGCAATACTCGGTCACCCTGAACTTCCACGAGCTGCGTCCGGGAACGGAAGACCCGGACGAATCGGCGGATGCCATCCGTCGCATCGACGCTCTCGCCAACCGCGCGTTCACCGGGCCGATGCTGCGCGGTGCATACCCGCAGGACCTGCTCGAAGACACCCACGGTGTAACCGACTGGCAGTTCGTGCGCAGCGGTGACCTCGAGACCGCCAACCAGAAGCTCGACTTCCTCGGGGTGAACTACTACTCGACAGCCACCGTTCGGGAGTGGGATCGTCGCGCCCCGAAGCAAGCCGCCGACGGGCACAAGCCCTCCAGCGGAACGGCCTGGCCCGGCAGCGAGAACGTCGAGTTCCTGCAGCAGGCCGGCCCGTACACGGCGATGGGCTGGAACATCGCGCCCGAGGGGCTCGAGAACCTGCTCCTCTCACTACACGAGCAATTCCCCGACCTGCCGCTCATGATCACCGAGAACGGGGCAGCGTTCGAGGGCGACGAGGTCATCGATGGCCGGGTTGCCGACCCGAGGCGTGTCGACTACCTGCACCGCCATTTCGTCGCCGCGCACCGGGCGCTCGCGAAAGGTGTCGACCTGCGGGGGTACCTCGTCTGGTCTCTCCTCGACAACTTCGAGTGGGCCTACGGCTACTCGAAGCGCTTCGGGATCGTGCACGTCGATTACGAGTCCCTCGAGCGCACCATCAAGGACAGCGGCCACTGGGTGGCCGCCATCGCGCGCACGAAGACGATCCCGGACCCGCGATAGACCGTTTCTCGCACGCAGGAGGTTGCCTTGTGTCTCGCGCTCGCCGAGCTACTAGACCGGCGGGCGGTTCGACCAAGGCTGCGGGAGACTGGAAGCCGCTGAAGTCGACTTCTTGCGGCCGAAGATGAAGTACGAGCCGAGCCCGAGAAAGACCGCGCCGATCGTGAGCACGACGATCAGTCCACCGGTGAGCGACGGGATCGTTTCCGGAGTCTCGGCCATTCCCAGCTGCCACAGGGTGCTTCCGAGCTCAACCACAACGAGCGGCGGGGCGACTGCGCTGACCGCGAGTCCAGCGGCCAGCGCCCAGCCGGTGTCGATGGGGGCGAATGAGGCGGCAACCGCGCCGACGACGAAGATCGCCACGATGACGTTGCCGACAGTCGCGAGATCAGCCGGCGCGAACCGGTAGACCCCGTCTCCCACGGACGCACTGTCGAACTGGAACCACAACAACACCGGGGACGGCAGGCGGGGCACCATGACCGTAACGAAGACTATCTGCGCGATGAGTGCAATGACCGCCCAGCCGAGGGGGATGACTTTGATGCGCACGTTGTCGGTCATGCCAGCACCTTACGGGGGTTGCCGGCCGGCGACTCGACAAACTGGACGACGCGCAGGGAATGGATGACCGAATACCCGACTTGTACCTAGCGACGGGGGAGTCGTGAGCACACCCCTGTCTATTTTTTCGTCTTAGATCGCAGGGACCTCTTCTTGACCACCGTTGTACACCCGGGCGACGCGCTGACCCGGCGCCAGAGATTCGTCTACGTCATCATCCTCGGGGCACTGACTGCCCTCGGTCCGTTCACCATCGACCTGTACCTGCCGGCCTTCCCCGCGGTGCAGCGCGAACTCTTCACGACCGAAGCGATCGTGCAGCTCACCCTGACCGCGACGACGATCGGCTTCGCGCTCGGCCAGCTGATCGTCGGTCCACTCAGCGACCGCGTCGGTCGCCGGCTGCCGCTGCTCATCGCCACCGCGCTGCATATCGCGGCGAGTGTCGCGATCGTGCTTGCTCCCGATGTCGTCTGGGTCGGCATCTTCCGCCTGCTGCAGGGCATCGGTGCTGCCGGTGGCGCTGTCGTCGCCATGGCGATGGTGCGCGACCTCTTCGGTGGACTGCCCCTGGTGCGGATGCTGTCGCGCCTCGCCCTCGTCAGCGGGCTCGCGCCGATCATCGCTCCGTTCATCGGGTCCCAGTTGCTGCGGTTCGTCGACTGGCGCGGGATCTTCGTCTTCCTCGGAAGCTACGGGATCATCGTCTTCGTTCTCGCCATCATCTTCCTGGTCGAGACCCTGCCGCCCGCCCGCCGGGCCGAACTCGGGCACAGCTCGATGCGCGAGCGCTACCGTTCCCTGTTCTCCGACCGGATCTTCGTCGGGACGATCATCATCGGCGGCATGACCTTCACCGGCCTCTTCTCCTACCTGTCATCGTCGCCCTTCCTGTTCCAGGGTGTCTACGACTTCTCGCCGCAGCAGTACGGCTTGTTGTTCGGGATCAACTCGCTGGGCATCGTCGCGGGCGTGCAGACCAGTTCGCGCATCGTGAAGTTCTTCGGCCCACAGTGGATCCTGCTGTCGGCCTCCACCGGAATGCTCGTCTCGGCGACCGCGATCCTCGTTCTCGACCTCGCCGGCGCCGGGCTGATCGGGGTGCTCATCCCGCTCTGGTTCTTCATCATGTCGTGCGGGTTCGCCTTCCCCATGCAGCAGGTCCTCGCGCTCAACAACCACGGCGCGGAGGCTGCTACCGCTGCTTCGCTGATGGGGGCGGTGAACTTCGGCCTGGCCGGCCTGGTGTCGCCGATCGTCGGTCTGTTCGGCGTCCACAACGCCATCCCGATGTCAGCGCTCATGATGACCACCTCCGTCATCGGCATCCTGGTGATGCTGCTGGTCGTGCGCCCGCGGACCGTGCCCGCGCTGTCCCGATAGATCGGCAGGTAGGCAAGTTAGCCAAATGCGCGACAAAACGTCAAAAATGTCACGGGCTCGATAACTCCGTCCAGTACAGTGAGGGCTCTGCTGCGCTCGAGAGGAGTTCCGAACCGTGACTCTCGTCTTCCCGAACGGACTCGCAGCGCAGAGCACGAAAGTCGCGCTGTCGAAAGGCGCCTTCTGGTTCGCCGGGGTGTTCCTCGGCGTCACGGCCTTCTTCCTCATCGTGATCAGCGTCGCCCGCGGCACGACTATCGCGTTGCCCTCCCTCGTCGCCCTCGCCCTCATCATCACCGCCGGCATAATCGTCAGGGTTCCGATCGGCCGCTACCCGGTCACCATCGTGGCCGCAGCGGTGCTCGCGCTCGGGGGTTACCTGCTCTACCTGGACATCCTGATCCCCCTGCTCGAGGCGAATGCCCCCGCCGACGGGCTGGTGCTCACTCTCGTGAAGGTGTCGCTGGTCATGTTGGGTGCCGTGGCGTCGCGTTACACCCGGGCAATCGCGGCGACCCTCATCGCCTTCCTCATCGCTGAGGTCCCCACCCTCGTGATCGGGTTGTCTTCGGGCCACGGCTATGCCTTCGACGTCGCCTCGACCGGCACTTTCGCCATCGTCTTCGCCGTCTTCGCACTTCTGGACTACTCACGCTCCCGGTCGCGCGCGAGCGCGCTGGTGCTCGCCCGCGCGAGCCGGGAAGACCGTGAGGCTATCGAGCAGGATGCCAGCGCGAGTTCCTCGGCGGCACTCGTTCACGACACGATCCTGAATGAGCTGGCGGTCGTGGCCGTCAGCGAACCGGGCCCGCTGGGCGAGGTCGCGAGCAGCCGCATCCAGCACAGCTTGTCTCTCGTCTCCGGGCCGGCGGTCGCGAACCATCCGGAAAGCAGAGCGCTCGTCACCGAGTTCGCCGGCTCGATACTCTCAGACACCCTCGACGAGGCGGCCCGCTCGGGGCTGGCCCTGACCATCAGTGGCGACTTCGATGCGCTGGCGACTGTTGCGCCCGATGTCGCAGAGGCACTGTCGCTCGCCGTGCGCCAGTGCCTCGCGAACGTCGCCGCGCACTCGGGAGCGGACCGGGCAGAGCTCACCGTGCTCACGACGCCGACCGACGTGTGCGTGCTGGTCATCGACTCCGGGGTGGGGTTCGACGAGGCGCTCGTCGCGCCGGACCGCCTCGGGCTGCGCAATTCGGTGCACGCGCGCATCGAGCAGGTCGGGGGTACCGTTCACGTGTGGACCTCGCCGGGCGCGGGAACCTCGATCTCGCTCCTGGTGCCGCGCTCGTGATCCTCGAGAGCCCGCAACAACTCGACCCGCTCGGTGGCGTGAACGCCCGGCTTCTCGTTTTCGCGGCCTGTGCGCTCGTCCCGACTCTCGCGATCGTGACCACCCTCGCCTCGGTGCGGGAGATCAGTAACCCGGTCTTCTCGATCCTCGCGCTGGTCGTGATCATCGTCGCGTGCGCTTACTACGTCAGGGCCACCAGCCCGTTCCGGGCACCGTTCAGCTTAGGTTCGCACGCAATCGTCTGCCTGCTCGCCCTGCTCGCCGTCGCGCTCGATGCCCTGGGGCAGGCCGGGTCGAACACCCTGGTGCGTGACGACTGGGCGCCGATAGCCATCGCCGCCCTCTCGGTGACCTTCGGGTCGTATCGCCCGCCGTGGGAGATCCTCGCCTGCGGTGTCGTCACGGCGATGGGCGTTGCGGCCATCGTGTTCGCGGGGTCTGCCTCGTACACCGCCAATGTCCCCCCGGTTCTGTTCGCCGCCCTCGCCTCCCTGCCCGTGCTCGCCGCCGGCCTGGCCGCCGCCGCGATCTCGCGCAGCCTAGTTCTCGACCTGCGGGCCTGGCGACGGGACGGCAGCACTCCCGACGATGTCGACGCATCCGAAGCCGGCATCGTTCACGAGTCGACTGTCGCCCACCATCGTGCGCTGGCAGAGCAGGGTGCCCTGCCGTTCCTGCAGTCGATAGTCGATTCCTCTGAGATCACGCCAGCGGATGCCGCTCACGCCCGTGAGCTCTCGCACGAACTCCGGGCGCTCATGATCCTCGACGACCAGCAGAGCTGGGTCACCAGGCTGGTCACCGGCGTCGATGATCCACACCGGTTGTCCGACGGCATGGACCCCGACCAGCGAGGGTGCCTGCGGGCGATAGTCACCCACCTGGAATCGAATTCGACCGCCACCGCGCCGGCGCTGCGGCTCTCCTTTACGCTCGAATCGCCCGGGCGGATCCGCCGCGCCGGTGCGACAGTGTGCTGCACGCTGGAGTTCGGCATCGACTCCGCGCGCAACACCCGGGTGCAGCTCGGCCCATTCGTGGCTATCGCCCGTGCGGTTTTCACCGGCACCGAGATCGGGTTCACGGGCACCCACGGCACGATCCACCTGCGATTCGCTGCCACCGGTGCCGCGCTGCGGCCGGCACGTTCCCTGAGATCCCGGGTTGATCGTGACGATCCGGATAGAGACTCACCCCTCAGGCACGCTAGCGTCGACTCATGAGAATCCTGCTCGTCGGCGCTGGCGGCGTCGGCAATGCCATTGCCAAGATCGCGGCCCGACGCGATTTCTTCGAGTTGCTCGTCGTGAGCGACTACGACCTCGCTCGTGCGGAGGCCGCCGTCAGCTGGATCGAACAGAAACACGGGCCGCAGAACGGCCGGTTCGTCGCCGCGCAGATCGACGCATCCGACCCCGACCACGTGGCATCCGTCGCCCTCGAATTCGGCGCGACCCACGTCATGAACGCGGTCGAGCCGAAGTTCGTGCCCACGATCTTCGCCGGTGCCCTGGCGGCCGGGGCGGACTACCTCGACATGGCGATGAGTCTCTCTGAGCCGCACCCCACCAACCCGCACGAAGAGACCGGCGTCAAGCTCGGGGACGACCAGTTCGCACAGGCTCCCGACTGGGAGACCGCTGGCCGCCTTGCCCTCGTCGGCATGGGAGTCGAGCCGGGGCTGAGCGATGTGTTCGCGCGCTACGCAGCCGACCACCTGTTCAGCGAGATCGACGAACTCGGAACCCGCGACGGAGCGAACCTGGTCGTGCGCGACGAGGCCGGCAACGAGATCTTCGCCCCCTCGTTCTCGATCTGGACGACCATCGAGGAGTGCCTCAATCCGCCCGTAGTGTGGGAACGTGACAAGGGCTGGTTCACGACGCCGCCGTTCAGTGAGCCCGAGATCTTCGTCTTCCCCGAGGGCATCGGCCCGGTCGAGTGCGTCAATGTGGAGCACGAGGAAGTGCTGCTCATGCCGCGCTGGGTCGACGCGAAGCGCGTGACTTTCAAGTACGGGCTCGGTGACGAGTTCATCGGCATTCTCAAGACCCTGAACCAGCTCGGTCTGGATAAGACCGCGCCGGTGCGCGTGCGCTCGGCGAACGGACCGGTCGAGGTAGCCCCGCGTGACGTGGTCGCCGCGGGTCTTCCCGACCCGGCGACCCTCGGTCCGCGGATGACGGGCAAGACCTGTGCCGGACTCTGGGTCACCGGAACCGGCACCGATGGTGCGCCGCGCGAGGTCTACCTGTACCACGTGAGTGATAACGAGTGGACGATGGCCGAGTACGAGAGCCAGTGCGTCGTCTGGCAGACAGCGCTCAACCCGGTCATCGCACTGGAGCTTCTCGCGAAGGGAACCTGGACCGGCACGGGCGTACTCGGCCCGGAAGCATTCGATGCCCAGCCGTTCCTCGACCTGATGGCGCTGCCCGTCGATGAGGGCGGCTACGGCCAGCCCTGGGGTCTCGAAGACCGGCTCGTCGAAGCGGGCCGGTAACAACCGGCCTGTCTTCGGATGTCCATTCGCCGCTACCAGCCAGCCGACTACGACGCCGTGTCGCGGGTCTGCCTGCTGACGGCGGCGGCGGGTGGGGACGCGACCGGCATGTATGCGGACGACGAGCTGATGCCTGACATCTGGGCGCGGCCGTACCTCGCGCTCGAATCGGACTGGGCGTGGGTCGTGGAGGACGGGGGAGTCGTGAGCGGCTACCTGCTCGCCGCGCCCGATACCCGCGCCTTCGTCGACGAGTATCGCGCCCAGTGGCTGCCACGATTCGAGGGTCGCTACCCCAGGATCGTTTCGCCCGTGACTGCCGAAGAGCAGGCGCGCGCGGCCGGATTCCGCCCGGAGCGCATGCTCGTTCCCGAGGTCGACGAGTACCCGGCCCACCTCCACATCGACCTGCTTCCGCGAGTGCAGGGGCGAGGTGTCGGCCGGCAGCTCGTCGGCACTCTCGAGACAGCGCTCCGTGCTGCCGGTGTGCCCGGTGTGCATCTCGGGGTCGACCCGGCAAACTCCGGTGCGCTGGTCTTCTACCGCCGGCTCGGTTTCAGCGAGCTACCCTCGTCGAGGCCGTCCGAGCCGCTTCTCGGTAAGACCCTCCACCCCTCGAAAGGACCCCGCGCATGAAGATCCAGGCCGTCGAACTGCACCGGCTCGCGATGCCGCTCGTGCGCCCGTTCGAGACCTCGTTCGGGCGGCAGGTTGCACGTGACGTGCTGCTGGTGCGCGTGCGTACCTCGGTCGGCGACGGCTGGGGGGAGTGCGTGGCCATGGCCGACCCGGTGTATTCGAGCGAGTATGTCGAAGGCTGTGCCAGCGTCATCCGCGACTACCTGGCGCCGGCACTCATCGCGGCCCGGGAGGTGACCGCCGAATCGGTCGACGCACTGTTGCGGTTCGCGATCGGTCACCGGATGGCGAAGGCGGCCCTCGAGACCGCCGTGCTCGACGCCCAGCTCCGGGCCGAGGGCCGCAGCTTCGGCGCCTATCTCGGAGCCGTGCGCGATGCCGTGGACTGCGGGGTGTCGGTGGGGATCGCGACCGGGATCGACGAGTTGCTCACCGAGGTGCAGTCGTACGTCGATGCCGGGTACCGCCGGATCAAGCTGAAGATCAAACCGGGCTGGGACCTCGAACCGGTGCGCGCCGTCCGCGAGCTGATCGGGCCGACGCTGCTGCAGGTCGACGCCAATACCGCCTACACCGAGGCGGACATCGCTCACCTCGGCCGGCTCGACGAGTTCGGGCTGCTGCTGATCGAGCAGCCGTTCGTCGAAGAGGATATCGCCACCCATATCCTGCTCTCGCGGGCGATCGAGACCCCGGTCTGCCTCGATGAATCGATAGTGACGACCGAGCTCGCGGTCGATGCGATCCAGCGGGGAGCGACGAGCATCATCAACATCAAGGCCGGCCGGGTCGGCGGGTACCTCGAGGCTGTGCGCATCCACGACGCCTGTGCTGAGCTCGGTGTTCCAGTCTGGAGCGGCGGCATGCTCGAAACCGGTGTCGGCCGCGCCGCGAACGTGGCTCTCGCAGCCCTCGAGAACTTCACCCTGCCCGGTGACACCTCGGCCTCGGACCGCTATTTCGCCGAAGACCTCACCGAACCGTTTATGCTCGACAATGGCCAGCTGCGCGTGCCGGCGGGTGCTGGGTCGGGGGTCGACATCCGTCTCGACCTGGTCGCGTCGCTCGCTACCCGCGAGGTCGTCACAGTCCGTTGATGGCCGCCAGGTTCAGGGGCGGACGAAGTTCACGAGCAGGTCGAGCAGGGCCGCGGCGACCACGACGGTGACGAGGATCACGAGGGCGACGAGCAGCGGATGCTTCTCGAACCAGTAGAGAAGCCCGGGATGGCTGTCGAGCAGTTCGCTCGTCGAGACGGACTCACCCAGTTCGGTGATCGGGATGTCGAGGCTGTCGCCCACCAGTCGCATGTTGTCGACGGACCAGAACTGGCCGCGCATGCGGAGTAACTGGTTGCCGTCGGAATCGCAGATGAAGAGCTGCGGCGCGGTGTCGGACCCGCTGCCGCGGTAGGTGTTCGCGAGCAGGATCAGGTCGATCTTCTCTATCGGAACGTAGCTCCAGCGGCCGAAGAACCCGCGCTCCGAGATGCCGAGCCGACTCACCCAGAAGCCGGTGCGGCGAAACGAGAAGACGGCCAGCCCGAAGGCGATGACGACGATTACCTGGCTGATGAGTACCGAAAGCCATGGGCCGTCCGGCACGGTCAGGAAGTAGAGGACGGTCGAGATGGGGACGAGAAAAGCGAGAACCCCGAACATCGCCTGCCAGTACAGCGACTGGTTCGGACGCAGCCAGAGCGCGTCGTCAGGCAGGTCGCGAATTCTCATAATGAAAGATAACTTACGAGTCGATTCGTTCTCTATCATGACCGGCCGGGAAAGTCGGGGGCACCCCCTACGCTCGTTTTATGAGCACTAGCCCCACTGCTGCACCCCCTGTCGACAGCCCCGGAATCGACAGGCCCGCGGCAATCGCGGCGGGCATCACGGTACTGCTCTGGGCGTCGGCTTTTGTCGGCATCCGTCTGGTCGGTCACACCTTCTCTCCCGGCGCGCTCGCCCTCGGGCGCCTGCTGGTCGGCGCAGTCGTGCTGACCGTGTTCGTGCTCATCAGGCGTCCGGCCCTCCCGCGCGGGCGCGACCTGCTCTTCATCGCGGCCTACGGTGTGCTGTGGTTCGCCGGGTACAACATCGCGCTCAACGCGGCCGAGACGCATCTCGACGCCGGTACGACGGCGGTCATCGTCAACGTCGGACCGATCCTCATTGCCGTGTTGTCGGCGATCTTCCTCTCCGAGAGGTTCACCCGGCCGCTCGTGATCGGTAGCCTCGTGGCGTTCGGCGGCGTGGTGATCATCGCACTCGGCTCGGGTGGCCCGGCATCCATCGACCTCGTCGGTGTGCTGCTCGCGCTGCTCTCGGCGGTGCTCTACGCGTGTGGTGTGCTGTTCCAGAAGCCCGCGCTGAAGCGGGTCGACCCGGTCATGGCGACCTGGCTCGGGTGCCTCATCGGTGCCGTGGTCTCGCTCGCATTCACCCCCGCGCTGGTGAGCGAACTCTCCGGGGCGCCGGTCGAGGCCACCCTCGGGCTGGTCTATCTCGGCGTTTTCCCGACCGCGATCGCCTTCACGACCTGGGCATTCGCGCTCGGGCGGATGCCGGCCGGTCGCCTCAGCGCGAGCACCTATCTGGTGCCGGCCGTCGCCATCCTTCTCGGCTGGCTCTTCCTGGCCGAGCTGCCGACACCCATCGGGCTGCTCGGTGGTGCCATCTGCCTCGTCGGGGTAGCCCTCACCCGTCGTCGCTCCCGCCGCCTCGCCTGACCCCCCTAATTCCCGACTTGCCCACTTTTGTCGCTTTTTCCGCGCGAAAGGCGACAAAAGTGGGCAACTCGGGAGTGGGTCAGGGGGAGAGCAGTCGGGTGTAGCGCTCGTGGAGTTCGGCCCAGCCGTAGAGCAGGGCGTCCTCGCCGACAACCCGGTCGACCGGGTTGCCGGCCAGGTGCTGGCGGAGCACCGCGAGGCACAGGTGCCAGCCGGCCGCCATCATCGAGGCCTGGTCGGCGGCGCTCGGCTCGAGCTTGTGTTCGAGCACGAGGACGGTGTCGTCGACGTCGTCCTCGCTCGCCGGGGCAAGTGTCCAGCGCAACAGGCTGGTCGCCCAGCGCTGCACGAGCTCGCGCGGCGGATCGACGCTGATGACTTCCCCGTCGACGGTCTCGCCGTCCGGGCTCTCGAACGCCGTCGCCGGTCCCGCAGAATCGAGAATGCGGTTCGGGATCGAGGGCGACCACAGTCGCAGCCTCTCGGGCTCGACCAGCCAC
>Ga0247803_1001400_pt1 | contig 12682 bp, 12 predicted proteins | sample UWRJL014104B1_FD_180928 | JGI IMG/M metagenome (GOLD analysis project Ga0247803, IMG submission 180928) | Plant litter microbial communities from Arlington Agricultural Research Station in Wisconsin, United States - UWRJ-L014-104B-1 | ecosystem: Environmental > Terrestrial > Plant litter >...
TGGACAGTATCCATCCGAAATCCCATTAGCACCTTCAACACCGTCCCATGTCTCGAAGGGCATGCCGTGTATACCTATAAGATCGACTTTAGCTAACGCGCACCTAGTTAAGTTGTCGTGATACATCGCAGTGGTGTGAGCCTCTCCCTTCTCTGTCTCGTATGCCGGCGGCTATGACTGAACCAAGCATGCTTGATTTGAAGATATAATAATATCGACTCACCCGCGACCTTAAAATAGGAAAGCTTGTCGTTTTGGTCAATGTTCTGAAACCTTCGGATGCCCAACATGAACACATTCCACTGATCCTTGTCTTTCTCCAATTCCCGAATCTCTAATCGTGGATGTGGCGTTCCGTCTCCAAAGGCAACGACTCCCAACACAGAGAAGACGCCGCCATTTTGTCGGCTCCAAAAAGTGGAATTGTCGGACAGTGCACGGGTATTTGCCGGCCTGCATGTTGACAACTCGAACAGGAGAGCGAGGACTGTGAAGAGTAGGATCGTCCGCATTGACTCGAATCGGGCCATCGAGATCATGGGTATTATGACCAAGAAAACAGGTCGAGGAGGGAAGTTGACGGAAACAGAGTGAGTGGAAAGAAACCGGCGCAGACTGCAAGCTCAGAAAAGGCAATCTTGACAGGAAGGTGATGTGATTGAGAAAGAGCACAACAGGATGCACAACAGACCAAACGGAAAGATATACCATCGACGGCCTTGCCGCTGGCAGAGCGACATACGAGTGTACGGAACCAGTGAGCAGGGCAGTGCAGCCATCGCTACGGGGACCCGCAGAACGCTCTCAGCTCGACAATAGTGAGGGTGGCCTGAGGGAATTGCGTGTTAGACTGGTGTATATGCCGGATCGAGGTCCAGAATATCAGTGCTACGTACTAGTCTCAGAAAGAGGAGATAACTTTGAAACATGCCTCCTCAACGAGGGTATGTTTAATTGACAAATAGACAATCGGTAGTCCATATCTCGAGGAAAGTGGGCGGACTGCCAGCGACGGCTAGGGCTACAGTCCGCTCACATCATGGAGCACATGGCGTAGCATGGAAACCTCGGCGTACTGCTGTTGTGCGGCGTGAAAAGTGCGTTCTGGTTGGCCTCTGTAGAGCTCGAAGCGAACGTCTGGAGACCGATTCCACCAAGGCAATCGCTGGGTGATCATGCAGTGTAGAGGCATGAGGCAGATGTTGTGTAATGTTCTATTCCAGATGGTGCCTGGAGTATTCCAGGTACGTACGCTATTACGCACAGACAAGAACCTCGCTCAAGTGGCTTCGGATGGAGCAACCCAGATCCAACACCAGAACCAAAGTGTTGGGTTGCATCTTCGCAATTAGGAAATGTCGTCTCTTGTGTTAGAGGTCTTCAACAAACGTAGCGCATCCTCATCACGAATTCATCACCTCGAAGCACAACAGTGATACAGAGTTCAGTGATCGCGAAACCTTGCGAGGCATATCCTACGCTCAAACGGGCAAATGTAACCCTCGAGATTGTGGCACATGTGTCGAGCGAAGCAGTACGGCACGTGGTCTTGTGGCACTGTCTTGAGACGTGATGCAAGGGTAGAGGGACAGTGAACATGTTGTGACACAATGGATTATCGTGAAGAGCGAAGATCCGTAAAGATCCGCAGCTGGAGCTGGTTGCGCCCTGGTATGAGACCCCTGAACGCCACACTGCAATCCATACACACAAGGCTCTAAGCAAACAGGACGACCGTGGAACGCCTGCCAATTAAGTCCCGCTCCCTAGCGTTGACACCCGACAATGAAAATAACACCCTCTATTGACCCTCTCCAATCCCATGGAATGCATCTCCGAACGCTGAATCGTCCACGAGATCCAGGCCCATGGTATCGTCGTCCACATTGGTATAGTCTGCAAGTGCATCTCCCGCGGTGTCCAGATTGTCGAAATTGAAATCCGCCGTGTCAAATATGCCTCCTGCTTCTGCGTCGATGCCGGACGTGGGTATAGCGCTTGTGGCATCATTGCTGGTAGCAGGCTGTGTGGCGTTAACACCACTTTGCTGTTCATTTGTAGGATCTTGCTCATTCACCATGACCCAGTCTGCATCTTTGACATCGGTACTGGCCATGCCAGACATCTCCACATCGAGGTTAAGAAGATCGTCTGCACCGCCCGCTGGATCGAGATTTGCAGCTTGCTCGTCGAACGCTGACGCGTGGGTTGCGTCGCCGGTAGGTGCACTAGGTGTAGCTACCGCCGAGTGAGATTGACTCTGTGGTTGGGACAGAGCGGGGATTGATAAGCTGGCTCCTGGCGTCCCTGTCAGGGAACCTGTACCGAACTGATCCAGCAAGCTCGCGGCAGTATTCTCCCCATCTTGGCCTCCATTCGAGTTGGGAGGGGTCGTTCCATTTCCATTAACCTGAGTCTTTTCAGGTTGCTGGGCCTCAATGAAACCACCCTTATCAACGCAAACAACGAGCTTCTTCGTGCCAAATTCTACGCCCAGTGAATTTTCCAAATCGGCTACTACCGCGTCCAACGGGTCTACGTCGTCTTCGTCGGCAATGGTCGGAGCCAGGTGCGACGCATCTCGCAGCCGACGTTCAGCTTTGATATACGTCCGCGATCGCTTCAGGTCCGCCATTTTTTTAGCATGGGCGGCCTGCATCTTCTCCAGCTCAGCAGTCGCGTCTTTCTCATACGCCGACACCCTGGATTCGAAATCTTTAAGCTGTGCAGGTTGTAGCTTGTGGTAGTCTTTGACCTTCTTGCCGTACTCAGGATTGACTTCGCCAGCGCTGTCTATGGGAGCATCGCCTGCAGGTGCATCCAGTATGTCTTTTGTGAGGGGAGCCAATTCGCCCATTAGGCCCAGTCCAAGATCGATGGGTATGATCTTCCCAATGGTATGAGGGGAAGAAAAGATCTCTTCCATCCATTCATGGTGTTGCTTGTATCTGGACAGGCTAATCTCCCGTGGTGTCATGAAATCAAAGGAGTCTTGTGTAGCGTTTTCTTCTTCATCCAGCAAAGTGTCTGCGGCCATTGCACCAGAGACTGACGGACGAGCTGGCTGTTGAGTGGGCAGGCGCTGACGTTTCGCGGGCGGCTGTTGTGGAGTATAGGGCTGCGCTCTTGGTTGCATCGGATTGTAGTAAGCCTGGGCCCTTGGAACACCCTGCGCGAACTCCACCTTAGGCCAATTCGAGCTATCGTGGAGCATGAACTCCTTGCGTATCAGCTGGCCGGTACTCTGGAGCTGGGCACGCATTGAGAGTTGTTGATGCGCTTCTCTGGAGATCGGGATCTGGCTAGCGGGCATCCTGAGGCTCTGCTCCGCCATGGTGTAATGCACGATCCACAAGTTGGGATCAAATGGGCCAGGTCCGTTGGTGAGTCTGTAGCGATAGCGCGCGTGTGCGGCATACGGTTCGTGGGGGTAGTGGTAACCACTTTTGTGGACGAGTACTTGCAGTTGCTACATGGCGTTAGCTGCTAGGACGCATTTCACGTTGGCTGACATACGTAGCCGCGTATATTCATGTCAAATGCGATCTCCGGGTCAGCCCAGACTAGCCCGTCGGATGCGAAGTGTGTTCCGAGGCGTGGCGGCTGCCAGGTGAGCAGTACAGTGCCATCCGGAGGCGGGGACGCAAAGTAGTTCCAGGCGACGGCGGAGGCATCCTTTACGACTGACGGGCCTTTGACGAGGAATTCGAGAGCGTGCGCGGGCGGCAGGTTTTGTAATGTGGGAAATCTGTACGTGGAGACTAGGTGGACGTGAGGAAGCTGTTATGTTAGTCGTGAGCTCGGTGAACGGGGTAGAGCCTGGCTGCACACTCACCAGTTGATGAGGGACTTGCGCACTCGGATCGGCCGCGTTGAAGCTTGGATTCATCGCGTACATGGCGTCGGATTATCGAGGCGACTGTGAAGCCGCGTTGAATAGCGCTGGCAGATGAGGGGTAGGTTGGCGCGTCGATTGGGTTGTCTCTCGAGGCTTTTGTCGCGTTGGAGCGCGACACTTGCAGGTGGTGCCAAGCACAATCACGTGATACAACTGCATGGGTTGGAACAATGCCTGCAACTTATCCTTCTTAATTCACCATCTACGAAAGGCTTGCAAGCATCCGTTACCTGACTACACATACACAAATGATGTAAGCAATTTGAACAACAGAACTGCGCTGTTACTGGAATTTGTTGAAGACTTATACCAATAGTCTCTCACATCAGTTGACGGCAAGGATATGCACGGATACTCAATTTCCTCCAGACCACAAGCTGCAGTCAAATTGCCCTCTCCCTCCACAAACCCGACGGAAGAATGCACGCCTGGCAGCTGGCAAATCGCAATTCATACACACACTTACCATCAGCGGCGATATGGTACAAAGGAGTCGTCTCTAATGGCGACGACTTCGAATGCGAAAAGTGATCCCACGGCCTTCTCGCCGTACCACACTTCTCGATTTGTTGATGCCAAGGCCCCCATGGATTTTTCCTGAAGTACAGTCTTAGAACCAAAGTCTGTTGACACTTGGTACGTTGTAAAGTGCATATGGACTTGCGTCAAGGCACTAGACCGTGGGGACGTTTTCGCCAATTCACACCGTTCATCCAAGGACCCTGGGTCCGCCGGTTTTGCCCTTCTTTTGAACACCGCTACCCACGAAAGGCACCACGCCTGGCATAGCGCCAACGTTGCCGGCATCCGGCTTCTTCTGGTTGTTCTTGTTGTTCTTGTTCTTCCCGTGTTTTCCATGCTTGTCGTCGCGTTTTGTCACGGCTTTAACTTCCGAGGTCGCACGCTTGATGAGAACGGGATGGCTTCCAATATACTTGCCCTGCATCTCTTTGGCAGCGCGGAAGTAGTCGTCCGTATCGGAAAAGCTCACGAAGCCGTAGCTTTTGCTCTTGGTGCTGCGCTTGTCGCGGACCACGCGTGCTTTGGAGACAGACGGGTACTTGGAGAAAGCTTTCAGAAGGGAGTCGTCCGTTACTTCACCAGCCAGGTTGCCGACGAACAGCCGCGGATGAAGGGGGTTCCACTCGAGTAGTGAGGCGTCTTCCCACTTCTTTCCACCTCCCTCCCGCACGACAGTCTTCTGCTTGCCGTTGGCTGCCGTTCCAGCCTCAGGATCGGGTGTTGTGTTCGCCTCGAAACGCGTGGCAGCAGCCGCGTTCCCTCCCTTCCTAGCATTTGCGTCGTCCCGGGTGAATGCGCTATTCCACTCGGCCATGCGCGCCTCTTCCTCCGGGTCATAGGTACGCGACGGGGCTGTCGCTAAAGAGGACGGCGCAGGCATCGCGGGTATCGCAGAGCCATAGGCTGGATAGGGGTTGTAGTAAGCACTGCTGCCCGGGTAAGCTGTGGGTTGGTACGGAGCGCTCACAGTCGGCTGAGAGTACGTGTTTGGCGCAGCAGACACATGAGACACAGGCGCCTGTGCGACAACTGCTCGCGGAGTGAAGCCGCCGAACGCAGCAGGCGCGTTGCCTCCATAGCCACGCGCGGCCGCGTTCCGGCTAGGGGGCGCAGAGTATGTAGACGGTGGCGGGCGCGCTGGCAGCGAAGGGTGCGGTTGGAGGTTGTCGTTGTTCATGTCGGCGTGAGGTTGTGTACGAGCTGGGATTCGGAGGCGAGGCGCAAAGTAGACGATGTGAGAGCCGGGGGGATTGGTCGATCGAGGTCGCGGTTGGGTTGTAGCGTGATGCGACGGGGCTGTGTTTGACTCGCTCGCAATATGGGGTGCGTCTACTCGGCCGCGGGGTGAAGAGGCTGTGTCGGGTTAATGGCGCACGTGTGGGAGCATGTGGGTGTGTTGGTAAAGCAGGCTGCTCAGCACAATGTCGCTGACCGAGCTCCGCCTTTGCCAAGGCTTTCCCGAAGCAGTGCGTGAGGAGATCCGTGGACGGGCGGCGGGCCGGCAGCGCGAGCAATCAGCGACGTTAATTTGCTGAAGTGCTTTATTTGTTGGGCGCCGCTGGTGCAGACGACTTTTGATCTTGGCCGCATTGTCGGCGCCGGAAGAATGAGACGGCGCATCACGTGCACGGGTCAGCCTTACGCCACGGTGAGCTCATGGAGGGGCACCAACGCCTGGCGGCCGGGACGCGCAGAGAGAGCAGCAGCCGTTTCCGCGGAAATGCTGCAAGTGGAAACGAAAGAGAATCCGCTGGGGAGAGCCCAAGGCATGGTGACGGGCTGTGATATGGCCAACGCAGCCGCGCCGTTGCCGCGGCCGATGCCCTTCTCCGTGGATTATGTGCATTAGAAAGAATCTGTAGGGGTATTACGGATTCGTGGTGCCCCGCCCACGGCGCTACCACAAACTCCAGGCTCTTCCGGTCGGAGGCCCATGAGGACTGACTACTTATCTGCGACCTCCCCCACTCTGCAGCTCTTCCCATCACCACCCATCCACCACACACTCAATTGATCATTTTGTTGCGCGCCCACGTCGTTGCAACTACCCCGCCATCCACTCGAACCCATCCGCGTAACCCCGCCGCTCAACACCACCCGCCATGTCTGACCCTGTGGGCGACTTCGGCCTCATCGGCCTGGCTGTACGTCTCCGGGACACCCGAATGCTCGCATGCTCGGGCAGAGCAAGAGGCTAGCTGCTCACACCGTGCACAGGTTATGGGCCAGAATCTGATCCTCAATGCGTAAGCCATTACTCAACCCACGAATGTTTTGATAAGCACAGCTAACGAATGCAGCGCCGATCATGGATTCACTGTATGAACCTCCAGCGGAAAGCGTGACGTAGCACTAATGCCTTGCAGGTTGTAGCATTCAACCGAACGTGAGGTGCCTGCGCGCTGAGGCAGCCATGGAAGCTAACGCAGACAGTGTCTCCAAGGTTGACCGTTTCCTGAACGATGGTACAGTTCTCTTTAGCTCTAGCTGCGGCGCGTTGGCTAATGCAGAACAGAGGCCAAGGGCAAGTCCATTGTCGGCGCCAAATCCATCAAGGACTTCGTCTCCAAGCTCAAGAAGCCGCGACGCATGATGATGCTCGTCATGGCTGGCAAGCCGGTTGATGACTTCATTGAGCTCCTCTTGAACGAGGGCGGCGTCGAGGAGGGCGACATCATCATCGACGGCGGCAACTCTCACTACCCCGATACGAACCGCCGAACCAAGTACCTTTCCGCCAAGGGTATCCGCTTCGTCGGCACGGGTGTGTCCGGAGGAGAGGAGGGTGCTCGCTACGGCCCCAGCATCATGCCCGGTGGTAACGAGGAGGCGTGGCCGTACATCAAGGATGTGCTCCAGTCCATCTCAGCCAAGTCTGATGGCGAGGCCTGCTGCCAATGGGTTGGTGACGAGGGTGCCGGACACTACGTCAAGATGGTCCACAACGGTATCGAGTACGGTGACATGCAGTTGATCTGCGAGGTAAATGATTCCTCATTGTGTCTCGAGCATCGTAGCTGACTCCACGCAGGCGTACGATATCATGAAGCGCGGCCTGGGAATGAGCAACAAGGAGATTGGTGACGTTCTCACCGAGTGGAACAAGGGCGTGCTCGACTCTTTCCTCATCGAGATCACCCGCGACATCATGTACAAGAACGACGATAAGGATGGATCTCCCATCGTCGAGAAGATCCTTGACTCTGCCGGTCAGAAGGGTACTGGCAAGTGGACTGCCATCAACGCTTTGGATCTCGGCATGCCCGTCACCTTGATCGGCGAGGCCGTCTTTGCACGTTGCTTAAGTTCGCTCAAGTCCGAGCGTATCCGCGCTTCCGGTCTCCTCGATGGACCCAGCCCCAGCTTCTCTGGCGACAAGAAGCAGTTCATCGACAACCTCGAGCAGGCTCTGTACGCGTCGAAGATCATCTCGTACGCTCAGGGCTTCATGCTGATCCAGAATGTAAGGCACCCACTCGCCCTTGCGAACAACTCGACTAGGCACTGACTTGCAACAGGCTGCCAAGGAGTACAGCTGGAAGCTGAACAAGCCCGAAATCGCGCTCATGTGGCGTGGTGGATGCATCATTCGATCCGTCTTCCTCAAGGACATCACCAAAGCGTCAGTGCGCCTCCTCTAGCTGGCAAACGTTTACTCACAATCGTGTAGCTACCGTGCCAACCCTGAGTTGGAGAACTTGCTCTTCGACGACTTCTTCAACAAGGCCATCCACAAGGCACAGGCTGGGTGGAGAGAGTGAGCGCTTCCCATTCCGATTCCAGTCAAGTTGCTGACCATGTTTAGCGTTGTGTCAAAGGGTGCTCTGTGGGGCATTCCCACTCCTGCTTTCAGCACCGCTTTGAGCTTCTACGACGGTTACCGCACCAAGGACCTCCCCGCCAACCTGCTACAGGCTCAGCGCGACTACTTCGGCGCCCACACCTTCCGCGTCAAGCCCGAATTCGCCAACGAAGATTACCCTGAGGGCAAAGATATCCACGTCAACTGGACCGGCCGGGGAGGAAACATTTCGGCCTCGACGTACAACGCATAAGCGATGGAAGTGGTGTGATTACATAGAGAGCAGCAACGCGACTGCACGGCGGTGGTTGGGCACGGAAAATGTGCACACAGGACAAAAATGGCGAATCGAGATTAAGTTGACCTGATGGAATGCTCATGGCTCATATTTTGTGGCCACTCGGTGGTTCAGCTATCAGCACAACCGAGTCATCGTGGTCGTGCAATGAATGTCTTTGTCGGTTAAAATTGGTCTCTCTTCAAAGACTTGAACGTGTGCAGTGAAGTGCTTCAGTGTAGAGCTAACCGCTTCAAGAGGCGCTAAGGACCCTGCAGTGCATTTCTCTGCCAGTCAAAGATGAGACACAGCCTAGTCGGAGGGACGAAAGCGTGACCCAGATGGAGGCGACAATCGATTCGTCAGGAGAGTTACATTTCGGCGCGGTAAAACGTGACCGGCTCGGCAGCAAGCGCCGCGGAAAGTTTCCTGGCCCGGAAGCGAGCGCAGGTACCGAACTTGCCAACCTGCGTCCGCTCAACGCCGTCACCGTCCACGACCGCGCTCCGCTTTCCCCTCCCGCTAAGTCGCGTGCTGCGCGTTTTGCTCTCCTTCTCGTCGCTCCTTTATCCAGCTTTCCTTGCTTGCATGACTCCGGCGTTGGCTTCGGGAGTCTTTGGCGCGAGCTTTCGTGATTGACTGACCAAGGGAGCTACCGACCTACGCTACCCAGCACACGCCAGCACGTAGAACCTCTGCGACACGCGGGACGCAACCATGGCGGAGAGCAAGCGCCAGAGCATCGTCGGCAAGGTTGCCACGCCCAAGGTTGGGCCCACCAAGGATGTAATCGACGGCGACTCCATCCTGTACAAAGCCGTCGGGGCACGGTACGTCCTTCCCTGTTTCTTCGTTTCTTACTCTTCCCCATACCACGCTACCTGAGTGAAGCTCATAGACGAGCAGCATCAAAATCACATGCGCCCCCCACAACAAGGTGCTCGAGGGCACCCTTTTCACGACATGCAACATTACCAACGCCATTGCCATCAACACGGCACCTGCCCCCCCGAACCCTTCCGCTCCGCTCGCAAGCCAGCCTGGCGACTACCACATCATCCCCTTCGCCCACATCCTCAGCTTTGAGCTCATCGGCATGGGCGAGCGCGTTTCAGGCTCGGCACCCGGCTTCGATGGCGCACTGCCTAGCATCTCCAAGGTCGATATGGACGCTATAAAGGCGCGGGAGGAGCAGACGATACGCGAGATGAAAAAGCGGGATGCACAGAAGGGCAAGGGCGTGAGCAAAGAAGCGCAGGAGATCTTTGACGCCATCAGTCGCACGTGGGTATCCCTTAATCGGGGATTTCTGAACATGAGAGAGTATGAAGCTGACTTTGGCGCGCAACAGCCTCCCCACACGCTGGGCCGACACAAAGATTGTTGTCAACGACGCCGTTCTCGTCCTCCCTCCCTACACTATCGAGAACCTGCAGGCCCCTCCGGGCAAGGAGCAGAGTCTCGCCCACGTTCGCAAGATCATGCAGGCCCACTTTGAGCGGAAGAAAACCGCTGGGAATCGCGCTCCTGTCGCTACGCCCATTGCACCGCGTAAGGGGGGATGAGTGCCGCCAAATTGTAGCAGCTAAGGGACCAGAAACCCAAAGCTTGTGGGGAGGGTTGTATAGGCTGATGTGGTCATATGTGATTAGTCAGGCCTGGCCATTCGCGGTAGCTGTATCACCAGGGCCGTGGGAATGTAACGGTGGATTATGGCTTGTCTACACGACATCGAGAGGTGTAGAGTATCATACTAAGCGTATGTACGAGTTTGAAGGCCGTGTGTACCATACATGACGGACAGGTTTATTCATGTTACTGAATCCGGACCATCCTATGATGCAGTGAGAGAAGCCCTGAATTTACTTTGTTCCGACTTTAGCCCCAACATTTGTACCGCCCGGTAATGAGCGTATCCCCCCGTAGTGACTTGTTCGAATATTGGCGTTTCCCGAACTCCGTTACTATCCAGCACAGCCGGACTCGCAGCCGATGGTGGACTCGACGCCTTCGTCGCCCCCGTTTGCTCTTCTCTTGGACTCACTTCCTTTTGTTTGCACCACTTTACTTTCTTGAGGGTATGGCTGAGAACGGCGGGATCGGTGCCGGTTCGTAGCGCCGACGGTTGATGTACTGGGCGAACATGAAGACGAGAAGTGCAATGCACTGTTTGGTATTAGTGAGCTGGGATCCCAAACGGGCAAAGGATGAGCTGAACACTTACGGCGGCAGAGCAGGTGGCTACTTTGCCCAAGATTACGGTGTATTGTCCCCGTGTCGCGCGGCAGAAGGCAATGACGACGCAACTGACTATGGAGATTAGTTCTGAGCGAAGTCGTGGAGGGTGAAGGGCTTGTGTGTCTTGATTAAACAGTGGAAAGCTCCAGCTACTGCAAGAGGTCAAGCATGGAGGTATGTATCAATAATATCACGATGCTATGACACCAAAGTCTTCAATTGCTCCGTCTCAGAAACAAGACTCGCTATCAGAGATTAGGCCGCCAGTTTCTTCTCCGCGGCGAAGTGTTCCACCAGAGAAGTGGGCTTCCTGAACTCCTTCAACAAAGTAACATCCGTATTCTCCCACAGCCCCTTACTCGCCAGCAAAGCAGCAGCTTCGCCCATCCACCCATAAAATGCACCCGGAGTCCTACCCCCTGCCTTCCTCATCGCCGCCAACTCCTTCTCGAGATCCGCCACATCCCCTTTCCGAACGAGATCGACCTTGACTCCGTGGACCGTCTCATAAGCTTCTGCAAATTCCGCAATTGTGGCGACACCAGAGCGGAACTTGAAGATGCCGCCCTTTCCAGCCTGTACACCTTCTCCGTGAAGCAAAACATCGATCGTGTATTCAGCACAATCTCCCTGGGTGATCCACGGCCATTTGCTATTCGTATCTTCGTTGCCCCAGTACCGCATGCTCGGCCTCTCTCCAGACGTATCAAAGCCTCCAGGCCCGTATACCGTGTAAATCAAATCAGCGAACAGACCACTCATGATATAAACAGGATGAATGGCGCTAGTATTAGCAACCTGATGCTCAAACGCAATATGGTTGTTGTAATGCTCAAAGTCGCCGAATCGGATATTAGTCCAGTCGCGGCTCCAGGAAGAAGCGATGAAGATCTTGACGTCTGCGCGCTCGGCGGCACGGAGCAGAAGTAGATGTGCGTCGAGGTCGAGGATGGGGTTGGGCGCGTAGGCGTTGATGATGGCGTCGACGCCTTTGACGGCTTGCTCGAGCGCGGGGATGTCGTAGTAGGAGGTGCTTGTTACGAAAGACTCTAGCTGGGAGGCGAGTTCGGGCTTGAGGTTTTCCGGGGAGCGGCCTAGGCCACGGACGGAGAGGCCGCGGGATAGGGCGACTGTGGCTAGGCGTTGGCCTAGTCCGCCAGTAACTCCGGCGATGAGAATGAGCATTTTGAGGTGGGATTTTGGTGGAGGGTTGTTGGAATCTTTTAGTTGAGTTGGACGGCTATGATGTGGTGGTTTGCTTTGGCGGGTAGGGATGGTACTGGTGTTTGTGCATGTGAAGCTGCGTGATGATGAGCTCGAAAGGTGGGTAGAGTCGTGCTTTATACACGATAACTTTTGTAATTGTATGCTTCATCTTGTCTATCTGCTGGTGATTCTTTAGTCAGTCAGTGAAAGGTTGGAGAATCATGGCCAATGAAGAAGTAATTTTCCTACGAAGATGGCACTCGGAACTCCGGAGTCGTGATATCTTGCAATGTGCAAATATGTGACAGATCCCTTGGTATTTCGCGAGTGCCTACATCGAGTGGTCTGGAAAATGTGCGAGGCTTATTGAAGTTGTCGGAGTGGATCTCTTGACGTTTTGGACGACTCTGGTGCAGACGCGGGCGCGATACGTCACAACTCCTCGACCTAGGTGATGGAAAAGAGACACCAACACACTGATTTCGTCCTAGCACTTCGATCATCTAAGCATTTTTAATCTACTTGTCAGTTTTACTCTTCACATTTGTTCTTATTTATCCTCTTATCAAAAGAAAGTAAGATAAGATATAATATAGAAGTTTTATTTTGATGGCCCGTCTGCTGACGCTCCTTAGGGTATATGACTGAATTACGCCCACGTGAAACAAACAGTACATCCACGACGGAGCGCATACCTGGAAAAATAGACTCGTCAACGATAGAAGGTTAGAGGACCTCT
>Ga0247803_1001401_pt1 | contig 12678 bp, 5 predicted proteins | sample UWRJL014104B1_FD_180928 | JGI IMG/M metagenome (GOLD analysis project Ga0247803, IMG submission 180928) | Plant litter microbial communities from Arlington Agricultural Research Station in Wisconsin, United States - UWRJ-L014-104B-1 | ecosystem: Environmental > Terrestrial > Plant litter >...
GTAAGCATTATCCATTTTCACCTTCTTCACCCATGATTTTGGGAGGTCATAACTTAACGAAACTTCCCGAAGTTTGAGGTAATCGGCATCAAACACTGCGTAAGAACCAACCGACCAAAGGTTGCTGGCGCCCCAAGGTTCAAAGATTGTTCCGGGGTTTCCAAGATTTTCCTGATAAAGTGTAAAACGTCCATCGGAGCCCATTTCACCAAACACGCCAGGATAGAAAACACCGTCCATATTGCCGGGGAAAGGCATATTAGAACTTTCCGGGAAACCTCCTGTCGCTGGTGTAGGACCACCGATTGGATAAACACGTTCGGGTGTAATCAACGTGCTGGCATTTTGAACTACCCAATTGCGAAGTTCATCGCTGGGGCCGCCTGCTACACCTGGAGTAACGGTTTTGTTTGCCCAGTATTCGGTAAGCTGATCATCGTTCATGTAACGGAAAGTTTGCGATACAAACTGCCCGCCATGGCGCCAATCGAAGGTCATGCCAAGTGTAAAGTTTTTCCAGGTCAGCGAACTTTGCATACCCATGATAAATTTAGGGTTGTAGTTCCCGGTTTTGGAGTAAATGTTTGAGTTGGTCAATTCGGGGTCATCACTAAAATTTCCGGTCTTCGGATTTCCGGGAATAATCGGGTACCCATAGTAAGGCGATTCTTTGTCAGTTACACGCAGTGTTTTGCGTGTATATAAATTACCTAATAACCCATCGGCTGTAGAGCCATCGGGCAAGGTTGATCCTTTTACATACCCCCTGTTCGAAACGCCTGCCTGGTTCCACGGTTCAACATAGGGAATACCATCGGCAAGCTCCAATATCCTGGTTTGGTTTTTGGTAAAGTTCAGGTTCAGATCCCAGTTCCAGTCGGCGGTCTTTACGGGTGTGCCACCAATCATAAGTTCAACCCCTGTGCTTTGCAGCAACCCTGCATTGATGTTAATGGTTGTGGCCCCTGTCGATGGCGCAAGCGGAACGGGGAAAATCTGTCGACGGTCGTTCATAATGTAATAGGTTCCGTCAAAACGAACGCGGCCTCCAAACATCTTAGCTTCCACACCATATTCCTGCGAAGTAATTTGCTCAGGTTTCAAATTAGGGTTAAGTAAGCCTGATTGTTTGTTCAGCATAATTGCCTCGCCCCAATTGCCTCCGTTGGCATAAACCTGCAACAATCTGTATGGGTCGGTATCATACCCTGTACGTGCCACGCCTGCCCTTAATTTCAGCATGTCAACATGGTTCATCGGTACAAATTCATTGATCAACACGCTTAGCGAAGCAGATGGATAGAAGAATGAGCGGTTGGCCGCAGGCAGTGTACTGCTCCAGTCGTTACGGGCAGTTAAATCGAGGTAAATCGCATCTTTCCATGCTAAGTTTGCCATTCCGTAAACGCTGTTCACTTGTTTTTCATAGCGGCCAGAACTATAATTCAATGCAATGTTGGAAATGTTACTTAGCGTGTATAGGTTGGGTATAATCAAACCTGCACCTGTTTTCGACGAGTTGCTGATGTTCGACGATTTGCTGTAACGCACATTGCCACCTGCAGAAATATTCACCGATAAATCACCAAAGTTGTCTTTGTACGAAAGCAAGGCATCGGTGTTGCGTTCAAAATTATTGCTGTTACTTATACCGTAAGCCCCGTTCTTCGCCTCTTGTGAATAGCCCTGGCCGATTTTTGATTCACGCACTTCGTCCAGTTTATCGATGGTCATCCGCGCCATAAGCGAAAGTTTCGAGCTAAAATTGTACGTGGCCATTAGGTTACCGAAAATCTGATTACGGTTAAAACTGTTGTTGACATCATTAGCCAGCATCCACGGATTGTTGCTATCGCCCGGCAGCAGATTTTTAATGGTATTTCCCTGACCGATGTTGTAATCCTTCAAATCCATGATATTGACATAAGCGGGAGTGACGTAAGCCCATTGCAAAGGGTTTGTGCCACGGTCGCCGGAAGCCCTGTTTTTAGCAAAGCTGTTTACATAGTTGATGTCGGTGCTAACGGTAAGTTTATCGGTGAGCTTCGATGAAAGCGACAATGATAAATTATTCCGGTTAAGATCGGTATTCGGAATCAGCCCTTTGTTTTTCATGCTGGTTACACCGATGCGCGTGTTCACCATCTTTCCACCGTTGGTTACCTGTACCGAGTTGGTACTGGTGAATCCGTAATCCCTAAGAAAATTTTTCACATTGTTGGGATACGACTTCAATTCTATTGGAATGGGTTTTCCGTTGGCATCCAAAGGTGAGTTCCATTGCACAGCATAATAACCTTTATCTAATTCAGCACCCAAACCGATTGGTGATATCAATGGGGACATTATCTGGCTGCCACCGTTTTGCTCAGGCGTGGAGACAATATAACCGCCGTATCGTTGCTGCACTCCTAAATAGCGTTGCGGTACATCGAAAGTATTATTGGTTGATACATTCACTTTCATTCCCTGGCCATCTTTTGCCTTTTTGGTGGTGATGAGCATAACGCCATTAGAGGCACGGGAACCGTAAAGTGCTGTGGCACTTGCACCTTTGAGAACCGATACGCTTTCAATACTTTCAGGGTCAATATCTGAAATGGCATTCCCATAATCCACCGTGCTGTTGCCGCTGCCAAAACCTCCTACGTTGTTAGCACTGTTAAACATGGGCACGCCATCAACCACATATAAAGGCTGGTTATCGTTGCTCAATGATTTTGCACCACGGATAATCACATTAATGGTGGAACCTGCACCACCGGTTTCGTTGATGGTTACACCGGCCACTTTACCTTGCATAGCAGTTAAAAAGTTTTCGCGTGCCACTTTGGTAAATTCAGGACCGGCCACTTTACCGATAGCATAACCCAGCGATTTTTCTTCGCGCTGAATACCCAGGGCTGTTACCACTACTTCCCTTAGTTCATTCACATCGGTTTCTAAACTTACATCAATGATGCTTCGTCCACCTACGGTTACTTCCTGTGTTTTATAACCAATGAATGAAAAGACAAGTACATCGTTGGCACCAACGGAAAGTGTATATTTCCCGTTAGCATCGGCACTTGTTCCGGTGGTGGTTCCTTTTTTAAGGATGCTGGCACCAGGAATGGTCGCATTGTTTGTATCGGTTACTTTTCCTGATATGGTTCGTTGTTGCGCTTGCGCGTTTACGAACAATGCCAGGAAAAGAATAACCAAAACCGACTTCATCATGTTTTGACAGAATTGTTTCATAATAAAAATGTATAGGGTTGGGGTTATTCTGTTACAGCTTCAAAAGAAAGGATAAGTGCATGCGTATTAACACCCACGGCTTTGTCGCTTGCCGCCATGAACATAATGAGTTGCATACGTGTGTTGGAAATAGACCTCATTACCACTTTACGTTGAAAATCGCGGAAGCCGATAAACTCTGTTCCTGAAAAATCAAGTGTTTTGGCACCTTTAAACGTAAGACCTGCGCTACTGTAAGCCGAAGTAACTTTGAAATCTTCGCTTTCCACGAAAGTAAATTTGGCATCTGCCTGGGGTGTGTACTTGGCAATGCAAAGCCCATAGGTTGCGTTACCAACTAAAACATTGGCAGGATAGCCACCTGTGGCTATTTGATAAACAAGGCCACCAAATGCACCACCATCGGCTTTCACATCATGCACATATTTACCATCATAGAAAAAGGTATACGTGTCATCATAAATAGCGCCCATATTAAACGTGCTCGAGGCAAAAATTCCGTCAGGAATAGGATTGTAAGGCGTAGCACTTGTAAAAGTGGCATCCGCGTTAGCGAGGTAGTCGCCTGCGGCAGTATGGGCTTTTGTCAATCTCCATTTTTTACCCGCATAACCAGCTGTAGTGTGGTCTCCGACAAGGTAATCGTAAGGTCTTAAATCCACAGCAAGATTAACACTCTTGGTAATGGTTTCTCCTTTGCTGTCCTTAGCGGTGAGTTTCGCCACATAGTAACCTCCTGCTGCATATACGTGAACAGGATTTTGTTCGGTGCTTGTTTTGCCATCGCCAAAATCCCACGACCAACTTACGGCACTGTGGGTAAGTCCTTGAAAAGCCACCTGCCTTCCCTGAAGAGTGTTGTAAATCTCCGCATGGAACGGAAATACCGGGCTATCATTATCATCATCGCACGATGACACCAAGGTGAACATCGCTGCTATGAGAATGATCGACATTAATTTGGGCACAAGTTTTTGCATAGTATAGATAGATTGATTGGGTTTAAATTTAATTTGATGATGGTTTGAATAAGGTTGATATTTTTTTCACCATACTTTTTTCTGACACTACCATTGCTTTCGTTTTTATCATAAAATTTGATCTCATAGTTTTGGTGGAATTAAGTAAGATTCGCTGATTAAAATGCTTTACAATAATCTCCGGAATAGCTTCATTTTCATGTTAAGTTATTGTTATGTATGCATACTGTTTTAAGGATAAAAGCTACATCCGTGCATATTTTGCATTTGAAAATTCTCTATAAATCCGGATTACTTACTATTACTGCAAACTATTACAAACGTACTATTCTCAATATGTTAAGAATTTATTAAGTGAGGGATCGGCATCTTTTACAAGTTTATGAGTATGAACAAAAATCAAAAAGGGCGCCGTTATTGAAAACGGCACCCTTTTTACAATCGGACTTTTTATTCAATAACTAGTTCAGAATCCACATCTTAGCCGAAGGCAAGTCTTTTCCTCCCAATGCAGTAACCGCAGCATCGTAATTTGCTTTGTTGTTACTCGCTTCATCCAATGGGTACATGTAACGCTGAGGATAAGTATATGCACCGAATGATTGCGCTATTTTGCCAACGAAAGCAGGTTTTCCTGTTCTTTTGTAGTCAGTATAAGCTTCTGTCTGATTGGTGATCAGCATAGACAACCATTTCTGTGTTGCAATTTTATCAAGATCAGCAGCTGTTCCGTCCAGCGCAACGCCGGCTTTTGCAGTGTAGGCAGTAAAGTTGTCAACTATTTTATCGGATCCGATATACGTTGCCGGTTTTGTGCCATCTTCGATCTGCCATCTTTGAAAAGATAATTTGATACCGTTATCGTAAAATCCTTTCACAGTTCCTGCTGAGATCCAACCTTTTTGACGCGCTTCTGCAAGCAGAAATGCCATCTCGTCAGCCTCCATCAAAACTGCCTTAAGTCTTGGATCACTTGCTTTTGCCAGCAACGCAGAGAATCCGGTAATGCGGCGATTGTCATAGAAACCATTGCTTCCAGCCAAGCCGGTACCACCGTAAAGCGCCTGAACGTTCGTAGGATTAGGAGTTCCAAACCATTTTGCGTCCAATACATAAGGAACTGATGTGATGTTTCCATTCAAATCTCTTCCTGCCGCTATCAATGCCGCAGCGTCAGCCGCTGTTGCAGGGTAATGGTTAATAATGTAAGAAAAACCATTTATTTTAATCGTTTCATCTACTCTTGTCGGCTTGCTAGACAAAGGAGAAAGAACAGGTGCAAAAATAACATACATACGTGGGTCATCGAATGCAACCAGTTGGTCGATCAGGTATTTTGTTGGTTTTTGCTCCGTAAAAGTATTACCAGTTCCCCATGTTCTTTGTGTATACCACGAGTCTGCTTCGGTAGTACCCGGGAAGGTCAGGCCGGCGTTATCACCAACGGCGGACATGTAATTTGTTCCGCTTGCGATTGTCTGCATTTCAGCGCCAAGATCTCTGCCTGCTTTTTTGAATGCATCATAAGAATGTGCCATCAAACGGAATTTCAGAGAATTCGCAAACTTAATCCATTTGGTTTTGTCTCCTTTAAAAAGCACGTCGTGGTCAGCCGGCAATCCTTTGCTGTTTGGATCTGCAAGAATGGCAATAGCTTTGTCAAGCATAGTGAACATCGTTTCATAAACCACTTTTTGGGAATCAAATTTCGGGAACAAACTTCCCGCTCTTCCCTGAACCGCCTCCGTAAATGGAACGTCGCCGTATTTCTCGGTAAGGTATGCTCCAACCACACATTTAAGAATATCGGCAGCAGCTACGTTCGCCATGTTACCCTCAGTTGTTGCCAGCTTCGTTACAGCTTCAAGAGTTCTAAGCTGTCCTGCTCCGTCGGCACCTGTACCTGCATAAGCGTTCACTTCCTGATACGACCAGTTTGCATCCGTTTTATTGTAAAAACCGGCGATCTGGTCAGCGCTATATGTATCCATAAAGTATAGCGCAGCTTGTCCTTTCGGTGCATCTACTGCGGACTTGCCGTAACTTTTGGCTACGTTTATAATTGAGGTCGTCAATTGATAACGGGAATACGTAAAATAATCTTTATTAAAGGAAGCTTCCCTTTCATCGAGTCGCAGCTGATCGCTACAAGATACACCAAGTAGCAGCGTCGAACATAAGGCTAAATATTTTATTGACTTGATCATGATCATTTCTGTTTTATAGTTCATCAAAAGCTAACTCCAAGCTTTACACCCATTGTGCGCATTGGAGGCAAACCGAATTGCGCCACACCCATACCCGAAACACCATCATTAAAAGCAGTTTCAGGATCTTCGTTCATTCTGTTTTTAGCCCAGAACATTACATTTTTAGCAAAAACTGTAACGAACACATCCTGCAAATGAAGCTTTTGTGACAGAGCTCTGTTGAACTGATAGGTTAAATTAATTTCCTTAATTTTAAATGATGTCGCATCATGCGTTCTGAATTGCGCACCTGACCACAATTCATTTCCCTCCATAGCGTATGGGTTCAAATAAATCGTTTTGGTTGGATCGTCACCATTTTTGATGTAAGCAGCATCCGGAAGGCTCAGTTTTTGTTCCGCAGTCATCGTAGACAAATCAATTTTTGGATCAATGTAAACAGCATTCCAGTATCCGAAATATCTTGGATCACCATTGTACAATGGCATTGTGCTTTGCATTTTTTCTCTGTAATCTTCGAAGCCATCACCTGTGAACATTTGATCCGGATTAGGCATACTTGGCAAACCACCTGCGAAACGTCCGCCAGTGAACATTTTGTCATAATCGTCACCATAAATCTTTTTGATGTCGGCCATACCGTCATCAATCATGATTTTCTGTGTTTCAGATATAAATACGCCGCCAACTCTCAGACTTGAAACTACGTTGATTTTGAAGTTTTTATACTTGGCGTCCACATTGAAGCCCATAATCGCCTTTGGATTCATGTTACCCAAATAACCGTTTTTCCTGATATGGTCTGTCGTTGTCACCGATTCCTCAATGATACCGCTCAAACCCGTCAGCATCATACCTTTGTATTTTCCGGTTTGAACAATTGGAATTGGGTTTTGCGCATATAAATCTCCCACTTTAGATCCTTTGAAAAGCGACAGATTTGCAGTACCTGCATAACCATAAAATTTCTCTGCAAACCGTGCATCCAACTTTTCTATTTTAGAATTGAAAGTTGACAGGTTACCACCGATACCAATTTCCCAATCTTTTGTACGAAGCGGTACTACCCGCAAAGAAACCTCGATACCCTTGGATATTACAGAACCCATGTTTGTCAGAACGGAGCTGAAACCCGAGGAACCCACTACCGGAAGGTTCTGAATCTGATTTATGTGATTTTTAGAATATGCGGTAAATTCCCCTGTTACTCTGCTGTTCAACGCTCTGAAATCAAGCCCGATTTCCTTGGTAACATTCAGCTCAGGATCAATGTTGGCATCCACAAGTGTTCCGCCAATTGTTCCGGTTGTAACGCTACCCCAGGGAGTACCAATTCCATAAGAATCAAGATTAGGCGGGTTTCCTATACCATATCCTGTTTGAGAATAACTTCCTCTGAACTTTAAGAGATTAATGGCTGGTCCCATTTTGAATGTCTCCGTGGCAAGCCAGCTTACAGACGCACCAGGATAAAAATGGCTTGCTTTTTCGCTGTTTAATATACCAGCCCAGTCATTTCTTCCGGATAATTCCAGGTAAACTGTACTTTTCCAGCCCAATGTTGCAGTTGCGTAAGCGCCGTAGTTTCTTGTAGAATATCCTCTGTTAAATTCAGCAGCTTGTCTTACAGCAGGAGGCAGTGAAGAAAAATTGAATGAATTTGGTGTCGTCAGCTCGTTTCCACCAAATCTAGAGTTATTGGCTTCTCCGAATTTGTATGAGAAACCCGCCAAAGCGTCCACCGACAGCTGATCACTCAGGAAATTTTTATTGAAAGCAAGTATCGCATCCGTGTTAACAGAAACGTTGTTGCTATTTTGTTGTTCATATCCACCCTTTTGTGCTCTTTCAGAACCCCACGGCGTTTTGCGTTCAAAAGCAAAGTTTTCATGACTTACACCAGAGCGCAATAAGAAACTAAGCGGATCAATAATTTTCCAATCCAGTTGAAGTTTTCCAAAAACGATATCTTTCGCAAATGTCCTGATCACGTTCTGAGCAGCAAAATAAGGGCCGTTTTTACCAATAGCATTATCAAAACCAGCAGCATTGACTCTGCTCAAACGAGCTTCGCCAGGGTTGCTCAGATAAGGCGTATTTTGGTAAGTACCGGTCCAGTCGGTCAGCCAGGTATCCGCATTTTTCCATACCGACATTTTCGGCATGTTAATCGGCATTGACATCGCGTGAGCAAGCGGATTATCTTCCCTTTTACCCTGAATGTGCGATTGGTTAGGAGCAAATGTGCGAGAATAAGAAGCTTGAGAAGTGATAGAAACTTTTTTATTGACCTTGTATTGTGCATCAAACGAGATGTTTGTACGAATCGTTTTGTTACTTGGAATCACACCTGAATAAGTCATGTTTCCTACATTAACCCTGTAATTTCCTTTGTCATAATTTCCTGTTATAGCTACATTATTATCCAGCATAACACCTGTTTTCAAGAAAGCAAGCAAAGGGTTTTTGTCTCCGCGGGCTTCAAGAATCGACTGTTCCCATTTCTGGTTAACAATATCCCATCTCCATAACGGATCAACATTATTCACTTTATCATCAACAGCCCAGCCTAATCCTTTTTTGTCGGCTGTCATCGGTTCTCCTTCTTCACCACCCTGGAAAAATTGTCTTTGAACCGGAGGTGCGCTATACGCACGGTCAAAAGAAACTGCACTATTTACAGAAACACCAAGGCCTCTTTTGCTCTGAGCACCGGATTTAGTTGTGATCAAAATTACACCATTACCTGCCGACGAGCCATAAAGTGCCGATGCACTTGCACCTTTCAAAATAGAAATGCTCTCGATGTCATTGGAATTGATGGAGTTCATATAGTTACCCACATCAATACCGGCTGTTGTTCCAACGCTGTTCGACATCAAAGGCACACCGTTCAACACGATCAATGGCTGCGTTGCATTGTTGATATTGCTGTTTGGATCATTTCCTTTCATAATCCCCGCCAGCGACGTAGCACCACGGATGTTGAACATCACCGATGATGTAGGCGAAGAGTTAAGGCTGTTTATCTGAACGCCGGTAGTTTTTCCGTCCAATGATTTCAATGGGTTGGATGTACCACCCGCTTCAACGTCCTTCGCGTTAAAAGAATTGGTAGCATAACCAAGTTTTCTACCGTCTTTCGAGATACCCAAAGCCGTTACAACAACTTCGTTCAAGGTCTCTGTACTTTCCAACAGAGCAACATTGATTATGGAATTGTTGCCGACAGGCAAATCCTGTGAAATATAACCAATGTAGGAAACAGTCAATATTTGGTTTGCACCGTCTCCCACAACAATGGAATAGTCACCATTGGCATCCGTTGAGCTACCGGTAGTAGTTCCTTTCAGAAGAATGTTTACACCCGGAAGTCCGGAGCCGTCTTTTTCTGCTGTAACTTTTCCTCTGATGGTACGGTCTGCCTTTGCTTTTTTTACGTTTGGCTCCATTCGATTTCCAAATACAAGCGGGGCGCCTGCACCTGCACAGAGGAGCCATACACTAAAGAGGAAGCATATCCTCTTCCTATTGGTTGACGTAGAGTTTTTCATTTAATTCGATTAAGTTAGTAAAAGTGGTCCTGAATTTTGAGGCTGTAAATAGTACGTGTGGAATGAGTAATGTGGTATCAACTATTGTTTACCCAAACTCTTCCTGTTATTTTTTTCTTTTTTCTTCATAGCGAGCCTGTTTAATTTTAAAAGCTAAATAATTTACTTGATGTATACCTAAATGATGGTAAATCGTACTAGTCTGATGTATTAAGCAATTGTTAAAATGCACAATCCAAGATTCTGATGAGACGGCCGTATTGCTTTGTGTTTAACCGATATTGATTGCCGTTATCAATAATTATCTCCAGGCAAAACTATGCTGTAAGTGATGTGTGTAAATCTGAATTGCAGAGAAATAAAAATAACCATAAATACCTAAAATACAATAAGTTAAAACAAAGCTTACTGTGTTTTTATCGCCTTCTCGTCATTTTCTTTTATAAGCTGGTTAAAATAACTTTCGAGTACATCCGAATAATGCTGTTGTTCGATGTCATTGCCTACCCCACTGAGCAACTCTGACAGTTCCTCCCCGGAAAGTTCATTGCCGATCAGTTTGTTGATCAAATATTCCGCCCGGGAAAGTGACATACGATAGCCTGTTAGTTGTGTAGGATACTGTCTGGCTTTTGGAAAAGACTATCATATTTTTTTGTTTTTTAATAAAGGAAACTAAGTTTTCAAGGTTTCATGCAGCGTTTAGCAGATTTAACGCAGGGAACGCAGACGTGTTCTCGTGCACACTGGTGAAGAAATTTTAATCCTGATCAATTTCACAAAGCGTTCTTGTAATGTGCGAGTACCTTGGAATTGTATCGCTTTGCATTCTCTGCGTAAAAATCTTTGCGGCCTTTGCGTGAAACCTTTTTTACCTAAAAACCACGTCCCCCGGCAAGCTTTCTTTCACTCAAGACAATAATAAACCTGTTTCTTTCTTATATTTCAGACAAATCATTTTCGAAGAATGTACAAATACAGGTTTTACACTTTCATCTTTTTCCTTTTTTTACTTACCAAAAGTGTCAAACACGCTTCTTCTCAATCGGTTACCGATACTGCCCGGAATATTATTGTTGGAAATATCAGTATCGAAGGAAATCACAAAACAAGGGCAGCCATTATTTTTCGGGAAATGGCCATCAAATCAGGAGATACACTGGTGCCAGGGTTCGTTCAGGAAAATCTTGAAATTGACCGTCGGAAAATTATTAATACCAATTTGTTTATCACTGTTGAATTATTGACCAAACCCAATGAAGACTCCGTTCGGACAGATATTAAAGTAATTGTAAAGGAACGCTGGTACTTTCTTGCATTACCCGTTTTCCAGTTGGCTGACCGCAATTTTAATGAATGGTGGTATGATCGGAAACGTGATTTGAGCAGAACCATTTATGGGGTTTATCTGAGCTACGGCAATGTGACGGGACGGGCCGACAAGCTGAGGTTTCTGGCAGAATTTGGCTTTATTCCCAAATTTGAACTTTCGTATTCCATACCTTACATAGACAAAGCGCAGAAGACCGGAATTACGGTGGGGACTTCTTACTCTACCAATAAAACGATGGCTTTTCGTACCTGGAATGATAAACTCGACTATCTGAACAGTGAGGTAATTAATAAAAAACGCTTTTATACCTTCATTACCCTGACCCGCAGAAATAAATATTATACCTTTCACAGCCTCGACCTGAGATTCAGTTATGGAAATATTTCGGATACCATTGCCATCCTGAATCCCAATTATCTGCTGAACGGAAGAACCAATCAAAAATATTTTCAGCTTACCTATATTTTCAACTACGACCGCCGCGATAATTTCCAATATCCGTTGCGTGGGCAAAGCGGAGCTTTTCAATTATCAAAATTGGGCCTTTTGCCCTCTGATCACATCAATCAGACTTTTTTTTATGGCTCTTACCGAAAGTACATTCCCATCAGCAGGCGATGGTTTGCCAACACTGGCGTAAGAACGAGAATTTCTCTGCCCAAACGCCAGCCCTATCTTCAGACCATCGGGCTGGGTTATCGCAATGATCTGGTTCGGGGCTATGAATTGTATGTTGTGGATGGGCAGGATTACGCTTTGTTAAAAAATGAAATCAAATACAGATTATTTTCCATTCAGAAACATTTTCCGGGGTTCCCTGTAAAGCAACTCAACACCATTCCCTTGGCGGCTTATCTTAACACGTTTGCAGATGCCGGCTACGTTTGGAACAGCTATCCTGAACTCAGCAATACAAAACTCGGAAATTCAATGCTTTATGGTGCAGGAACCGGAATAGACATCGTCACTTTTTACAATCTTCTGGCCCGGTTTAACATGACTTTCAATGCAAAAGGCGAACGAAGGCTCTTCTTTAATATATCAAGGGAATTCTGATTCTAAATTTAAAAACCGACGTAATATGGCTAAATTTGAACCAATTATTGTTTTGCCAAATATATAGGTACAAATGTTTTATCAGAAACACCATCAATGAATACACTTTTTACAAACATGAAATCTTTAATTAAACTCACCTCCATTTTTTTCCTTTTAGCAGTAACCTATTCGTGTAACACCACAACGGAAGAAGAAAAAGACACGAAAGAAATTGATTCTGTTGCGTTACATAATCCTGCTCAGCCAGAATTAAACAGCAATCAATCCGAATTGCTGCTTACTGTTTTTGGACCACCAGTTGC
>Ga0247803_1001402_pt1 | contig 12671 bp, 10 predicted proteins | sample UWRJL014104B1_FD_180928 | JGI IMG/M metagenome (GOLD analysis project Ga0247803, IMG submission 180928) | Plant litter microbial communities from Arlington Agricultural Research Station in Wisconsin, United States - UWRJ-L014-104B-1 | ecosystem: Environmental > Terrestrial > Plant litter >...
TACTTTTGTGAACCTACCTTTATCATAGTAAGAACAATTTCCCAAGGCAAAGCAATACCACAGAATTTTAAAATGATCATCATAAAGCCATATACTAATATTTTAGTTAAATTCGAATTCCAGAACCAAGCCCACTCTTGGCAGGCTATGCTAAATCTATGGAACTGACTTATCCAGTCGTTTTTTGAAATATTTCTCATGATAATCGCTTTGTTTTTAACCAAGTCAAAAGTATTTGCGATTTCGAAATGTCCAAAGGATGGTTAATGGTGTTCCTTTCCAAGGCACGCTCACCATTGTTGATCTTACGCATAATGCTGATGGATACTGAAATCGTTTTTTCGGTAGCAAAGCGGTGCGCAAGAAAGGTATACATGAGCCAGGGGTTATAACCTCCGCTGCTGAGCACCAATTTTTGATCTTTCATACAGAATCATTTTTAATACTCTGCAAGGATAGGAGGGCCTTTTAGGGTTGATGCCGCTCAATGGTCCCTATTTATAGTCCCTTTAAAATGTTCCTTTACCGAATCCAGGTGAAGATGAGCAGTATATTTTTCTCTATTTTCATTAGATTTTTCGTTAAGGACCAGTATGTTACCCTTTATCCTGCGTTCTGCTGCACCTAGGATATTCTTCAATATTTTATAGAGTTCGCTGCTCTTGTGGTTGGCAAATTGACGCTTTAGAAAAGTTAAATACCCTATTACCTCAAAAAGTGCTATGCAGTAGGGTAACTGCTTGGCTTTTAGTAGATTGAAAATGCTAATGGCATTGAGATTGTTCTCCTTGCAGAAATGTTCAAACTGGTACCGGTATAATTCATCTCTGAAATGTTCTTCTTGCCTGGGGTGTTTCTTGAGGTTATCGCTGTCTTCATGTGTTGTAAACTGCACTTGATTGAGCTCTTCAACGGGCGTTGAGAGAGACTGCGTTTTTTGCTGAATTGAATACCAATTGTTTTTGGAGCAGAAATCTTTTTCGGGTGTTTGATAAGGATAACTTAAAAATTCATTTTCCAGTAATTTGTAAAATATCTTTTCATCCGCATCCCAAACTTGTATAGGGTATCCACCCTTCCATTTGAGCATGAAACCGAATAGAATATGCTTTTGCTCATCATTTAAAGGCAATGATTTTAAAACTTCCAGTGTTGAAATAGGCTTGCCCTTTAAATTTGCTCTCGAGTACATGTCCTGTTCCCAAAGCAAGTTCAAGAACCCCAGCGTAGAAAATGTTCCTTTCCGCGGACCAGTCTCAAAATAATCATAGGTCTGAAAGACAAGGTCAGTATTACGGATGTTTTTTATGTTAAAATAAAAATCCAAATCATTCGAGGCAGATACCGGGCGAATGTCATTGTCCGCGTAAATGAGGTCTTCGGAGCCCCGTTCAGGTATGGGGCTTTCTATATGCACGGTGCCGGAACGCAAGAAAAGTTGCTTTTCCGGGGAGTTGTTTGGGAAGCGCAGAAACTCTCTTTCTAGGAATCGTAGCGCATTTGCTGAATTAGTATTAATATGCTCAATCGGGTATCCTCCGTAGAATTTCAAAATAAATCCAAACAGAATATGTTTTTGCTCTTGGTCTAATCGCAAGTTCTTAAGCGCGTACACGACAGAATAAGGTTGATCCCAGTTACTTTCAAAGAAAGACCATTGCTTATGCCAAAGGTTTAGAAAAGCTAAGGGATCAAAAAAACCGGCCCGAGGGCCGGTTTCGAAATACTGAATTGTCTCACCGATGAAATATCCATCATGGTCCTTTAAAAGGCTGAAAAAAAAGTCAAGTGAGTTATTGCTGGAAATTGATTTGACGTAGAATGAGATCGGAATGCCTTTTCGGTTTGAGCTCATATTGACGCTTAAAAGGGAGCCCTCAGCCGTTATGCGTCGTTTTGTATAAAAGTTGAAGTGCCGCTTAACCTTTTGATAGGCTTCCCACAAATGCTTATTGTCCGAGCCGTTCATTCCCTCAAGGTCGACGAAGATATTCTCCTCATCGGCTAATATTTTCTCAAGTATCTCACTTCCTAGTGAGCTAACGAGTTTTTTAGCTTCGTCAACAATACTTTCGGCAAGTATTTCGGCTTCTTTATCATATGTAGCTATAATAGGGTTTAGAATTGGTATTTTTTTTAATGCATCTATTTCTTGCTGAATCTTTTCCAGAATTATCACCGTAGGAGTCTTGTGCAGATCATGTATATAGAACCTTTCATCCAGCTCATTTCTTTTTAATTTGTTATAGAATTCGTCGGAGATATCATGTAATCGAAGCTCAAAGTCAGTCATAGCAACGTAATGCGCCATCACTTGTGTTGAGCCAGTTGTTACAGGAATTTTTCCGTGAGCATGATCGAATCCCTCATCTAACTGTTGCGAAGTAAAATACTGTTGAATGTACCTGCTTAAATCTGGTTTTAGAGCGGTAAATCTAAACTCTTCAAAGAGCTTCATCCTTGCCGATTTATCTTCTATCAGGTCTTCTTTAAATGAGAATTTGAACTTGTTTAATTCTTCAATAAATTGCCGACGACTCTTTAGATTGCTCTCGTTCATCCCGTTTGTTATTTGCTCTAATACAGATATTTCTGTTTTACTACCTGTTTTGAATTGTGCAATTTATGAAAATGCCTTGATCAAAATTGACTAACTTAGGAAATTGGTACAGCATAGCAAGAAATGTTTTTTAAGTGAGATTAGAAGGTGTTTGGGAATTGTAAGGAATGGAGATCGTACCATCTTTGCAGTGACGAAACATTAAAGCATTGATTAAACAGTTTACTAGACTGACGGCACGGGCCGCCCCGCGATCTCCAATGGGCGGCAATATCACCATTTTTGAATATAAAAAGAAAAGAGAAAACTGAATTTGAGGGAGGTTATGGATGCACTTCTCTACATACTTCTCACCGGCTGTCACTGGCGAAATTTGCCGTCCTGTTTTCCTCATTGGCAAGCGGTATATCGGTATGGCTCCGGCCACCCGGTTCAGCCAGTGGAAAAAGCAGAATGTAATTGAGCAAATAAATCGGGCAGTTAACCAAGTGGATCGGGTAAATGCGTTTACGGATAAGAATCCGTCTATTCTTTGTATTGACAGCCAAAGCTTTAAGTTGTCTCCTATGATTTGCGAATTACGTGGTACGGATGCCAATAAAAAAGTAAACGGACGTAAAAGACAAGTGCTAGTTGACAGTGAAGGCAGGATCTGGTTTGCGCATGTTCACGCCGCAAATCAAGGCGACGGTCCAGCATCCCTAGCTTTCATGGCTGACCTTATCTGCCAAGATGAACGTCTAGTAAAGATTTACGGAGACCAAGCATATAACGGCGTTTTCGCTGATGAAATCAGAAAAAATGGTATCGATTTTGAGAAAGCATCAAAGCCGGAATCTGCAAATGGGCTTATACCAGTCGCAAAAAGATGGCTGGGCCGCCGGGCGGTTGTCGAAAGGACATTCGCATGGACCAATTTCTTCCGTAGAATCGCGTAAGACTATGAATATATCGTATCATCTTCCGTTTCTTGGCTGTTTCTGGCTAATATTCAGTTGATGTTACAACGAATAGAATCTATTAGTAAAACTTAATTCCCAAACACCCTCTTAGCTATTTGTGCATACATATCAATAATATATGAATGTGTTTTGCTAAAAACAATAATTTTATTGGTCGAAATTTTAATCAATATTTGCTTGCTTTGTTTATTAAGTTTAAGGAGATAAGAAAAATTGCTGCTGTAAACTATGAGGTTGAAGCCTGCGATCAGTTCATAGCAGTTTGTCTGAGTCATATTAATAGCCAAAAATCTATTATTTTAAAAACCGTGTTTTTCTCCATCTTACGGCTCCTAGGATGAAGCGGTTGTTGAAAATTTTCCTGAAGTCAAAGGATAACCATCTCGAGCTAGCTTTCCAAATCTGAAAGTGCGAGGAAACGATTTCAACACTATATCTTAGGACTTGGTTAATAGAAAATGTTGAGAGCTCCTTGACTATTAGATTCCATGATTGATGTGCATGCCGCGAATGGAATACTGCTAATAGATTAGTGGAGGAGAACAGGATTTTTTAGATTATATTGAATTTGTGGGACAACTCTACCTTACCGGTAATCCAGAAGTCAGGGTTTGTGATTTTCTAGAGAATTGATTTTAGGAATTATTAGATACTTAGTATTTATTCATTTTAAACTTCTGTTAAAATGGCGTTAATTAAAAATGTACTGTTTCTCAAGAAATGGGATGAACTTACTTACAAAAATAAGGTCTTGACGTTGGTAAACCCCATCGCTTCTGTGGTTGACGAGGAAGTTCTTAAAGGGATTGAAGGTTATTGGCCAGATATCTATTCATTATCATTCAAAGCTGAGGATGAGAAAATTAAGGAAGTCTGGCCAGTGGATGGTGTTTCAACTGACTTGCAATCAAGATCGGAAACAATAGTTGGCATTCAGTCCGCAGATACATTAATGCTTTTCGATGTCAAAATGTATGAGTCATACCCGCCGAATGCGGGGGAAATTTTTGCGCTGGCAGTTAATGATGGGGTAAAAGTTAACACAAGAGATGATTTATTTAGATAAGAAATAATTACCAGAAAATGTAAAATGAACTTTGTTTACTGTTTTTATTAAGACAGTTCATTTTGCAATCTTTTGCGGAATACGTACAGAGATAAAGTATGGAGAATTTTGAATTCAAGCTGGCATTTACTTTTTCTTATGATATGGCTACATCCGTAGAATGGTCTAAAAATGGAAAACCCTAATAATACTGCCAGCAACTTAGGAGGCATGGTTTCAGTACCATATCAAGATAACGCAGATAAAAAGATCTACTGCGTCCAGGTCTGGCTTTAAGAAAGGTGATGTCAAAGCGGTAATTGGCGATTATTAAATAAATGAAAATGACTGCAGCCGAAAAGAACCTTGCGCTTGCAAAAGTGTACCAGGAATATATTGATGAAATTAGCTTGAAATCCTGGGATCAAGGTATTTCCTCGCCGTTGTTAATGAATGTACCTGCGGAGTATTGTCAGATGAAAAGAAAAATTCTTTTTGTTGGACAGGAAACGCACACCTGGATGGAAGGAATTGAGGAAAAGCATGATGTTGCCACTTTGCAGCAGGCATGAAAACCAATAATGAATTACAATCCTTATTCGACTGGATAGCGTTTGTGGCCCTATCAGGTTGATTTTTTTTACTTAATAGTTTCTAATTTAATAACTTGATTAAGTCCTTCCCGGTATATAAAAACCCTCTCAAATACTGATTCGATCTGGCCTGGTGACGGTAAGTTGAAATCAAAATAGGAGGTAAAGCGCTTATCATTTTCGACCATCAAAATCCATATTTCTGCATATTTTTTCCGATAATTAACTGGTTTGGCGTCTTTTACTCAGTGAAGTGAGAAAAGCGGAACTGAACGACATAACTTATTTTAGGAAAGATGTGAAATTTGTATCTGTGATATAGTTTTGCAGAAATTATTATATCTCCATTAGAGCTATGGAAAGAATTTATCTTTGATTAAGAGCAGCTATCCGATATTTCTAATGCTTAGAAAATAAACTGACTTTATTTTTCAGATTAACGCTTTTCAAAGGAGATTGTAATAGCTGCAGAAGCAATGTACGCAGGTCTAATAGAAAAAGAATTACTCTGAACTTGTAAAACATTCTCAAGCCTGTTAAACAGCTAGATTAGGTACTTTCATTGGATAATTCGCTTGATTTCTGGACCTTTACTTTGAGTACACATAAGAAAACATGCTTACTTTGGATGATTGTACAATGCCTGAGCCAACGGAGATAAAGAAGGGAAAAACAATCTCCGTTAAAGTCTTACCGGCATCTGGTGGGGATTGCCTTCTGGTTGAGGTTGGGGATCTTTTGATTCTTCTGGATGGAGGTTATGTGAATACATACAATGACTATCTGGAAAAAGAACTTAAAAACAAAACCGAACTTGGAATAGATTTGCTGATTGTCACCCACATCGACAAAGATCACATATCGGGAATCAATAAATTACTCAGTTTAAATCGCAAAAGTCAGATTATTCCCATTCGTAACATCTGGCATAATGCTTACCGGCATCTCCAGGACTTGACCCTAGATGTATCAAGATACGTTATGCTGTCGGGCAAAAGCATTTCTGATCTACCCAGGCTTTCCTATGCAGCCGAAGAGCATTCAGGCGAAAAAAACATAAGCGCACAGCAGGGTTCCACTCTTGCAGCGATGATTCTGGAGGGAAAGTATCCCTGGAATGCTGCTTTTGGAGGTGGTGCTGTCAGTATGGATAACCAGAAGGTAATCAGACTGAATGATCAAGTTTGTCTGCTTTTGCTTTCTCCTGATAATGAAAAGTTGTTAAACTTAAAAAAGTACTGGTATAAAGAATTGTACAAAAAAGGATATATGCTCCAAGCCAAAGACAGCAAATTTTATGATGATGCCTTTGAGTTTTTGGTCGCTTTGGAAAAGCCACAAAAAAAGATAACGAAAAAAAATGCCTCTTCCGGCGTTAACATAGAAACGTTAGCGTCTGAAAATTTTCCAGAAGACACGGAGGAGCCAAATGGAAGCAGTGTTGCCTTTATCTTACAACATGATCATTTCAGAGGATTATTTCTGGGCGATGCGCACCCTGACATCATTGTAAAAAATGTGATCGGGCACTTTCCGAAGGAAACGTTGCCGATTCAGTTCGATCTCATAAAAGTGGCTCATCATGGTTCTGTATTTAATACCAGTCATGCCTTACTTAAAATCATTGACTCTGAACGATACATCTTTTCAACAAACGGGTCCGGATATGGCCATCCGGATATTGAAACCTTGGCTAGAATTATTATTCGACCGGCACCTTTCAAGCGCACTCTTTTTTTTAATTATCCGGTAGATGCAGCGCTAGCACTGGATGTTCAGGAGCTAAAAACAAAATACAATTATGAAGTTGTGATCAGTGATGGTCAAACCCCAATTGAACCCTACAGCCGTTAAGATGATCATTAATAATCAACAAATTGAGAACGCGACCTGCCGTATACAATGCGGTAACGAAAAGGCCACAGCTTTTTTTGTATCGGAGCATTTGCTGCTGACTGCTTACCATGCGGTAATCGAGTTTGAAGCCCAGGTAAGCGAAGTGTATATTGATGAGAAAAATGGGGTGCAGAACAGGTGTGAAATCGTGGCAACTTTTCCAGATTTCGACTTATGTATTCTGAGCACTTCTACATCATCTGCGAATATATTACCATTACAGGCCACTGAAATGAAAGTAGGTGAACGGTGCAGTGTTTTTGGTTTTCCCTATCGGGGCTCCGCCGATGATATCACTCTTAGCGGAAAAATCAACAAAACTTTAACTAATGAACGTGATGATTTTGTCATCGGTGATATTGATATAGAGGGGAATTTTGATTACGGTGGCTTATCGGGCTCTCCTGTTGTCATCCATGGCTATGTAGCAGGTATTATACTTCGCCAAGTCGATCAAAAACTATCGGCGATCAGTATTGTAAAATTAAATGATGTGCTTATCGTTGAAGGTATTGCGGTTAAAGAGGAATATAATTTTCAACAGGTACCGCGTGAGTTTCATGAGTCTGTAAGCACAGCTACTCCAAATTTTTCGGTCATTGACAAAATACAGGAATCTTTGTATCAAAAGAATTCGTGGATTCTGATACAGGGAAGCCCGGGGTCGGGAAAATCGACACTGCTGGCGGGGTTCTGGCCATGGGAGAAAAGGCATGTGATTTGCGGTAAATATTTTGTTAAAGTTCCCAACGATAGATCCCCGGTAACGCTCCGTATATCTCCTGAGTTTTTTCTTGAATGGGTTGAAGACCTAGTTTCGCGCACGATTGCAGGGCAGCCACATGCAAAATCGGAGTCTGCTTTTGAAAAGCGTATCGCCAGGATTGCAGAGTATTTTGAAAACCTTAACGCCTATTATAAACAAAAAGATCAGATTGGAATTATCATCGTCGATGGTCTGGATGAGGTAGAAGATCTGAAACGATTTTTAGCTTGCTTGCCCAATTTCCAGCCATCTAATTTAAAGATCATATTATCCCATGTCCATGCAGATATCCCTTCAAATGTGCGTGCGTTAATAGCTCCTGGGGAAATTATTTTTGTCACGCCGATTGACCCGGGGCAATGTGAAGCCTTCATTGCTGCGCAGATTGGGCTGGATATACTTGCTCCCATTCAGATACAAAGGCTTGCCAGTAAATCGGAGGGGCACCCTTTGTACCTAAGATATTTGGTGAATTATATCCTTCAAAACAGAGCTGCCAGTAGTCAGCAGGACTTTAATAGTTGGATCGATAATATACCGTTTATTGCAGGAGATATAGCAATCTATTACGAATCGATCTGGGAAAATTTCTTTCGTATTCCAGATAAACTCTGGATACTGATTATTCTCTCTAAGGTACGTCAGCCGATTTTAAAATCAACCCTTATTGAATTACTGCCTGAGCAATTTCGACTAACATTCAGCAGCCATTTTTCATCCATTCGCTATTTATTAAATGGCCTAGAGCTGCTCGAAATTTATCATACCTCTTTCAAGGATTTCATTGCTGAAAAAACACTTGAGCAAAGTACATTTTCGCATGATCTAATCGTGAAATTTTTTGAAAGATACCCGAGTGATATTTTTACGATAACCAACACAATCTTTCATCAGATTAAAGGCAGTCAGCCGCTTAATGCGATAAAAGAATGCGATCAGTCCTGGGCAAATGAATGTGCTCAACATCATGTCATACCAGACCTTGTATTATTAGATATCAAGGAAGCTATCCAAAAAGCAACGAGTTTAGCGCTGGCACCTGAAGTTATTCGGCTCTTACTATTGCTAGAACGGGTTACTTATCGGTATGACAAGGTATTTTTTGAAAACTCCATCCAGCTCGCGCAGACACTGATCGCACAGGGAAACTATGATGCGGCCATTCGGTATCTAGTCCGTAATGACACGCTGCAGGTTACGGGTGAAGAGGCGACCTCTTTTTTACGTTTACTTTATGAATATGACGCCATTGAGCAGGCACAGATACTTCAAACAGCCATTCACGCCCATTTTCGATTACAATCCGCCGAGCAATTGCAAGCAGAAAACGGTATTTCCTTTGAACTGCTGAGAATGGAATTACTCACCCATTCGCTTTCCATGAATGTTGATCCTAATCGGGGAAAAGAAAACTTTTATGCCCTACTCAAAAAGATTCGAATTGCGCGCAAAGATGAAGAAAGTAAAGGAGATAGGAGGGCTGCTGAGCAGATAACCAGTTTCATTACGAGTGTGCTGGCCTGGCAGAACGCATATGTGCTGATCCGGTTTGGCATCTATTCGAATGCAGAAACCATGGCGAAAAACGCGGGACGAGAAATCGACAAAAAATGGACTGAATTAATTGCAAATATCCTGCTGAACGTTAGAGATCTTCAAGATTACCGTACGGGCCGTATTGTTAAGGATGATCCTTATAATTCACTGGTGAAGGATATTGAGTATTTAGTTTCTGAATATGGCTTTGAAAACGAAGATCTGGTCATAAAAAAGATATTTCTTGCGCTATATGAGGATAGTAAGAATCCAGACATCTTACTTCGGCTAACCAACGACTATGTGTTTGAAGATCAAAAGAATAGTCTGCGTGCCGAAAATAAAGTAGATCTTGATTATTTTGCTTTTCAGAATATCTACTTTAAGAGCATGGTAGAGGGGTATTCGGATACGTCAAATCAATATCCCCAATTTGGTCATCCAATTAAGAGCCGTCATGAAGAATGGGAAGAATGGTTGATCGCTCTTACGGAAAAAGTGGGCTTTATAGAAGGTAAAGTGAATCGTACTGTTACAGGTAATTCCGATTCTGAAGAGAAAGTTATCAAAGAATTGCTTGCAACTTTAAAACAGATCAATTTCACTTTCGACGAAAGGAGCTATTGGGTAAGAGCCTATCATTTGCCCGAAGATATCCTGCCGCTGTTGTATCAAAAAATTGCGGGTTTACTCATTCGGTTTAGTCCTGGGCATGTAAGCATCTTATTGGACCATATTTATCTCCGCAGTAGTTTTCAATTGGGTTTGTACACGGAGGGTTACCGGGAATGTCTCTATGAGCTTGCCAAAACATTGATTGAATATGATTACGACGCTTCTGCAATAGTTAAATTATTAACGCTTTGGAGAGAACACACGCTGCAAGGAGTCGCAAACCGGTGGGAACGCACCCCTGAGCTATTAAGAATTAGCGAATTATTTGCACTGGCGGGATCTGAACAGGATGCTGAGCACACCATAACCTACATGCTGGAAACATCGATGGGCCCCCATTGGTATAAAGATGCTCAGTTCGATTTGATCAATATCACATTGTGTCTTCCCTTGTCTGGGCATGATAAATCAAGACTTTTCAAAAACGCGGCAGGGCTCCTGGATCAAGCATCTGGGGAAATGACTTTTCAGAATTACATCCGTTACGACAAGCAAAGTTTTGTTGGTACCCTGGTTAAGCAACAGCAATTGCCTGTCGCAATAGCATACTTTCAACAGGAACTGCTTCCAGAGCCCTTAGTCCTGATTGATAATGCTGAGAACCCGAAGATTGATATGCCAAGGAAGGGAGATGGGTATCATCCCGGAGCACGAAATATTTCAGAACAGGGGGGGCTGATTGAATTATTACAACAGGTGGATCAGGTTTCACCCTATTTAACCTGGGCATTAGCAGAAGTACTCGCGGTTAATGATGACACTTTTCGGTACTCGAATCAGTATGCAAAACTATTCGCTTGTTTGTTAAACGATGTAGAGCAGAGTAGTTCGATACATATTGCTGATTTGTGTGCGGCTGTTGCCACGCTTGCCAACTCGGCTGAAATGAATGAACCGCATGTCCGTTTTGTAGAGGAGTTTGAGGAAAATTTGACTGAGTCAAATGTAAAGATGCTCCAGAAAGCATTTAAGGCAGTCGGGTTGGATCGTAGTCTGACTAAAACAAACCAAAGAAAAGCAACGGCTTATGAGGATCAAGATCATTTAATCAATCTATTTAACGAAAGCGTTGCACGGGAAAGTGGTGCCAAACGTTTGACCCGAATTCAACAAGGGCTGGATGCATTCCAGAAATCTAACACCAACCTTTTTGATGGAGGATCCGCGGCAGCCAGGATTGGAAGGGAAAACCTCAAATCCCTGTTCGCATCCGATGCCGAAGCCGTTAGAAGTCTTGGTCCATTCATCACGAAAATAGAACGGGAACCCTGGGTGTTAGCTGCCAAAATCATTTGGTATTTGGATGATAAGTTGAACCCGGAGAAAAGTGTTCAAATAAATGAGGTTGTTTTGGATCATTTCAGATATATAATTCATCCTGTCTCAGCCGGTATGGAAAAGTATTCATGGATCAATAACACTGCTGCTATTGAAGTCAACAATAATGCTCAGTTGACTTATTTATTTATGTGGATGCTCGTATATCCGGTAAAATTGATCCGGGACCGTGCTTTTCTTTCTTTAAAAAAGCTGATTAATTTTGAACCGGATCTTATTCTGACAGAACTTATCCGAGAAACTTTAGCAGAGGGACTACGTTTACCGGCAGAGCAGTGTGTTCACGTAATGGACGATATTGCTGACGAAAAACCATATCTTTTGATAAATTATTTTCGATCCAATCCCGAAACCCTTGACCAGTTTAGAAGATTGCGTCATTTTTCTATTTCAAAAACGTATCTGGATATTTCAATTAAGCTTAACAGGTATGGTTACACAGAATTGTATGCGATTATCAAGGCGTTATTTCCATCATCTATTATTGTTACAGGCGAGGTGGTTTTGGAAGAAAGTTACCTCAGGCCTATTGCAGAAAGCTTAGATGCACTGAACGATCTGGGCATTTTAAATAAAGACTTTTGCGAACAGCTGCTTAGAAATGTGAAAAAATATTGCGAACCGGCCTCCATCAAAGAATATAAAATCTCCGATCAATATTTGAAACGCAGCTTTTATGATGAAGACCATTACGAGGGCAGATTTCCTCAGGTATTAAAATATGCATTGAATATGGCAATCATGCCAAGAGTGGAATACAATCAAATATCAACAGTTTATGAAATGATTAACGGTTAAAAATGAGATCAAATCGAGAGTGCAGAAAGGACTTTGAGCGGGAATTTTTTCTGCTCGCTGAAATGGCAAGATCTGGTACGTTGCGTTTTTCGGATACCAGCGCAATTGAATCATTACACAGGATTGGGACTTTACCCAATCACCGGATAAGTTTGGCCACCATCAATGAAACCGACCGGACCGTGAGCCTTATGGCTGCGGCTAGAGCCCATGATCCGGCTGACACTAAAATGTAGAAAACATGTCTGACAAAATCTATGGGATGCGCGTTCCGAGTACGCGGAAGGAATTCGAGAGAAGCATATACCTATTGACAGAACAAACAGAGGCAAAACTTGGTAGCGGAGATCAAAGCCTGATACAAAATGTGATGTGGGCAGTTTATCCTAATTTGATTAAGGTTAAAAAGTTGGCAAATGGAAGAGTGAATTTGGCCACTGTGAGAGAAAGAACACGTTTACAGGCTAACATGGCAAACTGGCACGAAGACTGAGGCCAAAGT
>Ga0247803_1001403_pt1 | contig 12667 bp, 10 predicted proteins | sample UWRJL014104B1_FD_180928 | JGI IMG/M metagenome (GOLD analysis project Ga0247803, IMG submission 180928) | Plant litter microbial communities from Arlington Agricultural Research Station in Wisconsin, United States - UWRJ-L014-104B-1 | ecosystem: Environmental > Terrestrial > Plant litter >...
GATGTTCAAACCCGGGCGCGATACCCAACAATCGAGCGGCTACTTGATGGTAACACAGTGACATCTTCTTTTGCATCTTGGTGCATTTGATGAAGACCGACTCTGCCAATTGTCTGAACTTTTCAGTATTACCTTCTAATTCAAATTGGCGGATCTCAATTCGGTAAAGTTCCAACATTAATTCTAGCCAATCAAGGTGAGCGCTGAATAGGTACTGCATAAACATCGGAATCAAATCACGAGGAAACGGAATAGTGCCATCTTTGATGACGTTAATAAACCCAATGGCCGTGCGATCAAAAATTCCATCGGCCTCGTAATTCTTATGCCACCGCGGTCGTCTCAAGTTAAGCTGATGCTTATCAGAAATGTGATGAGTCTGCGTTGGGTAGCGATTTATCATGAATGGGTAAAATAAGAACGGCGCCTGGTCAAAATCGTCTAGTGAGGCCGGCTGGTCCGCAAATTTGTTGATGAATCGCTCGACTCGAACATCGATCGAGTCGTTGATGGGCGCCACTATTCTGGTTACAAGGAACAGATCGCGACAGTGCATAGAGCCGAGTTCCAACGATTCGAACTCGGTAGCTAAATCATCAAGGATTTCAATAGCGACTTCTTTAGTGCAAGTGCCATTCAGCCAGTCTTCCCAGCCACGAATGCCACGGCGACCTAAAGTGACACCTCTAAAACAACCGAAGGGGAACGCCTGACGCAACATTAAACTAATCTCCATTTCACTCGGGAAGACGTCAAAAGTTTCGATCCGGAAAAACTTCATCAATTTGAACAGCGGCAGTATCGCATCATTGTGCAAGTATGCGATAATCAAAAGTTGAAGCCTCGGTTGATGTTGATCGACATGAGAATAGCACGAATCAGACTTAAAATCGGAGCGCGCATAAATTAATGCTTCCTCTTCGATATCGGGCCCCCAGACAGCATTCAATAGTTCTTGTCGGAAGTCGGCAGGCTGCTTAATAAAGAGCTCCGGATCAGTCCGGTAAACTTCGAGGTCCATCTTTCAAATCAGCACTATTGTTGCTAATAGTTCTGTTTTTATAATCGATGCTTTTGAGGATGGAGTCCAATGGCCTCGTGCACCAAAGAGCCAACATCTTGATTCCATTTGTCATTGTTGCGGTCTAATTCAAATCGAGCTTCCATATCAGCATTGAGTTCCATCATAATTTCTTTGAGCCAATCTAAATGAGCTGCAAACACATAGCCCAATAACATCGTTGTTAGATCTTTATTGATTTTGAAGTTGGCCGCCCGGTATTTGATCATCAACAAAACTGTCAGCATCACTGGTCGGAACAGCCGATCCGTTTTAAGGCCCCGTCGCCATTGGGGCCGGTCAAATTGGATGGCAGTTTGGACACTAAAACCAGGATAGTAACGGCCTAGCCATGGATAAAACAACAAAGGATATTTCAGCTCGTCGACCGGTGCCCGATTCAAAATGTCGTATAGTGGCTGTAGTCGATTTATTTCCAACGGTATTGGTGCGACCATTAGCAATTCAATACATTTACCCATCGGTAATTCGAATTTGATAGCACTGCCATCGCCAAATTTATAGTCCGTCTTGACTAATTCAATAATTAATTTGGCGTTGATGATGCCAAAAAGCCAAGCATCAACACATGGCCAATCGGCATCGTCACCAATGAATTCTCTTCGATGGCTAAAACAACCGAATTCATAGTTAGTAACCCAAAATTGAAGGTAACCGTCGATTGATAATTTGAAAGTTTGAACACCAGTCAACTTAATAAGATTGTTAACAATGGAAATGTCGCTGGTCATTGAAGCACTAATAAGAGCAGCCCTCATAAAGGTGGCATGGTCAAGTGCCTGAGGTCCTACATAAACCAGGTGCGGTTCCATCATCATTTCAAATTAGTTAACAAAACTCTTAATTAAGAGTTTTTAAGATCTACCTGCCATGACATGGCCCAAATATCGCTCGCCAATCGACTCGATCAGTTGATGAGCCACGTTTAAGCGAACTGCTCGATCCGAGAGATCCAAAACAGTCGTCAAACACTTCTTGACGAGCAATCTTTTGATATACTTATTGGCTAGGAAACCGGTCACGAGCCAGTCTTCTTCAGTACCACTAAAACGATAGATCTCAAATCCTCTAATCAACCCTTTAGATTCTAAATAGCCACTTGAGCCAAGACCACATAAATTTGGGCAATATTTGCGGTGCCATCCCATGTCGCCCACTTTAAAAATTCTTGATCCGCTAACTTCTTGCCGCAACCAGTAGTTATGAGCCTCGTAGAGCCACCGCAGCAAGATAAAGCGCAAGTCGCGGCTGATCGGAAACTCGGCCGCTCGAAATTTGATCATCAATAACACTGTCATCGCCGTTTCTTTAAAGTAGCGATCAGTGTATCGATGGTGCTGCTTGGTCCAAACAGGCGCTGTAGAACCGAAGCCAAAAATGTAGAGGTTGAAGCTGCCGGGATGATTGCCATCACCGTTGCGACAAAAATGTTTAGGGATGATCGTCGCCAGTTGTTGTTGAACAGCGCTGATGCCGCCGATTTCATTAACAAGCATTTCATTGGAGCCATCGAGCACCATCCAATCAACATCTAATTGCTCGGCTAAATTAGACGGTTTATCGCCGGCGATATGGTTGATGATCCTTAACACTTGAGGGGTACAGAAGCCATACAACCATTGATCCAAGACCAACCATGGCTTCTTGGTGAATTGAGTCGCGAATGCCCTAAAACAGCCAAAGCTGAACGTCGTCAACAAGAATTCCCATTCTTTAATATCGGTCCACTCGTAATAAGCAAACGATGCAACTTCGTAATCAACCAGGAGTTGTTTGAGGCCGATAGCATCACCAACAGTAATAAACAATTTGAACCGACTCAACAACTCCTTATGCTCGGGCTCTCGAAAATCAAGATGGGCCATTTTAATCTTAGTGCTGCTAACAATAATCAAACTAAAAACTCGATTTAGAGTTTTTAACTACCAATCGACCGGTAATTCAAGCCCGCTGAGGTCAATATTGGATTTATCTTTAAAGATGGCAACGCCCGTCAACCCCATCGACTCAATCTTATTGAGCACTAATTCTGAAATAGCCGCCATTTGGCGGTCTCGATTGCGATCGTCAACTATAATGACCCTCGTTAACGCCATAATTCGATCACGGAGTCCGACACTTAGTTTAAGCTTACTACGGGCAATCTTGTAGAGGTAAACTACCAGGTAAGATTCTTTACGGGCCTCCATTGTGCGAGCTCGTTCATCAGCATAGTAAGGGTACCAATGGTAGCCTCGTTTACGACAAACGTCGACCATTCCATCAGCGAGCCCGTAGCTGTCATTGGCAACTTGAATGAGCTGTCTGACCTCACTCTTCAGGGCTAGTGTTTCAGTTTCCAGGTAATCAAGGTGAGCCCAAAACACTCGTTCCAACAAATAGTCTAACAGATCGCGCTGGACCTTAAATGTCTCGTTTCGACAACGAATCATCATGATCACTGTCTTAGCGGCAGCGATGAATCTCGAATCTAAACGGCCATGGACTTGCCTGGACCAAGTTGGCCTGCCCGCACCGTGAAAACAAACATCAGTCATCACTGGGTGCAATTTGGTCAAAAATAGGTACTCGCAATTGGGAGCGCTAAATTGACTCTTGATAGTCACCGTTGAGATTGCGCGGACAATGTTGTTGAGAGTCTCTTCTTTGGTATTCATGCGCAGCTTCGAAGCTAGTCGATCAAGATCCAAATCACGCAGCCCGGTCTGCTCAACAACGCGATCTCTAATTCCATCATTGAACAGTGCGTCAATCAACTGATTGTTGGCGAAAGCGGTTGTTTGCGAATTGAAAAGCCACCAGTATATTTTGGCGCTATTTTGGTCATCGAGCAACAACACTTCTGGTTGGCCAAAAGCACCAAAGGGGAAAGCGGCGATCACGTTATCGTATCGAGCTGCTAAAGTACTTGGTGTGAATTGCTCGATCCGAAAGAACTCCATAACCGAATACAAATCATCATAGGCTTCGGTTCGTAAAAGTAGCCCAATTACTGTCATTACATAGTAGCCTGGCTGCGTCCGGTATAGCGAATCGGGCCAATGACCTTTGATAAAGCGGCCGGGCGATGGACATGTCGCTCTGATGATTGTCATGTAATTGTCATCGGCCGCCAACCACTTGTCGCTGATCCGCCGCCACTCGACGTCCTCCATTTGTTATTGCAATTTCATAATTGCAATAAGTTAGTTTTTATTAATAGGGTCGTTTAAAGTGGGGCACGCCGACCTCGCCCCTCCAAATCTTCATCATGGTAACAGTGCCAGGTCGATCTTTGCAAAAATAAACTATTTGATCGATGAACCATTCAGTCACTTGGCCATCTTTGAACTCGTCGCATTGCTTGGCTGCCGTGATGACGCGGTCGGCTTTGGCAAAAACATGGCGCAACCACCAAGCCCGGTCATGGCCCGCCCGTCGATACTCATAACCTGGCATTAAGCCCAAGTCTCGACATTCGGTCATCACGTAATCACGTTTAGTGGTGTTAAAAGAGTCCTGGTCATCAATGATGACGTCATTCTCGATATCTTTGGGATTGTATTGCCAGTACTCATCTCGTCGATCAGCCACTCGCAGCGTCACCACATTCATCATTTCGACCAACCAATCTAGGTGGACGGCTAATAAATGCTTAATGATCAATTCGGTAACGTCTTTGTTGAGCTTAAGTTGATAGCGCAATACCCACAATGTTGTTAGCGCAGCCGGTTTAAAGAATCGATCTAATTGACAGTGATTTTGCCTGGACCAAATAGGTCTCTTAACCTTAACTGGATCGGGATAACTAAATGATGGGTGGTATTGGACCATGAAACCATAAAAGAGCATAGGGTAATTCTGCTCATCGATCTTGAATTGGAGCCAATCAATACCATTAACTAATCGACTAACTTCGAACGATGATTTATGTCTTAGCCAAATCAAATCGTTAAGGGCCCGGCCAAGCGTCGTGTATTTCTCAGCTTTAACCAACGCTGGCTCAATTTTATCCAACAGCGCCGAGTGCTGAAAGAATGAGACGGATAACTTATCGTTAGATTTAGCATAACCAGTCAGCCACAAGTTAAAGTTATGGTCCCACCGAGGATAACCTTGATCGCCAAAACAACCGAATGGGAAATACTCAGCTAAACGTTGCCAGTTCTCAATCCAACCATCAACAAGAAATGTTTCGATTTGGAAATAGTCCAACAATGCCCATAGCATATGTAACTCTTCATCCTCTAAATAGCGCAGGATCGCTTCTTGGAGATCACGGTCATTTTGGCTCAAGCTGCCAATAAAATGCCGAAGTGGTGACGCTGGGTAACTTTTGCGTTTGAACACAACTTGGTCTTCTTTGATAAATGGCCGTAGCGCTTGGATGCGCTGAATGGTTCCTAAACGAAAGAACTCGGCCACGCTCAACATTTCAATTGTTAATATTGAACAATCTAATTTTCATCTTTGGGCTAATTAAGCATATTTTTAACAGTCGTTCAGGCCAGCCGTTGTCAACACTAAAATATGATTGAACTACCCGTAAACAAAAACTGAATTAATTAATAATGAAAACGAAAGCCATCGAGATGGATCTGTTGAAGAAACCTTATGTGATGTCCAAGATGGACATGCTGGTGATTGCCATGGGTGGTGAAGATGAGGTCGACACCTCTTTCACGCACTTGACTGTTACTGGTCGACCCAATTTGGACCCGCGCGAGTTGATCAACGAATACCCCGAAGTGACGCCGAACCACTACCACGATCCGGCTGCCATGTCGTTGATTCACATTGGTCGGTTTGGCCGCGTCTACGAAACTGACAATATGATTGTTAAAGTGCTCCAGAAGAACCAAGCTACCGACGAAGAGATTGATGAATTCTATCGTGAGATCATCATTGGGCTCGAGATCACCAAATTGAACAATCCTGCCTTCGTCAAGACGCTCGGTTACGCAACGATGGAAGACAAAGATGGCGATGAGAGCGTCTACCTCTACCGGGAGAAAGTTGAAGGCATCGTCATGCAGGACTTCGTGTGCCAATGCACCGCAGCTACGCTTAAGAAACTGATGCGTCAATTGTTGATTGACTACGCGGCAGTTGTCAAGAGCTTGAATTTCAGTCACTACGACCTCCATTTGGCCAACATCATCATTGTTGGCGCCAATCGCGACCAGCTCATGATGGATGGTGATCAGCTCAGAGCCGTTATTATCGATTTCGGCTCATCGCACATTAGTTTGGCGGCTGGTGATGTCGGCCAGGCAATGCCGTTAAACGCGGTCTATGCTGATCGATCGATGTGGACCCAGGACATCTTCAAGTTGTTTGGTTATCTCTATTCTCATTTGGATGACCAACGGTCCCGTGGCACCATCGATCGTTACTTTAAGCAAGTTCGAGATTTGACTGGGAAGAAGCACCGGCCCATCGACACTTTCGCCAATTATTGGCATTTCGTTTACAAGCACCTTAAGAACGAGGAGATTCGTTACCAGATGCGCGTCATTCACGAAACCTGCACCCGCCAGACCTACCGCAACTTCTATTTCGAGCACTATGGCGCCGAAGCTGTTAGTTTCAGAGCGTTCACGCTTAAGGTGCTCAGCTTCTTGTTGCCGGGACTGGCTGATCGTCAGTTGATGGAGTACCACGCGGCCGATGAGTGGTGGCGCTCCTACCCGACAGCAGCCGGCGAAGTAGCCAAACTGGACGACTTCATAGCGCACTTCAACCAGTGCTTGCTTTAAAAACTCCCATCGTGGAGAGTTTTTAGACTCGTTTGAAGCGCTTAAGTTTTAGCTGATCTCGTTTGATTTGACGTTCGACACGTTTCCACCAATAATAATGGAACCACTTGGTCTTCAAATCTTCGCATGTCATCATTTTAAGATAAAAGCCGATTTAAAATCGGCAATATTATTATTGATGCTATAATTGCTGTATTATGCGCTCGGCATCAGTAACCAACGGCGCAATAGTCTGTCGGAAGTTAATCTTCAACCCGTTGACATCAGACTGTTTTGGCATCGCAGCCAGTAAGTAATTGTTGGCTTTGATTAACAATGCGGTCGGGTAATCAGTTGGATCATGGGGATCGGCTATATAGAGCAATTGGATAAACCAGCGGGTATCGTCCAAGAAAGCATCCGCATTGTGCTTTTCAACTGTATGACTAAGCACTGCATAGGCTAATCGTCGATGAGCCACATTCTGGCCTCGTTGGTTCATTAAACAAATACTGATAGCTTCGGTATCAGTCGAACATACTTGATAAATGTTGCCATCTGACAATTTAAAAGACCGAAGCTCCCAGACATGAAGACCAAAATAGCTTTTAGCTTGTTGTCCAAATGCAATGGCTTTTGTTTCTAATAACTCAATATGGGCGTCAAACAGGTGACTCAACAATAGTGGAATTAAATCTTTTGGCATTGGAAACTGGGCCGACCGGTGCTGCCGCATTAGCAAGATTGTCTTTGTTTGCTGTCGAAAAGGCTTGTCGAAAGTATGATGGAGTGCCCGACTCCACTTAGGTTTCAATTTCAAGACTGGCTCAATTGGCCTATCAAATAATGGACAAGCCGGATGCAACGACCACATGAATGCGTAATCTATACCTGGTAGAGTTATCAGGTTACCAATGTAATGTTTAGTTAAACGGAGCCATAAGATCTTATCTTCGCTGTTGGCAATGCCCTTGCGAGTCTTCTGGTAAGCGTTGACGATCCGTACCGATGCTAAATGAGTTAATGGGATACCTTCAAGTACGATAGCTTCAAATTCAGGTTGATCCTTGTAGCGATTTAACCATGTTCTGAGGTGAATCTCATTGAACGAACCAGCCAACCACATGTCGGCTATGTGAACAGAAAAACCACCGCGCTTGCCCTTAAAACAACCAAATGGAAATGCTCTGACCAGTGCCAGTTCGTTAAGACAGGGATGATAACCAAAGGTCTCGATGCCCATTCTTTCCATAAAATCATAAGCTTCTTTGATTTTACCACCAACCAGCAACTCATTGAGGCCTACCAGCAAATTGCCCTCGATAACCCGATTCATTTCTTCAATCAACTAGCGATTGAAGTTTTTAACTTTTAATCTATCTTAAATCTAACAGACAATGATGGGGTGTTGCCAATAGCCTCTTAGTGACTCTGGTGCAAGTTTCGATAGCAGTTGTCACTCCTGCTTCAGCTTGCAGCAATAACCCTTCCAGTTCGCTTTTGAATCGATTGTTCAAAAAGAAAACGTTCCAGTGCTCGGCCGCATATGCCAATAAGCGCCAGGCCATCTTTTCGGATTTAGGATACCGCCGACCAGCTTCAGCCTCCAAACAGATACTAATACCTTCTTTGTCGCGGGCGCTAATAGTCCAAGTTTCAGTTGCTGAGATTACAAATGAAACTGTTGCCCAACAGGTCTCATTGTACAATTCGTTGATCTTTAGGGCGTGTTGATCTAGTTCAAAGGCCAGTTGATCGATGTGTGAGTTCAACAAGTGCCCCAGTAGTATCGGAACCAAATCCTTGGGTAGTGGGAACTCAAACCGACGGCACCGTTGCATTAACAATACCGTTTTGGCAATCGATTTGAAACGGCCGTCCATCTTCAAATGACTAGCTTTGGTCCACTTTGGGCGCTCAAAAGGCCATTCTTCCTCATGCAAACCATAAGATTGGGAGCAAGGATGGCGAAACCACAAACATGCATAATCGACCAATGGCAAAATATTGAGCCCCGTAATTGACTGAGAACACAGCTTCTTAAAAACAGCCCAGTCTGCGGCAAAAGCATGATTGAGACTACAATTCCGCAAAGCACTTTCAATATACTTAGCAGGAATCCATTCAACATCGATAACATTGGCAACCCTTTCAACAGCTAGTTTGTGATTGATCACTAGCTCCAATAATGCCGCAGTTGAATGCTTATTGAGTTGACCGTAACCCCACTCAGTACCATAAATGTCAGTGCCGCTGAGATCTCTGTTTTCGGCTTTATGTTTGAAACAACCATATGGGAATGCCAACACGAAGTTAATGACGCCTTCTGTTAGTAAGAAGAAGGTTGTCGGATAGAAGCTCTCAATCTGGTGCTCTTCCATAAAGGCAAATAACTCAGCAATCCGCCCCTGATTCAAAAAATCAGTGATTTGTTGCTGCAACGGACCGCCATGCACAAACTTAACAGAAGAAGTCGGGTGTGCTTTGAACACGAAAGTCATTTCATTGATCAATAATGGCGATCAATGTTTTTATTTTTGGAGCTCGCGGAGCCGCCGAATGTAACTATTGACGACGATGACGATATTGTAATCATCAGGGTGCTTGATAAATTGATCCCGGGCTCTGAAAGAATGGGCTAAATGACCGTTGAGGGCCTCCAACAGCTGCCTTCTTGGAAGGTGATCGTCGGCCTTCATTAGCGTCTCCAACTCGTCACCTTGATCTCCAGCAGCAAACTCGAGGTAGTGCTTGATGTTGGGGTATTTCAAAAAGTAATCTTTATCGACTTGGCCAACACCCAATTGATCTTGAACTAACATCATTACTGCTTTAGCGGAGCAGGCGTCAAAAACTATATTCGTACCATCAGCTAGCTGGTAATCTTTCAAATAAATAGCAGTTTGTGGACCTTTAGTGACAAACAGCTGCTGGTATCGACGATTAACATCTGCCAATCTCGATTCTAACACTCGCAAGTGCGCGTTAAATAAATAAGGCAATAAGACATTAATAAGCACATCTTTGGGCATCGGGAAAGCTGGCCGATCAAACTTATTGGCCAGCAGCAATGTTTTGGTCACCGCTTTGAATTCCGAATCAAGATATTGATGGTGATTTCGAGACCATATTGGTAGTGCTATCTGCTGGACTTTAGTTGTCCAGGCAGACCGTGGATGAAACTGAAAGTGGTTAATATAATGAACAAACGGCACTTTCAAGAAATCAGTGATGGCCCTGTTGTAAAAGCGGCCAAAACAAGCTTCATCAACAAATTTGCCAGTTTCAAGCAATCGATAAGTTAACTCCTTGCGTTTCAACAGTGGAATGCGGTTAAAACCAACCGCATCAAAGAATTTCTTGGCAAAAGGAGCTAGTTGGTCGATAAATAAACGCCAGCTATGTTGGTTGCAGTCCTCCAACCCATAAAGCCAATCATTAGCCATATTACGAAGAATGCCATCGACATTGCAGCGGCCTTTGAAACAACCATAATCAAATGTGTGTAAGACACATCTTACTATTGTTTGATTACTAGTTTTAACAACAAAATGGTCAATGGCATGAGATTTCATGTAACCTAAGACCGCTTTAGCCCTAGTCTCCAACGACAGCTGCTCATTATCGAGCAATTGAAGCAACATTTCAATTCAGCACTGATGAATTGAAATCATTTTGTTTTTAATCAAATTCTTGTCTATAGATGCTAAACAATGTCTTCATCAGTTCATTATGGTCTTTGTAGATGTCGAAATTTGTAAGTGCTGCTTTCAGTATCGATATTGGAATTCTCAATTGGTTCAAGATTCCAATCACTGTATCATGGAGCACAATTAAAAAACTTTTGATTACTGGCCGATTGGGCATCTGGAGCAGCTCATTAATAATCTTAATGTCGGCGGTGCGAACACCAAAATTACTAAACCTAACCCAACGCAGGAATTTGATTTTGTAGCCATACTCTTGATCGAGTTGTTGACTGTAAAAGCCGTGCTTACGTCGCAGTGCAGCCATCAATGTGATTTCCGCTTCAGCCATCTTATTAGCCGGCAAGTCAATGTCGGTGGTGGCGTGTTTATCAAGACAATAATCTATAATGTCGCTGGACCGTTTGTCAGCGGCTATCTCGTAAAATTCCTTTCTAATCAGTCGTTCTTTAGCATCCATGGCGTCAAAATGGACCGTTAACAAACACCGCATCAGATCATCAATTAAATCTCGTCGTTTAAGTTCAAAAGTGCCTGATGTTGATCGGGGTCTACTAATCAGCATCAACAACAGCTTGGCGTCTTTGATGAATTCAGGATGAAACATGTGATGGCGCTCGCGGCTCCAAATTGGTCGACAAGTGACAATACTGTGATCGACAATATCATGATCCCGCAAAAACAAATAGGGGTAATCTTTAAACTTCCGAAAGCGCCGTTGCGAAACAACAAGTTTAGCATAAGCCCAGCATTCGTTCTTGGCAGCTCGTCCATGAATCCACTTCAACAATAGATCATCTAACTCCTCATCGACCTCATTCAACACAATGATGACAGTGTCGAGATCGTTAATATCGTCTATAATAGCATTGATGAAATTGCTAGCCGTAAAGAAATAAGAATAGTCGCCCCCGTATAGCCAATAGAACAAAATACCAGTTGGAATTACCGCTTTGGTATTTCTAAAAGCGCCATGCTTAAAATTCTTAATGATGTAAACGATGTCAGCTCGCTCGTGAAAATCGGTAAAATCAATGCTGTTCGGGCCTAAAATTTGAATCGTTACAAACAATTCCTTAGTCAATCGTTGTTTGAACAGCCCAGCAACAAAGTCTCGCAACTGCTGCAAAATCTGAAGTTCATGATACCGACTACTGACATCATCATGATCCCAAGCCGCGGGATCGCCAAAATCACTACAACTAAATCTGACCGGTGTCTGCTCATCGATCTGCGAACGAATGAATTCGAGCTTGTCGCTACGGGCGAGGAATTTCTGCATTTTCAATTCTTTAGAACTGAGATGTTCGGTTTTTAATTTAAGCTTCTCGGTAGCTGATGGCCAGCACTTTGGCCGGCATGTCGGCGTCGTCGTCGAGCACTACCGGCACTTCAAGCAGCTGTTGTCTGTCGGGATTCTGCAACATGTTGAGGATCATGTGCAAACCTCTAACCTTGTAAGATTGGTTCTTGAATGACGGGTCCGCTGCTTCGTAAAGGATTTGCAGCAGTTTGGGCACCAACTGAGCACTGTTGCCAAAGTGGATGCAAATTCCTGGACCCGGGGCAATGACTTCGTCCAACCGCTCGGTGTACTCCGCGTAAGAGGTTGGCAAGCCAGGCGTCGATCTGATCATTGCGATGTCGCAACCGAACAATGCTCGTTCACGACAAAGCTTGTTGAAAGCGGTTCTGATGGCATCACCATTCAAATTGTAAACGTAGGCGACATCAGACGGCAAGCTAATGTAAACAAAGTCGTACAACATGTCAGTGAAAATTGGACCATCACTCTTGATGTTCTCGATCAATTCAACGCGACGGCTCTCGTCCAGGTGGGCGACCATCGAGAGCAACAGTCGAAACTGCTCTTCGGCGGGCTGTTGCTTGAATAACTCGTAAATCTCGGCGCTCATGGTTTCGTTTTCAGCATCGAAATGTTCAATTTTTGCTTCGGTCAACTTTTATCATTGAAATAAGAACTCCCATGGCGGAGTTTTTAAAGTGCATGACATACTCCTTTGGAGGCGAACAACTGATGCAAGTCAAGCTTGTGGGGGCAATCTTTGGCAAACCAAGCAGCGATGGAGCCACCAATAGCTTTCATTTCTTTGATGACGGTCGTCGACAACAACAAAGCCGAATTAATAGGTGCTTCACGG